>ENA-ORMX01000775-ORMX01000775.1-human-gut-metagenome-genome-assembly--contig:-NODE-775-length-23494-cov-7.737958_pt1 | contig 23494 bp, 18 predicted proteins | sample MGYA00242108_ERZ509007 | MGnify/ENA primary metagenome ERZ509007 (study PRJEB26280, sample SAMEA2338745) | human gut metagenome | biome: human gut; feature: human-associated habitat; material: faeces...
GCAGACCAGCGCCCAAGCGACCGCGCCCCGCCTCGACCAGAGCCAGCTGACCCCCGCCGAGCGCGCCGCGATTGAGGACTTTCTGACCAAGCTGGACATCACCAACCCTGACCATGTGCTGCTCTTCGGCGCGGATGCGCAAAAACACATCAGCGATTTCTCCGAGAGCGCGCTGCAAGCCGTCCGCACGTCGGACACAGGCGAAGTCGGCAAGATGCTGGAAAACCTCGTCGTTGAACTGAAGGGCTTTGAGGCGGACGCGGAAGAACCCAAGGGCATTTTCAAAATCTTCCACAGTGCCGACAACCGCATTGAGCGCATGAAGGCGCGCTACAGCAAGGCAAATGTGAACGTCGAAAATATCGCGACCTCGCTGGAAGGGTATCAGGCGCAGCTGCTCAAGGACGTTGCCATGTTCGATCGCCTGTACGACCAGAACACGGCGTATTTCCGCCAGCTGACGCTCTACATCATCGCGGGCGAAGAGAAATTGCAGCGCGTGCGCGAGGGCGAACTGAAGGAGCTGATGGCAAAGGCGGCGGAATCCGGCGACGCGATGGACGCGCAGAAGGCGAACGACCTTGCCGCGCAATGCGACCGCTTCGAGAAAAAGCTCCACGACCTGAAGCTGACCCGTCAGGTATCCATGCAGATGGCGCCGCAGATTCGCCTTTTGCAGAACAATGACAGCTTACTTGTGGAACGCATTCAGTCCACCATTTCCAACACGCTGCCGCTGTGGAAGAACCAGATGGTGCTGGCGCTTGGGCTGCACCACACGCAGCAGGCGATGCAGGCGCAGCGCGCGGTCACGAACATGACCAACGAGCTGCTGAAGAAGAACGCCGAGACGCTCAAAATGAGCACCATCGAGACGGCAAAGGAATCCGAGCGCGGCATCATCGACATCGAGACGCTCGTGCAGACGAACCAGAGCCTCATCGACACCATCAGCGAGGTAATGACCATCCAGCAGGAAGGCCACACCAAGCGCGTCGAAGCCGAAAAGACGCTCTATCAGATGGAAAACGACCTCAAAAAGAAGCTGCTGGAAACGAAGATTTGATTTTCCCCCAAACCTCCCGGCAGGACGCGAAAAAAACGCCCTGCCGGGGTGTTTTGCTTCATTGTCGGTTGATTTTGTCGTATACTTTTTGTGCAAAGCGTATGGTTTTGGCAGGCTGAATTGTCGCTTTGCGCTTTCGCTCCCCGCGTGGGGAGCGTGGATTGAAATGCAGTCTTTTGGCGCGCTGATTCGTTTGATAAGCAAACCTGCGCGCCCAAAAGGAGGGATATTCTCATGCGCATCATCGGTCTGACAGGCGGTATTGCCTGTGGAAAATCCACCATTTCGCTCACGCTGAAATCGCTCGGCGCCACCATCATCGACGGCGATCAGCTCTCCCGCGCGCTGACACAGCCGGGCGGGCTGGCACTGCCCGCGATTCGCGCGGAATTCGGCAGCGAGGTTTTCCACGCGGACGGCACGCTTGACCGCCGCGCGCTGGGCAGCCTTATCTTCGCCAGCGACGAGCGCCGTCATGCGCTGGATGACCTGATGCAGCCGCTCCTGCGTGAGATGATTGAACGGGAAATCCTCCGCGCGAAGGAGGGCGGCGCGAAAATCTGCGTGCTGGACATGCCGCTGCTCTACGAAGCTGGGCTGGACGGGCTGTGCAACACGGTCTGGTGCGCGTCGCTCCCCCGCGAGACGCAGCTTGCCCGCCTGATGGCGCGCGACGGCTTCACCCGCGAGGAAGCGGAAAACCGCCTGCGCAGCCAAATGGACACGGCAGAAAAGGCGCGCCGGGCAAACGTCGTCATCCCGACAGACGGCACGATTGAAGAAACCGCCGCGCTGATTCCCCCGCTTTACGCCGCCGAACTTGCGAAGGAGGGTTCGCATGGAAAACACACCGCGTCCCAGACGAAGTGACCGCTATCAGGCGCAGACAACCCCATCCGCGCAGGAAGCGCAGCCGGTGACGCAACATCCGGTGCAGCCGACGCGGGGCTATACGCCGCAATCAAATTCACAGAATCCACCGCCCTCGCCTGTGCAGCAAGCCATGCAGCCGCGCTCTGCCGCGTCCGCGTGGTATCAGCAGCAGACAGGGTATTATACGCAGCTGCCGAATCAGCGTCCGCCGCAGCGTCCCTCGCAAATGCCGCCCGTGCGTCAGGCGCAGGCGCCGTATGCGGGCATGAATCCGGCGTATTCGCAGCCGCCGCAGCGCCGCACTGCCCCGCTTCCGACGCAATCCGCCGTGCCGCATCGGGTGGAATCCGCCTCGACGGAAACTGCCGACCCGAATCGCCTGCCCCTTTGGCTGACGTGGACAATCGTCGGGCTGTGCATCGTGCTGCTGGGGCTGCTGGCGGCGCACTACCTGATGCAGGCGTACCTGACGACGCGCGCCGAAGAGTGGGAAACCGCGCGGCAGAACACGCTGAGCTACTATCACGTCGTCGAGGGCGAAAGCGGAAATTCCATCACCTATCAGCCGCTGATTGAGCGCTATGCGGCGGAATACAACCTCCGCCCCGCGTTCGTCGCCGCCATCATCCGCAATGAAAGCTCCTTCCGCACGGATGCGGAATCAAGCGTGGGCGCGCGCGGGCTGATGCAGCTGATGCCAGACACGGCAGAATGGATTGCCGGGAAAATCGGCGACAGCAATTATTCCTTCGACCACCTCTACGACGCGGAAACGAACATCCGCTACGGCTGCTGGTACTTGAATTACCTGTCCAAGCTGTTCCGGGGCGACGCGGTGCTTGTCTCCTCCGCCTATCACGCGGGGCAGACGACTGTTACCCGCTGGCTGAGTGACAAGGGCATTTCGTCAGACGGCGTGACCATCCCCGTAGACAAGCTGCCGGACGGCCCGACCAAACAATACGCAGGGAGAGTGACGACATCCTATGGCATTTACGAAGCCCTTCTCTACCCCAACGAAAGCGCGGAAGCTGCTGGCGCTGCTGCTGGCGATATTGTGTCTGCCCGTGCTGTCCGCGCAGGCGTCGCCAACCAGTGACGCACTGGTCATCGGCATCCAGAGCAGCAAGACGACGAACCTGAATCCCCTCTTCCCGGTCGAGCGGGATATGCTTTCCATCTTCGACCTGATGTACGATTCGCTCATCACCATTGACGACAACTATCAGCCGCAGGCCGGTCTGGTGGAAAGCTGGACGCAGACTGGCAACGGCCGCACATGGACGTTCACGCTGCGGCAGGGCGTGCTGTTCTCCGACGGGACGGAAATGACGGCGAACGACGTCGTCGCGACGGCGAACTACATCATTTCCTGCGCCAAGGACACAAACCTGACGAACAAGGGATACTACGCCAATCTGCGCTACTTCGTCAAGGAAATCAAGGCACGGGACAACTACACGGTGGAGGTGCGCGCTGATCGGCAGTATTACGGCGTGCTGTACGCCATGACATTCCCGGTGCTGCCCGCAAGCGCACTGGAAAGCGCAAATCCCCCCGGCACGGGCGCGTACATGATTACGGCCTTCACGCCCTATTCCAACGGCACGAAGGGCAGCATGACGCTCTCACTGAACCCGTATTACAGCGGCAAGCCGCCGCAGTTCAAGAATCTCTACTTCGACCTGTACGGCAAGGACGCCGACGTGGTAAATGCATATCAGTATTCCAACGTCGATGCCATATTTTCCCGCTCATTGTCCATTGCGCAGTACAAATCTTCCACCAACACGCTTGCCATCACCTACCGCACGAATCAGCTGGAGTGCCTGCTGCTGAACAACTATCTCGGCTCGATGACAAACAACATGCGCACGGCGATTCGCTCCTGCATCAACATTGATTCCATCGTCCAGTCCGTCTACATGAGCATGGTTGACCGGACGAACACGCCCATGATTCAGGGAACGTGGATGTACAACTCGAACTTGTCCTCCTACTTCCAAGTCGATTTGAACAAGGCGCGCCAGCTGCTGGAGGAGGACGGTTGGTACGACACCGATGGCAGCGGCTATGTGGACAAGCCCAACAAGAACAACGAAGCCGCTGACCTCACCTACAACATCATCACCTACGAAGAGCCGGACAACAGCGTGCGCGTGCAGTCGGCGAACATGATTGCCGACATGCTGGGGCAAATCGGCATCAAGGCGACGGTGGAGACGGTGTCGTACAGCACGATGCAGGAACGCCTGAAAGCGGGCAACTTCCACATTGCGCTGGTTTCCTTCGCCATGGACGTCTGCCCCGACCCTGGCTTTCTGCTGATGAGCGGCAACACCTGCAACTACGTCGCCTACCGCTCAAAGACGATGGATGCGCTGTTCAAGAAGCTGCGCACGCAGGTCACGCAGGCGGATTACCAATCCGTGCTGCACGACATTCAGGAGCAGTTTGCGAAGGACTGCCCGTTCATCTGCCTGTACTACCGCGGCGGCACGGTGCTGACGCGGCGGATGTACACCACCACCCGCGACGTGCGCGAGGGGCATCTGCTGGATGGGATAGAGTCGTTCTACGACTGATTGATTCGTGCTTTCTGCGTAGAAGATTCTGCTTCATGCGCAGGGATTTCGCCTCTGCGGAGGCGAGGAGGGGGCTTTCCGATCGCCCCCTCCACCCCTTCGGGTGCACACTCCCATAGTTGACTTTTGTTGTTGCAGGGGGAATCATGGAATTTTCCCCCTTTCCAGCACTTTCCGCCACAGTTTTTCATCTCCTTTGCCCTGCCGGGTTGATTTCGGCAGGGTTTTGCTATATAATCAAGATGGAATTTTCTTTATAAGGAAGGTACACACATGGACTGGATTGAATTGACAATTCATACCACCACGGCAGGCGCGGACATTGTGTCCGAGGCGCTGATGGCGGAGGGCGCGACCGGCACGATGGTCGAGGATCGCGCGGATATTCCCGACCCCGACAAGCCCAATGGCTACTGGGAGATTATCGACCCGAATCTGATTGCCTCCATGCCGGAGGATGTGCTGGTGCACGCGTGGTTCACGCCGGACAGTTCCTTCGCAGACCGGATGCAGGCGCTGCGCAGCCGCTGCGACGAACTGCATCACATGGATTTGGGGCTTGACCTCGGCACGCTGGAAATTTCGACGCTGAATGTTCGTGATGAGGACTGGGCGGAGGTGTGGAAGAAGTTCTACAAGCCGTTCAAGGCGGGGCGTTCGCTGGTGGTGAAGCCGACGTGGGAAGATTACGAACCGCAGCCCGGCGACCGCATCATCGAGATTGACCCCGGCATGGCGTTCGGTTCCGGCACGCACGAGACGACCTCGATGTGCCTGGAGCTGCTGGAGGACGCGATGCACGGCGGCGAATCGGTCATCGACGTGGGCACGGGCAGCGGCATCCTCGCCATCGGCGCGGCGATGCTCGGCGCGAAGGACGTGCTTGCCATCGACATTGACCCCGTGGCGGTGCGCGTGGCGAAGGAGAACATTGAGCACAACCACCTGTCCGACCGCGTCCGCGCAGTGGAGGGCAATCTGCTGGCAAGCAGCGACGGCGTGTGCGACCTGTGCGTGGCGAACATCATCGCCGACGTCATCTGCATGTTCGCGCAGCCGCTGGTGGATCACATCGTCCCCGGCGGGCTGTTCATCTGCTCCGGCATCATCAAGGAACGTGAACAGGACGTGGTGAACGCGCTGACCGCCGCCGATTACACGATTCTGGAAACGAAGCGCAAGGGCGAGTGGGTCGCCATGCTGTCCCGGAGGAAGAAGTAATGCACCGCTTTTATGCTGACGGGCTGGGTGAAATCGGCAGCCTTGTCACGCTGTCGGATGAGGACGCGCGCCATGCGTCCCGCGTGCTGCGGATGCAGCCGGGCGACGCGGCAGAGCTGTTCCTGGACGGCCGGCGCTTTTCCGCCGAAATCGCGGAAATGACGGCGGATGGCGTGACGGCGCGCTTGATAAGCGAACTGCCCTCCACCGAGGCGACATTGCGCATCACGCTTTATCAGGGTCTGCCGAAAGCGGAGAAGATGGAGCTGATTGTGCAGAAGGCGGTGGAACTGGGCGCGGCGCGGGTCGTCCCGGTGGCTATGAACCGCTGCGTCGTGCAGCTCAGCGCCAAGGACGGCGCGAAGAAGCAGGAGCGCTGGCAGAAAATCGCCCGCGAAGCCTGCAAGCAGTCCGGGCGCTGCCAGATGATGGCGGTGGATGCGCCGATTGCCTTCCCTGCCCTGCTGGCGGCGCTGAAAACGCACGAAGCCGCCATCGTCCCGTGGGAGGACGCGCGCGGGTACAGCCTGACCGCCTTCCACCGGGAACATCCAGAAATCCACGACCTCGCGATTGTCATTGGCCCTGAAGGCGGCATGAGCGCGGACGAAATCGCCCGGATGAAAGACTGCGGCTGCCAAAGCGTGACGCTCGGTCCGCGCATTTTACGCACCGAAACCGCAGGACTTTGCGCCTTAAGCGCCTTGTTCTGCCTATACGGTGAATTGGAGTGAAACCATGAAAACTGCTGCCTTCCACACCCTTGGGTGCAAGGTCAACCAATACGACACGCAGGCGATGCTGGAGAAATTCCGCGCCGCCGGCTATGAAATCGTCCCGTTCGACGCGGACGCGGATGTTTACGTCATCAACACCTGCACCGTGACCGGCACGGGCGACAAGAAATCCCTGCAATTGGCGCGCCGCCTGCGCCGCGAACATCCGGACAGCGCGCTGATTCTGGCGGGCTGTCTGGCGCAGCGCAAGCCGGAGGATCTGCTTGAAACCGGCGCGCGCCTCGTCATCGGCACACAGCACCGCGGCGAAGTCGTCGAACTGCTGGAAAAGGCGCTGCGGGAGAACACATCCATCAACGCCGTCAACGAGCTGAACGCCACGACCCCCTTCGAGCCGCTGACCATCACCTCGCAGGAGGAACACACCCGCGCGACGCTCAAAATTCAGGAGGGCTGCAACAACCACTGCACCTACTGCATCATCCCCAGCGTGCGCGGGCCGATTCGCTCCCGCCCGGTGGATGAAATCCGTGCCGAAGCCGAACGATTGGCGCAAGCCGGATTCACCGAGCTGGTGCTGACAGGCATCCATCTTACCAGCTACGGGCGGGACTTCACGCCGCGCCAGACGCTGCTGGACGCGATTCGCGCCGTGCAGGACGTGCCGGGCGTGCGCCGCATCCGCCTCGGCAGCCTTGAGCCGACCGTCGCGACGGTAGAATTCGCGCAAGCCCTCCGCACGATGGACAAGGTCTGCCCGCAGTTCCACCTCGCTTTGCAATCCGGCAGCGACACCGTTTTGCAGCGGATGGCGCGCCGCTACAACATGCGCATGTACCGTCAGGCGATGGAAAACCTGCGCGCCGTTTACCCGATGGCAGCGTTCACAACGGATGTATTGACTGGCTTCCCTGGCGAAACGGAAGCCGAGTTCGAGGAAACGCGCGATTTCATCCGCGAAGCCCGCTATGCCAAAATTCACGTTTTCCCCTACTCCCAGCGCGAAGGCACAAAAGCCGCCGTGATGCCGGGACAGCTCTCGAACGCCGAGAAGGAACGCCGTGCGCGCCTGCTGATTGCCGTGGGCGACGAGATGGCAAGGCTGTACCGGGAGCAGTGGGTCAATGAGGTGGCGGAAGTGCTGCTGGAAGAGCCGGTGAATGGTCATTGGACGGGCTATACGCCGGAGTATATCGCGGTGACACTGCCGGAGGGCTACAATGGACGGCAGGGGGAATTTGTTCGCGTCCGCCTGACGGGACTGAATGAAGGCGGCATGGACGGCACGCCCTGCGAATAATCAGCGGAAAAAGATTGTAGGGTAACGCAACCAAGCCTGGGGACAAAAAAAGGGTCAAGGGGCAATGCCCCTTGCAGGGTGCAGGGGCGGCGCCCCTGCTGGGGTTTGGGGCAACGCCCCAACTGTTCCTCGTCAAACCTACTCAAAGGAAGAAGTCAACAAGGTGCAGGCAGCGAAGCGTCCCTGCCAGTAACTTCGCGCGTCCTCAGACGCGCCCCCCAAGCCGCTCTATCCAACAACTGTGCTGTGTCGCGCCAAATGGGCGCGACCAAGTTGCTGGTCTTCCGACCATAGCTGCTCTTTCCCGAACGCAGGGGATTTCGCTCCTGCGGGAGCGACAAGGGGGCAATGAAAACAGGCGAAGTCTGCGGTCGCCCCCTTGACCCCTTCGCAGTGCACTCCCATGTTTATTAGCTTTTATCGGAACATTAAGAACAGAATGCGGTTTTCCCGCTTAATTCCTAATTGTTCACGCCCCCGCCTGTTCCTGCGCCAGCGTGTCAATCACCGCTTCGGAGGCATTCGGGTAGAACGCCGCCGCGCCCAGCTGGTCGGTCAGACCGACTTTCTGGAAGAAGCCCGCGACGTTCTCATGCACGCCGCAAATCGAGACGGTCACGCCCTTCTGCGCAATCAGCGCGCACACCTCCATCAGCGTCTGCACGCCGGAGATGTCGGTCGCGGACACGCCGCGCAGGGAGAGAATCAGGTGCTCACAGCCGGTAAAATCCACCGAAAGCAGCTTCCGCTTCAAATCCGCGCAGTTCGCGAAGAACAGCGAACCGTTCACATAGCTGACGAGGATGCTTTTCGCGCGGGATTCATCCACCGGCTTGCCCATGCGGTGCAGGCGCTCCAGACGCACCTTGTCCACCGGCTCGGTTTCGATGGTCAGGCGCGCGGCGTTCCAGACGAACATCAGCAGCGCGGTCACAATGCCGATGACGATGGCGACGGTCAGGTCAAAGACAACGGTGGACACCATCGTAATCAGGAACTGCGCGACACCCGTCCACACCTTGCGGCTGAAAATCGTCTTGATGCCGTGCCACTCGTTCATGCGCCACGCCGTCACCATCAGCACACCCGCCAGCGCGCTCAGCGGCAGGCGGCTCATCACGCCGCCCAGCAGCACCATCGCCAGCAGCAGCACCAGCGAATGCACAACGCCGGTCACGCGAGTCTGCTCACCGGACTTGATGGCGACGGACGTGCGGGCAATCGCCGCCGTTGCGGGCACGCCGCCGAAAAACGGCAGCAGGATGTTGCCCACGCCCTGCGCAATCAGCTCACGATCCGCGTCGAAGGCTTCGTCCTTCATGCGGGATGCGCTCGCGCCGCACAGCAGCGACTCAATCATGCCCAGCATGGCGATGGAGACAATCGGGCTGACGAGGTTTTGGAGCATGTCGAGGTTGACCGCGCCGAGGTTCAGGCGGTTGTCCAGCATCAGGCTTTTCGGGATGTCCCCCACCTTCGCCAGCGAATCGAAACCCGCGATTTCGGTCACGATGGTCGCCAGAATAATCGCCAGCAGCGACCCCGGCACCTTCGCGTTCAGCTTTTTCGGCCAGAAGACCATGAACAGCACAACCAGCAAACCGATGGCGACCGCCTGGCAGTTGGGGGTAAATCCGACGCTGGTGTAGCTCCACAGCTTTTCCAGCGCGCTTGTGCCGACGGAGTGCGTGCCGAAGAAGTTGTCCACCTGCCCCAAGGCGATGATAATCGCAATGCCGCTGGTGAAGCCCATGACGACGCTGGTCGGGATGAAGTTGACGAGCTTGCCGAGGCGGAGGATGCCCGCCAGCAGGATAATCACGCCCGCCGCAAGCGACGCGACGAACACGCCCTGCAAGCCGTACTGGGCGACGATGCCGATGAGGATGGCGCTCATGGCCCCGGTCGGGCCGCTGATTTGGAAGGACGCGCCGCCAAGCAGCCCGATGACAAGTCCGCCGATGATGGCGGTGACAAGCCCCGCGGCGGCGTCCGCGCCGGAGGACACGCCGAATGCGAGGGCAAGCGGCAGCGCCACCGCCGCCACTGTGATGCCGCTCAGGATGTCCTTGAGGAGTTTGCCGGCGTTGTAGCCGGAAAATTCATGTTTCAGGTCTGCTATGTACTTTTTGAGCATTTTTGCTTTCCTTGCTTCCTCTATCTCTCCAACAATGTTGACTTTTCTTCCAAACTGGTCTTTGTCGCAATTCCAGAGGGCTTTCCGATCGCCCTCTGGACTCCTTCGGCGTCTCCCATGTTTATTGGTTTCACGCGAAAGTTTTTATACTATTTCCAAATGAAAATGCGCCAAGATGCGCGGCGAATTTTTCGTTCTGGCTAACGGGAACGAAATGCAGCGTAGCAGCGCTACGCTAAATGGAGTGAGCGGACGCCAGAACGAAAAAGGCGCAAGCAGATGGCGCAGTTGAATCTGGAAATAGTATTAGTTCGTGTGCTGATGACCAGTCTGGACAAAAAGGAACCTATCCTACCATTGAATTTATGAGTGCCCTGCCCCGAAAAAAGGGCAAAAAAACGTCCGGCGCTGAAACACGGTTTCAACATCGGACGAATTTGTGCTATGAAACGCTTAGGCGACAATTACGCCTTGGCGATTTCCACGAGCTTGGTGAAAGCAGCTGCATCGTTCACAGCCAGATCCGCGAGAATCTTGCGGTTGACGGTGATGTTGTGCTTCTTCAGGCCATTGATGAACGTGGAATAGCTCATGCCGTTCAGGCGAGCAGCGGCGTTGATACGGGTGATCCACAGGGAGCGGAAATCACGCTTGCGCAGCTTGCGGCCCTTGAAGGCATAGCGCAGGGAACGAGCAACCTGTTCGGACGCGGCGCGGTACTGCTTGGACTTTGCACCCCAGTAGCCCTTAGCCAGCTTCATGACCTTGCGGCGCTTCTTCAGAGCGTTCACAGATCTCTTAATACGTGCCATTGTGAGTATCCTCCTTGCCAGCGAATGGGCTTAATTACTTGTAGGGCAGCAGCTTGTGGATGGTCTTGGCTTCCGCCGCGTTGTCCACAATGCCGTCAGCGCGCAGGTGACGGGTGCGCTTGGTGGTCTTGAGGCGAACCTGATGGTTGGCGTTCATCTGCTTATGCTTCACGATACCGGTCTTGGTAAAGGAAAAGCGCTTGGCAGCACCACGGTGAGACTTCTGCTTAGGCATGGTGTAGTCCTCCTTCCAATGCTGATAAAACGGGGCGCAGGCAAGCTGCGATAGCCGTTTTATTCCTGTTCTTGATTCCCCTTGGCGTTTTCGCGGGCGGCCTTCTTTTCAGCGAAGGAAGCCTTTGCCGCCTTGGGGGCCAGGATCATAATCATATGACGGCCGTCCATCATGGGACGGCGCTCCACCGAGCTGACCTCGGCGCAGCGGGCCGCGAAGTCCTGCATGACCTGCATGCCGATTTCGCTATGGGTGATCTGGCGGCCACGGAAACGGATGGACACCTTCACCTTATCGCCACCCTGAAGGAACTTCTGCGCCATTTTCGCCTTCGTGAGAACGTCGTTCTCCTCGATGGTGGCGGACAGCTGAACCTCCTTGGTTTCGACGACCCGCTGATTCTTCCGGTTTTCGCGTTCGCGCCGCGACTGTTCGTAGCGGTACTTGTCATAGTCCAGCAGTTTGCACACCGGCGGTTTTGCCGTGGGCTGGATTTTGGCGAGGTCGAGGCCGCGCTCTTCCGCCAGCTCCATCGCCTTGGCTGTTGGCATGACGCCGAGCTGTTCGCCGTTTTCGTCAATCAGGCGGACTTCCCGGTCGCGGATTTCCTCATTGATCATCAGATCGAGTGCTATGTCCATACACCTCCCAATTTTCGTTGAAGCCAGCGTTTTCTGCTCCATACCACAGAAAAAGCGGCGGGTGACTCCACCCGTCGCTGACATGCAGTTTGCGCCTTTTTCGGCGGTCAATCCGCCTGAAAGGGAAAAAGCCTGTGAACCCGGCAGCATACGCCGCGCAAGGTGAGAGACGGGCAAGCCTCTGCTTCAAACGTGGATATTATAGCACAGGGAAAGCGGTTTGTCAAGGGGGATTGGGCGGATTTTTTGCGTGAAGCCGTAGTTTTTTCCACGAAAAGAGGCGCAGACCGCCCGCTGGGGAAGTCTGCGCCCACTGATTTTACTCGGTGTACGGCGTGCCGTGCGGGATGCCCTGCTTCTCCGCCCACTGCCACGCATAGCTGCCGACGCTGGCGAAGATGACGACATCCGGCGTGTTCTCGAACGCATCTTCCGCGATGTGGGACACGGAGTCCGGCAGGGTGATGCACTTCAGGTTCGCGCAGTCCGCGAAGGCGCGCGTGCCAATGACTTGCAGTCCATCCGGCGCAACGACCGACTGAATCGTGCTGTTGCCCACGAACGCCTCGTCATCCACATAGAACGTCGATGCGGGCAGCTTCACCTGCGGCAGCCCGATGCCCGTGAACTGCTCGGTGATGAAGCCCTGAACCGCCATTTGCGGCGCATCTGCAAAGAGTGTCCATTCGCCGCTGACATAGGCAACCAGCGCACTATCAGGCCATTCGTAGGGATGTTCCGGCATCCAATAGGTGTACTTCATCTCGGAGCCATCGAACCATGTCCAGTTCAAGCCATCCGAAGAACAAGCCCCCAGCCATGCATAGTCGATGTTGCCGCTGCCCAGCAGGACACGCACGGCTTCCGTGTCAGCATTACTGCGAATCGTTGCAAGCGTCTGATTCACAGCATCGTTGCTTTCCCCCATGTCAACCGCCATGCTGAGCGCATCGCTCCAAGACATCGGGCCATCATAGAGTTTGTACGTTTTCCCGTTCACTGAATAAGACCGCACATACGCTGCTTCCTGTCTCACGTCAAAATAGCCTTCGCCGGCTTTAATCCAGCCGCAGCACTCGTATCCTCCATCGAAGTAGCGCTGACCATAAATCGGAATCCACTGCTGACCTTCCGCATCCGTGTAAGTGAACAATTCACCATGCCAGAACTTTGCGCCCGCAGTCAGCGTAAATACCGTTGCTGCCGAATCGAACGGCGTAACCTTTGCGACGATTCTGCTTCCGCTCCTAACCTCGGCATAATGCTGTTCCGTTGCAGAAATAAACGTAACCGATGGATACATCGTGATTGATCCGCTGGACGAATATTCATCATTCAGGTCAACGTACCCGATTTCTGTGCCAAAATTGTCTGCCGCAGCCGCCCAGAAGTGACCGCTGTTATCGCGATATGTGTTGTTAAATTCCAGCTGGAAATAGTCGTCCGCCGTATACGCCGCCACAATGTTGCTGTCAATGTCCTGCGCTTGGTAAACGTACACCACGCAGCCCTGACTTGGAACATAACCATACCAGAACTGTTCCACGCGTTCCTGTCTCTGCGTATATTCCGGGTCGCTCTCAATGCACCAGCCGTAAACGTATGTGCCATCGGCCTGCTTGTAGCGCGCAAATGCCCATGTGTCGCCAAACTTCGGCTCGGTGACAGTGTGGTTGAGGTCAAGTTCAACCGTATCATTCGTTGGAATCTTTGTGACGATGTTTGTTGTCGGATAAGAGTTAGCGAAAGCGCGGATGTTCACGCCGTCTTTCCAAACAACCTTATACTTCCACCAGTCGTTTCCGCTCGGCGCACGCATCGGGCGAATCACCGACTGGTCGCTGATGTCGCAGTAGACCACTTCATCATCGTTCAGCTGCACCGGCGCATACCAGTACGTCTTGCTGTTCACGACTGCCTTGGTCACATGCAGCAGGTCAATCTGCAATTCCGTCCCTGCAATAATCGTTCCGTCGAGGTTGTTGCTGCTGTACGTCGGGGTTGTGCGCAGTTCGATGTTCTTCTGCGTTTCGTAGGGATACCATTCGCGTGTGACGGGCAGGTTGCTGTCTACATACACGTCGAAGCTCGTCTTAACAGCGGTTGCACGCGTGCGCTTGCCGTCCGCAATTGCATAAACCGTGATGGTCGCCGTACCACTGCCAACAGCCGTCAACAGCCCTGTGTTGCGGTCAACCTTGACGATTTCAGGTGCACTGCTCACCCAGTAAAGTCCGGTAAAGTCTTTGTCTTTTGCAACAGACGAGGTTTTGCGGCTGCCATACGCTGCGCCATAGCTGTTGTTCGCACCGTAGAAGCGGTAAATGTCCCCCTGCGGATTCCAAATCGCGTTGGAAGGCGTGACAGAAGGCGTAATTTTCTGCTGTTCATCAAGCGCCATCAGAATGGTTGTGCCGTCCGAAATCGTGCCATATGCGTCCGAATACAGCGAAATGCCCGTGATTGCCGACACGCTCTTCAGGCTGGAAACTTTGCTCCAATCCGGATGGAAGAAGCCAAGGATGCCATAATTCTGCGTATAGTTGGAGAAGGACGTGGGCACGCCCGCTGCGTAGTTGTAGTTTTTGCTTTCCGAGCAGCGGAGACCGCTCCAGTTACCGCTGACGAAATTCACCTTTTTCGTGCTCGTGTTGACAGAAGTCACGATGCCCACATGCTGCCAGCCCGTTTTGATTGCTGTGCCCGCCTTGGAGGTGTACTCATTCAGCACCACGATATCGCCGACCTGCGGTGTATAGAGGCCGTGACCATACGTCAGCACATCCGTATTGTAGCGCGTCTGGTATTTGGAATACCCAGAATACGACGAATACGTCGACGGATTCAGCATCGGGTGGAAGGATGACGTCGTGGGCGCAAAAGCCGCCGCACCCGCCGAATCAGGAATGACGCTCGTGCTGATGCCAAGCTGACGTGCGATAACCGACACAAACGCCGCACACCAAGCAGTGTTGCTGAAGAACGGCGTATCGCTTGCACCCGCTGTTTTGTAGATTTCCTGTGCGTAAGCCGCTTCCGTCTTCGCAAACAGCATCGCCGCCTGTGCGAACTGTTTCCCCTTATCCGTCGCCGCCAGCGCCTTCCCTTCCCCCAGCGGCGTCCAGCCAAACATCAGCGCCGCCGCAATCAGCAGTGCTGACAGGATTCGTTTGCTTCCATTGAGCCAACTCGTTTTCATGGTTTCTCTCCTCCCCTATTCGTCCGGCTACACCCATTGCTGCGGACAGCATCCACCAGAGGCGCTGCACCGATGCTGTTCATATGTAAATTATACCTGACAAAAATCAACATGTCAAGGGTGACCAGCATAAATATGGCAATTTAGCGGATAAATTGGCAGGTTTCGTTCGCGCGTCATGCCATTGCACTATGTAACCAGTTTTTCTTCGTTGTTACACGGTCTTCTTACACATAAAATAACGCTGTTTTTTTGAACCGCAAGTATATCGTTTTCGGCTAAAAACAGACGCGAATAGACAGGGCATTTTGTGAAAAATCGCCGCCGTCTTTCCTAAAAACTTTCGGAATACGCGGAGTATCGAAAGAATTTCGGAAAACCGATGTAACTTCGTTTCAATTAACCCATGTGTGTGGTATGATTAGTGCATCAGATGACACCGAAACGTACAACAAAACGCATCGGGGCTGCTGATGGGGTTCCCCTCCCCCTCATAATGGGAAATTTCAAGCAACAAAGGAGGCTGCAGGGGATGGCTCGGAAGTACATGAAAATTGCCATGGTCGGACAGAAGCGCGTACCGTCCCATGATGGCGGCATCGAGGTTGTGGTGGGCGAACTGGCCAAGCGCATGGTGGCGCAGGGGCATTCCGTGACGTGCTATAACCGAACCGACAAGCAGCAGCCGAAGCCCGAAAATTTCAACGGCATCAGCCTGAAGTATGTACCGACCATCCAGAAGAAGGGGCTGGCGGCGGTTTCCGCAAGTTTCTTCGGCTGCCTGTGCGCGGCGGTGGGCAATTATGACGTGGTGCATGTGCACGCGGAGGGCCCGGCGCTGTTCTGCTGGCTGCCGAAGCTGATGGGCAAGCGCGTCATCGTGACGGTACACGGGCTGGACTGGACGCGCGCGAAATGGCAAAACGGCATTGCGTCCAAGTGCATCAGGTTGGGCGAAAAGATGGCGGTGCGCCACGCGGATGAGCTGATTGTGCTGAGCCACGGCATGCAGCAGTATTTTGCGGACACCTATGGGCGCGAGACGCTATTGATTCCCAACGGCGTGCCGAGCTACCAGCCGTGCGCACCGGAGCTGATTCGCCAGTACGGGCTGGAAAAGGACAACTACATCCTCTATCTGGGGCGCATCGTGCCGGAAAAGGGCGAACACTACCTGATTGAGGCGTACAAGCATCTGCCGACGGACAAGAAGCTGGTCATTGCGGGCGGCGCGTCCGACTCGCAGGAGTATTTCGACGAGCTGCGCGAAATGGCAAAGGACGACGACCGCGTGATATTCCCCGGCTTTGTGCAGGGGCAGCTGCTGGCGGAATTGTACAGCAACGCTTACACCTACGTCCTGCCCAGCGACGTCGAGGGGATGCCCCTTTCGCTGATGGAGGCGATGAGCTACGGCTGCTGCGTGCTGACAAGCGACATCGACGAGTGCGCCTCCGTCGTTCAGGAGCACGGCGTGACCTTCCGCCGCGGCGATATCGACGATTTGCGCGCAAAGCTGGCGGATTTGCTGGCGAATCCGGCGAAGGTGGCAAAGTACAAGGCGGAAGCGCCGGATTACATCTGCCATTCGCACAGCTGGGACACGGTGACGCAGCGGAGGTTGGCGGTCTATCGCGGGGCTGTACCGCAGGAAGAGCCGCATCGGGATTTGCTGCCGGCAGCGCTGGTGGCTGAGCTGGCAAAGCGCAAGTCGCTTGTGCGCGGCAAATAAAAAATCAGCATATATAAAGGAAGCGACTGTGACAGGCGCTTCCTTTTTTCGTGCATCCGCGCCTCCCCGGCTTGCTTTTTTGGCGATTGTGCTGTACAATAGGAAGATGGATGAGCCTACACAAGGAGGTGAGGACAGCATGTACGGCAAAGCCAAAGTCGGCAGGCCCGATTGGTACATGATGGGCGCTTGTATCGTATTCGCTTTGACATTCAGCCTGCGCAGCGTGCCGCTGGCGGTGCTTCTGCTGCTGTTCATGCCCTTTTCGCTGCTCTCCCTCACGGGGGAACTGCCCCTGCCGACCCGCAACGCGCCAATCTCCCAGACATTGCTCTGCATCGGTCTCCCGCTGCTCGTCATCGGCGCATTTTCTTCTCTGCTGCTCCTCCTGCCGAAGCTGCTCATTCCGTCCGCCTGCGTCTGGCTCTTCGGCGGCGCGCTGATGCTGTTTCTGCCGCCCGGCGCCTTCCGCAAATCGCGCATGGCGATGTATTGGGCGGTGATTTGCTTCGCCGCCGTCGTCGCGCTGCTGATAATGCTCCTTCAGCGCTATCAGGCGTACGGCGACCTGTATGAGGGCTTGTCCTATGACATTCTGCGTGTCATGATGAACGAGCGGACGCGCCCGCAGGTGCTGTATTCCGCGTATGTGTCCGGGCTGGCGGCGCTGGATGCAAAACGCACGGCGGCGCTGGAAAGTCTCGCGGCGCTGACGGGCGGAAACGTGCTACCGTGGCTTTCCGAGGATGTGCTGCAGCAGCTGGAATGGAGTCTGCGCGCAACGATTGAGAGAACGCTGCCATCCATCATGCCTGACCTGCTGGTCAAAGGAATCATGGCGTTTTCGCTGGGGATGCTGCTGTGCTGGCGCAAATTTCCCGACGCGGAGGACACGCCGACCACCGACTGCTGGTTCATGCCCACCCCGCTGGGCATCAGCATGGCGGTGCTGCTGCTTCTGAGTGCGGCGCAGCTGTTTACAACGAACGCGACAGTTGCGCTGGCGGCTTCGCTGCTGGGCAGTGTGGCGTTCTGGAGCTTCGCGGTGCAGGGCGTTTCGGCGCAGAATTTCGCCATGCTACGCGCGGGTGCAACGCGCGGCCGCCGCTGGTTCCTAACCATCCTGATGGTGCTGTTCGTGCCGATTCTGCCGATGTTCGCGGGCTGCGTCGACCAAATCCGCGACCCGCGCGGACTGCGCGACGACCGCCATCGAAAAGACGATGATTTTTCTGATTTTTAAGATTTGAGGAGGATACAGATTATGAAGGTTATTTTGCTGGAAGATGTGAAGGGTGTCGGCAAGAAGGATCAGATTGTGAATGCGGCGGATGGCTACGCGCGCAACTTTCTGTTCCCCAAGAAGCTGGCGGTGGAAGCGACCCCCGGTGCGATGAAGGGCGTCGAGAAGATGCGCAAGGCGGAAGCCGAACGCGAAGCCCAGCGCCGTGCCGACGCGACGGCACAGGCGGACGCCCTGCGCGGCAAGGTCATCAGCATGTCGGTGAAGTGCGGCGCACAGGGGCGGCTGTACGGCTCGATTACGAGCGCGGAAGTTGCCGAGCAGCTGAAGGCGCAGCACGGCGTTGCGGTGGACAAGCGCGACATCAAGTGCGAGAACATCCGCGCCGTCGGCGATGTGGAGATTGAGGTTCGCCTGTACAAGGACATCTCCGCGAAGATGGTTGTGCATGTGGAAGCGGCGGCGGTGAAGTAAGGCAGTCACCGCCGGGGGGCTGCTCCCGGTCTGCCGGAAGGTTTTCTTCCTATTACAATGGATTTTGTTTGCAGCAGGGGTTTCGCCTCTGCGGAGGCGAGGAGGGGGCTTTCCGATCGCCCCCTCCACCCCTTCGGCGCGTGCCCTCCCATGTTACAGTGCTGTATTGTTGCTTGGAAGGTACGAACAGTACACAAACTAAATCAGTTTCAATACAGCTCAACAAACATGGGAGTGCACGCGAAGGAGTCCAGAGGGCGACCGCAAAGCCCTCTGGTTACTGCAAACAAGACCAATTGGGGAGAAGTCACCAACTCCATAACGCAAAAAATTCAAGGGGAATCCATAAAACTCCCCTTGGGAGAGGTTTATGTCAGAATTTCGTGGCGTGACGCCGCCCAATAGCGTCGAAGCGGAGCAGTCCGTGCTGGGCGCGATGATGCAGGATGAAAACGCGGTGCTTCAGGCAGCGGAAGCCTTGTCCACCGACGATTTCTATCAGCCGGCGCACCGCGAAATCTTCGAGGCGATGGTTGCCCTGCACCAGCAGCAGCGCCCAATTGACCTCGTGACCGTCGATGCGGAGCTGACCCGCCGCGGGACGCTGGAAGGCATCGGCGGCACGGAGTACCTCATGCGGCTGATGAGCTTCGTGCCGACGACCGCGAACGTCAAGGCGTACATCACCTTGGTAGCCGAAAAGTCCACCCTGCGCAAGCTCATCAAGGCGTCGCAGGAGATTTCGCAGGAGTGTTACAGCCAGCAGAATCCCCTGCAGGAGACGCTCGGACACGCGGAAAAGGCGATTTTCGACATCGTGATGAACCGCGCATCCGGCGAGAGCCTCGTCCACGTCCGCGACGTGCTGTACAACACCTACGCCAACATCGAGGAGCTGGCGAAGCTCAAGGGGCGCGTCTCCGGCGTGCCGACCGGCTTCACCCTGCTGGACAACATGCTCACCGGCCTGCACGGCGGCGAACTCATCATCATCGGCGCGCGTCCGTCCATGGGCAAAACGTCCTTCGCGATGAACATCGCCACCCACGCCGCACTCTACGCGAACAAAAGCGTCGCCGTATTCTCGCTGGAAATGCCGCGCGAGCAGATTGCCCTGCGTATGCTCTGCTCCGACGCGCGCGTCAACATGCAAAGCGTCCGCCAAGGCACCCTGCGTGAAGAGGACTGGATAAAGCTGGCGAAATCCATCGGCCCTATGTCGAACTCCCCTGTTTACATTGACGATACAGCGGGCATCACGCCGACGCAGCTCCGTTCGCGCTGCCGCCGCCTGATGATGGACAAGGGGCTTGACCTCATCATTGTGGACTATCTGGGTCTTATGCACGCCGACGGCAAGACCGAGAACCGTCAGCTGGAGGTGAGCGAAATCAGCCGCCAGCTGAAGGCGATTGCGCTGGAGCTGAAAGTGCCGCTGATTGCCTGCGCGCAGCTCTCCCGTGCATCGACGACGCGCGACAACAAGCGTCCCGCGCTGTCCGACCTGCGCGACTCCGGCTCCATCGAGCAGGACGCGGACGTCGTCATGTTCATCCACCGCGAGGGCTACTACGACCCCGAAACGGCGGACAAGAACGTGGGTGAAATCATCATTGCGAAGCAGAGAAACGGCCCGTTGGGCACGGTGAAGGTCGCGTGGCTGAGCGAATACACGACGTACACGGATTTGCCGCCCTCGGCGATGGGGGGAGAGAACGGCGGGGATGCGCCTTTCTGACTTGCTGCATCTTGCTATGCCAAGCTGTTTTCTCTTTCCAAACAGTGCTTTGGCATAGTACCAGAGGGCTTTCCGATCGCCCTCTGGACTCCTTCGGCAGTCCACTTCTGCATACTTGTTTTTTATCGCAAGTTATTTAGTTTGTGAACCTGAAAGTCCGACTACTAACGACTATGAGGATTCCAAAATCCTCAACATTTTCATCCATCGGAGGAAAATCACCCATGACAGTCAATCAGCTGGAAACCAACGCCCGCTTCGTCGGGTTTCTGCTCGTTCGCTCGGCGGACGCGCGGACGGATAAGAAGGGCGGCTCGTACCTCGACCTCACCCTCGCGGATAAAACGGGCGACATCAACTGCAAATACTGGGACTGGAATCAGCTGATGGACGTGCCCAAGCAAGGCTCGGTCATCAAAGTGCAGGGGCTGGTGCAGGAGTACAACAGCCGCAAGCAGCTCCGCATTGAGCGGATGCGCGCCGCCTTGCCGCAGGACGAGGTGGACATGGCGCAGCTGGTCGCGTGTGCGCCCGAAAAGCCCGAAGTGATGCGCAAGGACATCGAGGACACGATTGATACCTTCCAGTCCGAGGGACTGAAGAAAATCGTGCGCGAGATGCTTCGGCTGACGGGCGACAAGCTGGAATGGTTCCCGGCGGCGCAGCGGCTGCACCACGCGGAACGCTCCGGTCTGCTCCACCACACGACGAGTATGCTGAATCTGGCGCGGCACGTCGTGGCGGCGTATCCGTTCCTGAACGCGGAGCTGCTCTATGCGGGCGTTATCCTGCACGACCTGTGCAAGACGACGGAAATGATCAGCGACGAAACGGGCAGCGTGAGCGATTATTCCGCGGACGGGCTGCTGATTGGGCATTTGGTGCGCGGCGTGGCGCGGATTGAGGAAGCGGCGAAGAACGTGGGCGTATCCGGGGAAATTGTGCTGCTGCTGGAGCACATGGTGCTCTCGCATCACAGCATCCCGGAATACGGCAGCCCGAAGGCGCCGATGTTCCCCGAAGCGGAGGTGCTCGCACGCATCGACGATTTGGACGCGAAGATGAACGAAATGCAGGGGATTCTCTCGCGCGTGCCGGAGGGTGCGTTCTCAGAGAAGGTCTGGAGCCTTGACCGGCGGATCTATCACCCGAAGTATCAGGAGATTGATGGGGCGGAATGACGTCATCCACATTCTTTTGCAAGAAAACGGGTGTTTCAATCGTTTTTGAATTAAGGCACCACCTCATTTGTACGGTGTTACCTTAGGATAACAACCATAAGGAGGGAATCACGATGAAAAAGGGCTTTCGGACAGTGCTTCTGCTGAGCGCGTGCCTCGTTCTGCTGGCGGGCTGCGCATCTGAACCGAAGACGCAGTATAACGTCAATACGCAGGGGGCGGCAAATACGCAGGGGGCGGCGAACACATCCAGCACAAATACCGCCGGCAGCAGCCTTCCGGCGGATTACGACCCCGCGTCCGAGGAGGACGACTACACGGGCGACGCTGCCAGCACGCCGGAGGAAATTCATCTGCCGACGCTCGTCACGCCTCCCCCCACGAATACGCCCATTCCGGTCATTTCCGGGCAGTATTCCGGCGCGACGCCCGTCGTGATTGACCCCATTGACAAACCAACCCCCACGCCCCTGCCGGCGCTGTCCTTCACCTACCAGACCTACACCGCGTCGAACCTGAATCTGACGTTTGAAGGCCCGTCTGGCTGGGTGGTGGATACGTCCGAGGCGAACAGCTACAAACTCCAGAGTCCCGACTGGGCGACGGGCTACGCGGCGACCCTCGTCATCCGCGCAAACAGCACGAGCATTGAGTACACGACCGATTCGCTGACGACGGAAGTCAAGTCCATGCTGACGAACCTCCGCAACGCGAATTACCCCAAGTTCAGCCCGTCGAACACGGCGACGCGCAAGGGGCTGTTCCTCGGCGCAACGGGCGTATACGCCAATTACACCGCCACGCTGGATGGCAATCTGCAAATTGCGGGGCGCATTGCGGCGGTTTACAAGAATAACGTGCTCTACACCGTCCACCTCACCTACCCGGCAGGGTACACCGACACCTACAAGACAAACGTCTACGACAAACTGCGCGACACGCTGAAAATCATCACGGCACAATAAAATGGCGATTTCAGAACGGGAAAAGACGGCGGTTCGCCTGTTTGCATCCGGGGTGAACTGCGCTCAGGCGGTGCTGATGACCTATGCGGACATTGCAGGGCTAACGCAGGAGCAGGCGGCGCGCCTTCTGGGCGTGTCGCAGGTGCAGGTATCGCGGCTGGAGCGCCGGGCGCTGCAAAAGCTGCGCACGGCGATGGAGACGGAGGGATAGCGTCCGGATCGGACTGAAGCTCCGTCAGCAGCGGCCAGAAGCGCTTCGGCATGTGCGACATGCGGAGCTTCGGGTTTTCCCGTTCGCGGATGGCGATGGTGTCATAAAAGCAACGCCAGAGCCGGCGATAGCGCTTTTCCGCCTCGTCGGGCAGAGCCATGACGAACTCCTCCAGCGGTACGATGGCAGAATGACCGTCGGCATAAAAGAGCGCCTCGCGGTGCGTGCGGTCATAGAGGAAAAAGGTCTCATCGTGGCAGCGCTGGCAGAAGTGACCGCGCAGAAGCGGCAGAACACGGTTTTTCGGCTCGATCTCCGCGGCGAGCACGCCGCCGATGTCGGAAAAGCGCACGAAGCCGCGGTATTGCTCCAGCTCGCCGTTCAGCTGCCGCACAGCGCGCAGCAGGGGATGATACGTTTCATCGGAAAGGCGCTGCAGCAGCGGCTTTCCCTCGCGGTAGAGCTTGGCGGCAAAGCGATAGATGGCAAGCTCTTTTTCGGGCAGGCATGTCCAGTACGCGCGGCGCAAAAATGGTCCGACCTCCGGCGAAAAGCGCCGGAAGCCTTCGTATACGCGGCGTGCGTGCGCCGCGTCCGTCGTGACGGCGCGGACCTCATACAAGCATGGCTCGAGCTCTCCGGTGCGGAAAAACGCGGCGGGGAGCTCCTTTTGCGTGTAGCTTTCGTAGATGCAGCACAGAAGTCCATCGAAGCTGCCGTCGTATTCATAAACGACCTCGCGCCATGTCATAAAAAACTCCTCATTATGCCGGCTCAAAGAGTGAGAGCTGGTCGAGCGATCCCGCCGGAAGCGAGGTGCGCTCCGTGGCGGTCAGATTGCGCCGGACCCCCTCGAGCGAGAGCCGCAGCGGTGCGGTGCTTCGGCCAGAGCAGGTGAGAAAATACTGCGCCCGCTTGAGCACGACGCCGAGCTTTTTGAGGTCCTCGGCGCGCAGCGCCCCGCCGCGGCGCGCGACAAGGATGCGCTTCGCGCTGACTACGCCGATGCCGGGAACGCGCAGCAGCGCTTCGTAATCCGCGCGGTTGACCTCGACCGGGAAGAAGTCGGGGTGCCGCAGCGCCCAGCAGCACTTGGGATCGAGCAGCGGATCAAAGTCCGGCTGGCCTTCGTCGAGCAGCTCGC
>ENA-ORMX01000777-ORMX01000777.1-human-gut-metagenome-genome-assembly--contig:-NODE-777-length-23474-cov-7.146291_pt1 | contig 23474 bp, 19 predicted proteins | sample MGYA00242108_ERZ509007 | MGnify/ENA primary metagenome ERZ509007 (study PRJEB26280, sample SAMEA2338745) | human gut metagenome | biome: human gut; feature: human-associated habitat; material: faeces...
CCAGAAGATGGCACCGGGACCGCCGGCGACCAGGGCACTTGCCACACCGACGATATTACCGGTGCCGATCGTGGCAGCCAGTGCGGTGCACAGCGACTGGAACTGGGAGATGGACTGATCATCAGCATCCGTGTGCTTTGTTACGTGTTTGTCGTGAAAGATGCCGCCTACTGTATTTTTGAACCAGTGTCCGATGTGGGATAACTGGAAAAATTTTGTCAGGATCGTCATCAGGATACCGGTGCCCACCAACAGCACCAGCATGGGGACACCCCATACGAATCCATTGATGGCATTGTTCACATTGGCTATGAGCTCTACCATATATATTCTCCTCCTTTGTTTTCAGGTAAAAGAAAAAGCGCAGACACCCGAAGATGTCCACGCTGACATAGTTACCTGATCTGTATTTCGTTTCTGATTTTTTCCCAGTATAACATATAGGAAAAGATGCCGCAAGAGAAAATTTTTCTCAAAACCCCTATTGACCTAAAGTTAGCTTTAGGTATTATGATAAAATCATCCCGTAAGAAACGTTTCTAACGGAAAAAAAGGTGAAAATAAGGAACGAAGCATAAGTTTTGAAAGGAGAAGCAAAATGTATCAGAATACTTTGACTTTAAATAATGGTGTGAAGATCCAGCAACTGGGACTGGGAACCTGGTTTATTCCCGATGACCAGGCGGCAGAGGCAGTAAAGGCAGCAGTGGCACTGGGCTACCGTCATATCGATACCGCACAGGCCTACGGCAACGAGCGTGGTGTGGGAGATGGTGTGAGAACCTGTGGCGTACCCAGAGAGGAACTGTTCGTGGTATCCAAGGTGGCAGCAGAGCACAAGACTTACGAATCCGCAGCCGCAAGCATCGACGAGACCCTGGCAAAAATGGGACTGGATTATCTGGATATGATGATCATTCACTCTCCCCAGCCCTGGGTGGAAGTCAACCAGAGTGAGAACCGTTATGTGGAAGGCAACAGAGCAGCCTGGAGAGCACTGGAGGACGCTTATAAGGCCGGAAAGCTGAAAGCAATCGGTATTTCCAATTTCCAGGTGGGAGACATTGAGAGCCTGCTGGAGACCGCTGAGATCAAACCGATGGTTAACCAGATCCTGTGCCACATCAGCAACACTCCGTTGGAACTGGTAGAGTACTGCCAGAAGAACGGCATTGCAGTAGAGGCTTATTCCCCTATTGCCCACGGAGAGATCCTGCATCAGCCCGAGATTCAGGCCATGGCAGAAAAATACGGTGTTTCCGTACCGCAGCTGTGCATCCGGTATACTTTGCAGTTAGGCACCATCTCTCTGCCCAAGACCGGCAATCCCGAGCATATGAAGACCAATGCTGAGGTAGACTTTGAGATCAGCGCAGAGGATATGGACGTCTTGAAGAACATCAAGCATATTGAAAGCTATGGCGCTAACAGCGGATTCCCCGTATACGGTGGAAAACTGTAAGACATTATCTGTCGTGGCTGTTGTCGTAGATGGGCTGGATCTCAGGGGGAAGATTATCGGGAAGCATGGCATGGATCCCGTCTTCGTTGCCGTCTTCCATAGCTTTCTCATAGTACCAGCATTTGAATTTCAGCATATCCAGAGTGCGGTTCATCTGCTCAAGCTCTGCCTCCATGTGCGACCGTTGCTCCTCAAACAGTGCCTTGCGTTGCGGGTAGGTGGACGGCCCTTCTACACACCAATCCATGAATTGCCGGATGTCCTTGATTTCCATGCCAGCTTTTTTCAGACATTCAATGACCCGGAGTGCTTCAATCTCCGTGTCACCGAATTTGCGGATGCCGGACACCCGTTCCATGTTCGGAAAAAGTCCCTGTTTATCATAATAGCGCAGCGTGGAGATAGGCAATCCGAACATCTCTGCCACCTGTCCAATTGAATACATAAATTTCCCTCCAAAAATTTTTAAAAATATATTGACCTAAAGTTAGGTTTAGGTATTACTATGAGAATAACACAAAGAATATCAAAATGCAAGGAGTGTTCTACGATGAATAAAAATGTACTAATCATTTCCTCAAGTCCCCGTAAGGGCGGCAACTCCGAAACGCTGGCGGCAGCATTTGCCAAGGGCGCACGGGAGGCAGGCAATCAGGTAGAAACCGTATATCTGCGGGAAAAGCAGGTTGGCTTCTGCAAGGGCTGTCTTGCCTGCCTGAAGCTGGGGCACTGCGTCATCCAGGACGATGCCGTGGAAATTGCCGCCAAAATGCACGATGCGGATGTGCTGGTGTTCGCAACACCCGTCTACTATTACTGCGTCAGCGGTCAGCTCAAGACTATGCTGGATCGTGCCAACCCATTGTTCGATACGGACTACGCCTTTACGAAAGCCTACTTGCTGGCAACAGCGGCAGAGAACACACCGGAAACCTTTGCGGGCACAGAGAAAGCCGTGCAGGGCTGGGTAGACTGCTTCCCCCGCTGTGCGCTGGTTGGCACAGTGTTTGCAGGCGGCGTAAACGGCGTGGGAGAGATCGCAGGTCATATTGCGCTGGAGCAAGCCTATCAGATGGGCAAGGATGTCTGAACAAGCATTTCCGGTACGAAGAACATATTTTAAGCCAACAGGAGTGAATCGTATATGAAAAAGATATTGGTAGCCTATTTTTCCGCCAGTGGAGAAACCGCGAAGCTGGCAAAAACCATTGCAGGCGTTGTTAACGGTGATTTATTCGAAATTGCGCCGGAGGTGCCGTATACCGCTGCTGACCTTGACTGGATGGACAAAGGCAGCCGCAGCACTGCGGAGATGAACGATGACAACAGCCGTCCCGCTATTGCAAGCAAACTTGCGGATATGGCACAGTATGACACGGTGTTTGTGGGGTTTCCCATCTGGTGGTATCAAGCACCGCGCATCATTGAAACCTTCTTGGAAAGCTATGACTTTGCCGGAAAAACCGTGATCCCCTTCGCCACCTCCGGCGGCAGCGGCATGGGTAAGACCAATGAAAAACTTGCGCCGAGCTGCCCTGGGGCAAAACTGCTGCACGGTAAGGTGTTCAACTCCTATTCCAGCAAAGCCGACTTGTCTGCATGGGTAGAAACGCTGAGCCTGTAACTTTCACATTCCTGCGGAATGAAACACCCTCATAGCTGAAAAGATTTACGAATCCTCTCAACTATGAGGGCGTTGTTTTTTATTCATGCAGTTCCAAGGGCAGGCCATCCGGGTCAAAGAAAAAGGTCATTTTCTTTTTGGTGTAGCTGTCTAATCGAATCGGTTCACATTCAATTCCCATCTGCGCAAGTTCTTCCACGGTAGCTTCCACATTCTCCACCCGGAACGCCAGATGCCGCAGACCGCAGGCTTCCGGCCTGTTTACACGTTTGGGTGGGTTCGGCTCTGCAAAAATTTCCAGTTCAATCGCATCGGCTCCATCACCGACACACAAATCCAGTTTCCAGTCATTCCGCTCCTTGCGGAAGTTTTCTCTTACAACTGCAAAGCCCAGTTTGTTCACATAAAAATCTTTCGACTTTTCATAGTCAGAAACGATAATCGCCACATGATGAATCGCCGCCAATTTCACTATCTGTACGCCTCCCTATTTTATATGTACCATGCCTGCCGAAGCATTACTGCCGCCAGTTCCAGAAGCACGATCACGCTGCCGACCACCTGCGGTATCATAAAAATCACGAACCCACCAATCAGCATTTGAAGTGCTTCCATCCCCTGTGATTGCTGCATCAGGAACGAAAGCATCGCCGTTACCAATAGCACACTGCCCAGCAGATAGAAAAACCATGCCGAACAGTGATGCAGAAATACCACAAACCATTTTGCCAGCCACACAGCAAGAATCAGCGGCAGGGTTATCATCACCAGCACCAATTTTAACAGCCATCGAATCGCTTTCATAATGTCCTCTTTCCGGCCGTTTTGTTGCCCATATTATAACACACTCTTTGATGTTACAACATGGACAACTCAGCCTTTTCAAACTTTAACCTGTGTGTAACGCTTTTACAGCATCCTGAATGCTCTGCTCATATTTGAACCGTACCACAATGCGCCCGCCATCATATACAAAGACATTCTCAATGAACGCCGACACCATACTTGCCGTAAGCCGCGTTCCATTCAAAAAGTTTTCTGCCTGCTCTGCCGCTGCGCGCACAGTTCCCGGCACAACGCTCTTGGTGGATTCTTCCACTTTGGATTGTTCAATTTGCTCTTGTACCTCTGAAATTCGTCTATCACACTCCTGCTTTTTCTGCTTGTAAGTATCCAGTAAGAGCGTTCCTGCTGCATATTCCTCATACATCCGCATCTTCTCCCCTTTCAGATTTTTAAGTTCCTGCTCCATCAGAGTTTTGCGGCGGCTTGCCTTTTTGTGGGCTTCCTTCAATCCTTGTTCTTCCTTTTGAATATCTCCATAGAGGACATCAAGCAGGGAGAGTTCCTTTTTAAGTGCTTGAAAAACCGCATTTTCAATGTCACTGACCTGAAAGACTTCGGATGTACATTGAGTTTGCCCCACAAGTTCCAGTCCTTCTCTGCACCAGAATGTTGGAACAGCCTGTTTGAAATTGTGCGCCATCACTCGCCTGCAATTTCCGCAGCGGACTTTTCCTTTCAGTGGGAAGTCCACACCGCCCATCAACACTTTATGGCTGTTGCTCTTTATGACAAGCTGCGCCTTTTCAAATTCTTCCCGGCCGACGATTGCTTCATGGGTTCCCTCTGTAATAAACTGCTGTCCTTTGGGGACTGTTCGGACAATGCTTTTGCCAGAAATCAGAGTTTTGGTTTTGCCCAAAACCATCGCCCCGGTGTACACATACGCCGTGAGGATTTTCCAAACGCGAGAACTGTCCCACAGAATCACTGGGGCAATGGTATAGGTCGTTTCTTTGCCATACGCCTTATTTTCTTTGTTATATACGCTCGGCACAGGAACATTTTCGTCATTGAGCATCATCGCTATCTCTCGCGTTCCCAATCCTAAAATCGCAAGATCAAAAATGCGCCGCACGATTTTTGCTGCTGGCGGGTCAACGATAAATGCGCCCTTTTTGTCCGGGTCAAACTGATAGCCGAACGGTGCAGCAGATGCCGTTGTGATGCCTTTACGCCACTTGACCTGATTGGCAGTCCGCAGTTTCTTTCCTGCATCCCGGCAGTACATGGTATTTACCAGATTACTGACAATCACATCCATGCCCAGCGTTGTACCTTTATAATTATTGCTGTCATAGTTATCATTGATGGCAATGAGCCGGACACCCAGCAGGGGAAAAATCTGCTCCATGTACTCACCCACACCGATATAATCACGGCCAAAACGGGAAAGGTCTTTCACGATGATGGTATCAATCTTGCCATTGCGTACACCATCCATCATCTGCTGGAATCCAGGTCTGTCAAAATTGCTGCCTGTGTAGCCATCATCTACAAAATCCATCACAGGCACATTTTGCAGACTTTCTTTGCAGGAGATATACCGTTGGATTAGTTCTTTCTGGTTCTCAATGCTGTTGCTCTTATCCTTGCCATCTTTGCCCAAATCGCCATCAGCCCTTGAAATGCGCTGATACGCTGCAATCATGTTTCTGCACTCTCCTTTCCAAGTTCTGTAAACACATCCCGAAATCCGAAAACAATCCGAATCCGCTTGTCCGCACTCACTTCGATTTTCTGCACAAGGGATTTTACCAACTGAATGTCAAATTCAAAGTTGTCCAGATGTTCTTCCAAATGAGAAGTCATATTCAGGTATTCTTCGATTTGCTGTTCTACCTGAACTTTTTTGTTCTCCGCTTCCTGCAACGCGGCTCGCAGGCCATCATATTGTCTGGAATAATCTTCCCGAATCAGTTGGTAATCTTCGGAATCCACCACACCAGCCACATAGTCCGCATAAAGCTGTTCCCGTTTCTTTGCCATCTGACTGACTTTATCGGTCAGGCTCATTGTTTCGCCCTTTGCGCGGTAGACAGGATTTTGCACATCTTCAATTTTTCGCAGTTCTTCTACCACCTTGCGCCTATCACTAAGTTGTGTAATAAACAGGTGCAGCTGATCCATTATCAAGGCTTTCAGCAACTTTTCTGTAATCTGGTGGCCGATGCACTTATCGTCGGCCTGCCGCGCCTTGCAGATGTAATAGCAGACCTTTTTACTTTCTTCCGCTCCATGCGGCAGTCGTTCAAACTCCATCGGTCTGCCACAGTCTGCACAAAACACCATTCCTGCAAGGTCATTCTGATATTCTGTCCGAATCTGCTCCGACTTTGCTCTTACGGTATGGAATACCGCTCGATTCTTGTCCAAGATTTTTTGCACCTTTTCAAAATCATCCCTTGCGATGATGGCCGGATGTGTGTTCTTTGCCACATACCACTGTTCTTTCGGAAGGTCGCGCTTGTCTTGTCCTGCGAATAACTTCTGTGTACTTTTATTGTTGATGGTATCGCCCACATAGGTTTGATTTTCCAAGATGTGCCGGATCGTGGTTACGCCCCACTTTTTACAGGTAAGTACTTCTTTTCCCTCAACCATTTTTCTATGCCACTCCCGTGGAGTCGGAACCTGCAGCAATGTCATTCGTCGAGCAATTTCAAAAATAGGTACACCCATCAGTTCCCACTGGAAAATCAACTGCACATAAAATGCAGCTTCCGGGTCAATTTCATTACGCTTTGTCACGGGGTTCCGAATATAGCCATACGGAGCATCGTTTCCGACTGCATAGCCTGCTTCTTTCTTACGCTGCAAAGAAGTCCATATCTTTTTGGATATGTCTTTCGCGTACATTGCGTTGACCATATTCCGAATCGGGAGAGCCAGACTTTCCATGTCCTCTTTGCGCGTACTGTCAAAATTATCTGTAACAGCAATCAATCGAATCCCCAAAAATGGGAACACCGTTTCGATATAGTATCCTGCTTCCAGATAGTTGCGACCAAAGCGCGAGAGGTCCTTCACCACAATGCACTTGATTTTCTTCTGCCGCACATCGTTCATCAGGCGGGTAAATGCAGGTCGCTTAAAATTCGTTCCCGTAAAACCATTGTCGAAGTAGGTGTCCACATAACTCAGTTCACTGCTGCGATTGATATAATCCTGCACCAGCGCGATCTGCGTTTCCATGCTTTCTTCTTTTTCTTCATCCTCAACAGAAAGCCGCCCATAGATTGCTGCTGGTATTTTTGCTTCTTCCAGCTCCGGCAGCAGCACGGAAGCTGCCGCCTGTTCCGGCTGCGGGAGATTCTTTCTACTCTTTCGTGCCATCGTCTGTTTCCTCCATCTCTATCCTACCAAGCATCTGCTTCCATTCATACGTTTTCATTGTCAAGCCGATTTCTGCCTGTCCATCGCCCAGTAATGTAACCGTGACCTGCTCGATATACTTTTTCACAAAACTGCGGTCAAGTTCCTCCGGGGCCTTATACTGTGCCATCTGCTGAATCCATGGATTGCGCAGGCTCAATGCCCGTTCCCATACCAGCGTATCCTCCATAATTGCTGTAAGCTGTTCATTCAATTTCCGATGCGCTTCTTCATAGTCCATCAGTTCCGCATGGTACTGTTCTTCGGTGATTTCATTTGCCATATAACTTTCATACAGCGGCACACGGCGAAACTGTTCCATATTCAGTTCAGCCAGAACGGACTTCATCTGCACAGACCTCTCGGCCCGGACGACCTCAATCGCTTTCTTGCCTGCTCCCTGCTGAATCGCCGCAGCCAGCTTTTCTTCTTCCAGATGTTCCAGTTCCAGAGCATCCATCACATTTTTATAAATGGTAGCTGCCGGAACTTTCAGATTCTTTCCGTTTTCCTTGTGTGCGCGGCAGTAACGGCAATAGAAAAGTTCCTCCCCTGTTTTCTTATCCTTGTGCCAGCAAAGTGCGCGTCCACAGGTACAGACAATGTGCTTTGCCAGCGGATTCGGCTTTTTGTAGCTTTTCCGAATGGAGATTTTGTTTTCGCCCTCGCGCAGATTGCACGGGAACGCATGAAACTGTTCTTTGGTTATGTATGGTTCATGGCAGTTTTCTGCAATGATCTGGCGGCTTCCATTTGCCGCCGCACCCGTATAAGTCGGGTTTCGGAATAAACACCTCAGCATATCCGTTGTCCACTGGTCTGGTTCCTCATCATAAGGTTTTCCAAAAATTCTCTTTTTGTGCTTCATGGGGGGTTCCACGCCCTGCTCATTTAACCACTTTGCAATATCACGCATTTTTCGACCGGACGCATATCTGGAAAAAGCCTCGCTCAAATAAGGAGCCACTTCTTCATCCTTTATCATGTTGCTTTCGCCATTCCTGCGGATGTAACCAAACGGAACAGAGTTTGTCAGCCGGAATCCTGCGCCCTGTTTCTTTCTCCACGCAAACATAATTTCCGCGTGCATCTCACAGCGTTTTGCTTCAAAATAGTCCTCGACTTCTTTTCGGCTGACGGCTCTGGTATCCAAACCCTCCTCCAGCACGATCAGGTCGATGCCCGTTGCATAGAGCGTTTCCTTGATTGCCTGCCGTACCGCCGGGAAATCCGGCCCACAGTAATACATGGATGCCACAATAATGCAATCAAATTTTCGCTCTACGCCATCATTGGTCATTTGGTCGAACGCGGCGCGCGCCTTTTCATCGTTCTTGCGGTCAGAATACTTTTTCTGCAAATCCAGCTCTTTATGTTCCGCCAGATATGCCGCAATGCTCTGATTCTGCTCGGCAATCGTCAGTTTACTTTGATGGTTCTTCCAAGGAAGTGTCCGGGTATAGCTTACACACTTCATACTGCACTTTCCTCCGTTTCTGCTGCCGGAACACTACTGCAATATTCCAGCACATTGCGAATTTCCTGATCGAACCGATACTGGATATGAATGTGTTCCTTATCATAGACGGTGATGCTCTCTACCAGTTCCACCAGAACGCGGCGGTTCAGACTTGTCAGGTTTTGGTAGGACTTGAAATCTTCGATCCATGGCAGATGTTCCACATCCAGATTGTTCAGGCAATCTCTCTGACGGTTCATTTCTGCTTTGGCCTTGCGGATGGTTTCAACCTTTTCATTAAAGGAATGGCTGAATTCCTTATACTCTTCCTTGCTGACAATACCGCTGCTCATATCTTCATAGAGCTGGCGGCGCAAGGTCTGATATTTCTGTTCTTCCTGCTCCAGCATTTTCAGATGTTCTTCCACAGATTTCAGTCTGCGTTCATTCTTGGGGATCTCATTGATTTCATCAAGCCGATGTTCCAGTCCGCTGATCTGCTGAACTTTTCCCTGCAATGCGGCCAGCACCACTTCGGCCAGCTTACTTTCGCTGATAAGATGTGAGGAACAGCCCAAACCATTGTGGTTTGTGACGCAGTGCAGATAAATATATTTCTTTCCGTTTTTCGACACCGTGCGCCGCACCATGTTCTGCCCACAACCACCGCAGCGAACGATGCCCGAAAAGAGATTGACAGCCCGCTGTCCTTTCGATGCACAGGTGTCCAACTTCAAGACTTCCTGCACAGTATCGAACAGCTTTTGCGGAATGATGGCTTCGTGCATATTAGGAACTCTGATCCAGCCGGATTCTTCCACGTCACGAATCTTTTTGATTTTGTAATTGATCTTCTGCCGCCTGCCCTGTACCATCGTCCCGGTGTAGACTTCATTTTTCAGAATCCGAAGCACCTGAATTGCCTGCCACTTCGCATGAGTGCCAGCTTTGAAGCCACTGTGATAGTTCAGACCGCACAGCCGTTTGTACTCGCTGGGGGCCAGCACATTCTCGCTGTTCAGCTGTTCGGCAATCGCCTGTGCGCTCATACCTTCCAGTTTTCTGCGGTAGATAGAACGAACAACATCTGCCGCATACTCGTCTACCACCAGACGGTTTTTATTCCGTTCGTCTTTGCAATAACCATAGATAGCATAGCCGCCGATGAACTCTCCTTTGCGCCGTTTCATGTCCAACTGACTGCGCACCTTAATGGAAATATCCCGGCAGTAGGAATCGTTCAGCAGATTCTTAAACGGAACCACAATGCTGTCCGAATCGCTGCTCTCGGTGTTCGCATTGTCATAGTTGTCATTGATGGCGATGAAGCGAATCCGCATCATGGGGAAAATCTGTTCCAGATATTTTCCCATCTCGATGTAATTACGACCAAGGCGGGATAAGTCCTTGACGATGATGCAGTTGATTTTGCCGGATTTAATATCCTCCATCATCCGCTTAAAGCCCGGACGTTCAAAGTTGGTTCCCGTATAGCCATCGTCAGCGTATTCTTCGACCAAATGCAGCCCTGGCCGTTCTGCTGCAAAATCCCGAATCAGTTCTCTCTGATTGCCGATGCTGTTGCTCTCGGCCTTGTCACCATCCTCGATGGACAATCTCAGATAGGCCGCTGCCCGTATGTCTTTATTCTTTTCCTTGTAAAAAAACAAAGCCATTAAACCTCCTGTCTCCACGCAAATTGCATGGTAAAATCCAGAAAGTTAATGGCTTTTGATTGCACTATTCACTTAACCCATCTGTATTTTACCAAGCTGTGACACGAAAATCAAGCTGCTGCGCACATTTTTCAGAATTTCTTTTTCAGTGCTTTCCCATACTCTGCAGCAGGCAATCCCACAGTTCGCTGCCCTCTGGCCGGAACGATTCATATACGGTGATGCCCTTGATGATGGCTTTTCTGTGATGCACAGGCTCCGTATGTTCCTGTTTAGGCTTTTCATCAAAACGCTCTTTCTGCTTCATGAAATCAATCCCCCTTTACTAATAGGAATCCAGAAGGGCATTTTGGAATACAATTTTTGAAAAAATTTCAAAAAAATTTGAAAAGTGTATTCCAAATCGGGGCTGCGGATTCCTATTTATAGAAGGACTTCTTTTGATAGGTCTACGGCATACGGTAAAAGACAGGTCTTTTTCTGTCTTAGAGCAAGATTCGCCTATGGTAACTCAAAACTCACTTTCGTGATTTTTCGTTCTTGGCAATCTTGATGGGGATTCCGTTCCCCATTCCCACGGTACGCACAAAATCTCGAATTTTGGCTATCTGGCTCCACATGAATGTGTTCGCAACCGAACGCCTACGGCTTATCGGGAATTGCTTCGCAACTATAAAATGCAGGAGGATCACACTATGGCTCGGCCAAAAAAAGACGAAAGTATCAGACGGACTAAGAATGTAATGGTTCGTTTTACCGATGTGGAGTACGCACTGGTTTCATGTTCTGCTGAACAGGCTGGCTATCCCGTTGCCGTTTATGTAAGGAAACAGGCCATAACCGAAAAACTTCACGTTCATTACAACATCGTTGCCGACATTGCAGAACTGCGAGATTTTGCAAGACAGCTTTCCCATATCGGAAATAACCTGAACCAAATTGCAGCCTTTTTCAACAGCGGCGGCATCCAATCTCGTGCCATGCTGGAAGAAATCAATCGTTGCATGACCGACCTTCGCGCCATGCGGAAAGAAATTGCAGGACTGGCAGGTGATTATCGTGGCAATCTTAAAACACGTCGCGGGTAAAAGTGCAGACTATGGCGCGGCACTCGACTATTTGAAATATGAGCATGACGAAGTTCTGAAGAAACCCCTGCTGGATGCAAACGGGAACTGGGTACTCCGCCGAGATATTCTTCTGGAGGGCATAAACTGTGAGCCGGAACTTTTTGATGTGGAGTGCGAAATGCTTAATGCGCAGTACCACAAGAATCAAAATTACAATGAAATCAAGACGCACCACTACCTCATCAGCTTCGATCCTGCCGACAAAGACGAGTGTGGACTGACTGGTGAACAGGCGCAGGCCATCGGCATGGAATATGTAAAAGCCAACTTTCCGGGGCATCAGGCGTTGGTCTGCACCCACCTGGACGGTCACAACGGCAGCGGCAATATCCATGTGCATATCGTAATCAACAGTCTGCGAAAGCTGGATGTTCCGCAGCAGCCCTTTATGGAACGGCTCATCGACTGTAAGGCGGGCTACAAACACCATCTGACGAAAGATTACCTAAAGCATTTACAGCAATCTCTTATGAATATCTGCTTGAGGGAAAATCTCAATCAGGTCGATTTGCTTTCCCCGTCTGTCAACAAAATTACACAGCAGGAGTATTATGCTAAACAGCGCGGGCAGATCAATCTGGACAAGTTGAACGCTAAGCTTATTACAGAGGGTTTCACTCCCATGAAAACCAAATTTCAAACGGAGAAAGATAAGCTGCGCGATGCCATTACTGCTGCGGCGAAGAAAGCAAAATCTTTTGAAGAATTCTGCCGCCTGCTCCAAACCGAATCTAACATTTTGGTAAAAGACCACCGTGGTCGATTTAGTTACCTTCTCCCGGACAGAGAAAAACACATCTCTGCCAGAACGCTGGGAACCAGTTTTGACCGTGAACATCTTCTGACGCTTTTTGAAAGTAACGCGATCACCGCTGCAAAAGAAAAACAGCAATGGAGTGTTGCTGACCCCATTGCCGTTCTCTATATCAAGTCCAATCTTCGTCTGGTAGTGAATTTGCAGGACTGCGTAAAAGCCCAGCAAAGTCGCGCCTATGCTCAGAAAGTCAAAATTTCCAATTTGCAGCAGATGGCAAATACCATCGTCTATGTACAGCAGCACGGCTACGACAGCTACGATGATTTGAAAAAAGCGCGCGATGAATTATCTGCCAAAATGTCAGATGCCCGCAACACCGCCAAATCTACCGATGCCGACTTAAAGCTGCTGAATGAGAAGATTCACTATCTGGGGCAGTATCTTTCCACAAAGGCTACATACAAAGAATTTTTGCAGGCGGGCAACAAGAAGATGTACCGTTCTGCACATCAGGATGAAATTGCCAGATACGAAGAAGCCGTTCAATTCTTGAAACGCAATTCCACGAATGGCACAATTCCCACGATGAAAAATTTACGAGCAGAAAAGGAAAAGTTGCTTTCTGCTCGAACCGCACAATACGAAAGCTACATCTATTTCAAAGATTACTACCACGAACTGCAAACCGCTTGCAGGAATGTTGATATGATTCTTGAAACGGAACACACGCAGCAGCACAGCCGTACCCAGCCAAAGCGCAGCTACGAACAATCTATTTGATACAAACGGAAAAGCAGGTACAAGACCTTTCTTCCATGAAGTCTTGTACCTGCTCTCTTTTGTTTCTATACTTTCAATGGCTCAATTTGATTGGTTTTACGGTTGAAAAAGTATTCTTCTTTTTGGCATTGCTTGTAGCCAGTTCTCAGATAATACAGTGTAAACCTTGCCTCGGTTCTATTTATTTTATACAGGTCAATCCCAAAATGGTAGTTTATATGGCGTACAAGTCTTTTTACTTTGCGCGCATCGCCCTGTCCCGGTTTAGATGCTTTCTTCATCTCACAGCAAAAAATGTTATAGTTGATACTTCTTCTTTTATGTAAAACAATATCTGGTGCCGTCCATCTTTTCTTTTTATCTTCACTTCCCGGATATTTAGGTTTTATGCCAGTGTCCATGCGATTATATTCAATATCAATCACCAATTCTGGCATCGGGAAGATTTCTCGATAGATTTTATCCATGTGCATTGCGATTTTGCCGGCAATCGTTCGTTCCTGCGCCCCCGTAACAAATAATTCTGTATCGTTCTCATAAAACAGCGTTAATGCCCGTTCCCATAGCAGAAGAACTTTTTCTTTTTCTTCGCAGCCCTGCACCTTGGTTTCCCCCATTTCCTTATTTTTTCTATTATGTACAACCATTTTACAAATAGCAAGACCTTTCAATAAAAAAGAGTGGCAGTTCCTTTTAGGGGAACCACCACTCTACATCATAACGGATTTTTAATTTCTACGACTTCGCTCCTGCTGTTGCTGCTGAGTCTGCTCTTTCTGTTTCCGCTCTGCTTGCTTGATATGCAGCCGATCCAGCACCGACCATCTGCCACCAATGCGCCGTGGCTTTTTCGGCACATTATTCACGCAACCATCTATCATGTCGTAATTCTGCTCTGTGCCGGATTCCCGCGCACGTTCATACGTTCCATTTGTCAAGCATTTCTCATGTTCGGTCATATCCTGCTGCTTTTTTTCAGCACGATGAACATATTCCGCAAGAACCGCACGAACATTTTCAAAGCCGTTCGGTGCATCCGTCACAAATACACCTTTGCTGTCTACCACGATTGGTGAAACAGTATCTTTGCGCTGCTCATTACGCATCATAAAAAAGCAAACGCCCTCGACAACTTCGCTATCATACGGAAGCCATGTCCCAGTCTTTCCATCAATCTGATAATTGGGAACCATGTAGACAACAGTATTTCCGGCTGCATCAGCATCCATAAAGCCACCGAACTCTACCAGTTCCTCTTTATCGACGTAGAAAAACTTACGTTCCTTTTCTTCATCCCATACGATCACATCGCCAACACCAAAGGAACGACCAATAAATGTGTTTGGCCGCTTTTCTTCCAGCCGCTTCCGGGCTGTCATCGGCGTATCGCTGGGGGCAGGCTTTCCTTTATATGCACTCTGGTAATTCTGATGATGAATCAAAAAGCCGTCCTCTACCTGCTGTGCATAGGATTTTGCCCAATGCTGATGATGTACCTCTTTGATTTGGAAAACTCTATACTGGTTTATCATTTTACGTTTTCTCCTTCCGCCTCCTCTGGCCTATGCCATTCCAGCTCCAGCCCCTTGAACTGCGGCTCAGTCAACCGCTGCATCTTCGGGATGGTCTGCTGAACCAGTGCAGCCATCTCTGCATCCTCTGCTACAAGCGGCTGAACTTCCAGCAACACCTGAATCGTATCTTTGAGTGTCGGCTGCTCAAACATCGCCATCAGCATCAATTCCAGTTCATCAAAACGCACATTGCTCATAACTCCATCCCTTTCTTTTTCGCTTTCTTCGGCTTATCCTGTTCCTGTGCAGGCTGCTCCTGTTTCTTGGTTTTCAGACTGCGCAGGGCATCCAGAACAGACTTTTTCGTACTGCTGCGTTCCTGCTCCTTGCTCTTCTGCCGTGCCTCCATCAGTTTTTCCATATCGGCAATAGCCTGCTGCACCAGCTTATCATCCCTGAAATAGTTGATGGAGTTGATGTTCTCGCGCTGCACTTTATCGTTCACGACCAACTCATACATTCCAACAAAGCCGCCATCTTCCTCGATGCAAAATCCAATGCACTTGTCAGCGTTCATCCGTTCGGACGGAATCTTGTCATAGACTTCCAAGGCTTCTTCCATTGTCAGATGGTCGTGGAACTCTCCCGCAAACGTAAACTCCAAACACTCCGCAACATAAAAGCTGAGCGTTTCTTCCGGCGCAGGTCTTTCTGCGGCAAGCTTTTCTTTCAAAACCTCTGCCTGCTGTTCAGCCACCGCATCAACCTGTTCCCGCAGTTCTGCCGCGTCCATGACTTTACCCTCTGCCGCATCGCAGCCGAACTCTGCCAACAGTTCCGTCATAGCCTCCTGCACAGACTTATCTCCGTCCGTTTCAAGGATGCCGCCATCCCGTCCCGTGAAGTCCTTATTATATAAGGTATAGTCGAAACCATCGTCACAGGTCTGAATGTGAAAATAGGCATCCGGCAGTTTGTAGGCCAGTTCCACTTCCTGCACGGCTAACGCCCCCTGCAACGGCTGGACAACGTGATTCTGGATATACGGGTTATTCCAGCCCGGAACCGTTTTGTAGTCCTCCACAATTGTGTCAATGCCGTTCCTGCACTGCAAAATATCCAGTGAACCCGGCAGAGGATCAGGATTTTTCTCCACACCCAAGGCTTTCATGTAATGGTTCGGAAGTGCCTGATACTGCGACACTGCATCGTCGAGATTGCCAAACCGCTTAATTTCAAGCGGAACAGCCTGCCGGTTCTCGACCACATAGAATCGCTTTACGAATGGCTGTTCCAATTCCTTCTGCTTCTCCAGTTTCTCTCGGTACATCGTCACAAAGCCATCCAGCACAGCCGAATGGCTGGTAACTACCCTATCTGCTCGAAATTTAATGATTCTCGCATTATTCTCCGGGGTGCCGACCTGCTCTGCCCATTCCTTATTGCTGTGAGAAAAGCGGCCATCGTAGTTTTTATGGTGCAGAGTATTTGCCAGAATGTAGCCCACGCGCTCCATACCGTACTGTCGCACCACCTGATCGACTGCACCATCGCCAAGGTACATTCCGTCATAATTGTCCGCAATCGCTTCATGGATTGCCTGCTTACACTCGCTGTTCAGCCGATAGGAGGTACGGTATAAATCCACCTCGTCATTTTCTTTGGCATAGCTGAACGGCTCATAGTAGACAGGCACATCCGAATAGTCCTGCGCGCTGTTGTCCGGCACCGGCGCAGCCTTTTCAATGATCTCCGATACCACATCATCCTTATTCGGCATATTCCATTTTTCAGAAAGATACTCTTTTACCGCATCCAGAAATTCGTCATCGAAGCCGTTCCACAAATCCTCTGCCACCAGCTTGCCCTGCTCATTGACTGCAACGCAGGCCGCCATGTCACCGTGTTCCTCATGCTCCAGCAGGAAGAACTTTTCCCCACCGATCTCCGTTTCATCAACAGCATACCATGTGCCGATATGCCCCTCGACTGCGATGTGGTCGGAATCGCCGTGGATCAGACCATTTCTTTTCTGCTGCTGTTCCTCCATGAACTCTCGCACGGTCAACTCCGCGCCTGTGAAGTTCAGCCCATCCTCTCCAAGTTCCAGCCGCCCGTCTGCGCCAAGGTCAAGTTCTTCGGCCATCAGGACAGATGCTGCATGGTTCACCACCACCGTTTTCTCCACTGTAATGGGCTGGCCGGGGTCGTAGTCCGAGCCGCGCAGATCATAGCGATATAAGCCCTCCGGCACTTCTTCATCCCGCAGTCGGCCATTGCTGAAAAGACCGGGCTTATCAAAGATTTCGATTTCCTGCAATTCTTCGTTCAAAAGGTTCTCTTTCTGCAAATCCATATTCCTTTCCTTGAAAAATTCCGGCAGTTCAGCAAAGCCGATGCTGTCCACATAGTAGGCTTTGACCGTACTGCCATCATTGAGTACCACCACATCACTGACCGACAGCGAATGCCCCGTAAAGTCTGCCGGACGCTGGATATTGAATCGTTCATAAATGCCATCCAGCGTATCCTTTTCCGTAAGCGGTGCGGCATAGATCAGGTCATAATCTGCACGGGTAACCGTTATGCCTTTCTTCTCCACATAGTCCAGCCCCATAAAACGGTAGTCGTGTTCCGGGTCACGGGCAGTGATCTGGTAAATACCGAGCTGCTTCTCGCTGCCATACAGCAGCATATTTTCCTGTTCTGTCATACTCCGCTCCTGCTCCAAATCTGCTGTTGCAATCTGGAAGGTATCACTTCCGCGCTCGATTTCTGTTCGGTCAGTAACGATCACTGGCCACGGACTGATGCGGACAAGATAAATCTGCTTACCCTCGTCATACAGCCGCAGAGCCTGTTCACGGTTTATTACTGTCAGCTTAAAATCCGGGCGCGCATACTCGTCCTCTGCATAATCTTCCCGTTGTTCCAATAGAATCGCATCCCATGCGTCTGCCCTAATGCCAAAAATACCATCGTGCTGCTCGATTCCCTCTTGGCTTACATAATCACCTGCCGTGCCATCACGGAACAGCGGATAGATTCTTTCACCCAGCCGATGCCATTCTCGTGCGCCCTCTTTCGTCAGCGGCAGCACATCATCTTTCCGGTAGCCGTAGTCATGCATTTCGGAAAGACCAATCATCCCATCCGGGAGATTTTCAATTTTTTCCTGCGCATCGTACATCAGGCGGTTGGCTTCTTCTTTGTCATCCTCGGCCAGTGCAGCCGCCAGACCATTCACCAGTTCTTCCGTTGCTGCCCGATCATCCAGCTTAAAGGCAAAATTCACGATGAGATTTCGCTGCTCATCATCAAAAATCGTCTTTTCCTGCTCCTTGTCGCCAATCAGCTTTTCCGCATACTGCATTGCGGTCATGCGCTCTGCGCTCCTTTCTGCCACCGCTGCTTCCAGCTTTTCCAGAAAGTCGGCAGCTGTCAATCGAATCGTATCCATCGAGTCTTTCAGCTCCTTCATCTCCTTGCCGCTGGCCCAGCTTGCCACATACGGAAAAGAGTAATCGGATGTGTCAATGCCCAGAGCCGAGCATACCGTAAAAGCGATGCTTTCGGCTTCGGTTTCTTTCGTGAGCCTGTCTTTTTCTTCGCCGCTCTGCTCCATCAAATCGCTGTTGTGCAGCATCGCATGAGCAACCTCGTGGATCATCGTCTTTATGGTCTGGCTCTCGCCCATGCCGACCTGAATGCAGATTTCTTTGTCTGCATCACTGTAATAGCCTTTGGCATCCCCTTCGATTTCATCAAACCGCATCGGCACAGGCGATACCTGCTCGATTGCCGCCGTAAGCAGCGCATAGTCTTTGACGCTGGCCGTCAGTTCGTTCACTTCCAGCGATGGAATCGGTTCCCCATCGGTCTGTGAAACATCAAAGACCGTCGTCACTCGGAAGCGCGGAACCACATACTCCACACGTTCCATTTCCGGTTCACCGTTTTCGTTCAGCACAGCCAAGCCCGTATCCTTGTCGATTTTCTCTCGCTCCTCGACTTCCTTAATGGGAGCCGGAGCGATGATCTGGATGCCCTTTTCGCCTTTTTTAACGTAACGGTTAAACTTATTCTTCCATGCGTTAAACCCTGCCACCAGTGTGGCATCGGGCCGCTGCATAGCGATCAGCAGCGTATTATTGAAGCTGTAATTGTGGAATTTTGCCATCGTGCGCAGATACGTCGTGTACATTACCGATGTAAAAATGTCCTTTACACCCTGCTCCAGCCGTTCCGTGATTTCTTTCATCTGCTGTTTGCGGTCAACTGCCATGCAAGCCCTCCTTTTTCTTGACCCATCGTGTTTTCATCTGGCGCGGATATTGGTCAGCCTGTTTCGGTGCCTTCGCGCCGTTCCATTCCAAGCCTCCGGCTCTGCCCTCACAGGTGTACCCGGCAGCTTTCAGAGATGCTCCATTTTCCGTATCCAGAATGTAGGTGATCACTTTGTTGTAACCCATTGCCCGTGCTGCACGGTACGCCGCCGCATACAGGATGCTGCAAGCGTTCGGTGTTCCATCTGTACACAGACGGTTAACTTCCAGCGTATAGCCATCGTCCAGCCGCCGCGCCACAGGTCTGCCGCAGATAGCAACGCCCACCAGCGCACCATTATCCGATACGCCGATGGAGAACTTATGCCCCCGCGTCGGTTTATGGTGGCGGTGATATTGCTGCACAAATGCGTTTGCCGTTTTCAGATTGATCGGTGTTAATGTCAGCAAATGCCCTCCTTGTTCAAAAACACCCCGTTAGATTCCTTGCAGAGATCTAACGGGGTTATCCCATTTATAGTTCCATATTGTGACTTTTCCGCTTCTGGGATTTCTGCGGTTCTGCGCTGCGCTCTGCCTGCTTTGCATGAAGCTGTGCCAGCACAGAGGGTTTCCGCACATTGTCCGCAGTTCGCTCTGCAACGCGGCCTGCGTAGTTCACAGGCTGGCGCGGCCTGTCTGCGACCTCGGTTTCGGCGGCATCTTCGTCCACGCCCAGGGCATCCTCGCTGCCTTTTTCATCCATGTTGAGCAAAGCGTTCAGCTCCGCAAGGCGCGCAGATTTTTCGGTCAATTCTGCTTCCTGCGCAAAGGGACGTTTGGCTTCTTCCTTTGCCTGCGCCAACTGCTGTTCCAAGGTTTCCAGTCTGCGCTCCACCTGCGGCAATGCTCTTTCGATGCCTGCCAGCGCATTGGTAACACGCAGAATGTTGCCCTGCGGGTCTTTGCCGACTTCCATCGAGTAGTTCCATGCACCCTTGATGGATAAGCGGAACACCTTATCGAAGTTGTCAAACCGGGAATGCAGTTCAAACGCACCGTAGCTGCCGATTCTGCCCTCGGTGCCTGCTGCTTTCAAAGCCTTGCAAGCCTCGATAATGGCTGCACCTGCTTCCTTGCGTTCGCTGTACACCTTACCGCTGATTTCCATAGCGAAGTGGTCTTTATCCTGCGCCAGAAGCGGTTTTGCCGCTTCCATATCGTTTTTCAGGGCTTCGATCTGACCCTGTGCCACAGCGATTTCTCGCGGATAGCGGCGCGCAATATCCGATTCCAAGCTATAAATCTGACTGGTGTGATTGGCTTTCAGCAATTTCAGCTTACTGACCTGAATATCCAGATCCATCTTTTCCTTGATGCGCGGATCGCCCGCGCACAATGCCTTGATTTCCGCATAAGAGAGCGCGGTTTCGTCCACATCGTCGCAGGCGCGGACGGGCGATTTGCTGGACATGATCTGGCTGATAAAGCGCTGCTTGTTCTCGATGGTCTGCCAGAGGTACGAATCGAATGATTTTTCCGTGACATATCGGTATATATGCACGTCCGGATTCATGTTGCCCTGTCGCACAATGCGCCCCGCTCGCTGCTCCAAATCGCCCGGCCGCCACGGCGCATCCAGATCATGCAGCGCAATCAATCTGTCCTGAACATTGGTGCCTGCGCCAAGTTTTTGTGTGCTGCCGAACAAAATCCGCACCTGTCCGCTCCTAACCTTGGCGAACAAATCCTTCTTTTTGATTTCCGTATCCGCGTCATGGATGAACTGAATCTCCTCTTTCGGAATCCCGCTTGCAACCAGTTTATCCCGGATATCGTCATAGACGTTAAACGAACCGTCCCCATGCGGCGTGGACAAGTCGCAGAACACGAGCTGCGTCAGCTTTTGCGCATCCCCTTCTTTGTAGATGCGCAGGATGTTTTCCATACAGGCGTTGACTTTACTGCCCGGTTCGTCGGGCAGCAGCGGGTTCATCAGCCGCTGATCCAACCCCAGCTTTCGTCCATCCGACGTAATCCGGAGCATGTTGTCCTCCTTCGGGTCAACTGCGCCCGAATGAACCTTCGAAGCACGCTCAGACAGCGCCTCCACCATCTCCTCCTGATAGACGGACGGCTTGACCGCCATCGTCTCATAGTGCGCGTTCGGCACAGGCAGATGAAGCTGATCCGCCGTTTTGATATCCGCAACTTCCTTGAACATCGCCATCAATTCCGGCAGGTTGAAGAACTTTGCAAAGCGCGTCCGTGCGCGGTATCCGGTGCCCTCCGGCGCAAGCTCAATCGCGGTCACGGTCTCCCCAAAAACCGAAGCCCATGCGTCAAAATTGGTCAATCCCTTTTCTTTCAGCGCGTCATATTGCAGATACTTCTGCATGGTGTAGAGTTCTACCATCGTATTGCTGATCGGTGTTCCCGTTGCAAAGGTTACGCCCTTTCCGCCTGTGATCTCATCGAGATACCGGCACTTCATATAAAGGTCGGAGGACTTCTGCGCTTCGGTCTGCGAGATGCCTGCCACATTCCGCATTTTTGTGTATGCGGCGAGGTTTTTGTAAAAGTGTGCCTCATCCACAAAAAGCCGGTCAACACCGAGCTGTTCAAAGGTCACGACATCATCTTTGCGGCTTCGGTCATTGAGCTTGTCCAGCTTCAACTGTAGCTGCTTCTTGGTTTTCTCAAGCTGCTTGATGGTAAAGCGCTCCCCGCGACTTTCCTTGAGTTCCGAGATACTGTCCATCAGCTCGTCCATTTCGTTTTGCAGCATCATTGCCTGACGCTCTGACGACATGGGTATCTTCTCAAATTGGCTATGCCCGATGATAATCGCATCATAGTCTCCTGTTGCAATCCGTGCACAGAACTTTTTGCGGTTCTTGGTTTCAAAATCTTTCTTGGTAGCGACAAGAATATTGGCAGACGGATATAGTTGCAGATATTCACTCGCCCATTGGTTGATCAGGTGATTGGGGACAACGAACATGGATTTACTGCAAAGCCCCAACCGCTTGCTCTCCTGCGCTGCGGCTACCATCGTAAAGGTCTTCCCTGCGCCTACAACATGGGCGAGAAGCGTATTTCCGCCATAAAGAATACGGGCAACTGCGTCTGCCTGATGGTCACGGAGCTTTATTTCAGGGGACATCCCATAGAAGCGAATGTGTTTGCCGCTGAACTCGCGGGGGCGTATGCTGTTGAACTTCTCGTTATAGAGCTTGCAAAGTCTTTCACGCCGATTGGGGTCTTTCCATATCCATTCCTCAAATTTACGGCGGATCTCTTCCTGCTTGCCCTGCGCAATCGTGGTTTCCTTCTTGTTCAGCACCGCTTTTTTATTACCGTTTTCATCCTCAATATAGTCAAAGACGCGCACATCCTTGAGATTGAGGGAATCCTCGATAATGTTGTACGCATTCACTCTGGAAGTGCCGTATACGCTGGTCGCTTTTACATTTCCTTTTCCGTAAGACTTATCTGTGATCCGCCACTGTCCCGTAATCGGTTCAAACTTCACCTGCATACGGTATTTATAGTAGTACGGGATTTCAAGCAGCTCAAAAACGAATGCCTGTATATCTTCCGGCGGAATCCATGTGGAACCGAGCCTGACCCCGATTTCCGACGCTGTCAGATCTTTCGGCTGTACTCTTTCCAGCGCTTCCACATTAACGGCGTAATCATCCGGGGACTGTTCCGCACTTCGCCTTGCCGTTGCCAATTTTTCACGGACATTGCCGGAAAGATACTCATCTGCCGGCAAGTATTTGGGTTGCTTTTCATCCCCGGACCCGTAAAGCGGATTGAGGAAAATAACGCCTCTGAGATCGGCAAGAATTTCTGCTTCGCTTTTTCCTGTCAGTTCGCTCATATAGTCCATATCCACAAAGGCGTGTTCCCCGAGCGAAACCGCCAGCGCCTCGCTTGCCGTATCCACACGGTCAACTGTCAGGCACGGGTTGATGGTTCGCTTGGTGAAGATATCCGCCTTTTCTTTCAGATTGCCTTCCTCGTCCAGCTTTTCAAGCGAACATAAGAGGAAGTAGGCGTTATCTTCATCGAACACGGATGCATTACCGCGGCTGCCCAAAAGTCCGTACTTGGCGGTAAAGCGGTCGTACTGTTCATTCAGCTTCTGTTGCAGAGCGTGTACCGCGTCGTCCGGATAATTCTCAAGCTGGGCATCAATGAGTTCTCTCACCGTGTCCCGGATTGCAATCATACCTTTGATGCGGTTCTCCCCTGTCATGGAGGTTTCCACCGGCTTCATAATGCTGTTCTCACGGTAGTACACTTTACCGTCCACAAGCGCATACGAGAAGTTGCGCACAGCCGGGTCTGCCGGAAGAATACCGTCCGATTCTTCTCCTGTCAGTTCGTCCTGCTCGACCTCGGATACTTCGGCGTGGATGTTGCTGACCGCTTCTGACAGCAGTTCCGAAAGCTCCATATCCGCAAACGGCTTGCAGGTGGTCTGCGGGCCGAAAGGACCCGATTCCGTCGCCATACTGCCGAGTACCATATCCGGATGCTCGACAAAGTATTGGTTCATTTCAATACCGTTCTCGTCT
>ENA-ORMX01000798-ORMX01000798.1-human-gut-metagenome-genome-assembly--contig:-NODE-798-length-23051-cov-4.334102_pt1 | contig 23051 bp, 18 predicted proteins | sample MGYA00242108_ERZ509007 | MGnify/ENA primary metagenome ERZ509007 (study PRJEB26280, sample SAMEA2338745) | human gut metagenome | biome: human gut; feature: human-associated habitat; material: faeces...
CCGTCCCTAATGACAACCAATGACAAAATGTTTAAGTTTCCAATACAATTGTTACTGGTCCATCATTTATTAACTCTATTTTCATATCTGCTCCAAATTCTCCTGTTTCAACAACTATATCTTGTTTTTTACACTCTCCGCACAAAATATTCATATAAGGGCTTTGCCACTTTAGGTTTTGCAGCATTTATAAATGATGGTCTATTGCCATTTTTACAATCTGCATATAATGTGAATTGTGATACTAAAAGTAATTCTCCTTTAATATCTTTTATTGATAAATTCATTTTTCCTTCACTATCAGAAAAAACTCTAAGGTTAATTAATTTTTTTACTAAATAATCTGCATTCTCCCTAGTATCGTCATTTGATATTCCAATTAGAACTAAAAAACCTTCATTTATAGCTCCAATTACATTCTCTCCTACTGTTACTTTTGATTTTTTTACTCTTTGTATTACTAATTTCATTTTTAAACAATTCTCCTAAAACAAAACTTATCTTCTATTACTTATATCTATATTTATCGCTACTAACCACAAAGCTTATTAAAAAGCACATACCAGCTTAACTAATGGTTTGATATATATTTTTTAAAACCAATAAAAACCATTAGCTAGGCGGTAATATTTCTTATTTAACAAAAAGTGGATTATAACTATTTATCATCTTCTATTTCACTATTATTTATAATATTTTCGTTTTCATTATTTTCTATATTTTCTATATTTTCTTTTAAATTTTCTTCCTTTATTTTATTATTTTGATTATCTTGTAGTTCTCCACAGTTAGGACAAAATCTAAAATCTAATTCCATTTCATAACTACACTTTTTACATTGTTTTAAATCTTTAAGTTTTAAAAGCTCCATTCTTGTAAGCTCGATTTCATCAGCATATACATCAATTTCTTTACATATCTCTTCTATTTTTGAAACAATATCTACCTTTTCTTCTCTTACATGATTTTCATATACTTCTTTTCCAATTTCATTGTATAAATCATCTATTTTTTGTTTATCTTCATTCATTAATGATTTTAATTTTGCAATCTTAGTAATCTTGCTTGTTTTTTCTTGAGTATATTTATATGTGTTAGTTGCAGTTTTTGTTAATTTGTCTAAAAAATTCATAACAGACTTCCTCTCCTTTTCACTTTCTACATTATAAGTATAATCTAAAAGCAGATATAAAATATTACCTTTATTAAAAATATTTTATATCTGCTTTTATAAAAATAACATTTATGTATTATTATTAGTGTTTTTCGTTTTTTTATTCACACTTTTTGTCACGCATCATTAACATTTCTACTGCTTTTTCTGGTTCTAGTCCTGCATACAACACATTGTATACAGTTTCAACTATAGGCATTTCTATATTATATTTTTTAGAAAGTTCATATGCAACTTCTATATTGTCTATACTTTCTATTGTCATACCAATTTCTTTTTTAGCTTCCTCTACAGATAAACCTTTTCCTATTAACTTTCCTGCACTTCTATTTCTACTATGTTCGCTTAAACATGTAACAATTAAATCTCCAAGTCCAGATAAACCATAAAAAGTATTTTCTTCTCCCCCCATTGCTATTCCAAGTCTCTTTATTTCAACTAAACCTCTAGTTATTAATGCTGCAAAAGTATTGTCTCCTAGTCCAATTTCTGCTGCTATACCTGCACAAAAAGCAAGTATGTTTTTTGCTCCTGCTCCTACTTCTACTCCAATAACATCATCAGATGTATAAACTCTCATACAATTATTCATAAATAAATTTTGTACTTCTTTTTGTAACGATTTATCTTTTGATGCAATAACTATAGCTGTTGGAATTCCTCTTGCGACTTCTTCCGCATGACTTGGACCTGAAAATATTCCTGTCTTTACACTTGGAATTTCTTCTAGCATTATTTGGCTTAGAGTTTTTAAAGTTTTTGCTTCAAAACCTTTTGAACACATTATTACTGGTTGATTTTTTATATATGATTTATATTGTTTAATAATATTTCTCACAAATTTAGATGGTGTTACATGTAAAATAATGTCTGTATCTTTTACTGCTTCTTCTATATTAGTTAAACATTCTATTCCATCTGGTAAATTAACTCCTGGTAAAAATTTGCATTTCTTTTCATTATTAATAATATTTGCTTCTTCTTCAGCAAAAGACCATACTTTTATTTTATTTCCCATTTTTGCTAAGTGGATTGCTAAAGCTATTCCCCAACTACCACTACCTATAATTGATATATTCTTCATATAAACTTTCCTCCATACTATCTATCCTATGTTTATTTTTTAAAACTTAATTTATTCTCATTTCCTTCTAAAATTCTTTTTAAATTTGATCTATGATTAAATACAACAAGTAATCCTAAAGCTATTCCTAATATAATATAATTACCTGATGCTAAATAGTTTTCATGAATAAATATAGTTAATATAGGAAATAATATGGCTGCCATAATAGAACCTAAAGATACCATTTTGGTTAATAACATTAAGCAAAGAGCAAAAACTAAACAAATTAAACCAATTTGCCAATTTGTTAATAATATTACTCCTAAAGCTGTTGCAACACCTTTTCCTCCTCTGAATTCAAAAAATATTGGAAAAGTATGTCCAAATACTGCAAAAAATCCTGCAAGTTGTACTAAAATAGATTTATCTACATCTTTTACAAAATATCCGATTGCTAATGCTATTAAAATTGAAACTACACCTTTTAAAATGTCACAAATCAATGTTATAATTGCTGCTTTTTTTCCTACGCTTCTTAACATATTAGTAGTTCCTGCATTTCCACTTCCCTTTTCTCTTACATCAAATCCTGCAAATTTTCTACTAAAAATTACTGAAAAATTAATACTTCCTATTGCATATGCAATAATTGCTATAGCTATATAAGCTGCCATAATACATACTTCCTTTCTTTATCTAATTGTTTTTTATAGCTTTTATCTAATTGTTTTTACTTATTAGTAATCATTTTGTACTTTATTTTAAAAATTTATTATAACCCTAGTTTCCATTATTGTTTTGTTTTTAAATATTATTCATTTTATATATCTTTTTCTTTCTTTTCTCTTACTATCATCCTTATTGGTGTACCAGTTAATACAAACTCTTTTCTTAATTGATTTATCAAATATCTTTCATAAGAGAAGTGAAATAATTTTTTATCGTTAACAAACACTACAAATGTTGGTGGTTTTGTTCCACCTTGAGTCATATAATATATTTTTAATCTTTTACCTTTATCTGTTGGTGGTTGTACAATTGCTATTGCTTCATTTAACACTTGATTTAGTACTGCTGTTGAAATTCTCATAGCATTTTGATTTGCAACTGTATTTATTAATTCATATAACTTATTTACTCTTTGTCCTGTTTTAGCAGATATGAATATAATTGGAGCATAAGATAAATAAGATAATTTTTGATATATATCTTTTTTATACTTTTCTAATGTTCCATTTTCCTTTTCATATTCATCCCATTTATTTACTGCAATTATAATACCTTTTCCTGCTTCATGAGCTTCTCCTGCAATTTTGGCATCTTGTTCTGTTACACCTTCATTTGCATCTATCATTAAAATACATACATCTGCTCTTTCTACTGCAAGTAATGTTCGCATTACACTATACTTTTCTAAATTTTCTGTTACTTTATTTTTTCTTCTAATTCCTGCTGTATCTATGAATACATATTTTCCAAATTCATTTTCAAATGAAGAATCTATTGCATCTCTTGTAGTTCCAGCTATATTACTAACAATTACTCTATTTTCTCCTAAAATTTTATTTATTAAAGATGATTTTCCAACATTTGGTTTACCTATAAGGGCTACTTTTATAATAGTATCATCTTCTTCTTCTAAATTATTTTCTGGAAAATGTTCATATATAGCATCTAAAACGTCTCCAATACCAATAGCATTTACAGATGATACAGCATGTGGATCACCTATTCCTAGATTATAAAATTCGTAGATATCATCAGTTACTCTTCCAAAATTATCTGCCTTATTGCATACAAGTACGATAGGCTTTTTAGACTTTTTTAGCATTAATGCAATTTCTTCATCCGCCTCTGTTACTCCTTGTTTTATATCTGTTACAAAAACTATAACATCTGCTATATCTATCGCTATATCTGCTTGATCTCTCATTTGAGAAATAATTACATCTTCTGATTCTGGCTCGATTCCGCCCTGTATCTATTATAGTAAAATTTCTTCCTCTCCAATTGCTCTCTGCGTATATTCTGTCTCTTGTAACTCCTGGTGTATCTTCTACAATGGATATTCTTTTTCCTACTATATAATTAAAAAATGTTGATTTTCCAACATTAGGTCTTCCTACAATTGCTACAGTTGGTTTTCCCATATTTCACCTCTTCTATATTTTTATATTAATTTATACTTTACTAAAAATGTTACTTTTCCCTTTTAGTTCTTTAGTATTATATCATATTATTTCCATTTTAAAAGCTTTTTTATATTCTTTTAATGTCTTTTTAATTTTATATTTTATTTATAATAAAAATTATTTATAGATACCATTCAGACTAACGCCTTAAAACTTTGTAAATATTTAGCATAAAGAATAACTATGTATAAAATTATTCATGCTCCATATTATTATTTTTTTGATTCATTTGTGGCCCGTGTTAAAATTGCATCTTTAACAATTCTATTTAAATAACTAAAATCAGAATATTCTCCTTGCGAAGCCCAAACTAGTGCTCCTCTAACATATCCAAAATTTTGAAGTAATATATCGCTATTTAATTCAAATCCTTTTTCTTTTGCATATCTTATTGCATATGCAACTATAGTTCTTGTATTTCCGTCTCTAAAAGGATGAGTTTGCCAAAGTCCTGCTATTAGTTTATTAAAAACACTAACTTTTTCATCAATACTTTTATTACTCCAATGCTCTTTTTGTAATTTTTCTATAATTTTGCTTAAATCTGAATTTATATTATTGGGATGTGAATATCTAACAGAATCTCCTGCTAATATTTTCTCTTCCTTTTGCATTGGGACAGTTCTAAAATTACCAGCCCAATCAAATATATCTCCTAAAATGTATTTATGAAGTCCTTTTATGTATTCAAGTCCAAAATCTCCTGGTGCTACATCTCTATCTACAGTAAATAATTTTACAAAAGATATATCAGCTTCTGCTTGCCTTAACTTTTCATAATCTGTTATTCCTAATTTATTTATTAGTGTACCATTTTTATATACATATGGGTCTTTTTTATATAAATCTTTCAAATTTGCTTTTTTAGAATCCATTATTTGTTTTCATCCTTCTTTATTTTATATTTTTGTAATACTCTTTTTTGTATTTCATCTAATTCTATTTTTCCTTCTATATATTCTTTTGCCATACTTAATACATCATCACTTGGCATTTTATTTCCTAGCAAAGATAATCCTAAAGCCTTTTTTATTATTTCTTTTCTTTCTTCTTTGGTTGTTTGTGATATTAAAAGCTTACTCATTTTTTAGTTATCCTCTTTTCTTTTATTTAAAGTTTATAACAATTATACTTTTATTTTTTTATTTTAGCAACATATTTATTCTTTAATTAATATAGTTTGATATTGGCACTAATTTAACATAAAGCAAAAATAATTTTATGTGTGTTAACTTATTATGTTTTTTCTGTTTTAATAAAAAAACAGCATTTTTTGTGCTGCCTTTCTTTTATTATTATTTTATTAAGCTTCTTTTTTTGCTACCACTTGTTTTCCATTATAGTATCCGCAACTTGGACAAACTCTATGTTGCATCATTTTTTCATGACAATGTGGACAATCAACTAAATTTTGGTTTTCTAATTTCCATGTTGATCTTTTTAAGTGTGTTCTCGCTTTTGACCATCTTCTTTTTGGTTGTGCCATCTCTTATTCCCTCCCTTTGCATATGTATAGAATTATGTATATATTCTAATTTTTAACTTATTTTTCATGTCACTTTAAAAGTATACTAGTTTTTTTCATTTTTGTCAATAGTTAGAAAAACAATATTTAACAAAATAGTTTTACTAAGAATCCTAGTCTGATACTCGGATTAAAACTAACAATTAAATTTATATTTTTTTACAAGTTCATTTTGATATTTTATTAAACCAAGAAAAAGTAACTTTATTTAAATAAATTTTCCTCTCTATATAACTATATCAAAAATTCTAAAGTTACTTTTTCTATATTAAATTATTCCATTGAATCAATATATATATATTCTTTTTAAGATTTGCTACATTAAATATTGTGTATTTTATTTATTTAATCAAGTACATAACGTTTTATTGTAAAAATTCCTCCTGCCAATATTGTAAGTATTGATATTGTAAGTATTACATATACTGGTCCTTCTCCTGTTGTAACTGATAGTAATACAGTTGCATCATCTATATCATCTTCTCCTGTTACTTTATTATTTGGTGTAGAATCTATATCCGGTGCTCCATATTCATTATAATCTTTACTTATTTCTGCTACATTTACTTTTAAGCCCATGTTGTCTTCTCTATTTATCCATGTTAATAAAATACTAACTTCTGCCGTTTCTCCTGGTTGTAATAAAGTATCTTTTAACTGATCTGTTACTACTTTTCCTTCTACTTCTTCCCATAATGGATTATCTTCTTTTACAAATTTTAATCCTTCTGGTATATAGTCTGATATTTCTTTTGCATATCCTGCAATTTTTCCTTGATTTTCAATTCTTATTTTATATTCAAATTTTACTGTTACTTTATTTATATCTGATTTCTTTAAGTCTACTTTTACTACTGCTTCTGGATCATCTTCTGCTTTATGTCCTGTTTCGTGGATAGTTTCTACTCCATTTTCTGTAACTATTGCTTTTGTTACCCATTTTCTTAAAGCTAAATCAAAATATTGTATTTTTATTTTTTCAATATCTTGATCATCTTCCCCATCTATCCATTCATTTGGAGTTGAATCTTTATCTGTAACTTTATTTCCATTTTCATCTACTTCATCAGAAATTTCTGCCTTATTAATTATTATTTCTTCTGATTTATCTGGCATATTTACTTTAAATGCTACTTTTACTTCTTTATAATCTGGTTCTTTTATACTTCCTGCTTCATATGCTTTTTCATCAAATGGTTTTAATAGATTTGAACCTGCTGTTTTTTCTTGTTCTTTAGATAAATAATCTGTTGTTATATATTTGCTATCGGCCACATTATCTGTTTCTTTTCCATATTTATCAAGCATTAACCATCTATATTCTTTATTTAACTCATCATCTGGTAAGAACTCTAAACCATTTGGTATATCATCCTTAATTTCTTTTGCATATCCTGCTACTTCACCTTCATTATATACTCTTAAAGTATAAGTAACTATATTGCTATTTGCCACTAATACTGGTTCTTTATCATGATTATAAATATAATTTCCTTTTTCATCTATTTTAAATACTGGTATTCTACTTGTTACTTCTTTATCATTTACACCTGTAATAAATTTTCTTAATGCTAAATCGAAATCTTTTTCTTCTGGTTTATTAGGAATTGTAATTGTAATTGTATTACCATTTATAGTTTTACTTAAAGCTTTTTCTAACATTTCTTTTTCCTTAGCTGTCTCTGGTGAACCATTTTTTTGTGAAATACTTACATCAACATCTTTTATTTCATAACTTTTCTTATCCTGAGTTAACCCTGTTGTTACTCTTACAATAATTTGATGATCTTTAATTAATACATACCCTTCTGGTACAGATTTTTCTGTAATCACATAATTGTCTATTGATGTTTTTCCTTCTTCTGTCTTTATTATATCAACATTTTGTGCAACTTTACCAATTCCATTTGTTCCTGTTGTAACTTCTGATGCTATTTTCTTTCTATCTAATACTGTAAATACTGCTCCTTGTAATGTTTTACTTGGGTTTTCTGCATCTACCTTTTTAATTTGTATATTATATTTTCCTGGTATAACTTCTTTTTCGTTTGGTATTGTAATTGTTACTTGTGCTGGAGTTACATCATTCTTTAAAGCTACTTTTATTTTTTCATATAAATCTGTTTGCTTATCTGTTACAAGACTTCCATCTTGATTATTAATTGTAAATCCATATTTTGTATAATATTCATCTTCTACTGTAGCTTTCATTTCAGTAGAATTTTTATAAACACCTAATACCAATTTCTTTTCATTATTCATATATGTTTGTATTGTAATGTATTTACCTTCCATTACATTTACATATTCTGGTGCACTTTCAACTTCTACTACTTTGTATTTATATGTATTATTAAATTTAACATTACTTTCTAATACTTCATAAGTTCCTTTTACTTCTTTGTTATCTAACAATACTTCATTTTTATTATCTTTAAATCTTTCTACTGTAAAGTCTGCTCCAATTAAAGGATTTCCTTGTTCATCTACTTTATTTAAAACAAATTTAAATTCGTTTGAATCTGGTTTAACAATGATATTTTCAAAATCATCATCATCTTGCTCACCTTTATAATGCTTATTATCTTCTTTGTATTGTGGTTTTACATTGTTTTCGTAATATTCATCAATATTTTTAATATTATCTTTATTTTTAAATACATTATTTTCTTCTGAATCTATATCTACACCATTTTTATTAGCTTCAATATAATTTCCTTTTTCATCATTATATCCATAGTTTGTAATTTCTGCTACATTTACTAATAATTTGCTGTCTTGAACATCCTCTTTTACTTTACATTCTATTTGTACCGCTTTACTAAATGATGGTTCTTTTACATCTTTTCCAACTGATTTATCTGAGCAATATTTTGCAAATCCTATTGCACCATTTGCTGCTGGTATTAACTCACCTTTTAATTTATCTGTTTTTACTATTGCTGTTCCATCTTCATTTTTAGTTACAGTCCATCCATTATCTTTGTTAATTTGACTATTTTCTACATATTCTAATCCTGCTGGTAAATAGTCTGTAATTTCTTTTGAATATCCATCTATATATCCTTCATTATATACTCTTAATGTATATATTACTGTATCTCCTAGTTTTACTGTTATTGGATTTTTTGTGTGATAATATCCAGCTGTTTTATTTCTTGCATATTCAGCTGCAGATGATACATTAATTTCTGGTGTTCTATCTGCTATTTCTACTGTTTTACCATCTCTTTTTATTTCTGAAATATATTTTCTTAATGCCATATCAAATTCTTCTACTTTATTTGGTATAGTTACTGTTACTGTATTTCCAGATATTGATGCATCTATTGTGACATTTGTACCATCTTCTAATCTTACTTCTTTTTGCTTAACTTCTTTATCTTTTTCGAAAGATACTTTTGAAGCTACATATTTTTCATTTGATTTTGACTTTGTAATATATAATTTAATTTCATCTTGTACTTTTACTAATTTATTGTTACCTACATTTACTTCTGTAACTGTATATTCGTCAATTCCTTCTTTTTCTATTTTTTTGTTAGTTACTATATTTACACTACCATTAGAATCTGTTGGTCCGTAAGACTTTACCTCTCCTGACCCTTCCTTTACTTTAAATGTTACTCCTGAGATTTTTTCTCCTTCATTAGATGTTTTTACTAATACTAAGTTATAATCTCCTTTTAATTCTTCTTTTACACTAACTTCTGTTTTTGTACTTGTATTTACTGCTTCTTTTCTTATTGTTACTAATGGTTGATGATAAGCATTTGGTGTATCTAGTAATGTAGCAAATGTTCTATATCCTGATAATCCTACATTAATTCCAATTTTATATTCTGTTCCTTTTGCAAATCCTTTGTTATATGTAACTTTAACATAAAATTCTCCTTGTGATTCTGAAACACTAACTCCTTTTCCTTCTGCATTTACTGTTTCTACTTTATCTGCTTTATCTGAATTAATTGTTGCACTAAAAGACTTTGTTACTAATCCATGATTATTTTTTAATTTATATGGTCCTGCTAAAACTGATTTACCATCACTTGAAATAGTAGCTTTTGTATTTGATTGTTTTTCTATTTTTATATCAAATCCACGTCCTGAATTATTTGGTGATTTGTATCCATTTTTTTGTGCTTCATTTGCATAATCATTTAACACAATATATAAAGCTGTATACTGTTCCCATGAAGCTTTTGCTCCTGGTATTGTATTATAAGTACCATCTGAGTTTGTTATTGTATTTGTATATGCATTACTAGTATTTTTTACATGATTCCATATTACATATTGTTGCACTGCATATAATGTTAATTTATCATTTAATAAAGCATCAACTGTATTTGTTATCCAAGCATCATCTATGTTATTCTTACCAAATATTGCATTTAGTCGATTATCTTTATTATATTTTTTCATTACATTTATAAGATTTTGTCTCATTGCTTTTTGTGTCGCACTGTCTGTTCCTTCTGTTAAATACATATTATCTAATATCCATTGCATTGCACTAGAATCCTTTACTACTGCTCCTGTTGTTGTGTATAGACTTAATCCATCATCATTAAGTTGCATTCCTGTTTTTAAAGATGCTCCTCCTCTAACACAGTATAAATTGTTATATCCATTAATTTTAACTGTGAATATAGATGTATTACCAATACCACGTCCAGTATTGCTCATGCTAGAAACAACTATTTGGGCTGATTTTACAAAATTTGGTACAAAAATCATAGCTAACATGCAAATGATTACTAATACACAAATTGATTTTTTTAAAATTTTCTCCTTCATATAAATAAACACTCCTTAAATTTTATTTATTTCATTTGAACATAAAATTAAATATCATATTCATCTATATGATATTTAACTTGTTTGTATTTATCCTTTGTAAAATTATTCTTTTATAACCCATATTACAATTATATTACATTTTCATTACAAAATCAACCATTTCATGTATATTTTTCACATTTTTCCCAATATCCGTAGTATTTGCTAATTTTTATAAATTATTATTTTTATATCGACTACATACTACATTAATTATATTTGCTCATATAAATTTTATATATGTTATCATTTTAAAATTTAACTATAAAAATATCGAAATAAGATTAAATCGTTCAATTCTATAAAATTTTCAATTTGAAATAACTACTGAACTGCAACACAATATAAAATGAAAAAAATACATTTCTATCTTGTTATATTTCTGTAATATTAAATTCCCATTTACTTCTTATGTAAAGTATGTTATTATACATATATTGTTAAAATAGAAAGACGTGAATAAAATATGAACATTCTAGATTTTAAATTTCCAAAAGAAATAGAAAAAATATTAACAATTTTATCAAGTAATAAAGTAAACTATTGGTTATTTGGTGGAAGTGTAAGAGATTTATTTACAGGTACAACACCAAATGATTATGATTTTGTAATTACTGGAATGAGCTTAGAACAAGTTAATGAAATATTAGAAGAAAATGACATAAATAGTTTTATTGTAAGTCAACGTATGAGTGTTATTCGGAATTAATCAAAATGACATAAATTGTGAATTTGCTTGTTGCAAAGAAAAAATGGACCTAGTTAATTATTTGAAATCGTTAGATTTTACTTGTAACTCAATACTATTAGATATAGAAACTGGAAATATTATAGATGTATTTAATGGATGCCAAGATATAAGAAGTAAAAAAGTTAAATCTATAATTCCTCCAGGCACATGTTACAGAATGAAACCTAGTCACATGATAAGATCTGCATATGTAGCAACAAAGACTGGATTTGATATTGATAAAGAAGATATTCAGGCTATACATAGTAATGATATATCTGCATTTGACGAACCATATAGATTAATGAGTACAAGATGTATGAATGAAATACTATCAACTAATAGTTGTGAAAGAGGATTACAATTACTTGATAAAATTGGTATATTAGGAAAAGAATTTCCAGTATTACAACGCAAGTTAACAAATGGGCAAATTAATTTTGATATACTCAAATACATAAATAATAATATACAAGAAGAAAGTGATCCCTTAAAAATCGACTATAGAACAATATTACAATTTCTGAGTATATTTGAATGCGAAGAACAAAATATAAATAAATTCTACTTTTACAATGAATATAAACAACATATATCAAAGATATTACAGTTATCTGTACATTACAATAAACTTTTAGGAAATTTATCTATAACTGATATAGATAAATTAATGAGTGATCAACATATAAAACCTAAATACAGAAGAGCAGTCTTAAAAACTATATTAGACTTAAAAGATATAAAAAGTATAGTAAAGGAAAATAATGAAACACCATTAGATCCAGATATATAAAAGCATAAAAATCGAGAAAATATTTATATTTCAACATTTTCTCGATTTTTCTTTGGAGGCGTTGGGCGGATTCGAACCGCCGAATCAGAGTTTTGCAGACTCGTGCCTTACCACTTGGCTACAACGCCATATAAAATTAATATTTTATATAAGTTTTCATGTACTTTGTTCTTATAAATAACTTAACTATTTCATCATCTGCTTATACTTTATTATATGCAAACATATACCATATATGACACTAAATTTTTAAATTTTATATAATAAAATATAAAACTAAGGAGAAAAAATATGAAAGTAAAAGAAAATGGAATGTCATTAATAGCACTAGTAGTTACTATAATAGTACTTATATTATTAGCCGGAGTAACAATTTCAAATATTAGAAATGATAGTGGGTTATTCAATAAAAGTTTAGAAGCAAGAGATGAAAAAATAGCAAGCGAAGAAAATGAGGCTATTCAATGGGCAGCAGCACAAGCTGTTGCAGACGATAGCAATAAAACAGGGCAAATAATCGATAAAGGACAAATAGCTGAAAAACTTGATAAATATATAGGAAATCAAAATGAAGATATGGAATATCAAATATTTGGACCTGAAGAAGAGTATAAAGGAACAATGATAATTTCAGATACATATGTTGTTGAATTTTCAAAATCAGGAAATTCTTATATTATTGATGGATCTGGAAATGTAAGAAGAGATGAAACAGGAGATAAAGTTGCAAGTAGAGATGGTGTGTTAATAAAACCAGCATCAACATCTATAAATATCGGATCAGAATTAACTTTAAATATATTAGCAAATACAAATGATTATAAAGTAACATGTTCAGATGAAAGTGTATTGCAAGTAAAAAAAGATTTGTCAGGAAATATTAAAGTAACAAATAATACAATTACAGTAAAAGGGTTGAAATTAGGAAAAGCAACAATAGTTGTAGAAACATCAAAAGAAAAAAGAGCAATAAGTTATATAACAGTACATCAAGAACCAACATCAATAGAATTATCAGCAACTTCAGAAATATTAGATATATCATCAGTAATAAAATCATTACAAATAAAACCAACAATATATCCAAGTACAGCAAATTATAAAACAGGAATAACTTGGACAAGTAGTAACAATGATGTTGCAGTAGTAGATTCTAATGGATTTGTGACAGGAATTTCGAATGGCGAAGTAACAATAACTGCAACAACAGAAAATGGAAGAGCAGCAACATGGAAAGTGGTTGTAATATCAACACCATTAGAAATAAGTTTGGATTCTGAAAACTTAGTGTTAGATATTAATGGGGTAAATACACATCAGTATGCTACAACAATATATCCAAGTACTGCAAATGCTAGTATAGGATTAAGATGGGAAATAGAGAGTTCAAGTAGTCCAAATGTTATATCAATTTCATCAAATGGAGTGGTAACAGGTCTTTCAAATGGAACTGCAACAGTAAGAGTAACAACAGAAAATAATAAAACAGCAACAGGATTTGTAACAGTACAAACATCACCAATAGGAATACAATTAAATAAGAATAATGTAACACTTGATTTAACTGCAAATCCTAAATCAATACAATTAACTTCAACAATATTACCAAGTACGGCAAATGTACAAAATGTAGTAAAATGGTCAAGTAGTAATTCAAGTATAGCATCAGTTGGAAATGATGGAACTGTTATAGGTGTTTCAAATGGAACAGCAGTTATAACGGCAACAACTCAAAATGGAAAAACAACGAAATGTAATGTGAAAGTACAGACATCACCAGTAAGTTTATCGTTAAATAAAGCAAAAACAACATTAAATATGACAGGAACAAAAACTACAAAATTATATCCTGTGTATGATCCCAAAACATCTAATGTAAACACAAAATTAACTTGGAAAAGTTCAGATACATCAGTAGCAACAGTAGATCAAGATGGAAATGTTACTGCTAAAAAGAATGGAACAACAGTAATAACAGCAACAACTCAAAATAATAAAAGTGCAACATGTATAGTTACTGTTGAGACATTAATTGCTGGAATAAGATTAAATAAAGAATATGAAACTATAGAAAGTTTAGAATTAAATAAGCAAACATTTCAATTAGTAGCAACATTAACGCCATCAACAAGTACAGAAGGAATTATTTGGACGTCTAGTAATTCAAATGTAGCAGTAGTTAATCAAGATGGTTTGGTAATAATAAAAGGTGCAGGAAAAGTAACAATCACAGTAAAAAGTTCTAGTGGAACCCATTCAGCATCTTGCGTAATAACAGCAGTTCAACTATATGCAATAGTATTTGATGCACAGGGAGGAAGTGTTAATCCAACATCATATACTTTAAAAGCAGGAGATAAGTGCACATTACCACAAGCGTCTGCAAGTGGTTATGTATTCCAATATTGGGAATATAATGGAACACATTATTCTGCTAATACAATTTTTACAATGCCAGCTGCAAATGTTCATATGAAAGGATATTGGGCACAAGAAAGCGGTGGAGGTGGAGATGGGGGATGTTAACAAAATTAACATCCCAATTATTTTTGAAAAAACACCAAACAGTTGAAAAAAATCGAAAAAAATGTTATAATAGAATGAATAGGTAAATAAAAAAACAAAGGAGGAATGAAGATGGTAAATAAAAAAGAAAATGGTGTTTCTCTTTTAGCACTTGTTGTTACAATAATAGTATTAATAATAATTGCTGGAGCAGTGATAGCAAATATAAGAGGAAATAGCGGAATAATTAATCAAAGTGCGAATGCAGACAAAAAGAAATTAACAAGTGAGGAAAAAGAAGCTGTACAGTGGGCTGCAGCGCAAGCAGTAGCAGACGAAACGAATAAATCAGGTGTAATAGCAGATAAGACAAAAATACAAGAAAAATTAAATACATATATAGGGGATGCGGACTCAAAAAAATTTGAATATAATATATATGGACCAGGAGATACATATATAAATAAAATATTAACAGCAGATATATATGTAGTAAAATTCCAAAACACAGGAAATGCATATATAATAGATGAAACAGGAAATGTTAGATTAGATGAAGATAGTAGTGGAATTGTTGACAGAGATGGTGTATTAATAAATCCTGGATCAATCTCAATAAATAGAGAACCAACAGGAAAGTATTATGAGCTAACAATAACATCAAATACAAAAGATTATAAAGTAACATGTTCTGATGAAAGTGTATTAGACGTAAAGAAAGATAAGAATGGAAAAATTTTAGTAGAAAATAATAAAATATTTGTAAGAGGAAAAGAATTAGGAAAAGCTACAATATTAGTAGAAACATCTAAAGAGAAAAGAGCTATGAGTTATGTAACAGTTCATCAAGAACCAACATCAATAGAATTAACTGCAAGTGGACATATATTAGATATATCATCAGCAATAAAATCATTACAAATAAAGCCAACAATATATCCAAGTACGGCAAATTATAAAACTGGAATAAAATGGACAAGTAGTAATAATGATATAGCTGTAGTAGATGAAAATGGATTTGTAACAGGAATTTCAAATGGAGATGTAACAATAACAGCAACAACAGAAAATGGAAAGACTGCAACTTGGAATGTAACAGTAATATCAACACCATTATCAATAGGATTAGACAAAGAAAATGTTACATTAGATATAAGTACAAATAAAACATATCAATTTAAAGCAACAATATATCCAAGTACAGCCAATACAGATATAGGATTAACATGGAGTAGTTCTGATAATAGTGTGGCAACAGTAAATAAAGATGGTGTAGTTACAGGAGTGAAAAATGGAACAACAGTTATAACAGTAGTGACAGAAAATAAAAAGGTAACATCAGCAAGTGTAACAGTACAAACATCACCAGTATCAATATCAATATCACCAAGTAGTGCAACAATTGATTTAAGTGCAGAAAATAAATCAGTACAATTAAAGGCAACAATATCACCAAACACAACTAATATAAAAGATAAAATAACTTGGACAAGTACTAATAATAATATAGCAACAGTAGATTCAAATGGATTAGTAAGGGGATATGCAAATGGAACGGTAACAATAACAGCAACAACAGCAAATGGAAAATCAACGAAAGCTACAATAACGGTACAAACATCACCAACATCTATTACATTAAGTACAAATAAAATAGTATTGGAGAAATATACAAATAAAAATTATCAATTAAAAGCAACAGTAAGACCAACTAATGCAAATGTATATACAAACGTATCTTGGACAAGTAGTAATAATGGTATTGTAACAGTAAATGGAAATGGATATGTAACGGCAATTGGAACTGGAACAGCTACGATAACAGCTACAACAGGAAATGGACTTTCTGCTAGATGTACAGTAGTTGTTGAAAACAAAGTACAAAGAATAACAGCTAGTCCCAATAGTGCTGCAATAAAGGTTGGAGATACATTTACTTCTAAAATAACATATTCGCCATCAGATACAACAGAACAAATTGTATGTGTTAATAGCAATTCTAAGGTTATAAGTACTAATATGATTGCAAGTGGAAATGGTACTTATAATTTAACAGTGAATGGGATAGCTATTGGAAATGCAACAATAACAATAAAGAATTCTAGTTCAACAGTATACGCACAAATAAGTGTAAATGTAGGACTACATATTTCTAGAGGTTGGAGTGATGCAGGAGCTGTTTCATCAGGTTGGAAACAATTAGGAGACGTAATAAACAATACAGCATGTTCTACAATAAAATCTATAAAAGGATCAGCTAATATTGGTGCAAATTCAATGTGGTCTGATAGATATTTTGGATTGAGAATAATGGCTCTAGATACTAGTGGAAATTGGGTAGAAATATGGTCTAGATATAGTGGTACATTTACATGGAATTTTGGAAAAGATAGATATTATTCTGCAGACATATCATTAACCCCAAATAAAGTATATTATTCATTCGCTCTACAATTTATGTATTCAACAAATGTTGATTCTGGTGGAGCAAAATATAGTAATTTTTCAATAGATATAGGAACTTAAATAAAAAAAGTACAACTAAATTTTAGTTGTACTTTTTGTTTGGTTTTAATACTGTGCACTGTGTGGAATGTCAACAACTTAGTGAAAAAATGTTTATATAAAAAAATTTTTCACTAAGTTGTTGACATTGAGTTATGGTAGTAGATATTTTAAAGTAAACCCCTTGAAAAATTTAATAAGTTACGATAAAATACAAAAAGAAAAACGAAAAATAAAGGTGAAAAAACATGTATTTAAAAAGACTAGAAATGCAAGGATTTAAATCATTTGCAGATAAAACAATATTAGAATTTAGACCTGGAATAACAGGAGTAATAGGACCAAACGGATCTGGAAAAAGTAATATATCTGATGCAATAAGATGGATACTTGGTGAGCAAAGTATGAAATCATTAAGGGGAAATAAAACACAAGATATAATATTTGCTGGAACACAAAATAGAAAATCATTAGGATTTGCAGAAGCATCATTGGTATTTGACAATACTGATGGAACATTACCAATTGAATTTTCAGAAGTAACAATTACAAGAAAAATCTACAGAAGTGGAGAAACAGGATATTATATAAATAAAGCACCATGTAGATTAAAAGATGTTATTGAATTATTTATGGATACAGGAATAGGAAGAGATGGATATTCAATAATTGGACAAGGAAAAGTTGATGAAATATTAAGCAATAAATCAGAAGATAGAAGGCATATATTTGAAGAAGCAGCAGGAATAGTAAAATATAGGTCAAGAAAAGAAGAAACAGAGAAAAAGTTAGAACAAACAAAACTTAATTTATTAAGAATAAATGATATTATAATAGAAATAGAAGGAAACTTAGAACCATTACAACTTCAATCAGATAAGGCAAAAAAATATTTAAACTTAAAAGAAGAATTAAAAAATATAGAAATTGGACTATTTTTATATAATATTGATAAATACAAAAAAGATTTAGAAGCACTTGTTCAAGATGAAGAAATAATGAAATCAACATTAAATCAAGAAGAAGGAAAACTTGAAAAAATAAAGATTTTAAAAGAAGAATTAAAAGATGAAATTGATGAAATAACGACAAAAATCGAAGAAATGCAAAATATCGGATTTGAGAGTCAAAAACAAATAGAACAATGTAATTCTAATATTAATGTAGCAGAAGCAAAAATTCAAAATAATAAAGAAATTGCAGAAAGAAATAAAATAGAAATATCAGAATTACAAGAAAAAATTGCTAGTTTAAAAAATGATATAGAACAAAAAGAATCAAAGAAGAGTAATCTAAAAGAAAATAAAGCAAAATTTGAAAATGAATTAAAAGAAAAAGAAGAAGAATTAGCAAAATTAACTACCCAATTAAGTTCAAAAGAACTTGAAATGGAAGAAATCAAAAAGATTATAGAAAAAAACATAGACAGAAAATATGAATTACAAGCAGAAATAAGTAAAAAGCAAACTAATATAGAGAATTTGGAAAAAAGAAAAAGTCAGTTAAATCAAGAAATATCATCACAAACATTTGAAATAGATAGAATTAGAATAAAAAAGGAAGACATTGCAAAAGAATTTAATGAGACAGAATCAAACAGAAATAATATTTTGAAAAAGCTTGAAGAAATAAAAAAGCAAAAAAATGAAATTACAACAAAAATTAAAGAGTTAGAAATTCAAATTGCTAATTTAACAAATGAAATGAGGATGAAAACATCAAGATATAATTTCCTTGTAGAAACAGAAAAGGAAAAAGAAGGTTATACAAAGAGTGTAAAATCATTATTAATTGATTGCGAAAAAACAAAAGAACTTGGAAAAGGTATGCATGGTGTTTTAGCAAATATTATAGATGTTCCAAAAGAATATCAAACTGCAATTGAAATGTGTTTAGGAGCAAGCTTACAAAATATTGTTACAGAAACAGAAGAAGATGCAAAAAAATTAATTGAGCATTTGAGAACAAATAATTTAGGAAGAGCATCATTTTTACCAATTACATCTGTAAAAGGAAAAAAATTAGACAACATAAAAGGAAAAAAAGATGGAGTAATAGGTATTGCCTGTGATTTAATAAAATTTGATAAAAAATATGAGCAAATTGTATTAAATTTATTAGGAAGAACAGTTATTGTTGATAATATGCAAAATGCGATAAAACTTTCGAAAGAAAATAATTATTCATTCAGAATAATTACATTAGAAGGTGATGTAATAAATCCATCAGGAGCAATAACAGGTGGATCAGTAACTAAAAAAACAGTTAATATTTTAGGTAGAAGTAAAGAGATTGAAGAATTAAATGCACAAATTACTGAAATAAAAGAAAAAATTTCAAAATTAGAAAAATCAAAAGAAGAATATGAAAATTCATCAGAAAATGTATTAGAAGAGGCAGAAAATTTAGAAAAGCAATTACAAGAAATTGAAATTTCTTATGCAACAGAAAAACAAAGAGTTGAGTCAATTGATGAAAATATCCAAATTATAAGAGATAGAATAAATAAACAAAAAGACGAGATTTCAAAATCAGAAGAAAGTAAAAAAGAATTGTTAAATTCAAAAGAATTAGATGAACAAGAAATGGCTAAAATTTCTAAAGAAAATGAAGAAAAACAAGCAATTATAGATGAATTTGCAAGTTCAAACAAAGATAGTCAAACATATATAGATAATTTAAATGAAGATATTACAGATTTAAAAATATCTGTATCATCATTTAATGAAAGTGAAATGTCAATTCAAGAAATGTCAGAAATGATTAATAAAGAAATTGAAACACATACCAAAAATGTTGAAAGTAAGAAAGCTCAAATTGAAAAAGATGAAAAAGAAAATGTTGAACTTGAAAAACAAATAGAAGATACTAAAAAACAAATAGAAGAAATAAAATCTCAAGTTTCTAATAGTGGTGAAAATATTGAAAAATTGAAAAAAGATAGAATTGCCAAAAATGAAAAGCTAACTAAAAAAGAAGATGAACAAACTGATGAATTTAAAGTAATAGAGGACTTAAAAGCACAAGTTACAAAATTAGAAGTTAAGAAAAACAAAATAGAAGAAGATATTACAGAAATTATAAATAAGATGTGGGAAGAATATGAATTAACTCCTAATAATGCAGGAAATTATCCAATGCCAGAAAATGTACAATTAACTCAAAGAAAAGTTAATAATTTACGTACAGATATAAGAGAATTAGGTAGTGTAAATGTTGATTCTATTGAAGAATACAAGAATTTAAAACAAAGATATGATTTTATGTGTGAACAAAGATTAGATTTAGAAAGTACAATGGCAAAACTTAATAAAGTAATTGCTGAAATGCTAGAGGTTATGAAAACACAGTTTAAAGAAAAATTTGAAATTATTAATAAAAATTTTGGAGAAGTATTTAAAGAATTATTTGGTGGAGGAATGGCAGAAGTTTCATTAACAGATGAAAACAATATTCTTGAAAGTGGAATAGAAATAAATGTACAACCACCAGGAAAGAAACTTCAAAGTATGACATTACTTTCAGGTGGAGAAAGAGCATTTACAGCTATTGCATTGCTATTTGCAATATTGAAAATAAATCCAGCTCCATTCTGTGTACTTGATGAAATTGAAGCAGCTTTAGATGATGTTAATGTTTATAGGTATGCTGAATATTTAAAGAAATTTGCTAAAGATACTCAATTTTTAATAATTACACATAGAAAAGGAACAATGGAAGCAGCAGATACTATTTATGGTGTTACAATGGAAGAAAAAGGTATTTCAAAATTATTATCAATGAAATTAAAAGAAACATAGAACGAAAGAAGCTACAATTAGTGGCTTCTTTTATAATCTTATTAATCCAATTAAAATCAAAACAAATCCAGAAAATATTGCTAAACATTTATCTGAAAGTTTAATTCTTTTACTAGCAGAATATGCAATAATATTACCACAATTTATAAATATAGTATGAAATAATGCAGCAAAAAGTGGATAAACAAATCCAGTTATACCAATTATTCCACAGCTAAGTCCAACACAACTAGCATCAGTTGAAACTGCTAATGCTAATAAAATAGCCTCATTTTTATCAATAGAATTTGAATGATCTAAATCATAATCTTCTGTATTTTTATTAAAACTTTTATAAATAGAATATATTCCAAGTAAAATTAATAAAGCAGAACCAATAAATGTTGCAAGAGATGGTGAAAATAATCTTGAAATATGTTTACCAAGAAAAATTGCAAATGATGTTGAAACAAATGCAATTGAGAAAACAATTAAATTGCTAATTTTAGTAATTCTAGAGTGCTTTATACCATATGTAATTCCAAGTGTTAAAGCATCTATACTAACAGATATAGCAAGTAATATACAACTTATCATAAAAAATAGAATCCTTTCTGACAATCAAATTGATAGTCTATCTTATATAATAATATGTATAATCAGAGAAAATGTGACAAATTAAAACAAAATTTTTAATATACCTAATAAAATAAGAGAGAAAGATGATATATAAGAAAGTATATTGTCTGAAATATTAAATTTTGACAATAATAAATTAGCAATATTTGCACTACAGTTTATAAAAAATAACTGAAATATTGAAACTAAAAATGGTAATAAAATATCATTTAAACCAATTATGCCACTTCCAAGTCCAACACAAAACGAATCAATTGATAAGGCTAGACCTAAAAAGATGGCTTCTTTTGAATCGATTTCATTTGAGTGGTTAAAATCATAGTTAGTAGTTTGTTGTGAAATGTTTTTGTATATGCCATAAATACCTAAAAATATTAAAAGAAGAGAACCTATTAATATAGAAAATTTTTCAGAAAGTAGTGAAGAGATACTATTTCCAATAAATATTGAAAAACTTGTCATAAGAAATGAAATTGAAAATAATGTAAAATTACTTATTTTTGAAATTTTAGTATGTTTTATACCATAAGAGATTCCAATTCCAAGAGAATCTATACTAACTGAAAGAGCTAATAAAATACAATTTAATAACATAAAAATATCTCCAATCTAAAAGTATTTTTATATTATAATATGTAAACATAATAAAAAAGCACCATTTTTGATGCTTTAAATTATTTCTGTTTTTTAGATTCTTTCTTAATAATTATAGATGCAATAACAATTATTAAAATAACAGCAATAATAGCAATAACTCCAGTCCAGCCTAAAATTGCTACAATTTTACTTCCTAAAGACATTATAATTCCAGCTAATATAACACCAAGTGCAATAGCAGTTATACTTGTTTTAAAATCAAGTTTTAAAAAGCTTGCTGCAAGAGTTCCAGTCCATGCGCCCGTGCCAGGTAAAGGAATTCCTACAAATAAAAGTAATGCCCAGAATATTCCACTATTTCCAGCAGATGCTTTTAATTTTTCTCCACCTTTTTCACCTTTTTCTAAACACCATGTGAAAAATTTTCCTATTATTTTTTTATTTTTTCCCCATTCAAGTACTTTTCTTGCAAATAAGTATATAATAGGAACGGGTAACATATTTCCTATTATAGCTACAGGATAATAAATAAATATATTAAGTCCTAGACTTTCTGCAATTGGTATAGCTCCTCTTAGTTCTACAATCGGAACCATAGAAACTCCAAAAACTATAAGGTATTTTATTATTAATGGTAAACTTGCCATATTTTCCTCCTAAAAAATCAACTTATTCTATTTTACTATAACATATAAAAAAGTCAA
>ENA-ORMX01000801-ORMX01000801.1-human-gut-metagenome-genome-assembly--contig:-NODE-801-length-22968-cov-5.246410_pt1 | contig 22968 bp, 17 predicted proteins | sample MGYA00242108_ERZ509007 | MGnify/ENA primary metagenome ERZ509007 (study PRJEB26280, sample SAMEA2338745) | human gut metagenome | biome: human gut; feature: human-associated habitat; material: faeces...
GTGCCCCGTCCTCCAGCACCCAGCATTTCTAAATCCAGCCCCCAGCACTTCTTAATCCAGCACTTCTAAATAGATAACCTCACATATTTATTATTCATTCCTAATATCGGGAGGACGTGGCACAGAGGCCACCGTCCTACTTGATAATTCATGTAAATTCGTGTTCAAGTGAAAACGTACGAAGCACGAAATAATTACTTACTATGGTTGCTAAGTCTTTCTATGGTAGTATTGTTGGCTTACTAGTCTTAGCAATAATTTAATACCCCTGATCCTTGCTTTCGCTTTTACGCGATAGTATCTTTGCACTGCTGATAGGTTCAGCGGTGCTCTTTGACATGTTTACATATTTATATAATGGTAGGGGTATGACGCCTGTTTTCTGTTTTTATATACTCTATATCGTGTATAAACAAGAAAGCGCATAACCTATGTAGGCCATGCGCTTTCTTGTTTATATTGTCTGTAATAGGATCAAATGTAGATGTGATACAAATATGGAGTGATATGTCTTTGCATCAATTGCTTTATTTGCCCATTACGCTTTGCATAATCTTCTCAGATGCTCCCGAACGACTCATTACATAGTTGGCACTTGCTTCGCCGCTCTGACGGCAAAATTCTTCGTCTGAAATTAGTCGTGAGATAATGGCGTTGAAACTTTCATAGTCGGTGACTTCAAAACTTCCTTTGCATGCCAGCAGGTCTTGCGCCTCTTGGAAACGTTTGTTGTTAGGGCCGAAGATTACGGGTACTCCCCATACTGCTGCTTCAGGTACGTTGTGAATACCTACCCCAAATCCACCGCCTACATAGGCAATCTCGCCGTAACGATAGATTGTGGATAGCAATCCAAAGCAGTCGATGATAAGACAGCGTGCCTCGGCAGCCGATGCTTCAGTGGCTTGTGTGTAGCGTACGGTCTTCATCTTTAGTTTTTCAAGGATGTAAGACAGATGATCTTCGCCGATAACATGAGGTGCAATAATCAGTTTCCAGTCAGGATGCTCATTGAAAAAGCGTATGAAGATGTCTTCATCAGGTTGCCAGCTTGAGCCTGCCACAAATACTTTGCAGCCACTGCTGTTGTTATTGATGCCCTTAAATGCTTCAACGATGGGTAGCTCTTTTGCTTGGTTCTTAATTTCAAGTACGCGGTCGAAGCGTGTATCGCCCACCACCGTGGCATTTTCTATACCTATACCTTTTAGCAGATCTTTGCTTACCTCGTTTTGTACAAAAAAGTGGCTGATACAGCGCAATACTTTTCCGTAACTATGTCCGTACCATTTGAAGAAAACCTGTCCTTGACGGAAGATGCTCGAAACACTGTAAACAGGTACGCCGCGATGTTTTAAGATGTGCAGATAGTTGTACCAAAATTCATACTTTATGAAGAACGCCATCACGGGGCGCACTGCACGCAAGAAGCGTCGTGCGTTACGTATCGTGTCGAGCGGCAAGTAGCACACAATGTCGGCACCTTCATAGTTTTTCCTTACTTCATAGCCTGATGGTGAGAAGAAGGTGAGCAGAATTTTATATTCAGGATGTGTAGCCCTCAGTCGTTCGATAAGGGGGCGTCCTTGTTCAAATTCGCCCAAAGAGGCAGCGTGGAACCAAACATACTGAGCGGTGGGGTCTACCTTTTCTTTTAGTAGAGCCACCGCCTCGCGTTCGCCACGCCACATTTTCTTTATTTTCTTGTTGAAGAGGCTACCGATGGCCACTCCGATAAGATAAAAATAAATGGCAATATTGTACACAACTGTGTGGTTTTTGCTTTTCGTTGTTACGTATTCTTGATTACTTCAGTACCTCGATGGCCTTGTTCAGGCGGCGGATGGTTTCCTCTTTACCAAGGAATGCCGAGATGTCGAACATGCCCGGACCTTTGCCAATGCCTACCAATGCCAAGCGGAAGGCGTTCATAACGTCGCCCAGCTTGTAGCCTTTATCTTCAACCCATTTCAGTACGATGGGTTCTTGGCCTTCGATAGAGAAATCGTCGATGCCTTGCAGCACCTCTGCCAGTTCGCCCATAACCTTTGCCGAGTCTTCCTTCCAACGTTTCTTTACGGTTTTAGCGTCATACTCGGTAGGTGCGATGAAGAAGAATGAGCACAATGGCCACAGTTCTTTCACAAAGCTCACGCGGTCTTTCATCATTGATACCACCAGCGTGATACGTTCCATGCTCTCGTCTACGCCGTTGTTGGCAACAATGGGTGCAAACAACTGTGCTATTTCTTCATTGCTTTTGCGCAAGATATATTCGTGGTTGAACCAAATGCCTTTTTGATAATCGAAGCGGGCACCTGCCTTTGAACATTTGGTAATGTCGAAGAGGTTTACCAGCTCGTCGAGTGTAAACATCTCCTGCTCTGTGCCTGGATTCCAGCCCAGCAGTGCGAGGAAGTTTACAACAGCTTCAGGGAAGTAGCCGCTCTCGCGATAGCCTGATGATGTTTCGCCCGACTTGGGGTCGTGCCATTCCAGTGGAAATACAGGGAAGCCCAATCGGTCGCCGTCGCGTTTTGACAGTTTACCTTTTCCTTCTGGCTTTAGCAACAGGGGTAAATGTGCAAAGATGGGCATAGTGTCTTCCCAACCAAAGGCGCGATACAGCAGCACGTGCAGCGGAGCACTGGGCAACCATTCTTCGCCACGAATGACGTGGGTAATCTCCATCAAGTGGTCGTCAACAATGTTTGCCAGGTGATAGGTTGGCAATTCGTCGGCGCTCTTATACAATACTTTGTCGTCAAGCACATCGCTCTTTATCACCACATCGCCACGTATCATGTCGTTTACATGCACGTCGATGCCAGATTCTACCATGAAGCGCACTACATATTGTTCGCCATCGGCAATGCGACGTTCAGTTTCTTCTTTACCCAGTGTTAGCGAGTTGGTCATCTGCATACGTGTATGGGCATCGTACTGGAAATTCTGAATTTCGTTGCGCTTGGCCTCCAACTGTTCGGGGGTATCGAAGGCAATGTATGCCTTGCCTGCCTCCAGCAGCTGGGTTACATATTTTTTATAGATGCTGCGACGCTCGCTTTGGCGATAGGGGCCATGCTCGCCTCCGAACGACACACCCTCGTCAAACTTAATGCCAAGCCATTTGAACGACTCAATGATATAGTCTTCGGCTCCAGGCACAAAGCGGTGCGAGTCGGTATCTTCGATACGGAAAACCAAATCGCCGCCATGCTGGCGTGCAAACAAATAGTTGTAAAGAGCTGTGCGAACGCCTCCGATGTGGAGCGGTCCTGTAGGGCTGGGTGCAAAGCGCACCCTTACTTTTCTTTCTGTCATTTCAAGTAAAAGTATTTGTTGATGACGTTACGGCCGTTACCGTCGTCCTTTTTGTTTATGATGGCAAGGAAGTGGGGCACACCTCCCCCAATATCTATAATAATTTTTGCAAAAATACTCATTTTTTTTCTATTATAAATGTTTTTTTAGTATTTTCGCAAATGAAAGCGTATTTTGCTTGTGTGAAAGGCGTTTTCGGTGTGAAATGTGAATATTATCATGATTTAATAAGAACGTGTTTCTTGCTTATAAGAACGTAATCCTTGCATAGATATGAACGAATTGAATACAAATAAACGCATTTTCTGGCGAAACACCATCACCCGTACCTTACTGGTAGTGGTAACCGTGGGATTTATTGTGTGGGCCATGCCGCGCGAGCAAGGTCAGCGTTTTCGCTACGATGTAGGTAAACCTTGGATGTATGGCTCTTTCATTGCCCAATTCGACTTTCCTATTTATAAGACCGATGATGCTTTAAAAGAAGAGCAAGACTCGATGTTGGCTCTGTTTCAGCCCTATTACAATTTTAATGAAGAAGTGGGACGCAAGCAGGTGAAACGTTTTTTGCACGATTTTCGTGAAGGTATACCTGGCTTGCCCTATCATTTTGTGCCCCTTATTGCCGACCGTTTAACGCGTCTCTACCAAATAGGTATCATGGATACTCCCGACTATAATGTGGTGTCGCAAGATTCTACGGCTGTTATACGTGTGGTAAATGGCAATAGTGCGCAAGGCGAAACGATAGGCTGCATTTATTCTACGCTCTCGGCTTATGAGCAGCTATTTCTTGATGAGCAAATCAGCCCGCATCGTGTTACCCTGTCGAAGTGTAATCTTACCGATTATATTGAGCCTAATCTTGAATATGATAAAGCTCGCAGCGAGACTGAGAAAAGCGACTTACTGAGCAGCATACCACCCGCCAGTGGTATGGTGATGGCGGGTCAAAAGATTATTGATCGAGGTGATATCGTAAACGACTATACATATCGCGTGCTTAACTCGTTTGAGCGTGAGATAAAGCGGCGTATCGCTTCGCAGAACCAAATTACCAGCACACTGTTAGGCCAGATACTGTATGTGGGCATTATGGTCATTATCTTTACTGCCTATCTGCTGCTGTTCCGTCGCGACTATTTCGATAAGCCTCGTAGCATAGCTATGTTATATGTACTGCTCACCCTGTTCCCTGTGGTGCTGTCGCTATTTATGCGTCACAATTTTATGAGTGTTTACATCATACCCTTTGCTATGGTGCCCATGTTTGTGCGTGTGTTTATGGACTCGCGCACGGCCTTCACCACCCATGTTATCATGGTGATGATATGTGCTGCTGCCGTAAAATATCAGTACGAGTTTATCATCATCCAGCTCACTGCTGGCTTTGTTGCCATTTATTCGTTGCGCGAACTGTTACGCCGAGCCCAAGTGTTTAAAACTGCTTTGTTGGTAGCGGTGTCGTCGGTGGTGGTGTATCTGTCGTTGCAGATGATGCAAGACAACGACTTTATGAAAATGGACCACGAAATGAATGTGCATTTTGCGGTGAATGGTGTGCTGCTGTTGCTGGCTTATCCGCTTATGTATATCATTGAGAAGGCCTTTGGCTTTGTGTCAAATGTTACCCTCGTTGAACTTTCAAATACAAACCGTGGCTTGTTGCGCGATCTTAGCGAGGTGGCTCCTGGTACCTTCCAACATTCAATTACCGTGGGCAACTTGGCAGCCGAGATAGCCAATAAGATTGGTGCAAAGAGCCTTTTGGTGCGTACGGGTGCTTTGTATCACGACATAGGAAAAATGACCTATCCTGTGTTCTTTACCGAGAACCAAACGGGCATCAATCCACACGAAAATATGTCGTTGAAGGAGAGCGCTCGCATCATCATCAGTCATGTAACTGAAGGTGTAAAGATGGCCGAGAAGGCAAACCTTCCTCAAATTATTAAAGACTTCATACTCACGCACCATGGTGCGGGAGTGGCTAAATATTTTTATATCAATTATCAAAACCAGCATCCTGATGAAGAGGTCGATCCTGCCCCCTTCTCATATCCTGGCCCTAACCCCTTCACCCGTGAACAAGCTATCTTGATGATTGCTGACGGGGTAGAGGCGGCATCGCGTTCGTTGAACGAGTATACAGAAGAGAGCATCAGTAATCTGGTAAACCGTATTATTGATGGCGATGTAGAGAGTGGCTACTTTAGCAATTGTCCTATTAATTTCCATGACCTTGCCGTAGCTAAACAAGTGCTTATCGAGCGTTTAAAGTCGATATATCACACCCGTATACAGTACCCCGAGTTGAAGTCGGATGTAAAGTCTGCACAAAACAATGATGTGCAGACACCTCTGCCCACTGAGGTGCAGCCCATTCAGCCTAATGTAGAACAACCCGTATCTTCAAAGAAGCTTTAAGGCGCTGTTCACATGATGTATGTAGATGTTATATTGCCTTTACCCCTTGAAGGCCTGTTTACCTATGCTGTGCCTGATACGATGCAAAGCATGGTGTGTCAAGGTGTGCGTGTACAGGTGCAGTTGGGTAAGAGCAAAACTTATACGGCTATGGTTGCTGAGGTGCATCAGCGTCAGCCTCAGTTTAAAACGCGCGCTATCATGCAGGTGCTCGATACCGAACCAATCCTATTGCCACAGCAATTTAAGTTGTGGCAATGGGTGGCCGACTATTATATGTCGCCCATTGGCGATGTGTTTAAGGCTGCATTGCCTCCTGGCCTAAAGGTAGAAGATGGTTACCGCCCTCGCACCGAGACCTATGTTACCCTTCCTCAAAATTTTCGTAACGAGCAAGCCTTGCACATTGCCCTAAGCATGTTGCGTCGTGCCGAAAAGCAGTTGCGCACCTTCGCTTGCTATCTCGCCTTGAGCCATTGGGACACCCTCAATGGCCAGCAGCCTCAAGAACCTGTGGTTGAGATTACGCGCGAAGAACTGATGAACGAGGCCCACTGCACCACAGCGGTTCTTAAGGCTTTGACCGACCGCCATCTCCTTGTTTGTTATGAGCGAGAGGTAGGACGCCTAAATAATGGTGGTGAGGCACATCCTGAACATATTAAGGCCCTGAATACAGTTCAGCAAGATGCTTACAACCAGATTGTTTTTCAGATGTTGAAGAAAAATGTGGTGTTGCTACATGGTGTGACGTCGAGCGGAAAAACAGAAATTTATATCCATCTTATACAAAAGGCCCTGGATGAGGGTAAGCAAGTGTTATACCTGTTGCCTGAAATAGCCCTTACCGTGCAGATGACGACACGCCTACGCTCGGTATTTGGCGATCGGTTAGGCATCTATCATTCGAAGTATTCGGATGCTGAACGTGTTGAGATATGGCGTAAACAACTTTCGGCTCAGCCTTACGATATTATTATAGGTGCTCGCTCGGCTCTGTGGTTGCCCTTCCGCAACCTGGGACTTGTGGTGATTGACGAAGAACACGAAGCCTCTTTTAAACAGCAAGATCCAGCTCCGCGTTATCATGCCCGCTCGGCAGCCATAGTGCTGGCTGCTATGTATGGTGCCAAGACTTTATTGGGTACTGCTACACCTTCGGCCGAAAGCTATTTTAATGCAAAAACAGGCAAATATGGATTGGTGCGCCTTACAAAGCGCTTCAAAGATATTGCCTTGCCCGAAATTCAGGTAGTAGACATTAAAGACTTACAACGCCGAAAGATGATGCGTGGTCCTTTCTCGCCCCAATTGTTGGCGGCCATGCGTCAGGCGTTGGACGAAAAGAAGCAGGTGATATTGTTTCAGAACCGCCGTGGATATGCACCCATGGTAGAATGTCACGTGTGTGGCTGGACACCACGTTGCAAAAACTGTGATGTAAGTCTGACCCTTCACCGCACAATGAACGTGCTAACATGTCATTATTGTGGCTATACCTATGGCGTGCCCACACGTTGCCCAAACTGCGAGAGCACTGACTTACGTGGTAGAGGCTTTGGTACCGAGAAGATAGAAGACTATATACGCGAGGCTTTTCCAGAGGCGCAAGTGGCGCGCATGGACCTTGATACCACCCGCACCCGCAACGCTTATGAACGTATGATTGCCGATTTTGCCGATGGACGTACACATATATTAATAGGTACGCAAATGGTGACGAAAGGACTTGACTTTGATAATGTGAGCGTGGTGGGGATATTGAGTGCTGACAATATGCTCAATTATCCCGACTTCCGGGCCTATGAGCATGCCTACACCATGATGGCACAGGTGAGTGGGCGTGCAGGACGAAAAGGGAAACGAGGGTTAGTGTTATTGCAAACCAAGAATCCACAGTTGCCAGTTATTGCTCAGGTCGTGCATAACGATTATGAGGGCTTCTATCAATCGCTGGTGGCCGAACGCCAATTATTCCACTATCCGCCCTTCTACCATTTGGTATATGTATTCTTAAAACACCGTATGGATAATGTTGTAGAGTCGGCCGCCACCGAGTTTGCGGGCCGCTTACGCAGCATTTTGGGCTCACGTGTGCTCGGCCCCGATAAACCTGCTGTGGCACGTATTAAGGAACTGAACATACGCAAGATTGTAATAAAACTTGAAAACAATATCGATTTGGCGCGTGTGCGTCTCTGCTTGCGCCAACAACAAACGGCACTGATGCAAGATAAACGCTATGGGGCTTTACAGATGTATTATGATGTAGATCCGCTTTAGACAATTCATGTTTGTGAAGGTTTTATTATCAAGACACACTAACACTTCTATCGGTATGTGCTTCCTCAAGTTGAAGAATTCCATGCCATGACTGGCACTCCCATCGATATCTCGCTCGATTAAAAGATAGGAATATTAACTGCAAGTAGAAAAATATTGCGCCCTGTGATAGTGAAAGTGCTAATAACACTTTTACTGTCACAGGGCGCTTTTTTGTTTTAACTCGTTTTACCCAAATTTTTTACCCTATTCCCATCAATTCGATATCGAAAATGAGGGTAGAGCCACCTGGGATGCCTGGTTGTGAGAACTTGCCGTATCCCATCTCTGCTGGAATGTATACCTCCCAGCGGTCGCCTATGCACATGTGTTGCATGGCTACAATCCATCCGTCGATAAGGTCGCTGAGACGCATGGCCAGCGGAGCGCCACCTCGGCTGCTATCAAACTTTTTTCCGTTGATAGTTTTGCCCGTATAGTGTGCAGTAATGATGCTTCGGGGTGAAGGGTGTCGTCCATCGTTATTACCTTCTGCCAGCACTTTATAATAAATGCCGCGAGGCAGTGCTATCACGCCTTCTTCTTTCGCTTTCTCGGCCAACCACTCGGCGTTGGTGCGCATATATTCACGTTTGTTCATATCTAAATTTCTTGCTAAACGATATTGTTATTGTTACTGTTATTTGCAAAGGTACTGATAAAAACAATGAATGGCAAGAATTAGTATAAAAAAGGGGGAACATCATGGCTTTTGCAAGCTCGATGCTCCCCCGTTTCCTCCCAATTTTATTATGGGTGCGTTGCGATATTGTTCAAAATAAACTTTCTTAGTTCATTTGTAGGGTGTTTTTGTTTTACAATACTTAGAAGTGTATGTCTAAACCTACACCAAACACGTTGTTGTTACGTGTGTAGTCGGCTTTGTAGGTAGGTGCATTAGCTGCGCCTGTATTCAGTTGCTCGCTGGTCTTCTTATGGTCGTAGAAGGTGTGGAAATAAGCCACGTTCAAGTCCATTTTCTTGTTTATATGCCATACGCCGCCGAGGGCCACCGAGTTAGAACTTACCACGAACGAGCGGTCTTCCATATACTCGTCGCTCAAACCATAGTTTGTGTTCTGCCAGCCACCGCTCACGGTGATTTTCTTGTTCACGTCATACTCAACGCCAGCGTTATACTCTAATGTACCACGGTCGAGCAGCTTGTTTCGGTTGTTGTATGAGGTAGCGTTCTTATCGTCGAACCAGTGGAAACCTACGTTGATACGTAACGCGTCGATGGGGCTATAGCCAGCACCGAGGGTGAGGTATGAAGGAATGTCGGCAGCAATTTTCTTGCCATCTTCATATTCGCCGATAGCGTGGTCCAGTTCTTTGTCAAACTGTCCTTTCAGCTGCAACATAGCGCCCTTGATAGCGTCGTTGCTAAGAATTGCTTGAGCGGTAGCCTCTGGCACACCGTTTTTAATGTATGCAGCATACAGGTTGTTGGGCAGGTTACCGATACTGGGCGACTGGTTTACCGCTTTGTTCTTCAAGCGCATACGAGTTTTAAACTCATACTTAGCCGAGAAGTTCCAGCGGCCCGTTTTAAAGTCGATGCCAATGATAGGAGTAAATCCAATACCGCTCTGGTCGCTGCTCAGTTCAATGTCGGCGGCGTAGGTCTTGGTGGGGTCCAGCACCTGATATAGGGGCATGTTTCCTACCTTGATGTCGCGCACATAGCCATAATAGTTACAGGTAGCGTAGAGACCACGTACGCCTGCATAAGCGCTGAAATTGTCGGTAACCTTATAAGCAGCTCCCACCGACAATCCAAAGTAGTATTGGCGGCCGTGCATATAGCTGTCGAAGCTATATTTGCCATCGGTTCCAAACACGGCATTGGTTGAGAAAATATTAGGCACATGATAGGCCGAGGCTACACGGTCGATGCCTGTGGCCAGCTGGCTGGCTGCCATAGCGGTTACGGCAACAATCTTTTCAAATGATCCCAGACCATTGTCGAAGGTACACTTACCTCCACCGCCAGTCAAAGCAAAGTTGCCTTGAATAGACCAGCGTCCTTTGTTATAGGCATATTGGAAAGAGGGAATAACGGGTGCAAAAGCCTCACCTTTAAAGTCGCGTGGTGTGGTGGGGTTTTTTACGTTGTTGTAGAACAGTTCATAGTCGTTGTTGATGGTACGAGTTTGGTAAGCCAGCTGCCAGTTGATAGACAAGTGGTGGCCTTCGCCCATAAATACTACGCCTGCGGGGTTGTAGTAAACACCATCAATGCCAATAGAAGCCTCACGGCTCATCATTCGATTGAAAGCAATGTTTTGGTTGGTGTTTGTTAGCAGTCCGCCTGCAAATGAAGCACTGCTTGATGCAATCGCTGCAAGCAAACAGGCTGTTTTCAATTTATTCATCTTAATTACCTTTAAAAAATTGTTTGCAAAGGTATATAAATTGTTATGTTTTACCTAACCAATCTTTATTTGTTTAATATCTATTAACATATGATTCAGTCTTTCTTGCACAAAAGCTCTTGTGTGTGCAACAAATCTAAACAAAAAGCCGCCCTATCACATTGCCTGTGATAGGGCGGCTTTTTAATGTTTTATCCTACTTTAGCTCAAGTCAATTTTTTAGAAGTAGTAAGCCAGTGCAATCTGCCAAGCGTTAGCACGGCTGCGCACCTCTTTATTGGTGCGCTGCTCCAGACCTTCAGTTATGGTAGCGTCAGATATTTATACACTCTATCTCTCTTTTCTTTTATTGTTATTGAGGGCAGTAGAAGGCCCTGTTTAATGTCTTTCACGACGCACCGATACGCGAGCTTTGCTGCCCGATGAACTTGATGACGACTTGCTGCGCGATGTTTTCTTTACCTTGGTTCTTGCGGTGCGTGCCGTCTTGGCCGAGCGTGTGCGCTTGGTCTTCTTCAGTTCTTTCTTATCAAGCTTAGCAATGCTGTCGAGCGAGTCTTTTCGAGCCTGATCGCCCCAGATGTTCTTCTCAAAGGCTGCCAGTTCGCCCTCAATGCGCTTCTGTTCGCGTGCCATGGCCGTGTCGGTGGGGCAGTATTGTGCTAAGGTTTTGCCCAGCATATTATTGGTTTTGTATATCTTACCTTTATACTGGTTCTTGGTAAAGAAGTCGTCCATGCTCATGGTGGCGGCGTTGTTCAGGTTGCTCGTCATCACGGTTTGCTTTGTAAGGAAGGGTGCCAGCTCGTCATATTTTATCCAGAACAGTGGGTATGAGGTAGTAGCATCGCCAAAGTCGTCTTCGCGCTTCAAGATAGGGCACAAGGCCAGCACCTTGGTGTGGAAGGTGGCCGAGCGCTGGTCAAAGTAGGTGCACTCCTTCAGATAATAGGCTGTCACCTCTTTTGACGGAATGTCGCTATCGTCGATGTGTATGCCACGGTCGGTGCGCTCGTAGAAGATGTGATAGTTGTCAAGTATCGACTTCAGGTTCACCTTAGCGGCATCGTTAAACACCTCGTTGCCGTCGAGCCTATACTCGTAGGCGTTGACAGAGCGGCGCATCACCAGTTTAAAGATATAGGTGAAGAGGTTCATTTGCGAACCTATGGGCTCAACGGGGTAGTAGAGGGCGGCGTTTTCGTCGCGTGTGATGTCTATTTCGCGGTATATGTCGCGTCGCCACACCACATCTTCGCTCATTGCCTCTTGTGTGGGGAACGATATCTGTGCGCGTGTGGTAAGCTGGCTGCTCTGCTGCTTGGCTGCTTGCTGCTGTTGCTGACGTCGTGCGGCGGGCTGTGCCTGCATGATGCCTGGCATCATGTAGGCTGCGAGCAATATAGTGATAATGCGTTTCATTATATTATTGTTTTTTATTGTTTCGCTTAATGGGGTTACTTCACAATTACCTGCATACTGCCTGTTAACTTGCGCGAGATGCCATCGGGGCCCACAGCAGTAATATTGGCAATATAGAAGCGTTTGTTGCGTGAGAGCTTACGGAAGGTATCGCGCTGGCGCTCAGAGAAGTGTGCACCGTTCGACGCCATAGGCACAGCGTTACCCATATTGTCGAAGAACACGGTTTCGAAGCCCGTTACACGGAACTGTATGTCGAGAATACCGTCGTCGATGGCAGCGTTTAGGTGGGTAGCACCCATGATGGCCGCCTTTGACAGTCCACCCTCGCGGAAACGTGAGGTGCCAATTTGTAAATAGGCCGTGGGGTCGGGCAGCTTGCGCACGTGGAAGGTATATTTACCCATCTGTCGTGTGCGTCCGTTGTCGTTCGAGGCCACAATAATGGTTACATCTTTGCCCACAGCTGTGGGTCGAGCAATGTATCGGCCCATGCCTATCGACTTAAAGCCACCGCCCTCCATCGATGCTGACACGCTGCTCAAGGGCACGCCAGGGATAGAGATGCTTACTGGGTTGTCGTAGCCAGCATACAGCACATTCATCAGGTCGGCCGACACGGTAGCGCTGGGCCCTACCACAGTATATTTCTGTGTAAAGTCGCGCCGTATTGTGTTACCATTTCCGTCGCGCATGGTGATGTAGCCGCCAAAGCTGTGCTCACCCACGCCGCCTGCAGTAAACTGATATTGGCTGCCGCTTATGCGACGTCCGCCCACATATATCTCTGGCTGCTGTGTGGTGTCGACAGCCGCCATTACGATTTGCGCTTTGAACAGGTCGCCACTGATAACGGTGCGCGACTCGGGAATGACGAAGGCGCTGAGCTTGTTCACACGAATATCTTTCATGTCGATATTGGCCACCAGCGTGTGCAGCACCTCGCCTTCGGCATAGCGCACGTCGCTCTGCAGTTTCGAGAGCAGCGTTATGGCACCAGCCACAGGCATATCTTCAAACATATATTCTTGCCAGTTTTTGCCCAGCGTGCTGGCTTTGTGTGGCACCTTTGTGGTGAGGTTGCTGGCAATGATAGCCTTCTGTTGTGGGTCGGTCACCATGGTCAGTATGCGCTCACGAAAGTGGTTGATGGCGCTAAACAGTTTCTTGCCTTGCCCTGATCCTGGTGCCAGCATGATGGTGCTTGCCGCCTCAAGATTGTCTTTAGCTTTCACGGCTTGCACGTCGCCATCCTTGCCATCGGCCTCTTTCACGATGGCCACCTTCAGCTCTTGGGCATAGTTGTATAGCGAATCGCTCATACGCTTCACCTCAGTAGCCTTTTCGAACCATGCTTTCACCTTTTGCGGGTTAGCTTTCATCTGTTCGGCAAAGTTACCGTATAGGCTCTCGTTCTCTTTTGACGAGTTGGCGGTTGTGCGGTTGAGGCTTTCTTCCACAATCGAGAAACCGTCTAACACCTCGGTCGAGACGTTGAGGGCGAGCATGGCCATGAGGACGACATACATCAGGTTGATCATCTTCTGGCGTGGCGATATCGGTCTTTTCTTTATTGCCATTGTTTATTCTTTAACCTTTAAATTCATATTAACGGTCATCGCCTCAATCATGCGTGCATAGATGCTGTTCAGCTGTTCTATCTGCTGAGCCATGCGTCGGCTTTGGTCGTTAATCTGGTCGATGGTGCCAATCTGTTGGCTGGCACCCTTAAGCTGCATCTCGTACACCTTGCAGATGCCAGTGAGTGTGCGGTTCAGGTTTTCCATCTCCTCGCTGTCGCGGGTCAAACGTTCGCTCTGCTCTGCCACCTTTTGCAAGGTTTCGGTCAGTTTCTTCAGTTCTTCCACATAGTTGCTTTGTGCGTCGGCCAGCTCGTTTGATGCCTGTTGCTGTTCTTCCAGCGAGCCAGTGCCCATGTTGCCACCTATTATAATAGTGCCGCCCACAGCATTGCCACCTTCTATTGTAGCGCCATTTGCGGGTGCGCCGCCTATCACAGTGGTGCCCATATTTACAGTGCCAGCCACCTCTTCTTCTTTTTTCTCTTCATCTTCGTCGAGATGTGTGGGCAGATCCATGCCAATGGCCGTCTTGTCGAAGGGGCGGTCGAAGGCTGAGAGGAAGAACACGAAAACCTCGGTGCCCATACCCAAGAACAGCCAGAAGTTGGCGCCCGGAAGGTGGGTCAGTTTGAAGAGAGTTCCGAGAATTACGACCGATGCACCCCAGCTATAGGCATAGTTGAGGAAGGTTTGTCCAGGCACGCTGTCCATCCACTTTTGCAGACGGTATATCACGTTAAACTTACTATACTTTGTCATCTTTTCTTGCTTTTTTTCTGTTTCACACTTGACGTACTGGCGAGGCTGCGCACGCAGCGGAAGCCAATATAAGAGCGGGGTTGGTTTTGATATTCCCATGTACGCCATGCCGAGCGTATGAACGACTCGGGGTCTTTCCATGATCCACCGCGCACACTTTTCTTTTTCAGGCTGTAGGGGTCTTCCTTGGCTGCCTTATATTCGAGCTGAGGGTTCAGGTCGTTCATGGCATCTACGCCCGCATCAGTATATACCGTGCTGGTCCATTCGGCCACATTGCCCGCCATATCATACAGTCCGTTGCTATTGGCATTATAGATGCCCACCTTTGATGTGATGAGGTTTCCGTCTTGCGTATAGTTGCCACGGTCGGGTTTAAAGTTGGCAAAGAAGCATCCCTCTCCGCTCTTCACGTCTTCATGCTCCCACGGAAACTCGGTGCCCTCTTTTCCACGAGCCGCATACTCCCATTCTGCCTCGGTGGGCAGACGATAGCGTTGCACATAACGTGCCTCGGGGCCGAGGCCCTTCAGTAGATAGTCGGTGCGCCAAGCGCAGAAGGCGTTGGCCTGTTCCCATGTTACGCCCACCACAGGATAATCGTTATACGTTGGGTTTGAGAAGTAGTTGCGCAGGTAAGCCTCGTTGTCTGAGTTGCGGAAGTCGTTCACCCATACCGTGGTGTCGGGATACACGTTTACGATGTAGGTGTTCAAGAAGTCCCAGGGTCCTGACAGCGGTCGGTTGATGGTTTGTCTTACAATGCGTCCTTCGTCGTCAATGTATGCGGTATCTTTCGATATCATCACCACCTCGTTGGGGTTGATGGTAACATCGGTGTTCAGGTTGCGCTCGTCGGGGTTTAAGCGGTTGCGGCGCAACGCTGCGGTGGCATAGTCGTACACCTCGTAGCGATAGTTTAGCTGACGATAGTCGAGCATCTTCTCGCCCGTTACGGGGTTTGTGATGTATAGGCTCTCAATGGCGCGCTGCTCGTCTTCGTTGGGTTTGCGTGGCAGCTGCTTCTTCCAGTTCAGGTGTGGCGTTACGGGGTCGCCATTCTTATCCTCGGTTATCATGTATGTTTCGTCGCCACCATACGAAGGGTCGGCCATACGTGTGCGCAGAATACTATCGCGCACCCAGAACACAAACTGTTTGTATTTTGAGTTTGTTACCTCGGTTTCGTCCATCCAAAAACCGTCTACCGAGATGTCTTTCTTCGGCGTTTTCATGCCCCACAGGCTGTCTTCTTTCTGAAGGCCCATGTGCAAGAAACCACGGCTCACCTTGGTCATGCCGAAGGGAGTGGGCTCGCTGAAACCTCGGCCTCCGCCCACGCCTACCAGTTCGCCGCCTCGGCCCGAACCTGACGCGGCTCTTCCGCCGAAGCAAGCACTGACGGTCAGGGCAATGATAGCCGCCATCAGCAAGGGTACTATTCTTATTTTCATCATGATGTTAAAGTATTCTTACGCTTTTATGTTTATTCTTTCCTTTCTTTGTCATGTTCAGGTCCATCTGGTAACCTATGAACAGCTCGTGGCTACCGTTGCCAGGGCTGATGGCCGATGTGTAGCACTCGTAGCTATAGCCCAACATCACGCCGTGTACGCGTCCGCCAATGAGCAGTGTCACCGAGTTGGTAGGGCTGTAGGCCAGTCCGGCATACATCACCCTTTTCTCGTTGGTGTAAACCAGTCGGCCTGTAACGTCGGCGCGCCAAGCCACCCCATCCGTTCTGCCTAAGGCCGATGTTTTGATGGTAAGGTAGGGGTTGCGCAGCTTTATGTCGTAGCCCCCTGTTATATAGTAGGTGGGGTCAATCTGCAGCTCGTTCTTCTCGCCCATGCGCACCAGCGGTGCTGTGAGGTGTGTGGCCGATATGCCCGCATACCACGGCCCGTGGGTGTAGTAAAGGCCTGCCCCTATGTCGAAGGCGTTGCCCTTAATGTCGGTAGTGGCCAGTGCGGGGTCGTTGCTCTCGTCAACGTCAACCTTCGAACCATCAAAGCCTTCGCTCAGCAATCCGGCGTTCACACCTATGCTCAGCGTTCCGCCCAGCAGCCTGCTCTTATAGGCATATTGCACGGCAATGCGTTGGTGTGAAAAGAGGCCTATCTTGTCGTTCATAAACTGCAGACCCACGCCGTGCAGCGCACCCAAAAACCTTACGGGCATATCGGCGCCCGCATACATCGTGTTTGGGTTGTGCTCAAAGCCCGCCATATCAATGGCGTATGCCGCCGCGATGTTCAACTTCGACTGCTTTCCCACTGCCGCCGCATTAAACGTTGGCTCGAGGTCGAAATAGTGGCTGAACGACGCGTCGTACTGGGCATGTGCCGCTGTTGCGACAGATGCAAGCAATGCTAATATAATGTAACTGCGTTTAAACACGCTATAATAACGGAGTTGTACCTATATTATTATACAAAAAAGGTGAAAATTTTGTTTCGCCACCATCTAAAAGAACTTATTCACATTTTCGGCACTTGTTCTTGGCAGACAGAACAGAACACTTGTGCAAAATGATGTAGCTTAAACGTAGGACGGGGCGTAGTTAAGTGAAGAGTGAAGAATTCATGTGATGGACGAGGCAAATCAAAGTAGGACGGTGGCCTCCGTGCCCCGTCCTCCAGCAACAAGCAATGCTATTTACTCCCCTTTCCAACGGGGAGGGGAAAGCCGTGCGTTAGCGCGGCGTGGGGGAGGGGCAGTTGATGGTTATCTATTTAGAAGTGCAGGGTGCTGGAGGACGGGGCGCGGAGACCATCGTCCTACTTTGAGGGTGCATCCGTTTAGTAAAAGTGTTAATGCCGTGTGAAGTGTTTTAGGAAAAGTGTTAATGCCGTGTCAAGTGTTTCAGGAAAAGAAGGTGTATGTTGCGTGAAAACAAGGGAAAAGTGGGGTGGAAACAAAGGAAAAATGGGGTGAAAGCAGTCGAAAAGTTATGGTAAACCCATGTAAAAGTTATCTCGTAACGGTCGATGCACATGCTCATAACGGTCGGTGCACGTGTTCATAACGGTCGATGCTCATGCTCATAACGACCGTTACGAGATGACATTTTCGTGGGTTTCAGAAAATTGTTTGTGGGTTTTCAGAAAACAAAAGGCTGCTTTTGGACTTACTTTAGCCTTGCTTTTATGGCGCTAAATGCTTGTGTGAGCGTGGGTTATACCACGCTCACTGGTGATTGACGCTATAGCCTTGACGCAATATGTTTGCGGTATCGCTTCATGTGCGTGTCAGACAGCACCTTGCTGATGCGGTTGATGCGTTGCTGAGGAGTGGCATTAGGGTCGTCGGCCTCGTTATCTTCGGTCAGGCGTAAGGTGCCTTCACCCGTTACGGGCAGATATTCGTCCCAGTAAACGGGCACGTCGTGCCAATCGCCATCGCCTCCCAGTTTTGATATGTAGCTTACGCGCTCTTCGCTATAGTGGCCGTGGGCATACACGGTTATCTGTTTTACGCCATCAACGGTAGGGCCTTCTTCGGTCTTCAGTATGCAGTCGGTCACGCACGATGGGTCTTGAAAATGCTGTTGCCCCCAGTGGTTAGCCAGCGCTTCGTGTTCCCAAAAACAACTTTCTTGTTTCATCTCTCGCCCATAGATGTCTTCTTTCGGCCTTATTTGCTGATACATAGGCACGCAGAGCAAGGGCGCAAAAGTGAAGTAGATGGCGCGAAAGAAGTTGGCGTTCATGCTATAAAAGTCTTTTTCGGCACGGGCATAGTCGTAGTCGTCAAACTGTCGTGGGTTCATATCAAGGTTTACCGATTGTATGTGTTCGGCCACGATAGTGTTGATCATACCGTCTTTTATAAAGTCGAAGTCGTCGCCATAGGCCGTCCATTTGTCTTTCAGTAGCTTTAGCATGTTTTCTTGTGCCAGGGGTGTGAAGAGCAAGGCAAACTGCTGGTTGCTGTTTCGTTCGCTGGTGTTGAAGGCCACTTCAAACGCTTCGTTCGTCATCATGGCATAGTCGCTATTGTCGAGGTCGCGCGCCTTACGCTTCAACTTATACTTCTGCCACTTGTAAGAGAGCGACCCCTCGCGGTTGGCCAGCCCACTGCTCTCGCGATAAAAGGTGAGGTCGGGGGCGGCGGTGTTGCCATAAAACAGGCGGGTGCGCTCATAATATTCGGGGTAGGGGGCGGTTACGCTGGCGGTAAGCGTCTCGCTGTGTTCTACGGCATGCTCTTTGCCATCGCTGTCGGTCTCGTATGTGGTCCAGTATATGGTTTTTGATCCATAGTAGGTCTTGGTGCCCATCTCCATCTTGCGTGTGCGACATAGCACAAAGGGGTTTCCATTGATGAGGCCCGTGTTGGCGTAAATTACTGACCGCTCTTCGTTAAAGTTGTCGTCCCAGCCGTACCGCTCTTTTAGGTCGGCCAGTCGTTGCGAGGTGAAGTAGGGGTCGAACTCAATCTTGGGCACCGTGGCCGTTATCATACGTGCGAGCATATCCCAGTCGTACAGTCGGTTCAGGGGTGCCATCTGCCGCCATGCCTCTTGCTCAATATCGTAGGCCGACTGCTCAAGCTCGTCGCGCTCGTCGTTGAGGCGTCGCATTTGTGGGTGTATTTTGATGAGCAGGCATAGCAGTGCCGCCACCATCGCCATGACGATGATGTAGAAGGTAGCATCGTCTATTGTTTTTTGATTTTCGTAGAGCACGAGTCCACTGATCACCACTGCTATCCAAAGCAGTGTGCAGAAGAAGCGAGTCCACCAGTAGCTTTTCTTTATGGTTTCAAGTTCTTCTTCGGTGTCGTATAGTCGGCTGCACGTTTCTTGGTTGGCTTTTACGTCAACCTGTGCCTCTTGTGCCAACTGTGCGAAGGTGTCTCGGACTACCTTTTCAAATTTTGGGCGAAACGTTTTGACATATTCGTCCAGCGGATCGTATATATCGTTTGCCATTGATAAGAAGGATTTTTTTTGTTGTTATTAGGTTGTGGTGATGAGGATTAGAAATCCCATTTCACACCAAGACATGGGCGACATTTGAATCCACCTGTCGATCCAAAGTTGTTGGTCAACTCTACCTCGCCACCAATGCTAAGGTTTTCGCAGCCAAAGTGTTGACCTACGTTATACCATAGCTGAGGCTCAGAGAGGAACACGGTGTGCTTGGTGTCGCAGCCGTCTTCGCGATAGTCTACGCCGTGTGTCTCCCACCAGAAGTCGGCAAAGCCGTTAAACTTCAAACCCTTAACGCCGAAGATGTCGTTACAAGCCCAAACGGCTGTAAACTGCATGGGCACGTTTTGGCCTTTCTTGCGAATGGTTTTGTAGAGGGCTTCGAGGGTGAGCGTGTTCTTGAATGCCTTGTCGTGCATGAAATATTCTACACCAAAGAGCCAAGCGTTGTTGATGGGGTAGGAGGCATAGATGCCACCGTTATATTCAGCGTGCAAGCTCCAGTTCTTCAGACTCGAGTTTTGCCAGAAGTTGAGGGCGCGTGATATCTCGGTATAGGTGCCGCCCAGTGATACATTGTGTTTCGAGTCGGTAACCTTGTCATAGTTGAAGTCGTGATCGACAAAGAAATAGGTGCTTCCCCACTTGTCTTGCTTGAACATCTCAAGGGTGAGGGTTACAAACTTACGGTCGGAACCAAAATCGTATAATACTTGTGCATTGGTTTGTGCCTTAGCCTTTACAGTGAAAAGTGTGGCTAAGAACACTATTACCACGATGGCGAATTTGTTAGTATTCATTGTTGTGCAATATATTATAAATGACAGTGAATATTTAATATCATTTACAAAATTAAACATTTTATTTGAAACCCAGTGGCTCTATCGTGTAAATAATGCCATGTGTGCCCACGTTTTATGCTATTATGCACAAATGGTATAACAAAATATCTACAAATGGTATAACGAAATATCTACAAATGGTATAACGAAATATCTACAAATGGTATAACGAAATGTCTACAAACGGTATAACGAAATATCTACAAATGGTATAACGAAAAACCAATATTTTGTATAATTATGTGCTTAAATGCTTCATTTATAATGAATTTTCGTGTCTTTGCTAGTAATCATAACCGGTAAGATAATAGCCTTGCCAGCGTATAGCAGATAAATGGCAATTCTTTATCCTAAGGACAATCAAACGGTAAAAAACTAAAAACGGTATAGACATTTAGCAAACAAATGTCTATACCGCTATAAACCACTCTATCATACGAGGGAGATCTCCATTATTTGAATGTTCAGACACTTCTCTATCTCAGCAATACTCTTGAATGAGAAGTTTGTATGACCAGACAATATCTTGCTGACATATTGTGGAGAACAACCAAGACGTGCTGCAATGTCTGCACGCGAGAGTTTGTGTTCCTGCATATAATCAATAATCTTCATCGCAATGCTTTGCGACCATTTAAGCCACACTTCATTGTCTTGTCTCCACTTTGCTTCTTCAGCAAATGTAGAAGGCTCGCTACTAAGATTTTTCTCAAGAAATTTTAATGTTTTCTCTTTCATAATAAATCCTCCTCATAAAAGTCTACAAAACTGTCTTTATCAAAGATATTATTCTGCTGCAAATATTTTGCAAACGAGCGCAAAGAGAGTCTACTCTCAATTTGCCGAGTGCAGCTAAATATTATGCAAATATAGACATTTAAAACGAAATACGCAACTTATAGGTTGCATATTTCGTTCAAAAAATTTATTTAACGTTCTCTCTTCCAAACAGTTTTTGGCTCTGCCTATTTCCTAACCTGTACTCGCCCACTATCCATTTGTCGGTATTCCAAATGTATTCTTCGCCGCCTTCATATGCATCCAATGCATATGGCAAGTTTTCCACTCCTTGAGTTTATTTATTATGTCTCTTTCTATTCTCAGGTCTGCACTATTTACTTCTGATTTGTGCCAAACTTGACACTTTTCCGAACTTATAAAGTGAAAAATCTCCATCGATGATCCACGAGATTTCTTTTCTTTAAGGTGAACGGTTGCGCCCTCAAAGTAGGACGGGGTCTCTGTGCCCCGTCCTCCAGCACCTAACAAAAGTAGCATTTATAGTAGTTGATAGCTACATTATCTTTTTGCAACAGGGCGCACAGGCATAGGGAATGTTCTACTTGTACCTGCCACAACAGTAGTATTTTCCCTCCATAATTGTAAACTATACGCACATTCGTCAGTTGGATAGGTCGTATCGAAAGAACTCGTTCGGTACATAAGACTCAAAGTACCCTTTGGCAAAAAAATGTGATTTCCATTGGGACCTGTTACTGTCGCATCTCCGTATTCGTCAGCAAATTTCCATTTACAATACTTCACCAATTCTTCAAATTCTTTTTTTGTTGGTACATGGCAATTTTTGCCCCATAATACTGTTGCTGCGTCGTCTTCTGGTTCAAGAGTGACTTTGGCATCCTTTTTAGTATATTTAGTGTATGTATTACCATCCTTGAATTTATACCCTTCATTAACAATGTCTGCTTCTACTTCTCCCCACCTATAAGAATATCCATTTTCTTCAGGATTAGAAGCCCCAATATTACATTCAGCCCATAATAGTCCGCTGGGCAGTCCTAAGTCAACAAATTTGTGGCCGTTTATCACATACACTCCATATTTATTATTTGACTCACCGTCACCATCACCATCATCGCTGCTGCAAGCTGTCAGAACGCACATACATAGCAACACCATCGGAAACAATCTCAATATCTTTTTCATATTCTGTTTGTTGTTTTGTTAATTTTATTTTATTTTAGTGCAAAGGTAGTCAAATACCCTATCATTCTATTTAACTATGTGTTAACATATATGAAAATATAATAAAAGTTTGCCTTATTATCTCAAAACGGTCGTTAGGGCTTGCTTGTTTTGGGGAGTTTTAGAAGTGTGGATTTCCCCTCCACTTTAGGGAAATTCATACGCATGTTTATAGTTTTCCCTTTGCAACATCGGCTAATAAGGCATATCTTTGCAACAGAAAAAACAAGTAATAACCCTCAAAACAATCTGGATTATGAAACGTACATTATTAGCAATCGCAGCGGCAATCGTGATGATAACATCCGCAAACGCCCAGAAACTTACCAACATTCAGGCTGAAGCCAGCTTCATCACCGACAAGATGATGGTGGAATTGGGATTGAACAAGTCGCACCGCAACAGCATCCTGAACATCAACCTGTCATATCTCAACGGCATTAACAGCTATCGCGACATCGATGCCTATGGATGGCAATATCGCAACAGGCAGCTAAGACACATTCTCTCGCCCAGTCAATGGAGACGTTTCTGCGAATCGTATTACTTCTACCGTCCGATAAGTTGGAGCGACAGAGAATATGTTCACAACATCTACGTGAAATATCCGAAACACTGCTGTCACTCCAAGCACCACCGGTATTACGACGACAGACACTACAAACACTACAAGAAGTGTGACAAACACTGCAAGCACTACAAGAAGTATGACAAGCATTGCAAGCACCACAAGAAGTATGACAAACATTATAAACACCATAAGCACCACAAACATCACAAACACTACAGGGATAGAGATGACGACTGATGCAACGGCAGGCACATAGTCTGCCCCATAATCCCAAAGCGGTCGTTAGACCTTGTTTGGATTTTGAGCTTTTTAGAAGAGTGGATTTTGTTTGGCTTTTAATCAGTTCATTGCATTAAATCGGCCCAGATATTATTGTTGTGTTTTTAACAATTTAATAATATATTATTGCGAGTATAAA
>ENA-ORMX01000814-ORMX01000814.1-human-gut-metagenome-genome-assembly--contig:-NODE-814-length-22784-cov-7.638435_pt1 | contig 22784 bp, 18 predicted proteins | sample MGYA00242108_ERZ509007 | MGnify/ENA primary metagenome ERZ509007 (study PRJEB26280, sample SAMEA2338745) | human gut metagenome | biome: human gut; feature: human-associated habitat; material: faeces...
AGTGTGTGCCAGAGTGGTTTATAGCTGATGTGCATATTGTTTTCCTGCCTTTCTACCCATACCACCGGGGCGGCTGCCCCGGCAGGAACTTTTCTCTTATTATAACACCAATCTTGTGTAATCACAATTTATTCTTGTATCTTGCCGCTGATACCGTCTGGATTGTGCTTTTCCTTTCTTTTTGTTCCCTTTAATTAGCCATGAACTGCTTGATGCCTTGGGACTTTGCGCCGGATAGTGATAGGTAATCCTTTGAGATCATCGCCGGATTTTCCCCCACTCTGCACCGAGCGTGCGACTTTCATCGCACTCGGCGCGCCATCGAATTCAGCCGTCCATGGCTTCAAACACAACTTACACACTTCGTTACAGCATTCAATTCAAAGAATAATGGGTGGCATTTCTGCCAGAGTACGAAGTTTGTTTAGCTTTGCTAACTGCTTTGGTTCAAGACTCAGGAAATTGAGTAGTCTCTCGATTGTTAGGCTTTGGGATGCGTGGAGGATGGTATGCACATCTTTACATATCAGTATCAGATTTGCGTATTCATCTGTTCCGCCTTTGCTGGCAGGCACTTTATGGTGGCAGTGTATATCATGGGGAGCCATAACTTTTCCCGTGACCGCACACTTTCCGTATTGTGCCGCATACAGCGAAATCCTGTTATCCGCATACTCTATGCTTCTACCCCTTACCGGGTTTCGCATGACCCACAGCATTGTTCCGGTGTCGATTTGCAGATTCTTATGAATCAGCTTCCGACCCTCCGGCGTATACTTATTGACTGCCTTTCTTTTGTGTTGGGCATTCTTTGGTCTTGCGTATCCCACCGGGACAACAGGTCGCTTGTGTAGAAAACGTAGCTGCCTGCTTTGCCCATATTTCTGCTTGATAAACCCATCCTTGAGAGAACCCGTTTTGGACAAGTCGCCTTTCAGCCTGTTTCTGAGCTGTTTGTTGATACCAAAGGCCAGCTTTCCGAAATCGTCTGACGCCTCCGTAGCGATACCGTAGTATTCATGGAGACCGGCAACCACAGAATTGTATTTCTGTAATTGCATAAACTGTGCTTCTTCCGAAGAATGAGCCAGTTTCTTCACTTCTTCGGACAGCTTTTCGTGCGCCTTTTGATATGCTTTATCGCTCATGTGAGACCGAACAACGTATTTCTTGCCCTTTTTACGAACTTTCAGCTTAAATCCAAGAAATTCAGAATATTGCCGTTTCAGATTCACAGTTTTGGATTTATCAGGACTGATGTCCAGCCCCAACCTATCCTTTAACCACATTTCTGTGGCTTTGTAGGCTCTGACAGCTTCTTCATGGGATGCACAGAAGATTTTGAAATCATCTGCATATCTAACTGCGTGCATTTCTTTCAGCTTGCTTGTGCGCAACGCCCTGTAACTATGGCTTTTGATTATCGTGCCCTGTGCGTTATTTCTCGTTTTGAACGCTGTTTTCGTTGGCATTTCTTCCCATTTGGAAGCGATCCACCAGTCCAGTTCGTTCAATACGATATTCGCAAGCAACGGCGACAGGATTCCACCCTGCGGCGTTCCCTTTTTGGGGTACACTTTTTCTCCGTTTGGCATAATAATCGGTGCTTTCAGCATTTCTTTGAGAATGCACAGCAGTTTCTTGTCCTGGATTCCCAACGCCCATATCTGACGTATCAGTTTGGTGTGGTTGATGTTATCGAAGAACCCTTTTATATCGAGGTCAACGACATGGTACAAATGCTGTACCTGTATCAGCCTCATACATTGCGCGATTGCTGTTTCAGCGGAGCGGTTCGGGCGAAAGCCATTTGAGTTTTCGCTGAATCTTGCTTCGCAAATGGGCTCCATGACCTGTAAAACGCATTGCTGTACAACACGGTCTACAATCGTGGGAATCCCCAGCGGTCGCATTTTCCCATTGGGCTTTGGTATCTCCACACGCCGGACAGGGCGTGGGTGATAATTGCTGAATTGTTTTCGTATCAGACAGACGTATTCCTCCTCACTTAATTTCATGAGGTCTTTTATCGTCCGCTTGTCCACACCAGCGGTATTACTTCCGGAATTCTTTTTAACCGTCCGATACGCCAGCTTGATGTTTTCCTCACTCTCAATGATTTCCATGAGATGATTGAAGATTTTTCTATCCTTGCTTTTGGCATATAGACTGTCAAAAACGGTTTCCATGTCGTAATACTCTGAATTGCGGAGTTTTCTTTGTTTCCTTTTCCTTTCTTGCTGCTCCGAAGTCAACACAGGCACCCGCTCCTTTCGGGTTGGATTTTCTTTGTCATACTCGAAGCTGTGTTTGTTGTGTTTTGTTTTTCTTTGCTGAATTCGACTTGTGGCCGTCCCTCCACCGCTTACTTATTCACGGTTTCACAGGTACCATGCCACTACTCTCACTGGGATAAAGAATGGTTATTGCCCTCTCACGAAGGTATTCCCGTCCAACACTTCACAGGCTTGCAACTGCCTCCATGTTTCCAGCTTTCCACGTTCCAATATTCCTATCATTGGATACCTTTAGGTCTTTCCTCTAAGCCTGTATCTGACCATTGCTGACCGCACCGCCTGTAACGGTGCATGGACTTTCATAACAACCAATTTTACTCATCCACAGATACCACCATTTAAGGTGTACTGCCTTTCGACAGTATCAACGTTTAGACTCGTACATTCAGAAATTCGTCAGTATTTCCATACATTCTAACCATGGGTATCCGAACCCCGGCATATAGGCAGCACTATCCACCGCTGGACAGATTTCGTGTTCAGCCTGAAAACCGAACTTACGGCTGCTCTCTGCCGACTTCACCGAGCTCTATAACATTTTGGGGGAAGTCTGTTGCATAGACTTCCTGCCATTCGGAGTATTAGGCGGGCGCTTCAGGGCGTTACCCCCTCATTTCACCCATCGGAATATCAGTTCTCCAAAGTTTCGGGCTAAATGTCCTTCGGCTTTGTGCCTGACCTTTTCAGTCAGGAACGTGTCGCACGATTATCGTTGCCATACCCTTCCAGCAGGTTGATGACACCCCAGATGCCCAGACCCGCGCCAAGGGCAATCACAAGCGTTTGCAGTACCGTCACTGCAGACGAGAAAAATGCCATAGAAATATACCTCCATATTCATATATTGGGATTAGAAAAGGCCGCCGGATTCGGCAGCCTGCTGTTGAAGCTCCTCTGCCCATTCATCCAGAAGCGCTTCCTCTTCCTCGGACGTGCCGCTGACCTCGACTTCGACAGCGTCAAATTCTTCTTCCAGCCGCAGTTTCAGCTGATGCGACAAGTATTTTTCGATATGGAAAGCGTTCTTCGGATGAAAATCGGACAGATATTTGTAGTTCGGATGCTTGGTAATGTCGTATTTTTCGGATAAAAACGGGCGCACACCGCGCAATTGGAGGATGCACTTGCCGCCATCCATGACGGCTAATTCGTCCATCGTCATCAGCGATTTTCCGAGCTTCTGGTAGTTCAGAGAGTGCGATACCTCGCGTCCGCGGCTTTCACCGGTGTTGAATGTGTCGATTGTTTCTTTCCCAAGCAGTTCCTCCATTTCTTTCAGCGTCGTCTTTTCCTTGCCGCCCAGAAAGAGCAGCGTATCGCAGTTGCCGACGATTGTATCGGCACTGTCCTTGTAAATCGCTTTGAGCTGGGACTGTGCCTGAAGCACAATGCACGCCGAAATTTCTCGGCTTCGGATGGTCGCGATCAAGCGCTCAAAGTTCGGGATTTGCCCAATGTTGGCGAACTCATCCAGCAGGCAGCGCACATGGACAGGCAGTCTGCCGCCATATACATCGTCCGCTTTTTCGCAAAGCAAATTGAACAGCTGCGAATACGCCAGACTAATCAGAAAATTGAAACTGGCATCCGTGTCGGACATGATGAGGAAGAGTGCAGTCCGCTTATCTCCCAGCGTATCAAGGTGAAGTTCATCATAAGCCGTAATTTCCCGCAGTTCCTGAATATCGAACACCGCAAGCCTTGCGCCGCAGCTCACCAGAATCGACTTGGCGGTCTTGCCGGCAGCCATCCGGTATTTCGCATACTGCCGCACCGCAAAGTGTTCCGGCTTTTCCGCTTTCAGCTTTTCAAACATCAGGTCAACAGGATTTCGGTATTCCTCGTCCTCCTCGCGAACTTCCATGCTGTTCAGCATGTCAATCAGCGTCGTAAAATTCTGCGCTGCGGGCGGCAGTTCATAGTGGATGTAGCCAATCAGCGCCATATAGAGCAGCGTTTCCGCCTTGACCCAGAAGTCGTCGCCGCCTTTGCCCTCTCCCTTTGTGTTTGCGATGAGCGCCGTCACCAGCTTCAAAATGTCTTTTTCGCCTCGGATATACGCAAAAGGGTTGTAGTGCATGGACTTTTTGAAACTGATGACATTGAAAACCCGCACGTCATATCCGGCAGCGGCAAGCATCTTTCCGCACTCCGTAATCAGCGTCCCTTTTGGGTCTGTGACCACGAGGGAGCATCCCTTCGTTTTGGTACACTGCATGATGTTGGGCTTGATGAAAAAGCGTGTTTTGCCGCTGCCGGAACCGCCGATGACCAGTACGTTCTTGTTCCGCGCGTTTTTGGGATTCGCCGGACGGCTGCTCATGGTCAGGCGCTCCGTCTGGGTCAGGATGATGTTGTTCCACGGGTCAGCGTCCATGAACGGCGCAATGTCGCTTGGCTTTCCCCAGCGGGCAGCGCCGTATTCTTCGCCGTGCCGATACTTCTTGGCATTCCTGCGTTTTGCATATACCAGCAGGCACAGTGCGCATCCGCACAGAAACCCAATCAGCAGGTCAAGGGGCACAAAGCCGGACATTCCGTTTCGGAACGCCATTGCCGCGCCATCCCGCAGGTGCAGGAATTTCGCGGAAAAATCCGTCCCGGCTGACAGCCGCCATGCTTCACTCAGCTTCGCCGCGGCAAGTCCAATAACCCCGTAGGGCAGATGCAGCAGCAGGCGTTTTTTCCATGCGTCGGCGTTCATCTTTCCCTCCCTTTCTGCCTGCTGCGCTCCTTCTGTTTGCTGGGGGATGCCGTATCCAGCTGAGGCTGAACATTCCGCTGCGCCTTCCGCTTCGCCAGAAAATCCATTGCATACGCGCGCATTGCCTGATCAATGGCTGCACGGTCGCGTGCTTTGAAGAACACCAGATAGCGCGTTTTTCCGCTGTCGGAAGTGCCTTTATGAATGGCATAATCCACCCCATATTGGCGGGCGTATCTTTCAAACGCCTTCACCTCCTGCCGGTCAGCCAGCGCAGTCTGCTCAACGCCCTGATTCTGCCCGATGAGCTGCTTCACGCTCTGCCTGCCCTGCGGTTTCGCCTGATGATGCTCCTTGGCTTTGTTCCAGCCGAGTTTCAGCGCTTTCGCGAACGCCGTCGCCAATGTCCTTTCGGTGAATTTGCTGGTATTGATGATGAGGGAGAACGTTTTGTTTTCGATTTCTTCCTGCATTGGAAGCCTCCATCATAAAAAATGCAGCGTGCCAGCCAAGGCGGGACTTCCAATCGGCGCAGGAACAACTTTTGATGATACACCATCCGCTTACACCTTTCGCCGCCTGCGCATCAGCAGCATCGTACCGCTCGCCAGCATCAGGGCAATGCCGATAAGCATCACCCCCGATGCCGCCAGCTGCACGCCGGTCTGAATCGTCGTGTAGTTGACCCACTGCGGCATTTCTTCGGGAATCTTGTAGTGCTCGTCAATGACCAGCTTCCGGACATCGCCGCTCAGGGTGTATCCTTTCAGCGTTTCTGTTTCCTGCAAATAATAAGTGCCGGGCTGCAAGTGCTCGGCGCGGACAATGCCGTTCTCATCGGATTCCAGCGTTTGCAGGAGATTGCCGTCCGCATCCCGCAGGGCAAATTTCACGCCTTGCAGCGGTTTGCCATCAGCATCGACTTTGATGAACGCATAAGAATCAGGAATGTTTACCAGCAGCACCGGCGCTGTTCCCGACCAGCTGTCATCCACTTGGAAGCGATAGTCCGCCATGCGGCTGTAACCGCTGGGGGCAGCCGCTTCATGGACAGTCCACACGCCATAATCAAATGCTGTAAAGGCAAACGCACCGTTTTCGTCGCTGACAGCCGTTTCTGCTACAATGCCTGTTTCCGCGTTGATGAGCTTAAAGAGAATGCCTGCCATCGGCGTTCCGGCTGTATCCACCTTGATAAACTGGATTTTCTTCTGCTGATTCACCACCGTCGCTATCGTTTCTTCCGCATTCGTCCAGTTCGGCGTTACCGTCACCGAAATTGCGCTGCGGTTCAGCAGATACCCATCCGGCGCGGACGTTTCGCAAATGGTGTACTGTCCCTGCGGAACGAAGCGGAAGCGCACCAGCCCGTCTGCATCCGAAACAGCCGATGCCGTTTCGCGTCCGTCCGCATCCAGCAGCACGAACTGCGCCCCTGACAGTGCCTTTCCATCCGCCTCGGTCTTTTGAAGCAGAATTTCGGCGGGATGGTTGATTGAAGAAACCGTAGCGGAAACAATCGGCGTTTCCTGATCCGACGCCTGAATTTCTACGGTGTACGTCGTCAAATCCAGCACATACCCGGACGGAGCGCTGATTTCCTTGACCGTGTATTTGCCCAGCGGCAGCAGCGGACTTTTCTCAACGCCTTCGCCGCTGGTGGTCATCGTGGCGACCAGCTCGCCGCATGAATACCACTGTGTGCCGTCTTGCCCGACAATGTTCTCCGCCGCCCGAATCTCAAATACCGCGCCTTTCAAATACCCCTGTTCACCCGTCGTCTGCATCTGCCCGGTCTTTTCCAGCAGAATCTGCCCCTTGATGGGCGTATTGAGGATGCTGACGTTTTGAATGGGCACGTTCTCCGCCAGTGATGCAATCGGCAGACAGAAGAGCAGCAATGCCGCCAGCAGCATGGGCAGGATGTTTCGTTTTGTGTTCATGGATGCCTCCCGTTTTCTGAAATACAGCAGGGGCACCATCTGCCTGATGCCCCTGTTGAAGATTGTCTTGTCAGTCAGCATTGCCGGGAATCGAAACGGTAACGACACAGCCGCTGTCCAGATACCCGTCCGGCACGGTGGTTTCGCGGATTTCGTAGATGCCCCACGTCAGCACAGGCGTGACTGCCACCCCTTCCGCATCCGTGGTGATGACCGCCACAACCTCGCCGCACCCTTCCTTGCCATGCGAAGGCAAGCCGCTCACGCGGATGACCGTAAAGACTGCGCCAGCCAGACTTCCGCCCGTTTCCGCGTCCGTCTTAACAATGCGAACCTGCCCCTGCATGGGGATATTCGTCACGCTGCGCTCCACGGTTTCGTCCATGACGACGGTCACTTTTTCGCTCCACAGGCTGTTCACATAGCCGACGGGCGCTTCATGCTCCTTGACCATGTAGTCGCCGACCAGCAGACTTTCGGACATTGCCACGCCGTCGTCGTTCGTCAGCATGGTGGACACCAAGTCGCCCGTGCTGCCGTCCTCATTCAAGGCGTAGATGTCGAAGCGAACGCCCGCAATGGGATGACCGTCCAGCGCATCCGTTTTGATGACCCGAATCCAGCCGGGCGCATCCTCATCGATCACCGTCGTCAGAATCTGAACGGGGTTCTGGTAAGTGCCGTCAATCGTCACCTGCCATTCGCCGGTGGATGGATGATAGCCGTAAGGCGCTTGAATTTCCCGGATGGTATAAGTGCCGTACCCCAGTTTCGAGAAGGTCAGATAACCACTGTCATCGGAAGTCTGCTGCTGCACGAGCGTGTTGTTGGCATCGTAAATGCCGAACACAGCGCCGGGCAGCGGCTCGCCGTTCTCCTTGACCTTTTTCAGCTGAATCTTGTTGATTTCATCCCGAATTTCGGTTTCCCCGATGATTTTTCCTTCGCTTGTCACCGTGAAGGTTTTTACCGCCACATTCAGCGCATACCCCTCCGGCGCATAGGTTTCCTTGAACGTATACGAGCCGGGAACAAGCGGAATATCCGGCAGCTGACCGTTTTCATCCGTATACGCGCGGTAAATGGTGCTGCCCTGCGCATCGTACACTTCAATCAGCGCACCGGGCAGCGTTTCCTTGCCGGCAATGTCCCGCTTGGTAATCGTCACCGGCGTGTAAATCAGGCGATTCAGGATAGGCGCATCCAGCGTGATTGCGATTGCCTCCTCCGCTGCATCCATGTTTTCGGGTGTCAGCTGCACCGGGTACTGCTCGGTATTCAGCAGCCAGCCATCCGGCGCGGACAGTTCCTTGATATAATACGCGCCATGCGGGTACATGCCGGAGAATGTCAAATTGCCCTTGGCATCCGTGATGCCAGTCGCCATCAGCGTATGGGCAGGCAGCTTCTGGCTGTCGCCGTAGGCAATCACCCCTGCATTGAACAAGCCGAACACGCAGCCTTCGCCGGGAACTGTCTCGATGGACGAGCGAATCATACCGTCCGCCGTTTCATCCACTCGAATCGCTTCCTGCTGCTTGTGCAGCGTCACGCGAATCGGCAGATAGGTGTTGACCGCGGACACTTTCACTTCCACGATAGGCGTCTGCTTGCCTGCCGCCGTCAGCGTGAAGGGATACGGGGTATCATCCAGCAGATAGCCGTCCGGGGCGGAAACTTCCTGCAAGCAGTAGCTGCCCAGCGGCAGCGGCTTCGAGTTCACTGCGCCGTCTGCACTGGTGGTCAGTGTTTGCACCAGTTCCCCCTGCTTGTAGAAAACCGTTCCTTCCTTGCCGACAACATCCGCCGCAGCGCGGAGTTCAAACACAGCGCCCTTCAAATACCCCTGCTGATAAACAGGCTTCATGACGGTATTGCCCCATTCATCCTGCTCGTCCGTAAAGCGCACAAGCTGCAAGCCGGTCTTTTCCAGCGCCACGCTGCCGCGCACGGGCGTGTTGGTCACATTCACCGTGATGGTTTCTGCCGCTGCTGCCGAAACAGACAGGCTCATCACCAGCAGCACCAGCGCAAGCACCCAGTGCATCCATTGCTTCATCTGCTTCATTTTTCTTCCTCCTGTTATTTGATTTGAACGATGGTCACAAAGTCCGTATCCACATAGCCGTCCAGCGCATTGGTTTCCGCAATTCGATATTCTCCCCACGGAAGCGCTTCGGTCTGTGCGATGCCATCCGCATTCGTCGTAATCGTTGCAACGACTTTACCAACATCGGAAGCATCATCCGATGCGGGCGCGGTCAATCTCGTCACCGTGAACGTGACACCGGGCAGCGGTTTTCCGGTCATGCTGTCCGTCTTGATGATCCGGATGATGCCCATCATGCGCTCGTTGATGAACATGCACGCCGTGTCTGCCCCCGCCGTCACCATGATTTCCTGCGCCGAGACAACCGACAGCCGATACCCCTGCGGTGCGGTTTTCTCGCGAACCTGATAGCGTCCCGGTGCAATCCCGGAAAAAACGGCACGTCCCTGCGCATCCGTCACTGCTTCTGCCAGCACCGCGCCGGATTCATCCAGCAGCTCAAACACTGCGCCTTGCAGCAAAATGCCGTCCATGGACTGCTTGGTCACAAACACCGTGCCATACAGCAGTTCAAACGTGACAACGGCGGATTGCAGCGGGTACGGTGTACCGTCAATCGGGACGAGCACTTTCTGGATGGAGGCGCTGGGGATTCCGACCAGAAAGCCTGCTTCTTCCGCGCTGGACGCGATTGATTCCATGTAAACGGAGAAGCTGCTTTTGTCCGACAAAATCCGGATGGTATCGCCGCTCTTGACATAGTAGTACGCTTCATCCGAACCGCCGCTGTTCCCCGTGATACTGCCCGCTGCCTTGGAAATCCGAATCAAATCCGCATCCGTCGTCAGCGTAACCGTACCGATATAGCCGCCGTCTGACGCTTGGATGCGCTGACCGCTGACGGTGATTTTCCCGGTGATTTTTGCGTGTGCAATCGCATTTTTCGCCAGCCAGCGGGCATAGGTCAAGTACACTTCCGGTGCGCCGCCGGAGAAGGCGTAGAAATTATCCATGTCCCAATAACTGCGGACGTACTGCGCGCCTTCCAGCTGCTTAATCACCTCGCGAATAGCAAACTGACCCGCGACACGGCTCCACACTTCGTTGTTTGCATCACTGCGATCCAGCACCATAAACGGGTAGGTGTGCCGAAGCACCCAGCCGATGGCGTGCATGGTCTGCGCCTTGAATCGCACCCCGTTCACGCCGCCGCCTTCTGCGGTGTTCACGAACGCCTCCATATCCAGCAGCGCATACGGGCCGGTTTCTGTTTTGTTCGCGCCCGACCCTTCGCCGGGGCCGGAAAGCGTATGCTCAAGGCAGTACACGGGGAAGTTTTCCAGATAGTGCGGTGTCGCATAAATCGTGCCGTGCGATGCCGATTTCGCCAGCTGTGGATACGCCGCGTCCCTGCCGGAACTTCCTTGCAGTCCCGACTGTCCCGCCTGAAAACTGCCGATTTTCCCATGAATATTCTTCAAGCTGAATCCATCCGTTTCTGCGGTGTACGTTTGCATTTCCCGGAGCAGACGCAGCATTTCTTTGGGATACGCGAAGTCCGTCACCGTGCAGGCATCCGCATCCGTTTCGCCGGTTTCCGCTGCCATCACCCACACCGTTTCGTCAGCCGTCCACTTCATCTTGCCGCTGGGGAAAGAATCGCCGTACAGGAAGCGTACCTGATACCATGCCGTCCCCGAAGCATCTTCCGCAACGGACACCACCTGCACCGCGGCTGCTTTGACGAAATTGCCCTGATACTCGCTGGAAAAATACGTTTCGGACGCATCATCATCCACCGCAGAAAAGACGCGCGTGTCCGTACTGACGCGGATGAAATCGCCGGGACTTATAGGCGGCACCGTTTCGTCGATTTCTTCCGCGCTGCTGATTTCTGGATGTACCGAAGCATCCGGCGATTCTGCGGCATCCGGCTGCTCCGAAGCGCCGCTTTCATCCGCTTCGGGCAGATTCGATTCTTGGTGCGGCGCGTCCTGCGAAGGTGCATCCGCGGGCGTTTCTTCTTCATCGGATGCTTCTTCCGGGCGGCTGCCATTGACCACGAACAATCGCTTTTGACCGAAGGTAGTCATTCCGTCGCAGGATGGCACGTCGGCGATGCCCGACACATCCGCATCCGTCAAATAGCGGTTATCCAGCGACGCTGCCGGTACAAAGCCGCAGATGGTCTGCTGCTCCGCATCCAGAAACCAGACCTGCACGGCTTGATGACCGCTGAAAAACGCCGTCGCCAGCAGAATGGACGCATCATCAGCCGCGGCATAAACAATGCGCTCCTGCGATTCTGCGCTGGCGTACACGCTGACTGCCCGCACCGTCCGGACGTAGACATACCCATGTTCTTCAATCGCCGCCTGCAAAGGATGACGGTTGTCCGACGAACTTTCCTCCTCCGAATTGGGGAGCATTTCGTCATGGGACGGCTCATCCGGCACATCGGATGCGGATTCGTCAGGCGCTTCCTCCACGGGTGGAAGCACCGGTTCTTCTGCCGGAAGCACAATGACTTCCGTTCCTGTGATGTCCGAGGGCGTGGCTGCTTCTTCTGCTGCCGCACAGAGCGGAATGCAGGTCAGCACCAGCGCCGCAGACAGCACCAATGATGCAAATCGTTTCAATTTGGATTTCAATTTCATTTGCTCCTCCTATTCTTGAACTGCCAGCACAATCAGACGGCCGCTTGCACCGCCCGCACTGCGGTCGCAGGTAATCAGGGTCAGAATGTGGTCATCCGCACCGACTGCCGCGCCTGAATCGTACAGTGCCTTGGCTCGTGCGCGGTCTACATACGCTTGAAACGCCTGTCCGCTGGCAAAATCAGCCGCCGCTGCATCCCAGTCACCAACCTGCATGTTGACGACGGCGAAAATCCGATAGGTGCGTTCGCCGTAAATCGTGTCCAGCTGAATGATGCTGTGCGCGGCGCAGTAGCCCGAATCCTTGTATTGCACAAGGCAGCTGAACATCGCGTCGCTATGGCTCAGGTGATGCCCGTAGATGGCAATGTTCCTGCTCGGTGTCTGATAATCCGCCGACGGCAGCGAGAACAGGCATCCCAGCTTGCTGTTTTCGCCGCTGAACAGGTGCGTCAGGTAGTAGTCTGTCCTGTTCGACCGCACAACCGGATAATCCACCGGCGTACCCGGAATGGTGAGCCATGCGGCAAAATCCGGATTCTGCGCAACGCAGGCTTCTACATCGACACTGCGGGGATTTGCTGTCCGCTCTGCCTGTGCTGGCGGGGCAGTGTCGGAAGCAGCCGGGCGTGCGGAGGGCGGCGTGGCAGCGGGCACAGCGGTTTTCTCCGGCTGCGGCACTTCCAGCAGCAGGGGCAGCACAGTCTGCACGGCGGCTGCCGCGGGGGATGGCGCATCCTCCACCAGTCCCGAAGCCTGTTGAAGGGGCTTAACCTCTGCGGACATGCGCGTGTATACACGGTCATCTTCTTCGACCTCCTTTATCTGCCCGAAAATTGGGCAAAGAAAAATCATGCTTCCGAACAGAAACATGACCATCAGCAGAATATCCACTTTTCGTTTCATGCGTCTTTATCGCTCCTGCGACATTTGCCGCTTCCGCATCCAGTAATCCAGCAGCTTGAAAATCACCTTTTCCATCTGCTCCGTTGTGTAGGAACGTGGAAAATACTTGGTCAACTTTTCCTGCGGCAGCACGACAGACCCCTTGGCAGGAATCGTCTGCTTGTTCTCCGTCATGATTTCCATGATGCCCTGCTCCGACAGCGTGCCCTGTTTGCTTTCGCGCTTCATGCGCTGAGCTTGCGAAAGGGATGGTGTCTGCTGCGTGTTTTCCAAGGCGGTATCCAGCCACTGCTGTTCTTCCGGCTTCAAGTACGAAAGTTCCACGGCGGGGGTAAAGGCGAGTTTGCCAGCGTCTACCTTATCAATAAGCGGCGGTTCAAGGTTGTTCAGGCGAATGAAGCGTTGGACTTGCGATTTGCTTTCCCCGGCGTTTTCTGCTACTCTTTCGACAGCAACTTTTAACTTCTGCCCAACTTGGTCAGAAGTTAAGTCACGCCGTTCGCCCTGATGCTTTATGGCTTCCAGCTTCATTTGATACGCCTTTGCACGTTCGCTGGGCAGAATGTTCTCGCGCTGCAAATTGCTGTCCACCATGATGATGACAGCTTCATCATCGTCCAAATCACGGACAATGGCGGGAATCTCGTTCAGCCCCGCCAGCTCACAGGCGCGCTTCCGCCGATGCCCGGACACAATTTCATATCCGCCGTCCGCCATCGGCCGGGCAATAATCGGCACCAGCACCCCATATTCCTTCACGCTCTCCACCGTTTCCATCATCCGGTCATCGTCCAGTACGCGGAACGGATGATCTTTGAAGGGATGCAGTTCGCTTAACGCAAGGCGCTGAATCTGCTCCTGCTGGCGTGAGGCTTCCGTGGAGAAAATGTCATCGTAGGAGGTCAGACTTGGCTTTCTGCCGCTGCTTTTCAAGCTGAAGCACCTCCTTCGTGAGCGCACGATACGCCTGCGCCACCTTGCCGCCGGGGGCATACTCGAAAATACTCTTCCCGGTCAGGCTCGCTTCTGCCGCGCGGACGGAATGCGGAATCGCCGTCTCGAACACCTTGATTTTGCCGCCGTAAGTCTCCCGAATCAGCGCCGTGATTTCCTTGGCGTTGTTCGTGCGCCCATCCACCATCGTCATGAGGATACCGTCGATTTTCAGCTTGGGATTCATTTGCCTGCGTACCTTTGCAATGGTTTGCAGCAGCTGTTCCAGCCCTTTGGCAGACAGGTAATGCGCCTGCACCGGGATGATTACGCGGTCTGCCGCCGCCAGCGCATTGATGGTCAGCATCCCCAGCGACGGCATACAGTCGATGATGATGCAGTCGTAGTCCTGCCGATTGCGGGCAAGCACCTGCTTCAAGATGGTTTCGCGGCTCATTGCATTCACCAGCGACACCTCCGTTCCTGCCAGCGCGATGTTAGCGGGCAGCAGGTCAATTCCCTCCGGATGATGCAGTATGCCTTCGCCCGGCGCAATCGGGACATCGTTCATGACCTTGGTCATCAGGTCTGCGATTGTGGGCACAAGCTGATCCGGCTGCTGATTGCCGAGGCTGATGGTCATGCTGGCCTGCGGGTCAGTGTCCACCAGCAGCACCTTTTTTCCTTCCCGTGCCATCGCTGCACCTATGTTGATGCAGCTGGTCGTTTTCGCTACCCCTCCTTTCTGATTTACAGTCGCAAGCACCGTGGGATTCATCCACTTCCTCCTTCCTGCACTCGTTCATCCGTGGCAGCAGAACTTCCCTGCCCTCCACTGCTGTTTGATGGTGGGTTCAGCCTGTCAATATTTCACACCTCCTGTTCTGGAAAATAGAAAGGCATCGACAGATTGCTCCATCAATGCCTTCGTCTCTTTCGACACTACTATTATAGCACAGGTTTCGTTGCTAAAGCGTGCTAATTTGTCTTGTTCGCTGCTAATTTGTCCTGTTTTGTGCTGCGCGATGCTATTTCATGCTATTTGCTGCTATCTTGCGCGATTGTCGCCCGTGTTGTCCCCTATTCAGTTGCTTGCACTTAGCAGCATTTCCAATTCATCAAGCGCCTGAGCGTGCAAATGATACACGCGCGACCGGCTTAATCCGATTCTTTCAGCAATCTTCTCAAAATTCATATGAGAAAGATAATAGTTCAAGAGGATGATCCGGTGCGCCTGATTATCCATGCTGTTTACGACAGCTGTGATTTCTTCAACGGCATCCCGATACTCCTGCGTCAAGTTTTCCAGCTCTCTGCGTGCTTCCGTGAGACGAATAATCGCATTCTCATTCGCACCCACGTTGCGCGCATGGGCGGTAAATTCGCTTCCCCAAGATGCCGTAACTCGCTGCGTAAGGCTTTTGTAGAGTTCTATCTGCGAGAGAAGGGCATCTATTTTCTGTTCAACTGCTTCTGCCCTTTTCAAAAATGCAACTGCTTTCCTCATGCAATTTCACGCTCCAATCTTTTCAGCAGCTGGATACCATCTATGTCAGTAAGCAATACAAAACGACCGGACTGAAAAAAGATTCGCAGTTCATCAAGCCTCTGCTTGTACTGCATGATGCGGTATGTGAGATAGTCCCGTTCTTCTGCTGTCAGCTTTGTCTCGCTGCGGAACTTTTGCCGAAGTTCGTACTGCATCCGACCGCAGCTGCGGAAATCCTTGACTGCCTGAACAATCACTGCACTCGCAAACGCTTTCCACGGTTCCTTTTCTCCATAAACATAATGGGAGCAGTTTCTTCTCTGATTCATCCCAGCACCTCCGCCAGATATTCCTTTATTTGTGTATTGTACTTTGCGTTTTTCCTGCTGCTTTTTGCTCAACATACTCAGTAACAGCTCGAAACAGCAGCATCATCAAGGGATGATTATTCCATTTTGCAGCTTTTTCACTGGTGTCCTTTACCATTGAAAGCCACCATTCTTCGGCATCTTGTGCCTGATTCTCCGGCGGATCACAATGCGCTGCATACAGGCGGAACGCATCGCGGAAAATCTCCCATTCATCATCGTTCACTTTGCCATGCATGTTCTCACCGCCATTCCATAGGAAGTTCGCCTTGATTGACCCGCGTGAAACCTTCCATCAGCATCTGCTCAATCTTTTCAGACCATGCGTGCTGCGGCGGAAGTCCCTTCACATCCGACATAGTTCTGCTTCGGCGGTCAAAATAGAGTTTTATCATCTCATCCACAACGCCAAGGTCACGGTTTTTCATGATTTCCACCACATTTCCCACATCCGGCTGAATCTCAAGTTTGGGATATACCGAGCGATAGCGCATCATAAAATCAGCATTGACCCGATGAACCATAAACACATTGTCGGCTGCATTTGTAAGGTCGGCTGTTCCGCTGATGTCGCCTTTGCGCAGAAATGCTTCTGTTTTCCGCGGATGACAGATAAAATGAACGTGAATTTTCAACGTCTTTGCCATTGTGGAGAGCCGCTTGGCAATTCGGGATTGCATCTCATATTTGTCCACATTGCCAAGCTGAATATCCAGTGCCATCAGATTATCGACAATCGCCACCGAAGCACCGTTCTGCTGAACCCAATCGTAAATTGTGCTGATAACGATTTCCCAATCAGTGCCGAAGTCATTGTCGTAGATGGCAAACTTGCCTGTCAGCATAGCATCCAGCTTCGCCTCAATGCCGGGCTTCAGGCAGAAATGATTGGGATTCAGCGGATCAGGCATTACATAGTCTGGGCCCGCTGCTTGAAGCAGTAGCCATTCTCGTATCCGTGATGCCGTCATTTCTCCTGAAAACAGCGCGACTTTATATCCCTGCGATACAGCTGCCAGACCAATCTGACTGACAAGCGTTGACTTGCCCGAAGCATTGCCCCCGCTCCAAATGGACATTTCGCCTGCATTGAATCCCCCTATCTTTGCGTCAAGCGAACTGAGCCGTGACCGAATTACCACAATTTTGCTGCGGTCTACATTCGGAATCTCTGCAAAGTCCAGCATCCGTGCCTTCGCCTTGCCAAGCAGTGGAGAATTTTCCGCTGCGCTGACTTTTGCTGTCGGCACAGCAGGCGTTACTGCATAAGGGCTGCTGCTGTAAGCTGCCGGGTCTACCTTCTGCCGGAACTCATGCCAATGGTATCCGGCGCAGCTGTTATGGAAGCAGTGGAATCCGAAACCGCCTTGATGGTACGCAAACACGGCGGCATCTCCGTGCTGATGCGAATCGTCAAACGGACAGTGTGCTAATTGGTACTTTGTACCGCTGCTGATGGCTACTTTTTTCTCCACCTCCACGCCATGTGCGGAAAGAAAATGCTCAATGTCCCAAGTGCTTTCTTTGCCGGAACGCCGAGCTTCTGTCGGTATCGCCGCTTGATGCAGTTCCGCTGCAATATTCTTGACCAGCGCAATGGGTGTTTCCCGAATCTGCTCCGGATAGCGGATGATGCAGCTCTGTCGGTGCGGACGTTCCGGCGTATGGGCTCCTTTCGCTGCAATTGTTCCATACAGCTTGGTAATTCTTGATGGGTTATACACCGCCGTATCAATTTTTGCCTCGTCTGTGCTGAACCACATGTCCAGCACAGAGAGAAAATCCGCAACCACTTGCCGGTCATCCGTGCTGATATGCACCTTAAAAAGCAGATGATAGCCATTGCCGCTGTCTGCAACAATTGGCTCGCTGAATCCCGTTGCCATCAGCCGCTTCATTGTCTTTCCAGCAACAGCGTGTGCTGCTTTCTTTTCTTCTGCCGATGCACTGACACCGCTGGGGCGGACTGGGTCTGCATCAATCAAAATCCATTGAAATCCTATGATGTCATTGTCAGACGTTGTTTCCTTCGGACGTTCTACCAGACGTTCATGCTGAGCACGCGCATAGCAGGCACTTTTGACGGGGTTCAGCGACTGGTAAAACGTTCGATTCGGATACTTTGCCAATTCAGCAGCAATGCGCGGACTGTCCGCACGAAAATAACCGCTGACAGTAGGCTTAGGGTCTATACTCCTGATTTCAATGATTGCATCCGGTTCATGCAGCAAGGACAGCCACTTTACTGCGAGTTCCACTGTTCTTGATTCTCCTTTTGCGCTTTTTGTAGATTCGCCTCTCTCCACGGCTCACGCTGAAGCCATTTGCTAATGCCGGGGATATACTGCCCGCCATCTTTCGTCCATGCGATAGAACTTTTGGCTGCTTCAAGCGCTGTCATGATTATTTCAAGCGTCGCACCATGCCGCAGCGCCTGTTGATATACGCGAAAGGCCTCATCCCAGTCATTTCTGCGATTAGCCGGATAAGCAAACCACAGCTTTTCAAACTCATCCGGATAATGAGATAGTGTATCTATCGTATTACTATTATTATATTGCTGCTGGGTGTGCTGATTTTCAAGCCGCCTGCGATGTGCAAATGCTGAAAAATGCGCATTTGCACCGTTTTCCGCTCTTTCTTTCGTACCGCATATGGACTTGTTTTCAGCACACGGCGTGCTTATTTCAGTACCGTCTGCGTACTGATTTTCGGGACAGAGTAGCCTTATTTTCATACCGCCAGCGGTCTGATTTTCAAGCCAGTTCGATACGGTAACGATAGAACCGTCCCGCGCTGTTTGTATCTGAACATAGCCCATTTGAACCAGCGCAGCCATCTTCCTCGTCAGCTTATCACGAGACCAGCCCAGTTCAAGCGCTGTCTTTCTGTATGAGAAGAGCAGTTGTCCCGGCATAAGCTGTTTCCCGCAGATTTCAGCTTTCTGACGGCAGGCACAATTCATACAGTAGTAATACAGTTTGAAAACACTATCATCCTGCCACACAAGACTATTTTGAGAAATGCAGATAGACTGTCTATTCTTTTCGGCTGCTTCTGCCACATAAGTCACCTCCTGTTATTGGAAACGCGCTGGCTGTTCCCGGCAAACCAACATTTTCTCCCATTGCTTCCAACCCAAAGCTGCATCAGCCTTCTCCCGCTTTCATCATGTTGCCGCAGCACGGGCAGAGGCAGAAAGCGCTGCTTCTCATGATTCCAGTCATACTGGATGTTATTTCCTAATAAAAGTTAATGCCGGGCATGCTGATTCCCCCTTCTTGCTGAAAGAGACTTTTATCCCTCTCACCATAACTGGTAAAAAAAATCGGTTTTTTTACGCGATTTCAAGAATTTCTGCAAAAAAAATTTTCACGCTGACGAACAGAAGTGAAATGCAGCGCTACGCGCAAGCAGATGATGCGTCGAAACCGGAAATAATGCCACATCAAAAATCGCAGAATGTACTCCGATGTTCTCTTATATACTTCAGCATTTGATGCAGGCGATAATGCACTGCCCTGACCGTAAGATGCAGTTCTTTCGCAGTGCTTTCCAGCGTTTCACCATTGAGGTAGCACGCAATAATTTTCGCACCATCCGGATACGCAGAATCTGCATACCGACAGATTCGGGCACACAGTGTGTTGTATCGTTCCTCCGCGATGTACTTTTCCTCCAGCGTCGATTCGCAATTCACAACGCCATAGCCGCGCGCTGCATTGTCATTGCCGACCCTTCTGCAAAGTGTTCCGTTTCATACGAAACAACAATTCCTTCCTTGCGCCATGGACACACGAAGCAATCCCCATTGCAGCGACGGTAATCCGCCTGTCCGCAGATTTTTTCCTGACGAGCTCTATAACGTTCCTTGTTGATGAGTTTGTCCCATTCCTTCTGCAGCTCCGGATTCAGATATACTTTCTTCCCTGCAATCCAAACGTAACGTCCTTGTGACATTGCAATTTTTCCTCCATTCCTTTGTCTCGAATGGAGAAAATCGCAAAAGAAGGGTATACTGAACAGTGCCGCCTACCATCATGAATTTCTCCATTCATTTGGTTGGCAGCAGCCATTGCCTCGGCTGATGCTGATATGCGCCGTATCCTTCATCAGGCAATTCCTTCGGGGATGCCGGCTCCGAAGGGATTCTGCATACGGCTCTTTGTTACAAAAAAAGCGGTCAGAAATAGTTCTCTTTTGAGAACTAATCCTGACCGTCAGACAGCTCTATGGATTTATCTTTTTCGCACATACATTTTGACTGTTCAAAGAAAGCAATTGAGCTGCTGGTCTTGCAATCACAGTCATTATGTACATATGGAAAGTGTTAGCCTTTTGACCAGCATTTTAGCAAACAGGTGTGATGTATTTGGGGGCATTCGCGTTTTCCTAATCTGCTCTGTTGCGTCAGAATTGCCTCTTGTCACCACCCTATTGCCATTTGCTTTCACAATTCCACTCCTTTCAGCTTCAGATTATTCTGAAGTTCATTTATTGCTGCAAAAATCAGCATTAGATATATTTGCAGTTAAGTTTTCCATGTTTATTGTAACATAATGTGATTGTCCTGTCAATATCATCTATCAACTTCTCCTCCCCTTTCACCTCCCATACAGCAGCAGCGCCAAGTGCGCCAGCGCGCGATCCTTCTTCTTGTAGGCGGAGCTCCGCTCCACGCAAAACCGTTCGCTGATTTCCTCTATCGCGTCCGTTTTCCCGTTTTCTGACAGATAGAACATCGTCAGCACCGTTTTTTCGTCCTCCCCCAGCGCATCCCACGCCGGCTGAAACCACGCCATGAACTCTTCCGCCTGCCGCTTCCGCTCTTCCAGCACATCAATTTCCGCAATTCCATGCAGGATCTGGTTTTCGCCTGCCTGCGGATTTCGCGCACCATGCGCCGACTCCTCGAAGCGCATCCCGCCAATGCGAACCATGTCCTGCCGCACATTCGCAATCTCCTCCGCCGTTGTCGCCAGAATCGCCTTCATACTGCGATAATCTTTCAGCGCCGCCATTGCCGCGCTCCGCTTGTCCAGATAGTTCCATGCAATGCTCATTCCGCAAACCTCCTGTCGTTGTTTCGTGCCCTCATCATAGCAGAAAAGTTCGCGAATTCAAAACCAGAAACTGAAATCCTGAACCCCAGTAATTCCAAGGGATTCAGGACTTTTTTCTTTGCCGTCCACTTGGGAATCGGGGCAATGCAAGCCTTTCCGGGCTGCCTGAATTTCAGTTTCTGAAACGCGAAAATGAAGAAAATTTTCAGGCATAGAAAAGGCCACCCGACGTATGACGAATGGCCAGAATGTACTATCGAGGGGATATGTTAGCAACGATAATCTAGAAATATTATATTCCCTTGCTGATTGATATGTAAGATATAGTGCTGTCTTGAATGACGTAGATAGTCGAATTGTTGAAACGATTGATTTCGTCATACACGCACGGGAGGATTTCAATACCATTGTTATCCAATACTCCCCATTTTCCTTCGCGCTTCACGGTTATGAGACCATTGGTTAATGGTGAATAATCCTCATACAATTCCGAAGTTAACATCAACCCATAAACATTATAAAATCCGTAGCGATCAGTTGATGAATCATAGTACGAGAGCATCTGAACTTCGTCAATCACGTTTCCAACAGTGATGTTAGGGGCGCGGTTGATAACAGTTTCAGTACCGGCCAAGTCAAGTATGACAACCTGATCCTTCAGCCTTACAACTGCATAGTCATTCACATAGGCTGGAGGTGTTCCGTACAACAGATCGTTATGCAAAAAGCTTGGCTCAACAATCACTGCACCACGTTCATCTAAGACGCCCCAATAACCAGCCGTGTTTTGATACCAAAATCGATCATTTGTAGGTGAATCGACATATTCGTACTGTGGTTCAATCATCAGGCGGCCGTAAATATCAGCTAAACCGTACAAACCGTTTTGGACAACAGCTATAAGACCCACGGAGGAGGGACAACTCATTGGCACAATCCCATTATCAAAAGTAACAGGGACTCCGTTTGAATTAATTAAGATGTAATCGTCCATACTATCAAAGTTATCGTTAATCTGGTGATCCGCCTGGATTACTAATGCATAACCGTTCTGAAAAGGTTCGACGATTTCATCGTATACGCAAGGAATGATGACATTACCAGTAGAACGATGAACAAATCCCCACTTGTCATTATCCTGGACTGCAATATATTCTTGTTCGTTGATATATGGATCTGTTAGCTTGATTGCGTCATATGTTGACGATAAATAGCCGCTTTGTTTGTCATAGAAACCGAACAAGAGGACATCTCCAGCATCTACTGCATAGATAAAAGCTGAATCAAATTCATAGATATCATAGCAAGGGGGAGTAATTTCGTTCCCCTGAAAATCAATCAAAGAATAATGATCCATCGGTACGGAAGTACGCACCTTGGCCACGCCATTGTAAAAGGGAGTTGCTTCTGAAAAAGATGCAGCGATAACTACTGTCCCGTCGTCTGTCGCATATCCCCATTGGCCATCGGATATGTATAAGAACAATTCCTCGGCATATACTATGCATGGCAATAGAGACATAAAGAATAGAATAGTTAAGAAAGCTCTCTTCATCTGCAACTCCTCCTGTTACATTTTATTTTTTCGGACGTACATAGAACGCCCAATTGCTGTTTCCGTCATTATCCTCCAGAGCGGTGATATTAGGACCTGTATCATCATAAAACAGAGCAGTCCACTTATCAGGATAAAGTTTTTCACTGCAGGATTGGAAAACTGCTAAAACTTCACCATTTCCATCTCCGAAATCGAACGAAACAACAATGCCGATATGACCCTTTTTTACGGGATCAATTCGTGCAATATCCTTAACATCCTTTCCATAATTGGGATCCCTATGATCTATGGAGAAGATGATGTCACCCGGTTGCAAGTCATTCAGATCAAGGATGCGCCCTCGTGTGGTATTGCTACGCACATATGATTGCCAAGCAGCATCTACCATTTTCCAAGTTTTTTTGTTTAGTGCCTTATTTACTGCCCAAATGCAGTCAATACCGCCTTTATTGTTTTTGCTTGCACTAATATAATAGTAGTCATCGGCATTATATAACAGATTTCGCATACCCTGGGTTACAGTGGAATTGAAATCGTCGTCCGTGGTGGTCTTTCGATACCCAACTTCATCTACTGTTTCGCAAGATACGCAAGTGCCGTTCGGGTCATGATATGCAATAGGGTTATTCATACAATATACATAGCCATTAAATTCAAAAGTTTCGTTTTTAAATAGGCGAGAATCATGATTGAGCATTCTTGAACGAAGAGCAGCATAATATCTACTTCTGAGATAATACAGCTCGGTTTCTTCGTCGTAGACATACCCGCGATACCTAAACGGCTGCACCTTGCCCAGCGTTTCCGCCAGCTCAC
>ENA-ORMX01000817-ORMX01000817.1-human-gut-metagenome-genome-assembly--contig:-NODE-817-length-22775-cov-3.145731_pt1 | contig 22775 bp, 16 predicted proteins | sample MGYA00242108_ERZ509007 | MGnify/ENA primary metagenome ERZ509007 (study PRJEB26280, sample SAMEA2338745) | human gut metagenome | biome: human gut; feature: human-associated habitat; material: faeces...
TACGTAATAAACAACCAAACTTACCTAATTTATATAATATTTTAATTTCTTACCAAATAACAAAAGCTGTTACTGAATGTGAATTAAATTATACTACAAATTGGGCTTTTAATGGTAATTGTGCTGATGATTTACAAATTCATATTTTAGACATAAACAGCACTGGTGAATTAAATATATTTTATGATTATAAATCTGCATTATATACCTCTAAAGAAATTGATGATATTCATAATCGTATATTATATATAATTAACCAAATTTTAAGCAATGATAACTCATTGTTAAATAATATTGAAATTGTTACAAATGAAGATAAACAAACTTTATTATATGAATACAATAAAAAACTAGAATACAATATTCCAAATTCTATTATATCTTTAATAGAGGATGTCGCTAATAAAAATCCTAATAGTATAGCAATTGAAACAGATACAGAATCAATAACATTTAAAGACTTATTGCAAAAAGTAAATAAAACTGCAAATTACCTTTTAAACAACTATAATTTATCAGAAAATTCTAATATTGGTGTATTTACTTTTAGAGAAATAGATACAATTATATCTATATTAGCAATTCTAAAAATTAATTGTACATTTATACCTATTGATCCTGAATATCCAATTGAAAGAATTAAATATATGATAGAAACATCAGAATTAGATTATATCATTTGTACTAAAAAATTTAATAAAATTTCTTTTGATAAAATCTCTTTGATAAATATAAATTCTGATTTAATTGATAACTATAGTACAGATATAATAAAAACATTTAATTATAACAAAGAAAATAATTTATATATAGTTTTTACTTCAGGTTCAACAGGCAAACCTAAAGGAATTGGACTAAAACATAAAAATATGATAAATCTTATTTTTGATGAACTTTATAATAGTAATACTTTCGAAAATATACAAAATAAAAAAATATTACAATTTGCTACTATGAGTTTTGACGTTAGCTACCAAGAAATATTCACATCATTGTTAAGTGGTGGCACTTTAGTTTTAATTAGTGATTCAACCCGAAAAAACATGAATGAATTAACAAAATATATAGCTGATAAAAAAATAAGTATTCTTTTTATACCGCCTGCTTATCTAAGACTTTTGGCAGAAAGTAATTCTAATATTGAGTTAATCTCAAAATCAGTAAAAGTAATAATTACAGCTGGTGAGGCACTTGTTATAACAAATGGTATTAGAAAATTATTATATAACGGAATAAAATTATATAACCACTATGGACCTGCAGAGACTCATGTTGCAACTACATTTTTAGTAGATAAAAACTATACAAATTCAACAGTTCCTATTGGGAAAGCTATTTCAAATTCAAGAATTTATATTTTAGATTATACTAATAATCTTTTACCTAAAAATTCGATAGGACAAATCGTAATTTCTGGAGATTGTGTTGGAAATGGGTACTGGAAAAATGAAAATTTAACTAACGAAAAATTTTTAAATGATAAATACTTTGAAAAGAATATAATGTATTTAACTGGTGATTTAGGTTATATTGATCATTTAGGGCTTATTCATTACATAGGTCGTTCTGATTTTCAAGTAAAAATTAATGGTTTTAGAATAGAACCTGATGGAATAACAAATGTTTTATTAAAATATCCTTATATAAAAACTGCAACAACTACAATAAAAGAACATTTAGGTAAAAAATATATTGTATGTTATTACACTAGCACAAACAAAAATTTAAATAATGATGATTTAATTAACTATTTAAAAAAATCATTACCAGAAAAATACACAAAAGATGGTAAAAATCCAATAGATAAATTACCATTTATATTAAGAAAAATTGTTAGTAGAAAAGTAAAAAATACTCTAGGTGGAAGATTAAGAGTATTTATAGTTGGAGCAGCAGCAGTTAACCCAGAAATAGCAAATACATTTGATAAATTAAAGTTAAATCATGAACAGACAGAAGTATCATTCTTAATAATTAAAGAGATTAAGGAAAGATTAAATTTCTTAAAAAATGTTGGTCTTGAATATTTATCACTTAATAGAGAAGCTTCTACTTTAAGTGGTGGTGAAGCACAAAGAATAAGACTTGCAACTCAAATAGGAAGTAGACTTTCTGGTATACTTTATGTTCTTGATGAGCCATCTATAGGTCTTCATCAAAGAGACAATCAAAGACTTATAGATTCACTTAAAGAAATGAGAGATTTAGGTAATACTTTAATAGTAGTAGAACATGATACTGATACTATGTTACAAGCTGATTATTTAGTTGATATTGGTCCTAAAGCTGGTACTGAAGGTGGTTATTTAGTAGCATGTGGTACTCCTGAAGAAGTTATGAAAAATGATAAAAGTATAACAGGAAGATACCTTTCAGGTAAAGAGAAAATAGAAGTACCAAAGAAACGTAGAAAAGGAAATGGCAAATCAATTAAGTTAACTGGATGTAAAGAAAATAACTTAAAAAATATTTCAGTAGAGTTTCCACTTGGTAAATTTATATGTGTAACAGGTGTTTCAGGTAGTGGTAAGAGTACCCTTGTAAATGAAATATTATGTAAAATATTATCAAGTACAATAAATAAATCAAAAGAAAAACCTGGTAAATATAGAACTGTAAAGGGAATAGAAAATGTAGATAAGATAGTTAATATCACACAAGATCCAATAGGTAGAACTCCAAGAAGTAATCCTGCTACTTATACAGGTGTTTTTGATAGTATTCGTGATGTGTTTGCGAGTACTAAAGAAGCTAAAATAAGAGGATATGATAAAAGCAGATTTAGTTTTAATGTAAAAGGTGGTAGATGTGAAGCATGTGGTGGAGATGGCGTTAAAAAGATAGAAATGCATTTCTTACCTGATGTGTATGTTCCATGTGATGTATGTAATGCTACTAGATATAATAAAGAAACATTGAAAATTAAATTTAAAGGATTAAATATCGCAGAAGTATTAAATACAAGAGTTCATGAAGCATTAAGTATATTTGAGAATGTACCTAAAGTTTATAAAACATTAAAAATAATGGAAGAAGTAGGGTTAGGATACGTAGAACTTGGTCAAAGTGCTGTAACACTTTCTGGTGGTGAAGCATCAAGAGTTAAACTTGCTAAAGAACTTCAAAAGAAACCTACAGGTAAAAGTGTGTTTATATTAGATGAACCATCTACTGGGCTTCATCAAGACGACATAAAAAAATTACTTGTTATATTAAATAGAATAGTTGATAATGGTGATACTGTTATTGTTATTGAACATAACTTAGATATTATAAAGCAAGCAGATTATATTATTGATTTAGGTCCTGAAGGTGGAGACTTTGGTGGTACAGTAGTAGCAACAGGTACTCCTGAAGAAATATGTAAAATTAAAGAATCATGGACAGGTAAATATTTAAAAGATTATTTGAAGTAGATTTTTCTACTTCTTTTTTAAACTTTATGATATAATTTTAACAGGAGGATATTTATGAAAATAATAAATGAAAATGTTTTGTATGATAAAAAAGAACATGTAATTAGAAGTATTATATGTGAGAAAATAGAAAAAACAGATACTAAAAATTTTGTAGACAGGATAGAAGTACCACAAGGGTATAGAATGTATGAAATGAATATATTAGATACAAAAAGAGATGGAGAAGAGATCGAGGTTGTAGTAATGGTTACATTCGAAAATGTAGAACCTGTAATTTGCTATAAATATCAAAATCACAATTATCCTGGTAAAATATATTATAAAGAAAGGACACTTAGAAGATGGAAAAATTCTTAGATAAATTAGTAGAAGGATCAATAGATATATCAGCAAAGTTAATAATTGCTGTAATAGTATTAGCAATAGGTTCGAAAATTATAAAAGCTATAGAAAGTAATTTGAGAAAAGAAAACAAATTAAAACATTTAGATGCATCAGTAAAAGGCTTCTTAATAAGTTTCATATCAATAACATCTAAAATAGTATTATTTATAGTAGTACTTCATATTTTAGGAGTACCAACAGCATCAATAATAACAGTATTTGGTTCTTGTGCAGTAGCAATAGGTCTAGCACTTCAAGGAGGACTATCTAATATTGCTGGTGGTCTTATGATACTTATATTTAAGCCATTTAAAGTAGGGGATTATATAGAAGTAAATGATAAAGAAGGAACAGTTAAATCTATAACAATGTTTTATACAACAATAACAACATTTGATAATAAAGTAATACAGCTTCCTAATGGTAATTTATCTAATTCAAATATAACTAATTATACAGCTAATAAAAAAAGAAGAATTGATATAGCTATATCAGTATCATATGATTCAAATATTGATAAAGTTAAGAAAATAATAATGGAAGTTATATCTAAAAATGAATTAATACTTCAAGAAGAAAATAATTTTGTTAGACTATCTAAACATGCAGACTCTGCTTTAGTATTCGCAGTTAAAGCATGGACTAAAACAGAAAACTATTGGGATGTATATTTTGATCTAATGGAAGATATTAAAAAAGCACTTGATAAAAATAAAATTGAAATCCCATTCCCACAAATGGATGTACATATAAATAAGTAAAAGTTATTAAAAATAACTTTTTTAATTGTCTTAATTATGTTAAAATATCCATAGTAGGTGACAATATGAGAATCAATGTAACTAAATTAAGTATAATAACAATTATAAGTTTATTTACGCTAGCTGTTATAGGACTATCTTATGCATATTTTAGTACTGAAATAACTGGAGAAGGTAAATATGTAACACTAGATACTGCGACTTTAAAACTTAAGTATACTGATAATACAGTACTTTCTCTTGATAATGCAATTCCAGGAGACTTTGTAACTAAAACTTTTACTGTTGAAAATATAGGTACTAAAAAAGTAAGTTACAATATTGTATGGAATAATCTTATAAATACAATTAATAATTATGATTTACAACTTGATATGAAATGTAAGAGTTATAAAGATTATAATACTTCTTCAAAAGTTGAGAGTGGGGAATGTAGTTCTTTTTATAAGGCAGTACCTTATACAGAAACAAGCATAAACAAAGATATAAAAAGAAATAATGAAATAGATATTGGTATCACTCATGAATATACAGTTACTATAACATTTAAGAATAGACCATATCTTCAAAATGATAATTTAAATAAGTCATTTAGTGGTAAAATAGATTTAGAAGAATATGTTGATCCTTCACCAGAAGCAGTTTATTGTACATTTGATGGAACTCTTACACAGGGAGCTGAATATGTTAATGGACAATATACTTATGCTTATAAGAAAGAAGGAGGTTATGCAAGTTCAGGACTAGCATGGCAAAATATAACTTCTGATGGTTGGGGCGTGCAACTTACTGATAAAGCAAGTACTGATTCAGTAACAAGTAAAGTTTGTACCTATATTAATAATAAACCAGTAGTTTCAATGTCATATATGTTTTATAAAAGTCAAGCCACAACCTTAGATGTAAGTAATTTTAATACATCAAACGTAACAAATATGTTATATATGTTTTATGGCTCTACAAATCTTAAAACTATATATGGAAGCAGTAAATTTGTAACAACTGCTGTAACTAGTAGTACCGGTATGTTTAGCAGATGTACTAATCTAGTAGGTGGAGCAGGAACAAAATATGATTCAACTAAAACTGATAAAACTTATGCTCGTATAGATGGTGGAACTAGTAATCCAGGATACTTTACTGCTAAGTAATTTAATGATAAAATAATATATGTAGTAAATACATTATAATGTAAGGAGATGTTTCTATGAGTGAAAGGGATATGATAGTTAATCTTAGAAAAGAATTATATGATTATTTAAGTGTGTCATATAATGCTTGTATTTCACTTCGTGGTGAAGGTAAAACAAATGCTTCACTTAAGAGTAAATATATTGCTATGCTTTCTAATTATCATCATATGGCTAAATATTATACTAGAATTAATACATGTAATTCTATCAGTGATATAGAAAAGATACGTGAAGAAATAACTAAAGAAATATCTTCTATAAGACAAAAATATGCAGAATTAAAAAGAGAATATGATAATTTAAAGAAAAATAATACAAATAAAATTGAAATAAATAGAGTTGTTAATGAAATGAATTCTATAGTTAATCTTAATAAGATGATGAATGAATTTATTTCTAAAATAGATTCTTGTTTAAAAAGAAAGACTACTAAAGTAAGTCATATAAATGCTCCACTTCCAACTATATCTAAACCTAAAGTATCTAAAGAAGTAGAAAAGAAAGAAGAAAAGACTGCCAACATTAAAAATGAAATAAAGACTACTGGTAAAACTTATGTTGATAAAGATATTCGTGAATTTGATAGGGTTAACAAAACTATATGTGATATGAAAAGAGAATTCTATAAATTAGATAGAAGGACTAAAGAAGCTGAAAGCTTAAGAAAGAAGATATATGACTGGTGTAAAAAGAGGGAATTTATAGTTGATAAAATATGTGGCTATGATGGAGTTAATACTCTTATAAATATGGAAAGCATTGAAGATGATATTTGTTCTAAGCCTGAATTACCTAAAAGAGATCCATTTAAAGTTGATTCTCATGAATATAATATTAAATTAGACTATTTATTATCAAGAATAAGTGATCTTAAGTTTAATGGATATATGAGTAAACATTATAAAGGCAAAGATGGGGATTATAGAGAGTTTAATAAAACTCTCACTGAATCAATAAATGAATATAATGATATGATTAAATCTGTTAGTGATTTAAGCAAGAGTAAAAATATAGATAAAATATCTACTGATATAATATCATTATTAAATGTATATAATATTGATGGAGATTATATTAAATTTAAAGATGCTAATAATGGTGGTATGATAGGTGGAGAAAGGGTATCGCTTGAATCTTATAAAGAAGGGGTTAATAGAATAAGAAGTATGGTTCAAGATATTAAAAAATATAGTGAAAGCGTTATATCAAGAAATGATGGTGTAATAACTATTAGAGATCATAGTGAGCCTCGTGAAAATGATGAAAAGATTCTTGAAACTGAACGTGAAAAGATATATAAAATGTTTATTGAAGGTAAAAAGAAAATTAAAGAAGCACAAAATAAAAGATAGTGCTTCTTTTGATTTCACTTGATTTTAAATATCTCTTATGTTATAATATACAAGCATTTAAGAAAAGGGGTTGAAGTATGGAAAAAGAAATTTTAACATTTATAGAAACTAAATTTGAAACTGGCACAGATGCAAAGCAGATTAAAAATTGTAGAAATTTTGCCTTATATTTAGATTCATTTTGTATAAGATTAACTATAAAATCAGCAATGAGTTTATTAAATAAATCGTCTAAATTAAAAGATATGGCATCAGTAGTTGATAAAATAACTCAAACTGGGGATGACACATTAATTAGATATGAAAGCATAGCATCATTGATATCAGCATATAACATATTAATTGAACAGGAAAAAGAAAATAATGAAGAAAAAGCAGATTCTAATGATGAATTATATGAAACACAAGTTTGTGATTGTGAAGATCCAATAAAAATGTATCTTCAAGAAATAGGCCAAAGTAGAATATTAACTATGGAAGAAGAACAAGCTCTTGGAAAGAGAATAGTAGAAGGAGACGAATCAGCTAAAAAAGAATTAATTGAAAGTAACTTAAAATTAGTGGTGTCTGTTGCAAAAAAATATAGAAATAGTAATTCAGCATTAACATTTTTAGATTTAATTCAAGAAGGTAATTTTGGACTTATGAAAGCTGTAGAAAAATATGATTACACACTTGGATGTAAATTTAGTACTTATGCAACATGGTGGATAAGACAATCAATTACTAGGGCAATCGCAGATAATGGAAGAACGATAAGAATTCCAGTACATATGGTTGAAAACATTAGAAAATTGGCAACGACTGAAAACGAATTTATATCAGAAGAAGGTAGAGAACCAAGTACTAAAGAATTAGCGAATATACTAGGAATTAGTGAACAAGCAGTATTAGAAAGAAAAGTATATCAAAATCCATTATTATCTTTAAATGATATAATAGGTTCACCATCAGAAGACCATGATACAGAATTATTAGAATTCATAGAAGATCCAAAAAGATTTGATTTGGAATTTATGGAAAAGGATTACTATAGTTCACTTAGCAATATAGTTTTTAATGATTCAAACTTAAGTGAGAGAGAAAAAGAAATTATATCTTTAAGATTTGGATTTATGGGAAAAAGATATACGCTTGAAGAAATTGGAAAAATGTTTGGACTTACACGAGAAAGAATAAGACAAATAGAAGTTAAAACATTAAAAAAATTAAAACGCAATAAAAAAATCAAAGAATTTAATGAAAAAGAAACAACGAGAAAACTTTTAAGATAGGTTAATATGAATAAAATAGAACAAGAAAAAAGAGAAAGCGTAACAAGCTATTATTATGCAGATGTTAACCTTTATGATGTTCCAACATTTGAAGAAGAACAAGAATTATTTAAAAGAATTAGAAATGGTGATATTGAAGCTAGAAATGAGATTATAGAAAGAAATTTAAGATTTGTAGTAAACATAGCTAGACAATTTATAAAGGCAAACGAAACATTACCATTTCCAGATTTAATTCAAGATGGTAACCTTGGACTTATAGAAGCAGTAGATAACTTTGATTATACACTTGGATATAGATTTAATACTTATTCTGTATATTGGATAAAAAGTTATATCATTATGGGAATAGTTAATAAATCAAGAATAATAAGAATACCATGTCATTTACACTATGATATTTTTAAAGCAAGAAAAATCGCAGCACAATTGCAAAAACAAGGAATTGAGCCAACTAGTGAATTACTTGCAAAAGAATTAGGAAAGACTGCAAAAGAAATAGATGAATCAATAAAATATAACTTGGATGTATCATCATTAGATATAATATTAATGCATGAAAATGTAGATGATTTTTATTATAGAAATGAAAGCTTATACGAATCAAAATATAGTGAAGAATGTTTAATGGACAAAATATTTTATGAATGTTTAATAAATGATATAAAATCCTCTGGTGCACTAACTGATAGAGAAAATTTATATTAGTTCATAGATATAATTTAGATGGAAATGGAATAAAAACTAAAACTGAAATTGGTAAAGAATTAGACATATCACGTGAAAGAGTAAGGCAAATAGAAAAAAGAGCCTTAGAAAAGCTAAGAGATGATAAATATATTAGTGAATATAATTTAGGATTAACTAAGTAGGAAATGTTGTAATTTCCTTTTTATTTTGATAAAATATTGCTTATGGAAAGAGAAAAGATTAAAAATTTTTGTATAATAGCACATATAGATCATGGTAAAAGTACTCTTGCTGATAGGATACTTGATATTTGTCATGCTGTAACTGAAAGAGAGAAGAAAGATCAAATACTTGATTCAATGGATCTTGAACGTGAACGTGGAATTACTATTAAACTAAATGCAGTAGAACTTAAATATAAAGGGTATACTCTTCATTTAATAGATACTCCAGGTCATGTAGATTTTAGTTATGAAGTAAGTAGAAGTCTTGCAGCATGTGAAGGAGCTATACTTGTAGTTGATGCAACACAAGGAATAGAAGCACAAACACTTGCAAACTTATATTTAGCACTTGATGCGAATCTTAAGTTAATACCTGTTATTAATAAAATAGATTTACCAAATGCAGACCCTGAAAAAGTTAAGGATGAACTTGTTAATACTATTGGATTTGATAGAGATGAAATAATATGTTGTTCTGGTAAAACTGGAGAAGGTGTAGAAGAATTACTTGATGCAGTAGTTGAAAGAATTCCATCTCCTAAAAGTAATAGCGATAAATTAAGAGCACTTATTTTTGATAGTTACTTTGATCCTTATAAAGGAGTAATAATACTTATTAGAGTAATGGATGGTAAAGTAAAAGTAGGAGATAAAATAAGATTTATAAATAGTGATGCAGTGTATGAAGTGTTAGAGCTTGGAAAACATACACCACATGAAGTAAAGAAAACTGAACTTTCTAGTGGTGAAGTAGGATTCTTAAGTGCATCAATAAAAAGTATTACTGAAGTAGAGGTAGGAGATACAATATGTTTAGATGGTGAAACTGTAGAAGCACTTCCTGGATATAAACATGTAGTGCCTATGGTATATAGTGGTATTTATCCAATAGATAGTTCAAAATATAATCAATTAAAAGAAGCATTATTAAAACTTAAACTTAGTGATGCAGCACTTTGCTTTGAACCAGAAACATCAGTAGCGTTAGGATTTGGATTTAGATGCGGATTTCTAGGACTTCTTCATATGGAAATAATAGAAGAAAGAATAGAAAGAGAATTTAATATAGATATTATTGCGACTAGTCCATCAGTTATTTATGAAGTAATTAAAAGTGATGGAGAAACTGTGATGATAGATTCACCATCAAAGATGCCTGATCCAGCTAAAGTATCTAAGATATTAGAACCATATGTTAAAGCAAATATATATGTTCCAAGTGAATATGTAGGTGCTATAATGGAACTATGTCAAGATAAAAGAGGTATATATAAAAATATGTCATATATAGATACAACTAGAGTTAATATTACATATGATTTACCACTTTCAGAAATAGTATATGATTTCTTTGACAAACTTAAGAGTTATACTAAAGGATATGCATCTTTTGATTATGAATTTATTGGTAATTATGAGAGTAAACTTGTTAAGATGGATATATTATTAAATGGAGAAATAGTTGATGCTTTAAGCGTAATTGTACATAAAGATTTTGCTTATAAACGTGGTAAAATAATATGCGAAAACTTAAAGAAAATTATACCAAGACAAATGTTTCAAGTACCAATACAAGCATGTATAGGAAGTAAAGTTATTGCAAGAGAAGATATAAGTGCGATGAAAAAGAATGTACTTGCTAAATGTTATGGTGGAGATGTATCAAGAAAAAGAAAACTTTTAGAAAAACAAAAAGAAGGTAAAAAGAGAATGAAACAAGTAGGTAGTGTATCAATACCTCAAGAAGCATTCTTAACAATACTTAGTACAGACTCAGCAAATGATGATTAGTGAAAGAAAGTAAGAGTATCATTGTAAGAATTATTTCTTACATTTGATGTATCACTTTCTTTTATAATGCTCTCTGTCTTAGGAATATTTTTAAATATACTTTTTTCATGAGTAACATAAGGCCTTACTTCTTTATATACTGGTATTATTTTACGAACAACACCTAGCGTTTTATTAGTATTAGAAACAATATTTGATATTTTAATTCCCTTTAATAATCCTAGTATATTACTATTCATATAATTCACCTAATATATTATATTTTACTTGTTTAAAAAAAGTTAAAAAATGTGTTTTTATTTTTATTTTTATATGTTATAATCAATAGTAGTAGAATAAGAAGGAATTGATTTATGGCTAAGGATAAAGAAAAGAAAGTCAAAACTAAAGTTAAAGCAAAAACTAAAGCTAAAACTAAAACTAAAGCTAAGACTAGTGATAAAAGTGCCAATACTAAAAAAGTACATATAAATCCTATTAAGTTTATTATAGATGAAATAGTAATTCTTGTTAAATCTATTTGTATTGGTATTTTTAGCTTTTTTGATGGTATTGTTTCTTTTATAGTGTCATTCATTTTTTATACATTTTGGGGTATTAAGAATATAATATTGTTCTTTTGGAATTTATTCTTTAAAGGATTATTTGGTGAAATATATATAATGTTATATTCATGCTATAGTGGATTTATATATATATTTGGTACTATATTTGTAGATTTACCATTATTCTTATATGATAAAGCAAGTAAGGTTGCTTATAAATATTATAAAAAGTATAAAGATTATCAAGAAAAACAAAAGGCTAAAAAAGCCCTTAAGAAAGAAACATCTAAATCTCTTACTAAAACTATTGCTGACTATATAACTGAAAAGTATGAAAATTTATCATTTGTAAAAGAAGCAAGGGCTAAAAAAGAAGCAAGTTTAGTTGTTTTAACATTAGATCCAAATGGTGCTGATGCGATAAAGAGTGCTACTAAACAAACATATAGATATTTAATAAGAGATAAAGAAGGCAAGTTAGTTAAAGGTTATTTCCCAGCTTTTTCAAAAATGGATGTTTATTCTTATCTTACTGATGAAGGATATATTGTTTATGAAATTGTAACTAGTTGGGCTATAAATTTCTTTCATGCTGAAGCTACTGCATTTAAACAAAGAATGAAAACTAAAGATTTAGTATTCTGGTTAACACAATTATCTACTTATATTAGAGCTGGTATTGCACTTGCTGATGCAGTTAAAATCTTAGCAAAACAAGATAAAAGAAGAAGATATAAGCCAGTATATGAATCTCTTATATATGAACTTACGATGGGAGAAAGTTTTAGTGATTCATTAAATAAGCAAGGTAATGTTTTCCCAGCATTACTAGTAAATATGATTAAATCTGCTGAGTTAATTGGTAATATTGAAGATACATTGGATGAAATGGCTGAATATTATCAAGAAGTAGAAGATACAAAGAGAGCTGTTATTAGTGCGATGGCTTATCCATGCGTAGTATTGTTATTTGCAATAGGTATAGTTATATTTATGCTTACATATATAGTTCCTCAATTTGTTGGTATTTATGAATCAATGAATGCTGAACTTAATATAGTAACAATAATTACATTAAATATATCTGCATTTTTAAGAACGCAATATGGTAAAATAATTATTGTACTTGTAGTAATTGTAGTTTCTTATATAATTTTATATAAGAATGTTAAGGCATTTAGAACATTTATGCAGACAATATTTATGAAATTGCCAGTAGTTGGAAATATACTTGTATATAAGGAAATGTCATTATTTGCTCGTACATTTGCAACACTTCAAAAAAATAATGTACTTTTAACAGATAGTATTGATATCTTAGCAAAAATAACAAATAATGAAATATATAAATCAATAATGAGTCGTACAATAAACAACTTAATTAAGGGTGAAAAAATGAGTGAATCATTTAAAGATAATTGGGCTATTCCTGATGTTGCATATTATATGATTTTAACTGGTGAATCTACTGGTGAACTTGCTAATATGTTAGAAAAAATAGGTGATTATTATCAAAAATTAGAAAAGAATAGTGTTAATATGATTAAGACATTTATTGAGCCAGTGTTGATAGTATTCTTAGCAGTAGTTGTAGGATTTATTCTTATTGCAGTAGTTGTACCAATGTTTGGAATTTATTCAACAATCAGTTAGTAAAGTGGGGGATTATAATGATAGAAATATTTACAATGATATATATAACAATTATAGGAGCTATAATGGGTAGTTTTTTAGGATGTATGGGGTATAGAATTCCAAATAAAATAAAAACTACCTATCCAAGTAGCTTTTGTAATGATTGTGGAAAACCACTTAAATGGTATATGAATATACCAATAATATCTTATATTGCATTAGGCGGTAAATGTGCTTATTGTAAAAAACCAATCAATTTTATTTATCCATTCGTAGAAATAGCTTGTGCATTGTTATTTTTATGTAATTATTTGACTTTTGGATTTAATATGAATTTCTTTATAAGTACAATTATTACTTGTGCGTTAATGGTTACTATTGTTAGTGATTTCTTATATTTTTATATTTCTGATAGAGTACTTATTATATCAGGTCTTGCTATTGTGATTACGTTATTTATATTTGAAACACCAGAAGTTGTATTTAAACATATAATTTCTGCTTCTATTATATTTATATTTATGTATTTGATTAAATTACTTGGAAATGCAATATTTAGAAAAGAATCTTTAGGTGATGGTGATATAAAATTAATGGGAATTGTAGGGTTATCAATAGGTATAATGAATAGTCTAGTTTCATTATTTATTGCTTCTGTTGTTGGATTATTATTTTCATTTATAATAACTAAGAAGAATAAAGAAGGTATTATTCCATTTGGACCATTTCTTTTAATAGGTGCACTTATAACTTTATACTTTAGTGATGTGATAACTCCATTCTTACAAATGTATTTTTAGTACTAGAAATAGTACTATTTTTATTGTATATTTGGATGTGTATATTAAAAAAAGAGGATTTACATTAGTATAGTTACTTGCTGTAACAGCAATAATCGACATACTAGTAGTCCAGGATATTTTACACTTAAAAACTAAGAAAAATAAGTCTTTACAATATAAAATCATAGTGCTATAATGTATTTATTCAAAACAAGGGATGAAGACGATATATAATTAAAGTTTATAGAGAACTAGTGCTTGGTGGAAACTAGTAACCATATTATATATAGATCACTTCTGATGTTATCTATGGATAAGATAGATACGCATGATTGCGTTAAAATAATGAAGTAAATAAAGGGATGGTACCGTCATAATGACTCCTTGTACTATTCCTTTTTATTTTGAAGGAGGAGAAATGAAAAAGTTTGAGAATTTAGAAAAAGGAACAGTAAATGAAGTAGAAGAAAAACAAATACTTAAATGGAAAGAAATGGATATTCTAAATAAGACTATTGAAAATAGAAAAGACTGTGAAAACTTTGTTTTCTATGATGGACCTGCTTATGCGAATGGATTTCCAGGAGTACATCATATGCTTGCTAAAATATTAAAAGATGCAGTATGCAAGTATAAAACAATGAAAGGATTTAAAGTAGATAGAAAAGTAGGATGGGATACTCATGGTCTTCCGACTGAAGTTAATGTTGAAAAACTACTTGGATTCAAAGATAAAAAAGATATTGAAGAATATGGTGTAGAAAAGTTTAATGCTGAATGTAAAAGAAATGTTAGAATGAATGAAAAAGAATTTGTTCGTTTAACTGATAGAATGGGTCAATTCATTGATACTGATAATGCTTATATTACATTTAAAAATGAATATATTGAAAGTGAATGGTGGATCTTAAAACAATTCTTTGATGCAGGGCTTGTATATCATAGTCATAAGATTCTTCCATATTGTCCTAGATGTGGTACAGAACTATCTACTCATGAAGTAGCAGAAGGTTATAAAGAAATAGATGTTAATTCAGTAATTGTTCCATTTAAAATAAAAAATAGTGATGAATACTTTTTAGTATGGACAACAACTCCATGGACTTTAATTGCTAATGTAGCACTTTGTGTTAATCCTGATGAAGAATATGTTAAAGTTGAAAGCATGGGATATAAATTTATACTTGCTCATGCATTATGTAATAAAGTTCTAGGTGAAGATTATAAAGTTCTTGAAACATTTAAAGGTAAAGACCTTGAAAATACTGAATATGAACAATTAATGCCATTCTTAAAGCCAGAAGGTAAAGCATTTTATGTAACATGTGATAATTATGTTACTATGGAAGATGGTACTGGTGTTGTACATATTGCTCCTGCATATGGTGCTGATGATAACAATGTATGTAGAAGATATAATATTCCAATGTTAAATCCAGTTGATTTAAGTGGATGCTATACAGAAGGTCCATGGAAAGGTAGACATGTAACTGATAGTGAGCTTGAAATAGAAATAATTAAATGGTTAAAAGAAAATGATAAATTATTTAAAAAGATTAAGATAAGTCATAATTATCCTCATTGTTGGAGATGTAAGAGTCCACTTATTTATATGGCTAAACCTGCTTGGTATATTAAAGTTAGTGAATATAGAGATAAGATGGTTGAAGCAAATAAACAAGTTAATTGGTATCCAGATTATGTAGGAGAAAAGAGATTTGGCAATTGGCTTCTTAATGCTCAAGATTGGGGAATCTCAAGAAGTAGATATTGGGGTTGTCCAATCCCTCTTTGGACTTGTGAATGTGGTCATATGGAAATGATAGGTTCTATAGATGAACTTGTAAATAAATCTATTGAAAAGATAGATCATGATATAGATTTACATAAACCATATGTAGATAATGTACATATTAAGTGTGAAAAATGTGGTAAAGCTATGAATCGTATTCCTGATGTAATAGATGTATGGTTCGATAGTGGAGCAGTTCCATTTGCTCAATATCATTATCCATTTGAAAATAAAGAATACTTTGAAACACATTTTCCAGCTGACTTTATTGCTGAAGGACTTGATCAAACAAGAGGATGGTTCTATTCATTAATGGCAATATCAGTATTCTTAACAGGTAAAGCTCCTTATAAAAATGTACTTGTTAATGATTTATTACTTGATAAGAATGGTCAAAAGATGCATAAATCAAAAGGTAATGCAGTTGAACCATTTACTATTATAGAAAAGTATGGTGCTGATGCAGTACGTTGGTATATGCTATATACTAGTCCAGTATGGACTCCACTTAAATTTGATGAAGATGGTGTTAAAGATGTAAGTTCTAAATTTATAAATACACTTAAAAATACATATACATTCTTTGAAATGTATGCTAATACTGATAATGTTGATCCAAGAGAATTTGAAGTATCATATGAAAATCTTGAAGATATTGATAAATGGTTACTTTCTAAATATAATAATTTAGTAAAAGCTGTAACTCTTAATATGGATAAATATGATTTAAATAAAGTAGTACATTTAATACAAGACTTTGTATGTGATGATTTAAGTAATTGGTATATAAGACGTAATAGACGTAGATTCTGGGGAAGTGAACTAGATAATTCTAAGAAAGCCGTATATAAGACTACTTATGAAATTTTAGTTGGATTATGTAAAATGATATGTCCAATCGCACCATTTATAAGTGAAGAAATTTATACTAAACTTACAGGTGAAGAATCAGTTAACTTAAGTGATTATCCAGTATGTGATGAAAGTATGATAAATGAATCACTTGAAGAAAAGATGGATTTAGTAATTGAATTAATTAGTTATGCTAGAAATATTCGTGAAGAAGCTAAAATTAAAGTTCGTCAACCAATAAGTGAAGTTATATTTGAAGAAAAATATAAAGAAAAAATAGGTGAATTTGAAAGCTTATTTAAAGAAGAACTTAATGTTAAAAATGTTAACTGGACTAATGATTTATCTAAGTATTTAACTGTTACATATAAACCTAACTTTAAAGAAGTAGGTAAGGTATTTGGAAGTGATATTAAAGCATTTGGTGAATACTTAAGTAATATTACTGAAGATGATAGTAAGAAACTTGAAAGTGGTGAACTTACTATTAAATTAAATGATAAAGAATATGAAATAACACCTAATTATGTTATTAAAACAATTAATTCTAAAGATGGATATAAAGCAGTAATGTTAAATTATAAGACTGTTATTATAAATACTACTTTAGATAAAGATTTAATAAATGAAGGTATTGCTAGAGAAATAGTATCAAAAGTACAAAATTTAAGAAAAACAAGTGGATTTGATATTGCTGATAGAATAGATATGATATATAGTGCTTCAAAAGAAGTAGTTGATGCGGTTAATGAATTTAAAGAATATATCATGGATGAAGTACTTGCTTTAACTTTAGAAGAAAGTGATAAGGCTGAAACAGAATTTAAGATAAATGATTATGATATGAAAGTATCAATTAAACAAGTAAAATAATGGCTCATTTGAGTCATTTTTACTTGCAAAAAAATCCTATTAATTATATACTTGTTATAGTAGGTGATAATATGAAAAAAATGATTATGTTTTTATTAATATTTTTTATAGGAATAGTAGGCATTAATGCTAAAGACTTTAATGCATTTGCTTGCGAATATAATATGACTTATAGTACACAGGGGAATCATGGAATGGAAACTATTACTGATTTTGGTCATGTGGAAATACAAGTGAAAGATTATGATACAGATAATCCAAAAGTAATTATTTTTCATGATGATGGTAACGGAAACTTAGTTCAATTTAATGGTACTACATATGATTATAAAGGCAATGATAATGGTTTTATGCTTAACTTTTTTACTAAGGGAAAAAAGAAACAAGAATTTATTAATGCTTTTAATAATAATGGTAAAAACTGTCCTAATTTAATAATGAATATTGGATCTATAGATTATAGTGTTGAAACATCACCAATTGATCCTGTAACATCTAGTACTTTTTGGAGCAATTCTTCATATAAAATGTTAGTTAGTGCTACTAATGGAAGCAATAATGACTGGAAAGAAATAAGTGAATTTCTTAAAGATGATAACGTTGAATATAAAGAACCTAGAGAATGTCCTTATACAATGGATTTTAGGGGAATGCCTACGTCTTCAATAAAATTAACTACTAATTATGAGCCTGGTACTAATAAAGAATCATATGTATTTTCAGTTAATGGTAATGAAACTAAGTTTGATTCTTTAAAGGATGATGTTTATGTTATGATGGGTACTGGTACTAATGCTTTGGTTAGAGTTACTGGTTCTACTTTAAGTAAATTGTATCCATCTGGCGATAGTAAGTGTCCTAGCAAAGATGATGTTTTTGGATATTTGGATGCGACTCTTGCAGCTGATGGAGTTTATGGTGTTACTGGAGATGAAGAAGAAGCAAAAGATAACGGAATAAATGGAGAATATACTACTGCTGGAGATCCTTTTCCAACAACTGGTAAAAGTAATACTGGAGCTAGTCTTAAAGTTCCAACTTTAACTGGATTTGGTTCTAAAGGTGATAAATGTGATAAAGTATTGGGTACAACACTTGCTTCGCTTGTTAAAGAAGCAATTAAATGGGTAAGAATTGCTGGAGGTATAATTGCAATAGTGAATGCCATGTTAAAATTAATACCAGCAATTATGTCAAAGGATGCTGAAGCACTTAGTAAAGCTGCTAGAACATGTGTAATCATGGCAATAATATTAGTTTTTTGTGCATTATTCCCTTGGTTATTAAATCTTATCGGTTCAATATTTAAATGGGATGTATCTTGTATAGTATAAAAATAATTTAAAACAAGTTTAATGACTTGTTTTTAAACGTTAAAAATTATATACTAGTTATAGTAGGTGATAATATGAAAAAAATGATTATGTTTCTATTAATATTTTTTATAGGAATTTTTAGTGTTAATGCATTAGAAATTGAATGCAAATATAAGGTTACTTATGGAGATAATAGTGATAATATTATTTTCTATTTAGATACTGAAAAAGGATTACAAAATAAATTTAAAGTAGAAGGAACTGGAAGTACTGGAAAATTTAAAGGCTCTCTTGGTGGCAGTATAGGTGATGGTACAATTTTTGGAGATAAGCAACTTTATTTTGATACATATGATACTATGCAAAAAGCATTTGTTGATACGGATGGGAATCCACTTATTTCTTGTCCTGGCGGTACGGCTGATCAAAATGAAACTTCTGCTTTAACACTTCAGTTTGGTAAACCACAAACTGCTATGTTTAATACTGATGGCTTTTTTCTAATTAATATGAATTATTGGGGTGAAATGAATCTAGATGCTAAAGGAACTATTGTTAGAATTGAAACAAAAACTGATACTGGTAAAAAAGGTGAGAAATGTTATTGTTGTGGTAGTTCTTCAAGAGGATGCACTTATAATTGGACAAATAAGCCTGGCAGTGAATGTGCTTTGACTAATAAATCAAAAGAACAATGTACAGGTACTACTGCTGATGATGAAAAAAGAACTCAAAAAGATTGTGGCGAACCATTTGTTTTTTCTGCATTTGGAAGAAATGATGCTTCTGATGCTGAAGGTTATTCAATTATGGGACAATATTATACTAAGAATGGTCAAAAATATATAAGATTAAACTTAAAAAAAGGTACCGAAGAAATAGAAAGTCATTCTCATTTACTTCCAAATGAGGCTGGCGCTATTCTTGATAGTGATTATTTTAAAAATAAATATGGTACAAATACAATAAGAATAGAATCATTTGATAAATGTGAAAATGTTGGAGATACTGAAACTTGTGATGTTGATTTAGGTACTGGTGGAAAAATATTATATGTTGGACAAGACTGTTCTAATGATGAGAATGCTGATACAGATACTAAACATGATAATGAAACTAAAGAAGAATATGAAAAAAGAAGACCCCGACAACAAGCAACCGGAATACACCCGCTATTCCGAAGATGAAGAACAAGTGCTGGACTTGAACGAACTGATGGACGTACAAGGTGGCATAGATGACAAGGAGTTATCCAAATGTGGCCTGGGATGCTATACAGGCGGATTCGTCGATCCTACAAAAACACAAGATGAAAATACCGGAAATGAATAAAGTATATGTGCTGAACCCTCATTATCATCTGAGACATGATATTCACAGGGTCGCATTATTCTCCAGTACGGGGACAGATACCGACTGCTCCCGGAACTGGCATACTTTTATTCACCCGCTGCAAGCTGTCATGCTGAGTTTTTTCACGTATGACAGACCTTTGCAGACAACTCTCCCTCTGCTGTGCGACTTCTTCTGCCGGAGCAAGGAGGAGATGATCAAATGGGTATCGGACTTCATTGATAATCCGACCCCCATTTATACCTCCTCCCAGCAGGGAGAAATTTATTTTCCCAAACGTATATTGATTGAAGCGGAAAAGGCAGGCAAAGCATTGCGTTTTGACCGGCTGCAAGCAAATTCTTTTGTCTGGAAAAAACTGGATCTTACTACAAGAAGGCTGTATTCCGGTCCGTTGCTCCTCACATTCATGCTGACCAACCAATGTGTCACGCATTGTAAGTATTGCTATGCAGATACATCAACGCAAATAAAATCCCCACTCACCACCCAACGCATGATGGAGCTGATCAAGGAAGCTTCAGACCTGCAAGTACAACAAGTAAATCTGATAGGTGGTGAAATATTCCTGCATAAAGACTGGAAAATCATATTAAAAGAATTGGTAAAACGGGGTATTGCCCCCGAATTCATATCGACCAAAATGCCTGTAACCCAAAAACTGTTGCAAGATGTACAGGAAACAGGGTATCAGGGAATTGTTCAAATTTCACTGGATGCCATTCATTCCGAAATACTGACCGCCTCGCTGGGAGTAAACGGGAACTATGCCAAAGAGATGCTTCACGGCCTGCAATTACTGGATGACAGCGGACTGAATTATCAGATTTCATCTGTGCTGACCAACTACAATTGCCAAGTGAATGTCTTGGCGGAATTACTGCATGAATTATCTCATCTGAAGCATATACGCGACTGGCGTATTATCCCCGCCAGTAATTCCATATACAAAGAGTATAATGTATTTTCGCATTTGAAACCTACTAAAGCGCAAATTACAAAGGTATTCAACCAAATACGCCCTCTTCTCACACAGGTTTCCTTTCCCGTGATTTTAGGGAAAGAAGTAACCGATAAAAACTATCAAGATACCTGGGGTGGAAGCCGGTGTTTCAAAGGAAGCGAATGCTCTGCATTGACCACTCATATGTTTATATTGCCTGATGGTAAAGTGACTGTATGCGAGCAACTTTACTGGCATCCACAATTTATCATAGGGAATGTAACCACACAAAGTCTGAAAGAAGTCTGGCATTCCCCTCAAGCCTTGCACCTTTGTTCCTTGTCACGTCAGGATATCAACAAAGAGAGTCCATGCAGGGAATGCCGTCTTTTTGAAGACTGTTTCAGTTATCAGAACCGTTGCTGGAGTGATATCATAAAAGCTTATGGAAAGGATTGTTGGGATTTTCCCGATCCGCGTTGCTGTTTTGCTCCTGCCATGAAAAATAAATTAAGTTATGACTGAAGACGAACTTGACAGAATAAAAAAATCATTTGTCCGTTCCAGTGACGAATGTCCCATGGAAGTGGCCTGTCTGCTCACTGTCATGAAATACTATGGCGGTCAACAAGATGCACGCACACTAGCCGAATGGTGTAAAGTAGATGGAAAATATACGTTGATGGGTATGAAACAGGCAGCTATACGTGCAGGAATGGAAGCGGAAATCTGCTTGCAAAACATGGAACAATTGTCCACCAGAAAATTTCCTGCCATACTTTTTGCCATCAATGATTTCGAAGTACCGGGATATGTGGTTTGTTATGGCATTCATGAAGGCCGCTTCATTATTTGGGAGCCGGGATTCGGCCCTATGCAATATTGGGAAAACCAAATGAAAACATTATGGATAAGAGGAATAACTCTTACTCTGTTTCCCACCCACGAATTTATGCAGAAAACGGATTTTCAACTAAAATGGTGGGAGTTGTATCCGTGGAGTAGGAAATGGAAAAGAAGACTGAACCGCTGGTATGAATATATCTGGCTAAATTATCCCTGGTTCAGGGAAATGGTAACACAGCTAAGACGGAAATGAATGGAGTAAGCCAAGTCCAATTATTCCATAGGGGCAGATTGAACCCCTTAGCCGTCAAACTAAGTTTTTTATTACATACGATTCTTTTGTTCTGTGGAGACCAAAGCCCCATAGTAGGTGATAAAACCAGCGAGGCAAAAATCTTATCATAGTCTGGTGCATTAATCATATTAATTAAAGCAATCGTAGGATCATCTTCTGAATAAGCTCCACTAAAAGAAATAATCGCATCTTTAATATATTGATATCCGGCTGATAAGTATACCCATTTATAAGTTGTTCCTAAAGTTATATTATGAGATAAAGAAGGTAATAAAAATGGATTACCACCCTCATATGTATACCGATTAATATACATTACATTACTTCGCAACTGAGCATAATATGGACGAGAGTATAATAGTTGCGCATCTGAATATAGTTGTATTGTTCCCATATTTGAACTAGTGCAAGGTAGAAAAATAGTGGAATAGCCAACTGAAGAAATTGGTAATACT
>ENA-ORMX01000820-ORMX01000820.1-human-gut-metagenome-genome-assembly--contig:-NODE-820-length-22722-cov-6.256408_pt1 | contig 22722 bp, 16 predicted proteins | sample MGYA00242108_ERZ509007 | MGnify/ENA primary metagenome ERZ509007 (study PRJEB26280, sample SAMEA2338745) | human gut metagenome | biome: human gut; feature: human-associated habitat; material: faeces...
TGATGTGGGAAGCGGAAATGGGAGTGATCCGGAACCGGAGCGTTTTTATCATGGCCTTGTGCTTGGACTTATTGCAGAGCGTGCCGGCATCTATGAGATACATTCCAATTGGGAGAGCGGATCCGTCACTATGGATTTGCCTTTGAAGGGAAGAAGGTTTTGATCGGACAGGAAAAGCCGGAGGGATGATTGACGCTCGGGATCCATAGCTCACTCAAATTATTTTGGCAGGGCTGTTTTGGTAGCATAAAGACAACACTTGATTTTATTAGAAAACATGTATATGCTAATTTCGAGAAAGATATTTTGGAGAGATGCCTGCGAAAGCGAAGTAAAGGTAGATGGGACAGCCTACTTCCTGATTGGGGGCAAATAATAGCCATAGAAAATTGTTCGGTGTATTCCGATCCGCTGTCCATTATATGAAAGCTTGCGTCTGTTATACAGCAGACGCTTTTTTCTATATATAGGAAAGGAGAGATATGTTACAAGTAGATTTGTTTTGACACTCTCCCAGAAAATGTAGTACAATAAAATATACGAACGCTGTGACATACAGCAAAACAACTGGGAAGGCTGGAGATACATGGACAAGACAGAGAAATTGTTTCAATATAAACCGGGGGATAACCTGCCTTTTGGCGTAACAAAGGTGGCTGATGGAGTTCAGTTTGCTGTTTCAATTCCGCATGGCAGGGAATGTTACCTGAACTTATACCGGACAGGACAGAAGCGTCCGGCGTGCCGGATTCATCTGACGAGAGAATTTCGGCGCGGGTGTGTATACTTTGTAAAGATTACAGGTTGTCCGGAAATACAGAATGATAAAAGTGTAGCTGATATACTATCTCAGGGATATGAGTATATGTATGAGGTAGACGGTAAGGAGTTTGTTGATCCGTATGCGGCGGTGATCCACGGAAGAGAGCGTTGGGGTAAACGTGTTGGCAAGGCATGTGTCCGCGGAGGAATCAGTCTCGAGGAATTTGACTGGAAGGATGACAGTCCTTTAGGTACTCCGTTTTCGGACATGATTTTGTACCAGCTGCATGTGCGAGGCTTTACGAAGCATGCTTCTTCGAAGGTGGAGCATCGTGGCAGCTTTGCTGGCTTGATGGAGAAGATTCCTTATCTGAAAGATCTTGGCATCAATGCAGTGCTGCTTCTTCCGTGTTATGAGTTTGATGAGATACAGGCGGCAAAGAAGCCGCATGGGATTCCGGCGGGAGAAGTACCGGCGGTTCGCACGGCAGAGGATGAGGCGAAACAGAAGAGTACCGTGTCTAAGAATGATCAGGTTAAGTTAAATTACTGGGGATATGGTCAGAGCGAGACCTACTATTGTGCGCCGAAGGCGGCTTATGCAGCTGATCCGCACCGGGCTGGTTTGGAGTTTAAGGCTTTGGTTCGCAGTCTGCATCAGGCAGGGATAGAAGTACTTCTTGATATCTACTTTATGCCGGGAACCAATGTGTGTCTGATGGAGGATTGTCTGCGTAACTGGGTATTGGAGTATCATATTGATGGATTTCGCGTGAATCAGGAGGTAATGCCGGCGCAGATGCTGGTATCGGATCCGGTTTTATCGGGGGTAAAGCTTCTTACAGATTACTGGAATCGTGAACTGATCGCCGGAGCTTATGGTGAGAGCGGTACTTTTGCAGAGTATAATGAGGGATTTATGAACTGTGCCAGACGTTATCTGAAAAGTGATGAGGGACAGGTGGAAGGATTTGCCGGACTGTTTCGAAGGGGCAGTGATAACCTGGCATCGATCAACTTCATGACCCATGTCAATGGGTTTACGATGACAGATCTGGTGTCTTATGATGTCAAGCACAATGAGCAGAATGGAGAGGGTAATCAGGACGGAACCGAGTACAATTACAGCTGGAACTGTGGTGTGGAGGGCAAGAGCCGCAAGAAGTTTATTCAGGCACGCCGTATGTGCCAGATCCGCAATGCATTTGCGATGATGCTTCTGGCGCAGGGAACACCGATGCTTCTTGCCGGTGATGAGTTTGGCAATACCCAGGAAGGCAACAATAACCCGTATTGTCAGGATAATGAGATTACCTGGCTGGACTGGCGTATGACAAGTGCCAAGACAGAGATTTTAGAATATGTCAAAAAGCTGATCGCATTCCGCAGAAAGCACCCGGTGCTTCATCAGGGAAGAGAACTGTATATGTTTGATTCATTATCCTGTGGAATGCCGGATGTATCCATTCATGGAACACAGGCGTGGAAAGCGGACTTTTCTTATTACAGCAGAATGCTGGCAGTGCTTTTGTACGGGGATTACCGGAAGAAGGATGATGGAACGGCAGATGATTCTCTTTATATCATATTTAATATGTACTGGGAGTCGCGTTCTTTTGATCTGCCAAATCTGCCGGGGGAGAAGGAGTGGTATCCGGCCATAGAGACATACGGCAATACATTCAGTGAGGTGCCGGTACCTGTCCGCAGGAAGAAGAGACGAAGAAAACCATCGCTGGAAAGCCAGAAGAAGACAATTGTTCCACCGCGTTCCATTGTTGTATTTGTGGGCAGATAAGATTAAACTATGTAATAGCCGGATATGACTCCGGCTATTTTGGGTCGAACTGTAGTTGAAATTACAGATCGTGATTTTCCACGATCTCCTCATACAGGTCGATATCACATACCTTGCCAGGTGTGTAATGTGTGCAGTTCTGGCAGGAGATGGCATCGTCCTTGCTTGAGTTCGAACAGTTACAGTTATCGCAACGACAATACTTTGTGCATCTTTCTGCCACTTCTTTCATGGTTTTTGCATCTTTTTTCATGATATTTTCCTCCAGCACAATTTATAGTTAAGACAAAGAATGACCTGCCGTCTCCGGAGTTTTTCGGCAGCAGACTTTGTCGTGGTACTTATTATGTACAGAAAGCAGGTTTTTATGATAGTGATAGAAATAATCGATATTAAAAATTTTATGGCACATCTGCTTCTGAAGGATACCTTTGACCATTTTCTGCTTTTTGAAGCAAGAGCGGTCACCGCCTCAGAGCTTCTAATGAAAGGGGGGAGACGGCGGGAGTGGTACGACAGTGACCAGTGGAGTCGGATGTGTTCGGAACGGGGAGAACATGACTGCATGCACATGACCTGGAATGAAATGAAAGAAATTATGTTTCATTTCATCAAAGGAAAGAAATCGCCGCAGCTTCTATATGTGGATCTGGAAGCTTCAAGCAGACAGAGAGAGCAGATCCTTGGAAGGGCATTTGCAGTGCAGGCCAGTGAACTGCCGTCCCTTCGTATGCAGATCCGCTATGAAAACGAGCACCTGACAATCGTCCCTGCCGCGTCCTATCCGTCCTTTTCACCGGATCGTTCGGCAGGTCAGATGTGGGAGGAAGCTTTGCAGGAGTTCCTACGCCGCAAAAAAATAGTATTTCACTTGCTAAATAACTCATAAACGTATATAATAATATAAATATATTTATGCCCTTATAGGACAAAGGAGAAGAGACGGTGAACGGACTTGCCGTCCTATGAAAATGAATGAATAGGGGGATCTGTCATGGACAATTCGATTGCAAGCAGACTACGTAGAAAGAAACGACTGGGAGACTTGCTGCTTGGCGCGGGAGTTATTACACAGGAGCAGTTGGAGGAAGCATTAAAGAAGCAGAAGGAAGCGGGCAATGGTCAGAAGCTTGGTATGACCCTGGTAGATATGGGTATCATGAATGATGAGATCATTGCGGAGGCACTCTGCCACCAGATGGGATTAGAGCGAGTGCATCTGGCGGGTATTACGATTGAGGACGAGGTTCTCGCACTGGTTGACGAGAAGGTTCTTCGGAAGTACATGCTGTTGCCGTATGAGTTTGCTCCGGATAATCCGAACGTACTCCGCGTTGCGTTTTCAGATCCGCTGGATATGATCGCGATGGATGACTTGTCGATCATTACCGGTATGCAGATTGAGATTCGTGTTACCACAGTTAAGGATGTGTCGCAGGCACTGGACCGCTTCTATGGTAATTCTGAGGCGATGAAGGTGGCAGACCAGTTTGCCGCAGAGCGTCGTGAGAAGTATGGCAATAATAAGGATGGTAAGGAAGAGTCTGAGGAGGTTAAGCAGGCACCGATCGTACGTCTTGTTAACCAGATTATTGAGCAGGCAGTACATAAGAGAACATCCGATATTCATTTTGAACCGCTGGAGAACCAGCTCCGGATCCGGTTCCGTGTCGATGGTGTGCTTCAGGAAGCAATGAGGCATGATATTTCGCTGCTTTCGGCGATGGTGGCCCGTATTAAGATTGTCGGCGGTATGGATATTTCCGAGAAACGTAAGCCTCAGGACGGTCGTATGACACAGATCGTTGACAGACAGGAGTATGATATCCGTGTATCTATCTTACCGACAGTATATGGCGAGAAGATCGTTATGCGTCTTGCACAGAAGACAGCGCTCAGCCGGGATAAGAAGGATCTCGGATTTGAACCGGAGGAACTTCACCGGTTCGAGGATATATTAAAGCATCCGAATGGAATCATGCTCGTTACGGGACCTACCGGATCCGGTAAGTCTACAACGCTTTATACAGCACTCAGTGAGCTTAACACGGAGGAGGTTAATATCATCACGGTAGAGGATCCTGTCGAGGCGAATATTAACGGTATCAATCAGGTTCAGGTTAATGCCAAAGCGGGTCTTACCTTTGCGGCGGCACTCAGATCTATTCTGCGTCAGGATCCGGACATCATCATGATCGGTGAGATCCGAGACGGTGAGACAGCAGGTATCGCCGTCGAATCAGCTATCACGGGTCACCTGGTTGTAAGTACACTTCATACCAACAGTGCGGCAAGTACGATCAGCCGTCTGGCGGATATGGGTATTGAAAATTATCTGATCTCCGATGCGGTGATCGGTGTTATTGCACAGCGACTGCTTCGCCGGGTGTGTCCGCGCTGTAAGCGTATGGTACCGGCAGATGATCTGGAGAAGAAGGAGCTTGGTATTCCGGAAGAAAAGTGGGGTGAGGAAGTGTTGATTCCTCATATTGAACCGAATGAAGAATGTCTGGAGTGCGGTGGCGCAGGCTACAAGGGACGTATCGGTATCTACGAGATCATGCAGATGTCTCCGGCACTGAAACGTATCATTGCAACAGGAGGTACCGCAGAGGAGCTAGAGAAGGAAGCAATCAAAGAGGGGATGAACACACTTGTTATGTCTGCCAATAAGCAGGTATTGAAAGGTATTACGACACTGCAGGAAGTACACCGTGTCGCTTATGATAATTAAACTTAAGAATATGGAGGGTTTACAAAATGGAAATCACAATGGACAGTTTGCTGGAAATTGCCAGAGATGTAGGAGCATCCGATGTACATATTACGGTAGGGCTTCCGCCGAAGATGCGTGTCAACGGTACGATTGAGGATATTATACCGCATGTGCTGACATCGCACGATACACAGACGCTTGTTCTTTCTATTATGAATGAGAGACAGGTTGCTACATTGAAGAGAGATGGTGAGGCGGATTTCTCCTATAGTACAGAAGCACTGGGACGTTTCCGTTGTAATGTATTCCGTCAGAAGAACTCCTTTGCGGCAGTTCTTCGTCTGATCAATACCGTGATCCCGGCACCGGAGAAACTGGGACTTCCATGGTCTGTTATGGATCTCGCTAAAAGAAAACGTGGTCTCGTGCTGGTTACAGGACCTACCGGATCCGGTAAGTCAACGACGCTTGCATCTCTGATCAATATGATCAATGAGAATCGTAAGGAGCATATCATTACTCTGGAGGACCCGATTGAGTACCTTCATCAGCATAAGAACTCCATTGTTAACCAGAGAGAGATCGGATTTGATACCCTTTCATTTGCCAACGGTATCCGTGCCGCACTTCGTGAGGATCCGGATGTTATCCTCGTCGGTGAGATGCGTGATCAGGAGACGATCGGTGCAGCGATTACCGCAGCCGAGACCGGTCACCTGGTATTTTCGACCCTGCATACGATTGGTGCGGCAGCAACAATCGACCGTGTTATCGACGTATTCCCACCACATCAGCAGCAGCAGATCCGTGTGCAGCTTGCGATGGTGCTTCTGGCAGTTATCTCCCAGCAGCTGATGCCGACTTCGGACGGCAAGGGACGAGTGGCAGCTTATGAGGTTATGCATACAGTGCCTGCAATCGCAAGTAATATCCGTGATGCGAAGACGCATCAGATTCCGTCAACGATCCAGACAAGTAAGAAGATGGGTATGCAGACCATGGACGATGCAATCTTTGATCTGTACCATGATCTTAAGATCTCTGCGGATACGGCACTGGAATTTGCGCAGGAGCCGGAGGTCCTGAAACGGAAATTGTTCTAATTTGTCGACAGATACAGAAATGTTTCACAAAGATAGTTCATATAATAGAGACATCATTTGGTCAATGTGTATAAAAATGAAGTCAAAATTATGTGAACTATTTTTTATAGAAATTTAATAAATGTCGTTGAAAAAATAAGACGAATGTAGTACAATCAATAAAGTGATACCGTATATAACTGTCGGGGATGTTATGTACAGCACAAATAAATAACCCATTGTGAGTATGACATCTCACGCAGAGGGGTAGAAAAGGGTGATAAATTGGCAGCATTTAATTATGTGGCGGTTGACGCCAATGGTAAACAGAAGAAGGGAACTCTGGAAGCCGCCAATGAGGCAGCTGCAAGGAATTCTCTGAAGGCAGAAGGGTTGATCCCAATCAGTGTGGAGATTCCCAATGCTTTGAACAAGGATATTGAGATCAGCATCGGTAAGAAGGTGAAGTCAAGAGATCTTTCTGTATTCTGTAAGCAGTTTGAGAGTATCTTACATGCCGGTGTGACAGTTATTCAGGCACTTCAGATGATCACGGATCAGGTAACGAATAAGTATCTGAAGAAAGCTCTGGATCAGACCCGTATTCTGGTAGAGAAGGGTGAGTCTCTGGCAGATGCTATGAGAGCTCAGGAGGGAATCTTTCCGGATATGCTTCTGAACATGGTGGAGGCCGGTGAGGCGTCCGGTAGTTTGGAGACATCCTTTAATCGAATGGCCTCTCAGTTTGAAAAGGACAGTAAGACTTCCAGCATGATCAAGCAGGCGATGATCTACCCAATTGTGTTACTCGTGGTTGTGGCGGGGGTTGTTGTATTGATGCTTACATATATTATTCCACAGTTTAAAGATACTTTGGAGGGAGCAGGCATGGATCTTCCGGCGATCACAAAGCTTGTCATGAAGATGAGTGATGGTTTGATTCATTGGTGGTGGTTGGTTGCTATTATTATCGCTGCAATCGTGGTGACGTTTCGTGTGTGGTCAAAGACAGAGACGGGAGCAATTGTTTTGGGAAGAGTATTGTTAAAGATTCCACTTGTTGGAGATCTTCAGATCAAATCGGCAGCCGCAAAGCTTGCCCGTACACTTAGTACACTGATGGCGTCCGGTATTCCGATGGTGGATGCAATTTCCATCGTGACGAAGCTGATGAGTAATCGTATTGTTCAGAAAGTGATGGAGGAAGCAAGAGGCGAAGTGGAGAGAGGTACCCCTCTTTCGGTGCCGCTTCGTGATTCGGGAGTATTTCCACCACTTCTTTATAACATGGCAGCAATCGGTGAAGAAACCGGTAATATGGAGGAAATGCTGGAACATGCCGCTGACTTCTATGAGGAGGAAGTGGAGAATGCAACCAAGGCAGTAACGGCGATCATGGAGCCGGTAATTATTGTACTGATGGCAGGAGTGGTTGTGCCGATTATGTTTGCGATTATGGCACCGATGATGTCTATGTACACGGCTGCAGAAAATGCGTAATTAATATTGTTCAATATTAATATGATATGTCGATACATATAGTGATCTTGGGACTGTGCCAAGCAGTCTTATGATAAATAAAATTCAATGAAAAGGAGATTATAATTATGAAGAAAGTTATCAAGAATTATCTCGCAAAGTTACAGGAAAATGACAAGAAAGGTTTCTCTCTTGTTGAGTTGATCATCGTTATGGCTATTATGGCTATCCTTGTTGGTGTTGTAGCATCTCAGGTGCTTCCATACATGGAGAAGTCTCGTCAGTCTAAAGATCAGCAGCAGCTGAGTTCTTTGGCGACAAATGTAGTGTCTGCAGTTGCACAGTCAGGAAAGGATATAGGGGCGTTTTCCAATAAAGGAATGGATGCAATCGATACAGATGCAGCCACGAAGGATTTTGCACCTACACTTGCTGAACTCGCCGGTACAACAAATGTTGCTGATTATGGTACAGCTCTTGCGGGAAAGTTTACATCTAAGCAGGCTAAAGGAAAGACAAATGCAGATATTTTGATTTCTATGGATGCCAATGGCGTAGTTACTGTTACAATTTCCGGTGCGACGGCAGAAAAATTAACAGTTAAAACAGAGTAATTTATAATGAATTAAACATGAAATATGCAAGGAGCCTACATCATGTCAGTAGCAGTGATAACCGTATTTTTATACATATTTGTCTTTCTCTTCGGGATTGTGATCGGCAGTTTCTTAAATGTCTGCATATACCGCATTCCTCTGAAAGAAAGCATAGTGTTTCCACACTCTCATTGTATGACATGCGGTTATCAGCTGCGCTGGTATGATCTGGTTCCACTATTTAGCTTTTTATTTCTAAGGGGCAGATGCAGGAAGTGTCACACAAAGTTATCGCTTCAGTATCCCTTAGTGGAAGGCATGAATGGAGCATTATATGTAATCGTTTTCTTGGCGAACGGTTGGAATTATATGAGTGTCGTATATTGTCTCCTGACATCCGCCCTTATTGTTTTAAGTGTCCTTGATTTTCGTACTATGGAGATTGCGGACGGTATCAATCTATTTATTTTATTGCTGGGGATTGCGGCAACATTGCTTGATCTGCATGCCTGGAAGGATCACGTGATCGGAATGTTTTCTGTCAGCGTGTTTCTTTTGGTTATTTATCTTGTTACCACCGGAAGGGGAATCGGCGGAGGAGATATCAAGCTGATGTTTGGAGCAGGACTTTTGCTCGGATGGAAAGGTGCGGTTTTGGCGTTTTTCTTGGGGTGCATTATCGGTTCGGTAGTTCATCTGATCCGTATGGCGGTAAGTCATGCAGAGCATCGTCTGGCAATGGGTCCTTATTTGTCTGTGGGAATTTGGCTCACGGTTTTGTGGGGGACGCCGGTAATTGATTGGTATATAGGTATGATTATTCATTAGAAAGTGGATTTACAGAGAATAAGAGTATCTTAATGTAACAGGTTGATTGACGTTTTATTCAGAAGATGGCAGTAATTTTGCTGTCACAGAGAGTTTAACAGCGGGCTTATCACGAGCACAGCGTTAGGCTCCTTTTGCGGTAGAAGACCGCATACGTTGAATTTTGTGTGATGCAAAAATATTGAGACAGGGAGGAAAAGTACGATATGGCGAAACATGTACTTAGTATTGAGATTGGTACGCAGGTGACCAAGATTGTTGAGATTGATTATAAAAAGAAAAACCCGCATGTGTATCGTGCGGTCAGCTTCGCGACACCGGAGGGTGTTATTGAAGATGGTGTCATTCGTGACAAGGATGTGCTTGCAGTTGCATTTCGTAACGAACTTGCCGAAGCAGGTATGAAAGAGAAGAGTGTAGTGTTCTCGATTGCTTCCAGTAAGATTGCAACTCGTGAGGTTACACTTCCTAATGTAAAGGAGAATAAGATTGGTGGTCTTGTTCAGGCGACAGCACAGGAGTATTTCCCGATTGATCTGAATGATTATACATTGGCATATTCATTATTAGAGACGATCAAGGAAGGAAAGGAGAAGTCGTATAAGGTACTTCTTCTGGCAGCTCCGGATGATTTGGTAGATAACTATTATAATTTCGCCAAAGAGATGGACTTCAACATTGAGGCACTCGATTACTTCGGTAATGGTTCTATGCAGGTACTGAAGAAGGAGATTGTTCTTGACTATTGTGCATGTATCCAGATCAGCGGCAACACGACGATGATCAACTTCATGAACGAAGGTCAGCAGCTGATGCAGCGTACTATTCCACAGGGTATCTTCAATGTGGCTGAGGCGATGGTATTAAGTGAAGAATGTATGATTGATGATATGGATGCCGCTTGTGAGGCGCTTTGTCGTGATAAGCTGGTATGCCGAAGCCTTGATTATAAGGGACTTGATAATGATGACAGCATCGTAAGTGCCCGAATGACAGAGGAGCAGTGGAGACAGCAGGAGGCAAGTAAATCTTCCCGCAAGGTTGTTACCGATGCGATCGGTGAGATCCTTCTGAGTGTACTCCGAGTAATTGACTTCTTCAAGTCAAAGTATCAGGGAGTGGAACTGACAAGTATCTATATTACCGGTATGGGATGTAAGGTTTCCGGTATTGAAGAGCTGTTCTCTAATGAGTTGAATATTCCGACACAGAGAATGGAGCATCTGGTAAATGTATCCTTCCCACGTCATTTCAGCGAGGGTCTTTACAACCAAACAGAGTACATTGCAGTTGTCGGTGCAGCAATCGCACCGGTTGGCTTCAAGTCTAAGAATGCAGCAACATCAGGAGCGGGATCGGATGCACTTCGAAATGCACAGCTTGTCTTTGGCCTTGCTGTGATCTGTGCGGTGGCAATGTCTGTGTTCTCATTCCTGCAGTATAACACAGAGAAGAATAAGAATGACGACCTGAAAGCCAGAAAGGAATCACTGGCATATATCAATACAGTCTTTAAGGAGAATGAGGGTATTAAATCCGTATACGATCAGGTCAACAGTCTTTATAACTCAACAGAGACACAGAATGAGAATCTGAACAGTCTGGTGAAGCAGCTGGAAGCAAATCTTCCGAGAACTATGACGGTAAGCTACTTACAGTCCTCTGAGGATGGCATCAACATGACGATCAGTTCTGAGACAGATATCTCTATCGCAAGAATGCTGATGAACCTTGAAACATTAGAAATGCAGGATAAGGACGGTCAGAAGATACCGGTACTTACTAATATATCAATTCCTTCCGTGACAGCGGTTGATGCAGATGATGGAAGCACAGTTTATAACTTCACAGTATCTGCACAGTACTATCAGGTGGCGCAGGCTCAGGCGGCGCAGGAATCAGCAAATCAATAATACCAGACAGGAGGGAATGAGATATGGATACGAAAAAGAAAATGTCAAATCGTGACAAAATGATGCTTTTTATCTTTGGAGCAATCCTCATCGTTGCAGCAGCATACTTCTTAGTATTTGCGAAGATGAATGAGAGAAAAGATACATTAAAGACAGAAAACGAGACACTTTCACAGGAAGTGCAGAAGCTGGAGACCATGGAGGCTCAGAAAGACAGCGTTCTGGAGGAGACAAGAAAGACGCAGCTTGATGTTGCGGAGGTTCTTGGAAAGTTCCCGGCAGAGGTTCGTACGGAGAATGCGATCTACGATCTGAATGATATGTACGAGAGTATATCTGATGTAAAGATTCAGTCAGAAAGCTTTAATATGAATCAGATCTTCTATCAGCAGGGTGCAGTCAGTGATGGTAGTGCATCAACAGATGCGACTACAACAGGAGATAAGACAGCAAAGTCAAATCCTGCATCGGTAGCGGCAATCACTTCAGATACACCGGTCAACGATGTGATCACGGCAGCGGCTGATTATACCGGCTATCGTTCAACCGTCAATGTGACATTTACAACGACTTACGACTCATTGAAGAAGGTTGTGAACTTTATCAATGAATCGAAGAATCGTATGACGATTTCGGAGATTTCAGCAACGGCAGGAGAGGAAGACAATCTTTTGACCTGTAACATGGCAATTGATATGTATGCGATTTCCGGAACCGGTGAGGTATATGAAGCTCCGGATGTAAGCAATGGTAATACCGGAGTGGACAACATATTTAGAAAATAGGACATAAGTTGCAACTGCCGGAATTTTCGGCAGTTGCAATTGTTGTATAAAGATTTGAGGTGAGCCCATGAAAGAGAGAAGGTGCAAAACCGCACAGTGCCTCAGGGATGCACGCGGTTTTACTTTGGTTGAGCTGATCCTGACGATCGCAATTCTGGCTATCGTCACGATACCGATTTTGAGCTATTTTACAGATGCTGCAAAGCATAACGCAAGGAGCAGACAGAAGCAGAATGCAACCGTTCTGGCACAGGAGGTGCTTGAGAATTTCAAACATTCTGCCTACAATCTGGATGACCCGAATGTTGTATGCTCTGCGGATCCGAACTGGACAGTAGCTGCTCCACAGAGCAGTGACGGCAGTTATGCATTAACACAGAATAAGACAGTTGACAAAAATTCTTTTAAGGTGACAGCGAAGATCACGCCGGTTGATAAGGTGAATGATGCGGCTGTATCAGCGGCACCGGCTTCATCAGCTGCGCCCGCGTCTGTATCAAAGGATTATGAGAAATTTGTGATTGGTACGATGGACACAAGCAAGGATTTGATGTCATCCGATCATGGTCAGACATTGGTTGCGGCAAGCTTTGCATTTAATAACAAGTATACGGCAGCCTGCGCAGCAAATGGTGTGACACCTGAGCCGGCAGGAACTCCGGATCCTGTGACAGGAGTTACACCGGCGAAGATTGATGCCAATTATTTTAAAAATCGACTGAATTGTGAGATTATTGTATCAGCTAAGAAAGATACATCTAAACCGGGATATGACGTGATTTCGGTGAAGTATCGATATACTTATAATAAAGGCGGAGAAGCATATCCGGAAGGAATTGACACCAACACAGTTTATGAGGATGTCGTGGCTTCTTCATCCATTAAGGTTGATAAGCTGGAGAATATTTATTTGTTCTATAATCCGTTAAATGTGAATGATAAGATCACGATGACGACAGATGATGATTATCAGCTGCAGAATAATGCAGGTGATCTGAATATGTTCATTATTGCACAGAACAGTGTGCCGGCTTCCACCAGTGACAGTGATCTTCCGACAGGATATTCGAAGCGGCCGGGAAGCTATAAGCTTCCGATCAATGGTGCGGGTTCCGGATTTGAAAACAAGATTAAATGCGTTTATACCAATTTATCCCGGACGGCTGCTATGACAGAGCTGGATGAAACGTCGACGATTGGCGGAAAAGTACAGACCGGTCCAGATGGCAATTACACTTTGGTACATTCTGAAAAGATCAATCGTGTGGCAGACATTACCGTGACGGTTGACAGCAAGGATGGATCTACACAGAAGATTGTAGAAGTAACAGGTTCTAAGACGCAGGATTAGAGAGGAGTGAGATCATGTTCAAACGATTTTTAAAAGATAAAAGTGGATCGTCTTTGGTTTTGGTAATGATCTGCATGTCATTTCTGATCTTGCTTGCAGGAGCAGTCATTACAACAACTGTTACCAATATTTATCTCAAGGCTTCCCAGAAGGTGACACAGGAGAATTTCTATGAGACAGATTCGATACTGGATGCAGTAGCAGCCGGTATCCAGAATGAGTCGTCTGAGGCTTCCGCAAAGGCATATGAGAAAGCATTGGGAGAGTATAATGCCTCATTGACCGCTGCAGGCAGTGCAATGAGCGATAAATATGCAAAGGACTTTTTGAATCTGATGGTGAAGTCTCTGACAGGGGGAGACACCTATGATGCAACAAAGACGAATTATAAGTATCTGGATAGTGTTTTGCTTGGTTATCTGACCAAGGATCAGGCAAAATCGTATATCAAGCATGCAGACGATGGTACCGGTGTGACGAAAGGTGACATGGTTTTGGATGGAGATGCTTTAGTGCTTAAGGATGTAAAGGTAATCAAAGCACATGACAAACAGAAGGATTATGAGACAACATTGACAACAGACATTCGTATTGAGATACCTAAGATCAGCACAGATGCACACTCGGAGTATCTTGATTATGCAATTCTTGCAGATGATCAGGTGATTGCAGATAACGGTACGATTTCGGCTCAGGTAGATGGAAATGTATATTCCGGTACGGTGAATCGTGTGGCAAATGCAACATCACCACAGCCGGCAAGCGTTAAGAATAATACACCGTTAGCCGGTATTGTTATTTCCGGTGGAGCATCACTCAAGATCAATGCGGAGCAGATCATCACACGAGGTGATGTGGATGTATCCAATGGCAGCCGCTTTGAAGTTGGCAAGAGTCCATCCAGTGATAAGGCTGCACAGCTTTGGGCAGAGAATGTGATCACAAGTGGTAAGAACAGCAGTAATGAAGTGACGATTGATGCTTCCTCCTATATCGCGGACGATTTGGAGATCAATGGTGAGGGTGACCGGGTTACTCTGAAAGGAAAATACTACGGTTACAATTACACGAATGACTACACAGCCGGAATAACAGGAAATAAGTTATCTACAACGGCTGCATACAGTAGTTCCATTTCAGTCAATGGTTATGATAACCAGTTGCTGATGAAGGATCTGAATGAGCTGGTGCTTGCAGGACGTACCTTTATCTCCAAGAAGACGAATGTTGGCGAGACAGCACTTGCCAATCCGGATATTGAGCTGGGTGAATCTCTGGCGGTAAAGAGCAGCCAGTTGTCATACTTTGTAGCAGCAGTAAAGGACGGATCTACCGATGGATTTGTCAAGAGAGTACAGGATCTTCCGGCAAACAATAGTGTTACGTTGGATGATGGTCAGGCGGTTCCAGGCTTTGGTAAATACTCTTTGGATGCGAAAGATGCCATTCCATGCTTTGTATTTAATGCGAACAATGAGGAGTATCTGTTCGACTATGAAGCATATGAGAACCGTATCGGTATCCCGAAGAAGAATGGTGCAAAGCAGTTTGATATAAAGGCATTGATTACAAGCGGTGCTATCAGCAAGACGACACCGTTAAAGCTGTACAGCCGTTATGATCCGAACGTCAGTGCTAATACGATCAAGTATTTCTATCTGAACTTTGACGATTCCAAGGCTGCAAGTAATTTCTTTAATCTGTTTTATGAGAATAGTTCACAGCAGACGATTTATGATGTTGTGAATAAGACATATGTAGATACCGTGGGAATTCAGCTTCCTTCCTTTGGATCAAAGGCGGGATATCTGTTATCTTCCGGTAATATCATGTACAGCGATGAGAATGATAAGGATGCCAATGGAAAGGCAAAGATCAAGCTGAAGATTGATAATGGCGGTCAGATACCATCAAGCTCCTTTAAAACATTTGCGGAGCAGAACAGTAAGCTGTATATGTCTAAACAGCTTGCATTGGTGGACGATTACGATGATGCAACCAATAGCCCGAAATGGAGACTGTATGATGACAGCGATTCCAACCGGGGTGATGATACCTTGTTAAAGAGTGGTAGTGCCGATGGAACAAATCTGTTTGCAAAGCTTGTAGATGCAAGCCAGATCAAAACTACGCAGATTGGACGTTATTCGATTACCAAGGATGATGGTTCTAACGGCGTATGCGGATACATTGTTTCAAACGGTGATGTAAAGTGGCCGGAGGATTACACGGCTAAGGGATATAATCAGGACGATCCTTGTTTTATTCTTGCAAAGGGATCTGTAACGATCAACAGCAACAAGTTTAATGGTCTGATCATTGCAGGAGATGATGTGGAATTTGCAACAAACACAACAGTATCTTCTGATTCAGAGTCCATTGAAAAAGTATTTGAGCAGGATAAGAATTCCGGTAGTCCGGCATTCTTTAATGCAATGAAAGAGTATTTCAGAAAGTCTGTAAGCTCTTCCATTGGAACGAAGGAAGATCAGGATAAGGTAAACAACGTTTCATTTGAGAACTGGAAGAAGAATGATTAATGCAGGAGGTGAAGGCAATGGATATCAGAAAAGATAAGCGCGGTTTTTCTCTAATCGAGCTGATTATTACGATGGCGATCATGGCAGTCTTTGCCGGAGCGATCATCGGTGGAATGTCATATATCAATGCCGGTAAGACCAAGAAGGCCGCTGCAAGATTGAATAATAAGATCTCCAGCATTCAGACGGCGACAATGACCAAGAAGGGTCAGACGTTCCTCTACATTTATCGGACTTCTGATGGGGTATACAGTACTGCGGTAAGTAGCACGATTGATACAAACAGTGATGGCAATCCGGATTATCCTAAGGGATTTACACAGAGATCGGAATTAGATCAGTGTTTATCAAGTGGAAAGATTTCCGGAGATAAGCTTTGCGACAGTACTGTGACCATTACCGGAAAGCAGGGAACCGGTGGTTCTAACTCCGTAACGCTGAGTGAAAGTAATTTCCTCAAGTTGGGTTATTCAAAGTCAACCGGAGCATTTAATTATAGTAATGATGGTTCACTGGATACGAATGGTGAATTTACGGATGTACCATTTTACAGTATGATTGAGATGTCAGGCAAAGAGAAATTCTCAATCAAGCTGGTAAAAATAAGTGGTAAGCATTTTGTAAAGAAAGGTTAAGGGGAGGTGATTGTTCTGAACTGGAAAGATAAGAGAGGTTTTACTCTCGTGGAATTAATTATTTCAATGGCGATTCTGGCAATTGTAGGAGGTGCAATCACTCTTATGATGCAGTCGGGAAGCAGAAGCTATTCGAATACGAAAGCGGAACTTGATCTGCAGATGGAATCCCAGACATTGATGGCGCAGATGAGTACCATGATCATGGAATCAAATTGTGTCAAGTATGACAAAGACAACAATACACTGGCATTGTATCAGGTTGAGCTTAAGTCAACAGCTCTTCCGGCTGTATCAGGTACACCGGGAGCAACTCCGGTTTGTCAGCAGACAAAGACAGTAAAGGATCTGAAAGTGATTCAGTTCAAGGATGGAAAGCTCTATCTGAACGAGCACAATGCAGATGTAGCTTTACCGGCAAGCGGTGGATCGGTAAGCTGTACAGAAGATGATCTGCTTTCTGATTATATCAGTGATTTTAAAGTAGGCATCGATGGAAACAAGGTCACGGTTTCGTTTGATATGAAATCCGGTAAAAAGACTTACAAAATTGACGAGACAACAAAGGTAAGGAATGGTATGGTAGTCTATCCGTAATGGGTAGGCTGCCCTTGAACATTATAGTGGAGTAAGGAGAGAACGGTTTGCAGTGCGAAACTGTGGAATGGAGGCTGTATCTATGAAAAAATGGTTTAAAAACTTGACGAAAGGAAAACTGGCGATTGGCGTATTGGCCTTGTGTCTGCTGGTGTTTGGCGGATATTTTGGGTATCACAAGCTGGTAGTGAAAGCAAATAGCATGCCTAATAAAGCGGTTGTTAATACATTAGCTGAGTATAATGCTATGTGTGACAGTGGTAAGGTAGATCTGACACAGGAAGCAGGAGACAAGGATAATCCTTTCCTGATTTTGGAGATTGTACCGTATTACGGTCAGGCAGAGGTAGGCTATCTTATTTCTGGATGTGAGCCAATGGACTTTTCAAGTTTTGGTGATGGTGTTTACAGTGGTGCGAGTAATTCACTTCATACCATCGCAACAGCAGTATTCAAAGATGAATATGACCGCGATCATGCGTTGTATGAAGAGGGAAAATATATTGATGAGACAAAGTGGACACAGGGTGATTGGTATATAAACTCTAATGATGAGATTGAGGTTCATGGATATTATGAACGGGTTTCTAATGGACAGACGGGAGACTTTGTCATTGATCATTATGAGCAGGATACGACGGGAGCTTTTTATACAAAGGATGCAGATGGGAAAGATATTGCTGCATACCGACCAATCTTTAGAAAGGCAAAAGATGGTGAGACAGGACAGTTTAACTGGACTACATTGTATTATCAAAAGGGATTTCTTGGCTGTATGTCCGACGAACAGTTTGATGCCTATGCACAAGAAGAAAATAAATATGTATCATCACCGGATGAGACACTGACTTATAAGCCGGGAGAACGTGAATATACAACGAGAAAAGATACGAACTATATGAGTATGTCATATAGTACTAATCAGGCCGGTGAGAAGATTGCCAATGGTGGTGTTCAATGGGACAACTATGATGAAGGTGTGTCAGCTGTTCGGGGGCATGGTTTCAATGACAATCACTTTATACGAACTTCTCTTAATCTGGATGATAAGTCTGAGCAGGCTATCCGAAATTTAAAGATTGCTGTGAAGACGGTTGAACCACAGGAATTAAAAAAACATCCGGAATGGATTGATTACGCAGATTTGATGTATATTCATCAGGGTGTCAGCGTTGGTGTATATACAAAATGGTGGCAGAATGAAAAACTGGATAAATATAGAAGAGTAAAAGATGAACTTAATGAATCTTATTACAAAGATGATCCTGATATTCGTCAGAAAGGCTCTGACATTCAGTTTACCGCGGGGAATGATTGGGGATGGAATGTTGCCAAGAAGTTATTCTTTAAAATCAATCAGATCGGAGATTATGATGAGTTTTCTTTTGCACCTTTGATATTCTCTGTAACTGCATTGGATAATATCAAGTCTTTAATTAGTTCGACGTCTGATTCATATTGGAAACAAGTAAACCATTATCATTTGGACTATACAACAATGGAATCGGATGCGGATAATCCAAAACATACATATAGTACCAGTGGTGCTAATTTTGGTATATATAAGTTCATGCTGATGAATTTCCTTATGGATGCAGATAACTTTTACAAGTTTTTCTTTCAGACAGAGAGGGATTCTGGCGGAACAGTTATTACAGAGGATCTGTCAAAGGATACCTCGTACTGTACGCCACAGAAGGGTGCAGAAGCTCAGGAGTATTGGAGTGTTGATGCGTTCCTTCCAATTACAGAAAAGGTGAATGACAGTAATCTTTCGGATGCACAGAGAGAAAGATATTCGATTTACTTTAATCAGGCTTATTTAAATATGCCTCGTCCTTCTGTATTCGGAGCAACCTTTATTTACAATTCGACGAGTTTGATGTCGCAGCAATTTAAAGATGAGGATAGGCTTAAGGAAAGCGAATATACGAAAGATGCGTTTGACTGGTGGGAGAAGGAGTACGGTGAAAGACCGAAGAGCTTGAGTCCGGCTCAGATGGTTCATTATCTTCTGCAGTATAAGAGACATGGTAATGACGATGATGATGTGGGAACCAGAGACAAAGAAACAATGCATGTTCTCGAGATTGAGCCATGTGCAGATTACTTTATTACAGAGAAGTATCTGGTTGGCACATACCTTCCAGCATCACGTTTCCAGGGAAAGATCGAAGTGGATCATATGACCACTGCAGAATTCAATGGATTGAGACGCGATATCAATGGATATTATGATCTAATCTATATCGGAGATAATATTGGAAAGTTTAATACTAAGACAACACAGAATAATGGTGTTTCGTCGGAGAAAACCGATTACAATGATAGTTCGTTAAACCAGTATGTATATTTGCATGTTGGAGATAAAGCAGATAAGAATGGCAAGCTGAGATCATCTGGTGATGATATTTCCAAGGTGAAAAAAGTGCAGCTGCAAAAATATGCTCAGGGGGGCAATGCCCTTGTTCTTGCGGATAGTCTGGCTACATTTAAAGTAGATAACGACAATAATATAACAGATGCATATAAGAACAATTATTTGACGATTGTAGACACGTCATCACAGATGCATGCTCTTCTGGAATCATTAAAGAGTAAAAACGAGGGAGTTGCTGCATTTAAAAAGAAAAACGTGTGTGCATTATCCAAGTTATCTGTTTCGTTTTTGAGCAAAAATTGCTTGAAGTATATGAATAAGGGATATCAGTTACCTGCCAGAACAAAAACGTCTTTGAACGTAAGGAAATACAAGGAATTCGTAAAGAAGTATAAAAATGAACTGAAATATGAGGGGTTGTATAGCAGGATAACAGGAACACCATTGCGGTGGTATGACTCAGATGGAATGAAGGATGATGAGGAACTCAATGAATCGACTGGGGCAAAACAGTCTTTACCAGGTTCGACTTTGGATTTTAAATTTAGAATCGGCGATCCATCCGGTAGCTATGCTGTAAAACTATACATTGACCTGAATGGTGATGGGGTGATTTCTGACGATGAACTGGTTCAGGATACTTTTGCTAATAAATCAGGATCAACATATGTATATACCGGTGAAGCTGCAGTTGACAATTCAAAACCTGCGAATGTTTATACTGACAAAAATGGTGATGCAATCACTGTGCCGGGTGAGCAGACCTATAGTTATGATTTTAGTAATAACAAACGGTTGTATTTGAACAAAACGAGAAAATCCGGTGCTATCACGTGGAAATTTGTTCTTTATAATACAAAGAGTGAGGAAAATTATCAGTCAGTAACCGGAACTTCTCGTTATGGAAGAGACAACAAGGATACAACGAAAACACAGGAAAATACAAATAAAACACTAATTAAAGCATTCCAGATTGTTGCAGATGATCAGCTCAATACACAGGCTAATCTGCAGAATCAGTTAGACAATGGTGGTCTCTTTAAAACGTATACAGATAAGCTTGATGATTATACTGTTCAGGTGACGACAGTAGGCATGAGTGATTTCCTGTCACAGATTACGGCCGGCACCTTGGGTGGTGCAAATGCAGGAGAGGATTATAACTGCTATATTGTAAGCTGTGGCTCTAAGATATTTGGAAATGCGGATAATAAAGATGCAGCCGGTTATTTGGTCGGCAGGGCTAAAGCCGGAGTATCCATGATCTTTACCGGAGAGGCGATCAATAGCAAAACGCAGTCTGCGGATGCAAAAGATACGTTAAACATGAGTCGTTATACGGATGCTTTACAATTGTATGGCGATAACAATGATAAGGCAACCAGTCCAAAGGAAGAGGAATATGTAGACACCTCTAAGATGGAATATACCTATTCCAAAGTGATGGAACAGGGATCAGACGATAATAAGAACAAGGTTTACCGAAACAGCTTGTGGAAAAATGTTAAATATGGTGATGCTGCATCAAAGACAACAGCAGTATGCCGAAATAATAAGGGTCGTTATACGACATATCCGTATACGATTGACAAGACGATTAATGTGTCCGGTGTATCAGCACAGGATTATCAGTTGAACATGAATAGTGATGCATTGGCAGTATGGTATTCACTTGGACCGGATGGAGATGGAGATGACACACAGTATGGCATTTCTCCAAGGGATGCCTCTAACAACTATTACCTTTACAGCATTGACAATGTTGTATATGATTTGATTGATCTTGAAAATGTTTCAGATGCGACAGAGATGAAACTGTTTATTAATACCTTGAGTGGTAATGCTGTATCACCTCAGGTGACAGTTGACTCAGGTAAGACAGTTGATTCTAACTATAAGGATTTTAAGATTTCAGAGGAAACAGATCAGTACTTTACATTGGATGCAGATGGCACTAAGAAATCTGAAGATGGTTCTGACATGACGGTATATCGTGGTGTTATTGAACCAAACGGTAGCAATTACCGTGACTATAAGCAGGGATCGAAGTCAGTAAATGGTTCCGCAAATGGAAATGGTGGAAAGATTGATCAAGCAGATCCTACTGCTGTGCCGGCTACTCCGACTCCTGTTCCAACAAAGCAGCCAAAGAGATTAGCGTATGGTCAGGTTTATAATTATCAGACTGGAGAATCAAATACTAAGTCTCAGGATTTGAAGGGTTGGAGCAATGATGCAATTTTAGTTGTTGAATATAAACAGACGAGTCAGTGGGACAATCCGAATGATGGAGCAACAATTGGTGGCATAAAGAAACTAGACGGTAATATGGTTCAGGAGATTAAGTATAATAAATCTACCATGAACTACGAAATAAGTATTGGTGATTTAAAAACAAAATATGGTATTGCATCAAGTGAGGATTTGCCATCAATGAAGATAGAATGCTGGCAATGGGGACATACGTTTAGCTTTATTGGTATCTTTAACAGTGAAGATCAGTATCAGCAATATAAGGACGGTAAGATTGACTTTGATAGTATGGATGCTGGTGGTGATGACGGTGGAGATACCGGCGAATCAATTATTGAGAATGACGACAAAAAATATGGTGATCATGATGTGATTGTAGACAGAACTGCCAAACGAAATTTGATTCCGGATACAGCGACGCATCGTATCAGCTTCACGCCATACACCAATGCAACGGACTGTGTCAACGTTAACTCTTTTAAGATTTCAATGGTTACTTCCAGTGGCAGTAATCTTGGAACCTCCGCAGAGAAAACGTTTGACTATGTAGATGAGATATTCCAGAAGGTTACATTGGATACTCCGGTGAATGGCGAACTGACAGCGGTATGGCGCTATAAGGCAGCGAAGGATCACACGTTCACGATTAAGAACAATAACTTCCTGAGAGACCGTTCACAGTATTATTTCTTTACGGATGATACAATGATTAACACGACAACAAGCTCTGATGCTGATACAACCAGATGGTTCCGTTTCGATATTTCGAACCGTAGAAAGTCAGCAATCAGTTATCTGCATCTCTATTATGAAGGAAATGTAGATACAACATATGTATTTGATCTGGATTAATCAGATGATACAAGAGTGGTTTACGAAACACTGTAGAGAGGGCTCTGTGCAGCAATGCGCAGAGCCTTTTTAATATATAGGAAAATGCCCGTAACGTAGCGTTATGTCAACGAGAATTGCGAAGCAATTCTTGGAGGGCAAAACGCTGGTTTTGC
>ENA-ORMX01000843-ORMX01000843.1-human-gut-metagenome-genome-assembly--contig:-NODE-843-length-22197-cov-3.634270_pt1 | contig 22197 bp, 14 predicted proteins | sample MGYA00242108_ERZ509007 | MGnify/ENA primary metagenome ERZ509007 (study PRJEB26280, sample SAMEA2338745) | human gut metagenome | biome: human gut; feature: human-associated habitat; material: faeces...
TGGATATCTTTTTAAAGAAACTCATACATATAATAAGAGTCAATTCGAGAATAAGTTTATTCGGAAAGTAGAACAAGAGGAAAGTGAAAATTCATAACAAATGTTGATATAGCGGGTGAAGTATGTATATGCTACAAATATGAATTTATCACTGGGATACCTCATTATGTTTTATTGTAAAAGAGGTGTGAAGGACAACTTAATCTAAGAAAATAAATCTAGTTAAGATTTTGCTTAGGCAGTTATACAATGAACTTTGACAGCCGAAAAATTATTATAGGAATTTTACATACTTTTTAAGTAAATAAGATTAATTCAAGCTGATACGCTATCTTTAAAAGCTTCATGGTACAGTACTTTATTCGTATGCTGTGCAATGAATAATTTAGGATAATAAAGAAAAGGATAATTATAAATGGATATAAATACTATTTTAAGTTCGACAGTTATTGTAGCTGTTATGTCAGGTTTTGTATCATATATTATTGCAAGAAGACAAGGGAATCTCCAATATATAACAGGAGAGCGAAAAGAATGGAGAGATAAAATAAGAGAAATAGCTCATATTGTAGATGGGGCATCATATGAAAAAACATTAGTAATATTGAATGAACTAAAGTTGAGAATAAATGCATTTGGGAATAATGCTGTACAAATAAGTTATTCCAGTGATGCACATATTTGGGAATTGATTAAAGACTTAGAAAATAAAAAACCATCAAAACAAGAATTAACTATGAAACAGAGACAATTAATAGAATATATTTCATTACTTTTAAAATATGATTGGGAGAGAAGTAAAAGGGAAGTAAAGGGAAATATATATGAAATAATAACAAAAACGCTTTATTTGATATTGAGTGTATATTTAATTGTATGTATTTATATATCAAGAGATGTAATAAATGTTGAAAATTATGGTTGGATAGATATATTTTCTATGATAGGCTGTTATATATTAATGATTACTATATGTAATATTCTTTGCAATTTTGAAATGAATGAAATTTGTAAAATAATATTAAAAGGTAGTACAAAGACTGAAAAAGACAATTGTAAAATAATATTAAAAAGAAAAACACACAAGAAAGATGTTAAAGGTATAGATTTAAGGCTGATTTTATGCTATATAACAATTGTTATTAGCATAATAATATTCGCATGCATATACATAAAAGTTATTACAATTATATTTAAAATGTTGAAATTAGGAAATGCAAATATATTATTTTCAACCATAATATATTTATTTGCAATTGTTCTTTATTTTTTATCCAAAACGAATAAAATAGATATAGAATATTATTATATTAGAGCAATAGAAGAAATAAGATTTAAATCATTAAATTGTGATAAAAATAATTAAGTAACTATAGTTTATCTAAGACAGGTGTGAAGCTATCTTTGTATAATAAATATCTAATTCCAATGTGTTAGATAATGGTGAAATTTAAAATTTCAATTTTTAATTAAGATACAATTTTATGCTTATTCTTGACGATATATGTAAAACAAAGTAAAATATTATATGTATTGTTTAGTTTTATCTGTGTAATCTTTGAAATATATGTATTATTATACAATTATGTGATTTATAGAATACATATAATGCTATTTATCAGATAATATCAGCAATACTTGATTTAATATTATTATTTTAATGTGATAGTTACATTTCTATCAGAATGGGAGGAAGTTAAACATGGCTTTAGTAGGAATAGTTATGGGTAGCGATTCTGATATGCCTGTTATGGCTAAGGCAGCAGACATATTAGACAAGTTAGGTGTATCTTATGAGATGACGATTATCTCAGCACACAGGGAACCAGATGTTTTCTTTGAGTATGCCAAGACAGCAGAGGAAAAAGGGTTCAAGGTAATAATAGCAGGTGCAGGAATGGCAGCTCATTTGCCGGGAATGTGTGCAGCTATATTCCCTATGCCAGTCATAGGAATTCCTATGCATACAACTTCTCTTGGTGGTAGAGATTCGTTATATTCAATAGTACAGATGCCAACAGGTATCCCAGTTGCAACAGTTGCTATTAATGGTGGTGCCAATGCAGGTATACTTGCAGCTAAAATTCTTGCAACATCAGATGCAGAGCTTCTTGAAAGACTTAAGAATTATACTAAAGAATTAAAGGAAAGCGTACAGGCTAAGGACGCAAGACTTCAGGAAGTTGGTTATAAGAATTATTAATAACATATTGTTATTTTAGAGATTAATATGTTACAGGAGTTAACAAGTAATATACTATAAATATCTATAATTAACATAGAAGTATTACAATAATATAAATTTATATAACTTATTATAATAATAAAATCTGTAAGGGATAGTTGCAATATATCATAATACCCTCACAGATACACAAGAACGGAGGACAATAATGGATTACAAGAACGCTGGTGTTGATATTGAAGCAGGTTACAAGTCAGTTGAGTTAATGAAGGATGCGGTTAAGTCTACATTCAGACCAGAAGTATTAGGAGGAATTGGTGGTTTCTCAGGTGCATTTTCACTTGAAAAGATTAAGCAGATGGAAGACCCTGTACTCCTTTCAGGAACAGACGGATGTGGAACTAAGGTTAAGTTAGCATTTATTATGGATAAGCATGATACTATCGGTATCGATGCAGTTGCTATGTGCGTTAATGATGTTGTATGTGCAGGTGGAGAGCCTCTTTTCTTCCTTGACTACATCGCATGTGGAAAGAATTATCCAGAAAAGATAGCTACAATCGTTGGTGGTGTTGCAGAAGGCTGCCGTCAGTCAGAATGTGCGCTTATCGGTGGTGAAACAGCAGAACATCCGGGTCTTATGCCAGTTGATGAGTATGATGTTGCAGGATTTGCTGTAGGTGTTGTAGACAGAAAAGACCTTATAACAGGTGAAAATATAAAGCCGGGCGATACACTTATCGGTATAGCATCAAGCGGTGTTCATTCTAATGGTTTCTCACTTGTAAGAAGTGTATTTACAATCACAGAAGAGTCGCTTAATACATATTATGAGTCACTTGGAAAGACACTCGGAGAGGCTTTACTTGCTCCAACTAAGATATATGTTAAGACTATGAAGTCTATAAAGAACGCAGGTGTACGCGTTAAGGGATGCAGCCATATCACAGGTGGCGGTTTCTATGAAAATATTCCAAGAATGCTCCCAGATGGTGTAAGAGCTGTTGTTAAGAAGGACAGCTACGAAGTACCACCTATCTTTAAGATGTTACAGACAGATGGTGAGATTGAAGAGCATATGATGTATAACACATTTAATATGGGTATCGGTCTTGTACTTGCAGTAGCTCCAGAGGATGTTGATACAACTATGGAGGCAATTAAGGCAGCAGGTGAAACACCTTATGTAATCGGTAGTGTTGAAGCAGGTGAGAAGGGAGTTACTTTATGCTAAGAGTAGCGGTTATGGTATCCGGAGGCGGTACTAACCTTCAGGCTATTATTGATGGTGTAAAGAATGGCACGATTACTAATACAGAAATAGTCGCTGTTATAAGTAACAATGCCGGTGCGTATGCACTTACAAGAGCTAAAGATAACGGAATAGCTGCTTACTGTGTATCACCTAAGGATTATGCGACAAGGGATGAGTTCAACAAGGCACTTTTAGATAAGGTCAATTCGCTCAATGTAGACCTTGTAGTGCTTGCGGGATTTCTTGTTAAAATTCCAGAGGAAATGGTTCATCAGTACAGCCATAGAATTATTAATATTCATCCATCACTTATACCTTCTTTCTGCGGAGTTGGCTTTTATGGACTTCATGTCCATGAGGCAGCTCTGGCAAAGGGGGTAAAGGTGACAGGCGCAACTGTCCACTATGTGGATGAAGGTATGGATACAGGAGAGATTATATTCCAGAAGGCTGTTGATGTTCTTGATGGTGATACACCGGAGGTTCTTCAGAGAAGAGTTATGGAACAGGCAGAATGGAAGTTACTCCCTGCAGCTATCAATAAGATTGCGAACGAGCATGCGAAGTAATACATTTATTTAATAAATATATCAGGATGTAAGGGCAAGAAGCGTTATTGTACAAACAATTACTTGAATTCTGTCATTACATCATATTAAAAGCTTGTCAGTATTAGCATTGATAATACTGGCAATTAAGTATAACGAGTACGAAAACTGGAGGAATAACATAATGAAGGTTTTAGTTGTAGGAAGCGGTGGACGTGAACATGCAATATGCTGGAAGATAAGCCAGAGTCCTAAGGTTGATAAGATATACTGTGCGCCGGGTAACGCTGGTATAGCAGAGGTTGCAGAATGTGTAGATATAAAGGCAATGGAGTTTGATAAGCTCGTTGCATTTGCAAAGGATAATGCTATTGACTTAACAGTTGTTGGTATGGATGACCCACTTGTAGGCGGTATAGTAGATGTGTTTGAGGCAGAAGGCTTAAGAGTATTCGGCCCTAGGAAGAATGCAGCTATACTTGAAGGTTCAAAGGCATTTTCTAAGGACCTTATGAAAAAGTATAATATTCCAACAGCGGCATATGAAACATTTACATCGGCAGAAGATGCAAAGAAGTACCTTGAAACAGCAAAGTATCCTATTGTGCTTAAGGCAGACGGACTTGCACTTGGAAAGGGCGTTCTTATCTGTGCTGATAAGGAAACAGCACTTGCTGGCGTAGATGAGCTTATGCTTGATAAGAAGTTTGGTGCAGCAGGTAATACTATCGTTATCGAGGAATTTATGACAGGTCGTGAAGTATCTGTACTTTCCTTCGTAGATGGTAATACTATAAAGATTATGTCATCTGCACAGGACCACAAGAGAGCAAAGGATGGCGATAAGGGACTTAATACAGGTGGTATGGGTAACTTCTCACCTTCACCATTCTATACTAAAGAGGTTGATGAGTTCTGTAAGAAACATATATATCAGGCAACTGTAGATGCCATGAAGGCAGAAGGAAGACCTTTCAAGGGTGTTATATTCTTTGGCCTTATGCTTACACCAGATGGTCCAAAGGTGCTTGAATACAATGCAAGATTTGGTGACCCTGAGGCACAGGTTGTACTTCCAAGAATGGAAAACGACATTATAGATGTATTTGAAGCATGCATAGATGGAACACTTGATAAGGTGGACTTAAAGTTTGCAGATAATGCGTGTGTATGCGTTGTTCTTGCATCTGACGGATACCCTCTTGAGTACAAGAAGGGCTTTGAGATATCAGTTATGGAAAACTTCAAGAATAATGATGGATATTTCTTATTCCATGCAGGTACTAAGTTCAATGAAGAAGGCAAGGTCGTAACAAACGGCGGACGTGTTCTTGGAGTTACAGCACTTGGCTCTGACTTAAAAGAAGCGCGTGCCAATGCATACAAAGCTACAGAATGGATAAACTTTGCTAATAAGTATATGCGTCACGATATAGGCAGGTCTATAGACGAAGCATAAATAATGGAGGACAATAACGATATGAAGATTACATCGGTAAAAGGTACAAACGATTATCTTCCTAATGAAGTGGAGATAAGAGATTATCTTCAGAATGAAATATTAAAAGTATATGTGGCTAATGGTTTTGAACATATAACAACTCCTGTTATAGAGGATATTGAAAATCTTGACAAGAGTGATGGTGGAGAAAATCTTAATCTTATATTTAAGATTATGAAAAGAGGAGATAAGCTTGATAAGGCACTTGCAAGCGGCGTTACATCACAGAATGAAAATGTGCTTGCAGATATGGGCTTAAGATATGACCTTACACTTCCACTGAGCAGATATTTTGCTAATAATAAGGATAAGCTTACACTTCCTATGAAATGTATACAGATGGATAGGGTATACAGGGCAGAACGTCCACAGAAGGGCAGACTCCGTGAGTTTGTACAGTGTGATATAGATATTATCGGTTCTGACTCAAGAGATTCAGAAGTAGAGCTTATACTTATAACAACAAAGGCTCTTAAGGCTATTGGTATGAAGAACTTCAAGGTCAAGGTCAACGACAGAAGATTACTTCGTGCATTCCTTATGGATTGTGGATTTGAAGAGAGCCAGCTTGACAGTGTGTGCATAACATTTGATAAGATGGACAAGGTAGGACTTGAAGGCGTAAGAAAAGAGCTTGAAGATAAGGAATTCGACAAGGCTGCTGTTGATAAGTTTACAGATTTCTTATCAGGTGTTGATAACCCACAGGAGATTACACTTGAGTCAGTAAAGGATATTCTTGTTGACAAGGCTCCTGCTGAAAGTCTTGAGTATATTATGAATTCAGTTAATGCACTTTGTAATGGTGAGTTTGATGTTGTATTTGACCTTTCTTTAGTAAGAGGACAGGGTTACTACACAGGAACAGTATTTGAAGTTGAGAGTATTGACTTTAAGGGTGCTATAGCCGGCGGCGGAAGATATGACAATCTTATAGGCAAGTTCTTAGGACAGCAGGTAAGCGCAGTAGGCTTCTCTATAGGCTTCGAGCGTATATTCTCTATCCTTATGGAACATGGCATAGACCTTCCAAACAAGGGCAACAAGATAGCTGTTATGTATGATGAGGGCGACCTTTCCAATGCATATAGAATAGCTGAAAAGTATAGGGCAGAAGGTAAGATATGCTCATTATATGTAAAGCCAAAGAAGATGGGTAAGTTCTTATCAAAGCTTCAGGAAAGAGGCTATGCAGGCTTTATTAATGTAAGTAATGGTGATGAGATATCAGACTTTGAATAATTACGAATAGTTAAAGCAAAGTATAAGCGTATGTATTATTACACTAAAGTTATTAATACATACGCTTTTTTATTAATGGGCGGCAGCTTTATCAAGAGCACTCTGTATAGCGCCAAGCAGCAGGCTGGAGGTGTACTTGTTAGCAGAGTCATAGGTTATGTTGGCAGTTGAACCGCTTTCCATAACAGCCTTCTTAATGTCGCCAAATGAACTGGTAAGCATCGGGTACATCGTCTGGACTGACTCTGACAGGTTGACGAGCTCAATATTGTTGATATTATCGGAGTCGACAGTTACCTGAATGTCAACGGGCGTTCCGTTAAGCATAAGTGAGGATGTATACACGCCGGGAGAATATGTAGCAGTACTGGCTTTATTCTGCCTGCTGGTTGTACTTGCAGGGCTGTTGTCTGGTTCTTTCACAGAGAGTATATATATAGTTGCTATTATGATAAATGCAGCAATTATGCATATAGTTATTATCAGTTTCTTAAGTGGTATGACTAATATTCTGGTAGGTCCACTCATCAGATTAATCCTCCTGTGCCGGATACTATTTGTAAGAATATATGATGCGTGATTGAAGGTTAGAACGGTATTGCATATAAATATAAAGATATAATTATCTGAAAATGTAATATTGGTAACATATTTAGAAAAAATGTAAAAGATTGAATAATCTAATCGTAAATAAGGAGATTACACTATGTCGTTACAGTATATACTAGGAGGTTCGGGGGCTGGAAAGTCCACATATCTGTACAATTCCATAATAAAAGAAGCCATAGAAAATCCGTCACTGGATTATATTATTGTTGTTCCTGAACAGTATACTATGGCGACACAGAAGAGAGTTGTTGAGCTTCACCCAAGAAAAGGAATACTGAATATAGATGTTGTGAGCTTTGAAAGACTTGCATACAAGGTATTTGAAGAGGTCGGGGCAACAGATTATCCAGTTCTTGATGATACAGGAAAAAATCTTATAGTAAGAAGAGTATTAGAGCAGAATAAAAAGTCGCTAAGGTTTTTTGGAAGTAATATATCCAATACAGGCTTTGTATCAGAGATGAAGTCAATTATATCAGAAATGCTCCAGTATGATATAGGCGTGGATAAGCTTATGGATATTAATGAGAGTGTGGATAACAATAGTTTGTTAGGAATGAAGCTTGATGATATATCACTTATATACAGTGGGTTTAAGGAATTTATAAAAGACCACTATATAACATCAGAAGAGATATTAGACCTTATGTGCAGAAAAGTGACAGAGTCTGCTAAGATAAGAGGAAGTATTATAGCATTTGACGGCTTTACAGGCTTTACACCGGTGCAGTACAGGCTTATGTCAATACTTCTTGATATGTGCAGCGAGGTCAAAGTGGCGCTTACAATAGATGCAAATGAGCATGCCAATGTCAATGAGGGAATAGAGACCCTTTTCTATATGACTAAGGATACAGTTGCACACCTTAATAAAATATGTGATGAGCAGCATATTAATGCAGAAAGCATAGTAATAGAAAATGCTGATAAGAAAGTGCAGACAAGATTTGAGTCATCAAAGGAGCTTGCATTTCTTGAAAAAAATATATTCCGTACAGGTACAAGATACTACAGCGGCAGGGTTGATGACATAGTGATGTATGTAGGTATCACTCCAAAGGATGAGATACAGTATGTCACGGGAGAAATATTAAAGCTTACAAGACTTTCAGGTTACAGATACAATGAGATAGCAGTTGTTACAGGTGATATATCGGCATATGGAAAGCTTGCTGCCAACATATTTGCACAGAATGATATACCATACTTCCTTGACCAGAAGCTCCACGTTACAGACAACTGTCTTGTTGAAATGATAACAGCAGCTCTTGATGTTGTTGAGAAGAATTATACTTATGATGCCATATTCAGATACTTAAGGACAGGACTTACAGGCATATCAGATGATGAGATAGATATTCTTGATAATTACTGCCTTGCAGTCGGTATAAGGGGCAGAAAACAGTGGAATACAGAGTGGACAAGAAAGTTCCGAGGCAGTGCCATGGCTACTGACCTTACAATGTTAAATGACTTGAGAGTGAGAGTTATAGAGCCTTTATCAGAGCTTGATGATAAGCTTAAGAGTGCAGACGGTGATGTTAAGGCTATGACAACAGCAGTGTATGAGCTGTTAGTCAGACTACAGTGCGAGGAGCAGATGCTTGAGCTTGCAAGCAATAATAAGGATGAATACAGACAGATATACGCAAAGATAATAGAGCTTTTTGATAAGCTGGTACAGCTATTAGGCAGTGAAAAGGTAACTGTAAAAGAATATAACCGTATTATGTCATCTGGTTTTGATGAGATAAAAATAGGACTTATTCCACCTACAAAGGACTGTATAGTTATAGGTGATATTGAGAGAACACGACTTGATAACATAAGAGCTATGTTCTTTGTTGGGGTAAATGACGGGTATGTTCCTAAAAAAAGCGACTGCAGAAGCGTATTGTCAGAAACAGACAGGGAAAAGCTTAAGACAATGGATGTTTCTTTGTCAATGTCAGTGAGGGAGAAAGCATTTGTACAGAGATTTTATCTGTATCTTATTATGACAAAGACATCGCAGAAGCTATATATAACTTATGCACATAACAGCATGGATATGAAAGCAATATTGCCATCTTATATTATAAGAATGATTAAGAAAATGTTTCCGGGGATGGATGTGCTTTCATATGACGATGCTGCAAAAGAGCGCTCATATATACGAATTCCAAAGGCTGAGCTTGAGTGGAGTGACGAGAACCTTGCAAAGATACTTGCAGACGGTGTTGCGCTTGACCTGTATGGAAAAGAGCTTACAGGAAGTGTCACATCATTTGAGCAGTATGCAGCATGCCAGTATGCGTACTTCTGCCGCTATGGATTGAAACTGGATGAGCGTGAAGAGTATAAGTTTGCAGTAAATGACTTTGGTACGATACTTCATGCGGTTATAGAGGATGTATCAAAGAACATAAAGCAGAATAAGAAATCGTTCGTGCTTTTATCTGACGAAGAAAGAAGAAGTATGGTGTCAGAGAGTATACATGCCATTGCGGACAGCTATGGAAACACGATATTAAAGAGCACGAGCCGTAACGAATTCCTTATAAAGCGTATGGAGGACCTGGCGGATAAGACACTGTGGGCGATAGGAAAACAGCTTGCAGACGGATTGTTTATACCTGACACATTTGAGAAAGGCTTCTTAACTAAGATAGAGGACTTACCTCACGATGTCACATTTTTTATGCAGGGAAAGATAGACCGAATAGATATATGTGAAGATGATGAAAATGTATATGTAAAGGTTGTCGATTATAAGACGGGACACTCGGACTTTGACCTGCTAAAGACATACTATGGACTTAAGATACAGTTATTTACCTATATGAGAGAGGCTATAAGCTTTGAAAAAAAGAGACATAAGGGCAAGAATATAGTTCCGGCAGGACTGCTTTACTATAATATAGACAATCCGATAGTTGAAACAAGGCAGGACGATGATGATAAGATTGAGGAGCTTATAAGAAAAGAGCTGCGTATGAAGGGTGTAGTCAATTCTAACAGAAATATTATAAGCAAGCTTGATTCAACAGAGGGAACATCTCTTAATATTCCGGTTACAGTGAGCAAGTCGGGAAGTATAGATGCATCTAAGAGCAAAGTGCTTACAACAGAGGAGCTTATGGCGCTTGGTGAGTACGTTGACAGGGGAAATGTCGTCAAAGCAACCAAAATACTGGACGGAAGTATCAATATCAATCCATATGAGCGAGGTCAGGACAGCAGTTGTAATTACTGTCCATATAACAGTGTATGTGGTTTTAGTGAGGATATGCCGGGAGTTAAGTTCAGAAGGCTTAACAGCTTAAGCGTAGAGGACATATGGTGCAGGATTAAAGAGGAAATTGAGTCATAAAAAGGAGTGTTATATATGGCAAAGTCATGGACATCGCAGCAGCTTGATGCTATGAACACAAAAGACAGGGATATTCTTGTATCGGCTGCTGCTGGTTCTGGTAAAACAGCAGTGCTTGTAGAAAGAATAGTAAATAAGATAACTAAGGAAAACGGAACAGATATAGACAGACTTGTTGTTGTTACATTTACAAAGGCAGCGGCAGCAGAGATGAAGGCAAGAGTAAGAAACAGGCTGGATGATATGCTCGATGAGGATGAGAAAAACAGCAACCTTATCAAGCAGATAGCACTTATAAATAATGCACAGATAACAACTATAGACAGCTTTTGTCTGTGGATATTAAAAAATCATTTCTCAGAGATTAATCTTGACCCGGGTTTCCGCGTTGCTGACAAGGGCGAGATAACACTTCTTGAAAATGATGTCATGCAGGATATGCTTGAGGATTATTATAAGGAAAGTGATGAGCAGTTCTTAGCACTCATAGATGCATATGGAACTGGCAGAAGTGATGCCAATATCGAAGAGATAATTAAGAAGATATATGTGCTTGCAAGAAGTAATCCATGGCCTGATGAATGGTATGAGCAGGTTATTGACACATACACAGGTATGGATAACAGCAATAATAAGGTACTTGTCAATCTGTATGAAAGTATACAGTGTTCTGCGCGTGACTATAAGAGAAAATATGAGTATATGATTGAGCTTTGTGGAAGGGTTGACGGACCGATATCCTATCTTGATGCAATCAATTCGGATTATATGAATATATGCAGGATTATAGATGCGGCAGACTTTGATGAGCTTTCAGAAAGAGTTATTAAGACAGAATTCACACGTTTAAGTACCAAAAGGATGCCGGATGCAAGGGATGACTTAAAAGAATATGTCAAAGTCCAGCGTGACAAGTATAAAAAATACATAGCAGGACTGCTTAAGACAGTATTTACGGCGGATATTGACAGTCTTATGGAGGATGTACATTCCAATGCACCAGCCATAAGTATGATGGTAAAGCTGTCAAAGGACTTTGCTGACAGGATGGAAGAAGAAAAACGTGACAGGGGAATAGTCGAGTTCAGTGATATTGAGCATTATGCGCTTGATATTCTTGTCACAAAGCAGGATGGAAGTAAAGAATATACAAATGTTGCAGATGAACTTGCAGAATATTTCGATGAAATACTCATTGATGAGTATCAGGACTCCAACCAGTTACAGGAGGAGATACTTACGGCGGTATCAAAGCACAGATTAAGTGATGTTCCCGATAATATGTATATGGTTGGCGATGTAAAGCAGAGTATATATAAGTTCAGACTTGCGTGTCCTGAGCTTTTTATGAATAAGTATTATAGTTATTCCGGCTATGATGAACAGAAGGAAACAGGGGTAATAAGTGACTGTAAGATAGAGCTTCAGAAGAACTTCAGAAGCAGGAAAAATGTACTTGATACAACTAATGATGTGTTCTACAGGGTTATGAACAGGAATTACTGCGGCATAGAGTATGACAGCAACCAGCAGTTAAACTGCGGTTTTGAATATCCAGAGTGTACTGATAAAAGAAACTTTGGGTGGGAGGACGAGAAAAGCACAGAAACAGTGCTTATAGATACGTCAGAAGATGATGAAAACAGCAGTATTGAAGCAGAAGCTATGTATATGGCAGAAAGAATAAAAAAATTCATGTCAAAGGATGAGCCTTATTATGTTTTCGATACAGACTTATCCGACTATAGGAGAATACAGTACAAGGACATAGTAATTCTTACAAGAACACTTTCCGGCTGGGCGGATACAATAGTAAATATACTTCTAGACAGGGATATTCCAGCTATGGCAGATACGGCACAGCAGTACTTCAAGTTAAGGGAGATAAAGGTTCTTATAAGCCTTCTTACATGTATAGATAATCCTCTGCAGGACATTCCTATGGCGGCAGTGCTGTTATCATACTTTGGCGGTTTCACAGAGGATGAGCTGGCTGACTTGAGAGTGTATGGAAAGAAGAGTGCAGGTGCTGACAGATTATTTGTAAAGCAGATGCAGAGCCTTATAAAGAATACTACAATAAAAGATACTGATAAAAAAGAAAATGCAGAAAAGCTTTCAGCACTTTCTGATAAATGTGAAGCTTTTCTTGATAAGCTTAAGGTATGGCGTGAAAAGTCAAGACTTATGACAATATATGACCTTCTGTGGGATATTGTATACAATACAGGATATTATGATTATGTTGGAACTATGCCGGTAGGTAAGAAAAGACAGTCGAATATAGATGTACTGCTTGATAAGGCATCATCATTTGAGGGAACAAGCTATAGCGGACTGTTTAACTTCTTAAGATATATAGAAAGATTACAGAAGTACGATATAGAACTTACGGACTCATCAGGAACGGGCGGCAATGGCGACTCAGTCAGAATTATGAGTATCCATAAGAGTAAGGGACTTGAATTTCCGGTAGTTATTATGGCAGGACTTAATAAGCAGATTAATAAAACAGATGCAAGAAATAAGCTTGTTATAGACAGGGAGCTTGGAATAGGAACAGATTATGTCAACCTCACAAGACAGACCAAGACACCTACACTTATTAAAGGGGCAATAGCAAGAAAGATATTAAGGGACTCAATATCAGAGGAAGAGCGTGTGCTATATGTTGCAATGACAAGAGCAAGGGAAAAGCTTATTATGGTAGGCGGTGTAGCCAGCATAGATAAGAAAATGTCTGCATGGCAGATGATATCAGATGAGCTTTGTGTCAATGGTGTATATTCGTATGCAGATTGTGAAAATATAGACAGATATTCTGATATGATTATGCCGGTGGCACTTATGAAGCAGGAGGATAATAAAGGTACATTTGAATTCAGCCTTATAAGTTCAGCGGATATTATCAAAGAAGATGAAGCCATAAATAAAGAGGCACAGTCTGAAAATGTATCAGCAGATGAAGATACAGGCATTAACAAAGGTAAAGAAAGTATGAATGAAAGCCTGAATGATACAGATGTTTACAATGATGATAAAGCACAGACGTATGACCGACAAAAGACAGAGGGACTTCCACCATATATCAAAGACCCCGATGCTGACAGAAAGGTTAAGGTTACAGTAACAGAATTAAAGCAGATGCAGGCGGAGGCTGACTATGATGGTGATGCATTTATGCATGATGATATAAAGGCTGCTTATGATGAGGCAGAGCGTGATGAAGATAAGAGCAGGGCTGCTGATACTGAAAATGTGGAAGAAGGTGCAGACAGTTTTATTCCGACTATTCCTAAGTTTATATCAGGAAGTGAAGAAACTCTGAGGGCGAATGAGAGAGGAACGGCGTACCACAGAGTTATGGAGTGTCTTGATTATAATAATGTTGAAAGCTTTGAGGATGTACAGGCGGATATCCACAGAATGTTGGAAACTGAGCGTATGAGTGAGGTGCAGATAAATAATATCAATGTAAAGGATATATACACATTTGTAAGTTCACCTATAGGAAAAAGAGTGAGAGCTGCTGCCATAAGCGGCAATATGAGGCGTGAGCAGCCGTTTGTGTTTGAGTATGACAGACAGCTTGTACAGGGTGTAATAGACCTTTTTATAATAGAAGATGGAAAGATAGTTATAGTCGACTATAAGACAGACCGTGTAAGAAAGGGAGAAGCAGGAGAGAAGGAACTTATAAAAAGATACAGCGTGCAGCTTGATTATTATGCTAAAGCCCTGTCACAGCTTACAGGTCTTGAGGTTAAGGAAAAGCTTATATATTCATTTACACTGGGGAGAGAGATAAATGTTGGTTCTTAAATATATGTCTGAACAGTTGAATTTATGAGCTTTATACTATATACTAAATTAGTTATACTAGGTTTATAACTAGAAGAACGGAGATTAGTGTGAAAAATAGATTTTAAACTTACGCAGAAATGAGGATTATTATGTCAGATATTACAAGTGAAATAAAGAAAAGAAGAACATTTGCAATCATATCGCATCCGGATGCTGGTAAGACAACTCTTACAGAAAAGTTCCTGTTATACGGAGGAGCTATCAACTTAGCCGGTTCTGTAAAAGGTAAGAAAACAGCAAAGCATGCGGTTTCAGACTGGATGGAGATAGAAAAGGAGAGAGGTATCTCGGTTACTTCCTCAGTACTCCAGTTTAACTATGACGGATACTGTATCAATATCCTTGATACACCGGGACATGAGGACTTCTCAGAGGATACTTACAGAACACTTATGGCAGCAGATTCAGCCGTCATGGTAATAGATGCCTCAAAGGGTGTTGAGAAGCAGACAATCAAGCTTTTTAAGGTATGTGTTATGCGACATATCCCTATATTTACATTTATTAATAAGATGGATAGAGAGGCTAACGATCCTTTTGAGCTTCTTGATGAGATAGAAAATGTCCTTGGAATAGCAACATGTCCTATCAACTGGCCTATAGGCTGTGGTAAGGAATTCAAGGGCGTATATGACAGAAAGCAGAGGGAAGTGTCACTTTTTAAGGCTGCGATGAACGGACAGAAGGAAGTTGCAACTAAGAATATTGCACTTGATGACCCTGAACTTAAGGCAGAGATAGGCGATGCTTATCTTTCTAAGTTAGATGAGGATGTTGAACTTCTTGACGGTGCAAGTGCAGAGTTCGACCTTGCAAAGGTACAGGCAGGTGATCTCACACCGGTATTCTTCGGTTCAGCTCTTACTAACTTTGGTGTGGAAACATTTTTACAGCATTTCCTTGATATGACTACATCGCCACTGCCACGTAATTCCTCAGCTGGTCCTATCGACCCATTTAAAGAAGATTTCTCAGCATTTGTATTTAAGATACAGGCTAATATGAATAAGGCACACAGGGACAGAATTGCATTTATGCGTATATGTTCAGGAAAGTTCACTGCCGGTATGGAGGCTAACCACGTACAGGGTGGAAAGAAGATAAGACTTTCACAGCCACAGCAGATGATGGCGCAGGAAAGACATATCGTTGAAGAGGCGTATGCAGGCGATATTATCGGTGTATTTGACCCGGGAATATTCTCAATCGGTGATACTATATGCTCATCTAACAAGAAGTTTATGTTTGACGGTATTCCTACATTTGCACCAGAGCATTTTGCAAGAGTAAGACAGATGGATACTATGAAGCGTAAGCAGTTCATAAAGGGTATCAGCCAGATAGCACAGGAAGGTGCTATCCAGATATTCCAGGAGTACAACACAGGTATGGAAGAAATAATAGTAGGTGTTGTTGGTGTTCTTCAGTTTGAAGTACTGGAATACCGTCTTAAGAACGAGTATAATGTAGATATAAAGCTTGAGCCGCTTCCATATGAACATATCAGATGGATAGAAAATCCACAGGAGATAGATGTAAACAGAATAGTTGGTACATCAGATATGAAGAAGATTAAGGACCTTAAAGGTAATCCACTTCTTGTATTTGCTAACAGCTGGTCTGTCAATATGGTACTTGAACGTAATGAGGGTCTTAAGCTGTCAGAGTTTGGAAAGAATTAATGAGTAACTAAGACAACAGGATGCTGCATCAGACTTGAATAATGTCACATAAGGAACTGGGTGATTAGATGAAAGAAAACTACAGATGTATTGTAAAAAAGATAACGGCTGTTGTACTTATGGTAATAGTGCTTATATGTACGCAGTATGGTTATACAGGGGTTTTACAGGTTAAAGCCGAGGACAGTATCATAGCGACAGGTTATGTCAATTATGATGTCACGGACTTAAGAATAAGAACCAAGCCGGTTAACGGCAGTATCGTAACTAAGGTCAACGGAGGCTTTAAGTTTGATATATACGAGGAAGTAAGCACAAGTTCAACCTATACGTGGTACAGTATCGGGTTCTATCTTGATGGGGAATACACAAGAGGATATATAACTTCACAGTACACAACTAAGGATAAGAAGTCTGACTATAAGCCGGATAATAACTTTGAGGATTATCTTAATGCACAGAATTTCCCAACGTCCTACAGGGAGAGCTTAAGACAGCTTCACGAACAGTATCCTCTGTGGGTGTTTGTGGCAGACCATAACGGCAGGGACTGGGATACTATGGTAAATGCGCAGAATGTTATAGGACGAAGCCTTATATACAGTTCAGCGGATGCTTCATGGAAGTCGACAGCCGCAGGCTGCTATAACTGGGAAACAGGAGAGTACACCATATTAGATAGTGGCGGATGGGTTCAGGCATCGGAAGGACTTATAAAGTATGCGCTTGACCCACGTAACTTCCTTAATGATACATATATATTTATGTTTGAAAGCCTTTCGTATGACTCTTCTGTACATAATACAGAGGGTGTGCGTAATATCATAAGTGGAACATTTATGGAAAACTCAAGCCACGACTTAGATGGCTATGATTATGCATCACTTCTTATGTATGCAGGTGAGGTGTCAAAGGTCAGTCCTTATCATCTTGCAACAAGAATTATACAGGAACAGGGTGCTAATGGCGCAGGTAATGAGATATCTGGAAATGTAAGCGGCTATAAAGGCTACTATAACTATTACAGCCAGAATGCGTATGCAAGCGGAGGACTTTCAGCGGTGCAGAATGGCCTTAAGTATGCTATGCAGACAGATGACACTAATATGCGACCATGGAATACAAGATACAGAGCGGTTGTAGGCGGTGCCATCAACCTTGGAAAGTGGTATATCAACAGAGGCCAGGATACTATATACTATGAGAAGTTTGATATAAAGAACTTTTCACATCAGTATATGACCAATGTACTTGCACCACGTTCAGAGGCGACAAGGGCAAAGAAGGCATACAGCACAAGTACACTTAACAACACTACATTTAAGTTTACAATACCGGTATATGACAATATGCCATCGTCAAGATGTGTTATACCAGATGGCAATAAGAGCTCTAATAACTGGTTAAGAGGTCTGTCAGTTGACGGATATTCACTTACACCAACATTTGCGGCGGATACTACAGACTATAGTCTTATAGTTGACAATGATGTTACAGGCATAGATGTATCAGCTTCGGCAGCAGATACTAATGCAAGTGTAAGCGGAAGAGGCAGCCATGAGTTATCAGTTGGTGATAATAAAATCAACATAATAGTTACAGCAGAGGACGGTACAACAAAGACTTATACTATCAGTGTTGTAAGAAAGAAAGCTGAAAATCCTGAGCCGGTAAAGCCGGATAATGGAAATAATAACAATAATAACGGCTCTGGCGAGAATGACGGCTTTAGCAGTAACCTTAATGTCGATAATGATAATGGCATAGTTACGGGAGTCGGAGTTGGAAGCAGTGTTGAGAGTATACTTAACGGAATTACTTACACTAATGGCTGCTACGGAAAGCTTCTTAACAGCTCTGGCAGTGAGTGTGCTGCAGATGACACAGTGGCAACAGGCAATAAGCTTGTTATATATAAGAAGGACGGAAGTATATATGCCCAGTATGATGTTGTTATATATGGCGATGTAAATGGTGATGGAAGAATAACAAGTATGGATATGTTATATATAAAAAGACATATTCTTTACATTAAGACATTGTCAGGTGCTTACCTTTTAGCAGCAGATACTAACAAGGACAGCGATGTTACAAGTATGGATATGTTATACATAAAAAGACATATTCTGGATATAAAGTATATACAGCAGTAAATGGAGAATATAATGAAAGCAATCAGAAAAGTTACATTATGTGTTCTATCATTTGTCGTTATGTTTATGATGATGACAGCTACATTTGATAAAAAAGATGTATCAGCGGCAGAAACAGCAAGAATATCTGTAAGTTCAGGAAGCTGTGAGGTCGGTGATACAGTTACAATCACAATAACAGTAAGCGGTTCTAATATTATGCTGTGCGATTTTTATGTTAATTATGATGCATCTATAATTACTGCACAGTCAGGATATGACGCAGGTGGCAATGGAACGATAAGAATTGTATCAACGGAAAGTACTACATTTAAAGTTACATTTAAGGCTGTAAAGCCGGGTACTTCAACAATATCAGTTGCAAGGTCAACAGCGCAGATAGGCTCAGAGACTGAGGATAGTATGAATGTGGCAGCCTCATCAGGAAGTGTAAGCGTATCAGCACCGGCAAGCTATTCATCTGACGACACTTTAAGTTCGTTAGAGATAAGTCCGGGAGTGCTTTCGCCAGCATTTTCACCAAGTGTTACCACATATACTACATCGGTGGGAAGTGACTGCGACAAGCTTACAGTAAGTGCCATAGCCAATGACTCAAAGGCAACAGTTAAAGTATCAGGAACACGTATGGACCCGGGACTTAATACAACAACCATTACAGTTACGGCAGAGGACGGAAGCAAGAGAACATATACAATAAAGACAACAAAGGGCGATGATGTTAAAACACCGGATGATACGACAAAGGCGACTGACAGCGGCCAGCCGGATAACAGCCAGTCTGGTACAGATGGACCGGATACAAGTGCTATTCAGGAGCCAAATGTTGATGTAGGCGGCAGGGAATATAAGATAATATCATCCTTTGATGAATATCCTCTTCCAGACGGATATGTACAGGCAGATTCAGACTACAATGGTGTTAAGATTGCAGTAGGAATGGGAACTAATACAGACCTGTTATTAGTATATCTTGAAAGTGTGGATGGCACAGGAGAGAGCGGCTTTTATGTGTATGACTCCGTTAACCAGTCATTTTCAAAGTACATAGAAGTATCACAGCCGGAATTATCATACTGCATACTTCCTATAGATGCAGCTTCTATGGAGCTTCCGGATGGATATGAGCTTGGAAAGATAGATATAGACGGCAGGGAAGTGGAAGTGCTTCTTGATAAGACTGGCAACTATGCACTCTTTTATGGTGTGAGCTCAACAGGCGGAACAGGATGGTTCAGATATAATACCAATGATGGAACTATACAGGGTTACGCAGGTTATAATACAGCGGATGAGACGGTATTTAATATAATAGACAGGAAGAATAACAGCAGTACAGGTTCTTTTAGCTTATTTAAAGGCATAAATCTTATATTTATGATTATTATTGCTGCTCTTGCTATAGTTATCATAATCCTTGCAGTTATGGTCGAAATGCTCTCACGCAAGCTTAAAGTAAGCAAGAAAGCATTTGTAAAGGCTATGGATGATTATGATGATTCAGACGAATATGATGAGCTGATTAATATTAAGGATGGTTCATCAAGGACTTTACATGCAGGTGATGTAAAGGATAGCTACAATAGCGAAGATGACAGTACTGACTATGCTGAAGATAATAATGCTGATTATGAAGATAATTCTTATAGCGCGGATGAAAATGATTTATCTGATAAGAATTATGATGCTGATGCAGAGGATATTCTGAATAACTCTGGTATATCAGATACAGAAGATACATCATCAGAAAATGTGTCAGAAGAAATTGAACTTGAAGAGATTGAGTTAGAAGACAAAAACCGATAAAAGTAAATATATTATATGCTATATAAGTATCCTCTGGTGGATTGGACTTTATTTTATAAAGTTATCTGCCAGAGGATATTTTTTGTTTGACATATATATCATAGTGGTACAAATATTAGTTAATATAGGAATATGGTACTATATATTGTATTTCACGAACGAAAGAGTGAAAAAGAAAAGCGTGGAAATATTATGTCTGGCATTGGCGGATGGATACTTTAAAGGTTGGGGAATAAATTAATTGAGCGGTTAAACGAATGTGTAAGCTATATGTAAGGACTATGATATATAATGATAACAAGTTAATTAAGTGACTAAAGTCTGAATGGTCTGGGGGTGGCTTATTATGAGGAAAAAGGCGGTATTAAGTGCTATATTTTTTATGATGGCTATGTTGGCGGCGTGTACTAAATACCAGATAAATGAGGAACAGTCTGATAATAATAATCCTTTTCCTGATTATGTATATAATCAGGAAAAGGAGCAGGGGGTATATGGGCAGTCAGATATGGCAATAGCAGAAAATGGCTATTATTATATAATTGACAATGTTTTGTATTTTTATAATATAAATAGCGATGTCAATATGCCGTTATGCTCTAAGGTAAACTGTAATCATGATGGTGAAACATGTGATGCTTATGTTAGTGGAATTAATGCAGAAAATGGCACATTTGAATGTAATTGCATGGATGAAAAAGTTATGTATTATAATAATCATTTATATTGTATTGAGATTACTAAAGACAGGGATTATTATTTATGCCAGTATGATGCTACATTTGGAAATAAAGAACGTATTACAAAGCTTGCATCAGTAAAAGATGAGCAGATAATGGTAACCAGTGTACAGGCAAGTATGATATCAGATGGTTATTTTTATTACTATACATCATTTTTGGATGCTGACTATGCAAAAAATGGTTATATTGCACCATTTTATATATGTAGAATAAGGCTTGAAAGCAATTCATCAAGAGAGGTTCTTGGAGAATTTCAGTTTCCGGGAGATTATGCTATGAAAGCTGGAGAGAACAATGGTTTTGGCGTTTATCTGTCAGATAATAATATTTATTTTTATGCTGGCGGAACAGGGAGAATGTATTTTTATGATAATAATGTACAATACCGTGTTTCAAAGTATGATTTAAGTACAGGTCAATATACAGAATTATGGACATATACAGGTGATGACAGAGTAGATGTATTTGGAGAAAATACAGGAAAAGTAGATGGTATGTCAGATGGCAGTTATGTCAGGATGGATAGTAATGGTAATTTCTACATTATGACATCATCAACAGGTAATAATAATGATACCTTAATTAAGGTTAATTTTGATAAAAATACAAGTGAAGTTATTTACACTACAGATATGGAGAAGTTGTATTCATTACAAAGTGATGGTGAGTATTTATATTTTTTTGAGTCTACACAAAGCAGAGAAACAAAGTCATATTTCACAGCAATAGATATGAATGGTACATTAAAAGCACAATATGAAATGGAATATGATGAGGAATTTTTGGAAAAAGCAAAAAAATATTATGAGCAGTATCCAGAGGATACTTCTGTTGTTGTGGATGCATCAGGAATCTGTGTATATGGGATTGACGAAAGATATATTCTTATGGGCAGCAATAGTGATTCAGATGTATATAAGAATTTAAAATCTCTTAATAGCAAACCGTATAAAAAGGTGATAACAACAGGCGTAGGAGTAATAAATAAAATGGATTATCTGAATAGTGGCACTGCATCAATAAAACAGATATATCAGAATTTATCATAGTTACAGAGCAGGGTTAAATATAAAATGTTTAATCCTGCTTTTTAAAAATAATTACGGGGAGAAGGGATGTTATGGCAGAGCTTAAAAGAATTGTTGGAAAAACATATATAGGTCTGTTGAACAATCGTGAAATGACAACCGACGGTTGTCAAAATTACAACCGTCGGTCGATTGACGGGTTTTGCTCGCTTGTGCTATAATTGTGATA
>ENA-ORMX01000854-ORMX01000854.1-human-gut-metagenome-genome-assembly--contig:-NODE-854-length-22061-cov-16.957966_pt1 | contig 22061 bp, 21 predicted proteins | sample MGYA00242108_ERZ509007 | MGnify/ENA primary metagenome ERZ509007 (study PRJEB26280, sample SAMEA2338745) | human gut metagenome | biome: human gut; feature: human-associated habitat; material: faeces...
TTGCTGTATATTTCAATCGCGGATTAAGGTGCAAGGCTATCGCTGAATAGTTACCCTGCAAATATGTCGCAAAAGCTATGGACATTATGCGTTTGCTTCTGAAGAACATCAAAAATCCAGTCTGTCAATTTTGCCTTGCAGCCTATGTATCTGCGACTTTCCAATTTGTACGGACGTGAATACACACACTCTTGCCATAATGGTTTTATGTCATTACCATATTCTACAATAGCTTCTCTCAAAGTGCATGATTCTATATCCTCACATCTAATCTTTGAATAATCCATTTTTAACGCATAATATTTTAATTTGTTAGCACTATATAAATAATAATGTTACAATTCTATTTTCCACCTTTTTCCTCACCAAACTTTCTAATCTCGTTTGTGAGTACTTCCTCTAATTCTTTTTTGGGCACTATCAGTTGATAGTCAGCCACGCCTATCGGCTTGCCCATGTCTTCAAGGGCAAGCTCCACTTCCACACGGTCTTTCTCCGCACAGAGGATGATGCCGATAGAGCGGTTTTCATCTGCACCACGTTCAAGGCGGTCGAGCAGCGAAAGATAATAGTTCATCTTTCCTGCATACTCTGGCTTGAAAGCACCAATCTTCAAGTCGACAGCCACAAGGCAGCGTAAGCCACGGTGGAAGAATAGCATATCCACCTTGCTTTCCTTTCCGTTATACTCCAGTACGTGTTGGTTGCCTATAAAAGTAAAGCCGTTGCCGAGCTCCATAAGGAAGCGTGTGATGGCTTTCACAAGTCGGTCTTCAAGTTCCAATTCCAGTATAGGACTTGTCACTCCAAGAAAGCCGAGATTGTAACTGCTGCTGAACACCTCATTGGCATATTGAGCTTGCTCCATAGGAAGCGTGCGACTGAAATTGTTATCAACCTTTGTTGCCAACTGCGACTCGTACATATTTAGCTTAATCGCATTGAGTAGTAAGTCGCGATTCCAACCTTTAGCAATAGTTTCTTTCGCATAAAACAGAGTAGCTTCATCATTCTTATTCTTGCTCATAATGAGCAAGTTGTGCGACCACGGCAAAAGTGCTACGGCGCGTAGCACTTTTTCATCGTGCCCTGCATAACGAAGATAAAACTTCTTCATGTTCCAAAGCTGTCGAGGTGAAAGGCCCATCTTCGGATAGCGTTCTTTCAAGTCTAAGGACAACTGGCGTACCACGCCATCCCCATGTCCGCTTTCTACCTTTCGCTCTTGAAGCATCTTACCAATCTCCCAATATGCGGAAGCAATATTGCCGTTAATATGCTTGGCAATTTCCTGTCGGGCGTGTTCAATCACTGCAACGGCATGTTGCAGCATCGACTCGTAGTCTTCACGTTTTATTGGAAGTTGTTTGTTATCAGTGTTCATTTGTGATGTTTCTCTTTTTCTGTTGCTGACAAGTTTTTACCTGTCTTTTTCGTTTCATGTAGTCCACAAAAATACACCAAGGTACTTTAAAGAACAACACCCTGCAAAAGTACAAAAAAACAATGACGTGTTGGTACTTTTCGATATTAAACTTTCCTAACTCACACATATTACATTGTAAATCTTGTCTTTTCACCCACCACCATTCACAGGAACACGACATCGCACCAATCATTATCAACGACAAGACGAAGTACATCCCGTGGGGAGGCGACAATCAGATGCCGTACAAAATTAGTGCACTTACCATTCTGCAATACATAAACTTCATTAACAACAAGCCCATTGGTAGAATTAAGTATGCACTAAATTAATTCCGCCAACAGGTTTATTTTGGGTAAATTACCGCGCAGCAAAACTGACATTACCGCATATCTAAAACAGCGTTACCGCATTGCGGGAATAGGATTATTGTGCTGTGGTAATTGCGCATAGTTTCAGATTAGAAATAAACGAAGCTGCAATTAAATATAAAAGAAGCTGATATCAGACATAAAAAAGCCGGCGATTTAGTGTAATCGCCGGCTGGATTCTTCAGCTGTTTACTTGTTCAGATACTCAGCGCACATCTCTGCGCAGCGCTCGCCGTCGACACCAGCCGAGACGATGCCACCGGCATAGCCAGCGCCCTCGCCACAGGGGAAGAGTCCCTGGATGCGCACGTGCTGCAGCGTGGTGAAGTCGCGTGTGATGCGCACGGGCGACGATGTGCGAGTTTCGGTGGCGATGAGCACAGCCTCGTTGGTGAGGAAACCGTGACTCATCTTGCCGAACTTCTTGAAGCCCTCCTGCAGACGCTTGCACACATGCTGCGGCATCCAGAAGTGAAGGGGCGAGGATATGAGTCCGGGAGCATAGCTGCTCTTGGGCAGATCGTAGCTGAGGCGGTTGTTCACGAAGTCTGCCATGCGCTGCGCCGGAGCGGTCTGCTTCATGTTGCCCTGCTGCCAGCACGCACGCTCCAATTCTTCCTGGAAGTGCATCACGCGCAGCGGATCGTTCTCGTCGCCGCCCACGTCCTCGGGGCGTGTCTCGACGACCATGCCCGAGTTGGACCATTGCGTGCCACGATTGCTGGGGCTCATGCCGTTAACGACGAGCTGCTGCTTGTCGGTAGCCGCCGGAATGACGAAACCGCCGGGACACATGCAGAACGAGTAGACACCGCGTCCGTCCACCTGCGTCACGAAGCTGTACTCGGCAGCAGGCAGATACTTGCCGCGTCCGTTGCGCGAGTGATACTGTATCTGATCAATCAGCTGCGACGGATGCTCAAGGCGCACGCCGACGGCGATGCCCTTCGCCTCAATCTCTATCTTCGCCTCGGCGAGATAGCGGTAGACGTCGCGTGCAGAGTGGCCCGTGGCGAGAACGACCGGTCCGCGGAAGGTCTTCTCGGCTCCGGTCTGCAGGTCGACAGCCTCAACGCCCACCGCCTTGTCGCCCTCGAGCAGCAGTCGGGTCATCTTGGTCTGGAAGTGAACCTCGCCGCCGCAGCGTATGATGGTGTTGCGCATGCTCTCGATAACCTGCGGCAACTTGTCGGTGCCGATATGCGGATGGGCGTCGACGAGGATAGACGTAGAGGCTCCGTGCTGGCAGAACACGTTGAGAATCTTCTCGATGCTGCCGCGCTTCTTCGAGCGGGTGTAGAGTTTGCCGTCGGAGTAAGCGCCGGCGCCGCCCTCGCCGAAGCAGTAGTTGCTCTCGGGGTCTACGGTCTGCGTCTTGGTGATGTTGGCGAGGTCTACCTTGCGCTGTCGCACATCCTTGCCGCGCTCAAGCACCACGGGGCGCAAGCCCAATTCGATGAGACGCAGCGAGGCGAAGAGTCCGCCGGGGCCCTCGCCTACCACTACCACCTGCGGCTTCTGGCTCACGTCGCCGTACTCGGTGTGTACATACTCGGCGTCCTGCGGTATCTCGTTGATGTAGACACGCACGGTGAGGTTGATGAAGATAGTGCGCTGACGCGCGTCGATGCTACGCTTCAGCACACGCACGGCGTTGACGGTGCGTGCGTCGATGCCCTTTTCGTCGGCAATGTAGCTTATTATGTTTTGCTCGCTCGAGGCTACCACGGGCAGCACTCGTATTTGAAATTCCTGAATCATATCTATTATTTTGTTATTTTTTTGCTTGGTTGGTGGGGTGCGTGGGAGGTGTGTCAAAACTCAATTAACGCGGGCTGAAAGCCCCAAAGCACATAGCCCAGGGCAGCGCCCTGGGTATCATGGTGAATATAATTAACAATGCACCCTGTAAGGGCAACACCATAATAATTAAGCTTTTGCCCTTGCAGGGCGTATGGCTCGTGTTCGTCTTTTAACCCAGGGCGCTGCCCTACCCTTTATACACATCTTTGACAATTCTCAACATCTCACATTTGCAGAAGAAATTGTCAAGTCCTGTTTGGTGGTTACTGGTGGTTGCCGTTACCAATTCTCCAAGATACGGCTTTAATCGCTGTAAATCAGTCATTTATAAATTTTTGTCTCGTGATACAAAATCAGCGAGGGACAAAAACGGGACAAAACCACGGAAAAATAAAGTCAAGAACACTTTGCCCGAAATATCCCTTGTGGAATACCTCTGTTTCGTTTGCAAAGGTACAAATTTGTCCCTTGAAAAACGAGGGGAAATCCCTATTTCTCTCATTCACAACTCATTTTCCTACCATTGTACTCCAAATGTGGTTATTGCAAACGGTTTTGACCTCAAACGGCTTGGTTTGCGAAAATTGGGTGTTAAATTTTGTTTTGCACTCTGTTGGACATTTTCAAAAACGAGAACTGGCAATAGAACCAAAGATTTGCCACCCTTATTGTCCAATCCTTGGTTCTGTGAATGTTTGAACGATAGACATTTGAAGATGCTGAATTTCAAGTAAATGTCCGACCAATCTACCACATTGCAGCATGGCAAAATAGAACCAAAGAATTGAAAATCAGCACTTTTAATAAACCATAACGGCTGCTTGAATATCATTGGCAACAATATACCTTTGCAGCCGAAATCGATAACGAAATAAACAAAATATCAGATTTATGACAGAAAAGAACGCATTAAAGATGAACCTCGACCATGAGCGCAAGATAGTGGAGCTTCAGTCGAGAGTGAACAAGTTGGAGAACCTTTGCTATATGACAAAGGAGGTGTTGAACCTTGAAGAGGCTTCCGCCTTTCTCGGCATTGCCAAGAGCACGCTCTACAAGATGACGCATCTTAACCAGTTGCCGTACTTCAAGCCTGCAGGCAAGCTCATCTTCTTTGAGAAGAAAGCCTTGCTTGACTGGGTACGAGGAGCAAGATCCATGTCGGAGGAGGAGATAAGACTGGAGGCTGCAAACCGTCTGAATGAAATGAACAATAGACCATAGCATCATGACGAAAGATGAACTTGTAAACAGTCTGCAAAAACGTGATCCTCTGTTGGCTAATGCGGTCAGCAATATGGTAGACTTTATTTCCGACCGCTTTCCTGCTGCTTACCCAAGCAAGGAACAGACGGAAGCAGTCAATAACTATCTTCACTCGGTCTATGCTGACGGTGACGGAACCATGTCGGAAAGAAACTGTGAGCACCGAAGAATAGCATCACAGAAAATTACCATCAATGCCATACAAGTGCTTGACAGTCCTCAACTTGACCGACTGCAACGTGTGCTTGACCATATCGCATACGACAAGGAGTATTATATGCCAGAGAGAGGCTTCGGCATGAGGCGATAGTTTCTCTTTTGACGGCAGAGAGTTTTCCGCATAACAGCAAGAAAAGATTTACACAACAAAAATAAACAACGATGAACAGTAATATTTTCAACAGCATTATCCTGAGTAATGAACAAGTGAACTATCTGATGGGTGGCACGGCTGGCATCAATCGCCTTTCATGCCTTTATCAACTCATTCAGATTGTGACACGACAGATTGAAACCTCAAATGAGGTTGGGAAGTCCACAACAGAATTGTGGGAAGTGAACATGTCAGAGGTGGCTCTATCCAAACTATGGAAGTGTGACCGAAAAACCGTCTCCAAGATGCTTGACCACATGAACAGATTGGGTATCCTTTCTTCTGTACAGACAAGACGAGGAAGTGTTCACACATTGCTATGCATTTCTGCATGGATTGTTGACGGCAAGAAATATGTCAATCCTCACTATGTTCCCATCAACCAAAGAGACTATTCCGGCAAGTCTAATATTATGACTTCCACAACCGCATTCCCTAACAAGGAGGATCCACCAATCAAAAATGGCGGTACTTCTCCAACACAACTTGCCAACAGTTCCTCTTCTTCCCTAACTTCTGGAAATGGCGATAATGGCGAGGAGGAAGATGTTCCACCGCCAAGCGTCTCTGACATGGAACTGGAGGCAGAAGCCAGAAGGCAATTCTTCAAAGAACAGATGGAAGCGGAGGATGCCCCACAATTGCTGTTGCTTGGATAATTTGAGAACCGTTATACAACAAGTCTGTGAACTGGTGCAACCACAGTGCGTAGCGTGCTTGTGCGTAAACTCTGATAGCAGTGCTATGCAAGAAATACCAATGTCATACAAACGCACTTCGTTTGTCCGTATGCCAATGGACTTCTTGAACGCTCGCAAGCTCGCATTGGGTTGCACACTTTTATAGAAGCAATACTTGGTATGAATAAGAAAAATATAGAAAAGGAGGCACCGAAATTCACGAGCCGCCTGATAGTAAGGCTGACACCGCAACTCCATAAGGAGATAGCGGAATATGCTGCTCTTTGCGGACTGACCACAAGCGCATACGCACGCAAGCGGTTGGAGGGCAAATATCCCAAACAACGCTTGACTGACAAAGAAATGAAGGCTTTGAACAGCCTATCGGATGCCAGGGGCGATATACAAAAATTGTTCGGCTTTCTCAAAGGACGTCCGCTTACGGAACGTGAGAACATTCTCCGTAGCGAAATCTTCATGAAACGATGGAGAACAAGTGCAGAGGTAATCTTGAACCGCATGATTGAGATAGAGAAATACTTAACACAATAGAACATACAACATATATGATAGCAAAAGCAAAGGTAATAAGTCATGGCGCAAATGCCATACGTTACTCAGTAGATAAGGACAAGGCGGAGATTGTAAAGACCAATCTCTTGCCCGATGATATTTCCCCAACGGCAATGTGGGCGAGAATGCTTGCCTTGCAGAAGAAGTTTGAGGACAAGTTGAACCGTTATCATCCACTCAAACGTAACATGATACGCATTGAGGTTTCCCCAACCTCGGAGGAAACGCAAGGTTGGACGATAGAGGACTGGCAGAGGTTGGCGAATGATTTTATCCGTGAGTTTGATGCTGTTGACCTTTCAGCCAAGTCGAAGCGCAAGAGTGCAAAGGCAACCAACCTCAAAGACAGCCAGTATGTAGTTGCACTCCATCGTGACAGCAAGAGTGGCATTATGCACCTTCACATTGATGCGAACCGCATAGACATAAGGGGCAACGTGAATGATGCTCATTATATCTATGAGAGAGCGATGGCTGCTGCCGCCAAGGTTGGGCAACAGCGTGGATGGAAAGATGCACAAGAGGTGAGCCGCCAAAATAAGGACGCGATAACCAATGATTGTCTTTCCGTTTTGGCTAAGATGCCGTACTTTGATTGGGGACTATACACAAAATGCCTCACGCAAATGGGATATGATGTCAAACTGCAATCCGACAAAAAAGGACAAGTGCGTGGCTATGCCATCAAGCGTGGTAACTCCATTTATAAGTCCTCGGAACTTGGCAAAGGTCGTTGTCTGATGCCCTCAAAGATTGAAGGCACTTGGGCGAAACTGCATCATCAAGAATTGGAGAAACCAGTTTCAACTCCAACAAAGAATACCCAACAGCCAAAGATTATGACTGTACCCAAACCCATGCCTACTGCGGACAACACTCCAAAGATACGTCACTTCGACTTTTATACGGACGAGTTTCATCATTATCCTGTTGATATTCCTCAGAATTGTCTGGATGTCATCGATAAGAATATAGCTTTGGATGCCGACAATGTGTTTGCCAAGATAGGTGATGTGCAGAAGACCGCCATTCTTCTCTTTGCTGAATACATTGATGCAGCCACAACCATTGCCGCCCAGTCTGGCGGTGGCGGAGGTGGTGCTACCTCAGGTTGGGGACGTGACAAGGACGAGGATGAACTGTCATGGGCGCATCGTTGCGCTATAATGGCTAATCGCCTGTGCAGATCTCGTAAGAAGCAAGGATATGGCAGATAACCGAATGTTCAACCAACAGCATTGAAACTATGCCAATAGGTAAAAGTAAAATCTCGGATATGGATTTCGGATCTTTCGAGAATACGATTGACAAGAATATTGAAACGGACAAGATTTCTGACAGATTTGATAGGCAACTCCAAGCCTACAATGACGCTTGTGCGCAACTCAATTCAACCAAGAACAGTGTCGAAAACATAATGGCATCATTTGATGATACTGTAACCAAACTCAATACAGCTATTTGCAACGTGAATGCAACTGTCAAAACTCTTGACGAGTTTCTTGTCAAAGTTCGTGCCGTCAAACTTGAAACCAAGATTGCTGCACCAGACTTGAAAAAACTTTCTGAATATCAAAGGCAGATTAATGCTGACGTAGCTAAACTTTTGGAAGGACATAAGAGAGAAGTGAAAGAAAGACTCACCAACCATTTCTATGAAATGTCAAACAAGATGTCAAGGAACAATGGCGTGTGGCTTTCAAATGGTTGGGTAAAGACTTTGCTATGGATATTCCTGCCATGTACTGTCTTTACGATTATTTTGATTGTGTATTCTGCTGTATATTGTCTGGACTAATAAAAATCCCCTTCATTTCTCTTACAATTTGAGAAATGAAGGGATTATATAATTTATATAACACAAAGTTATAAAATATAATATCAATACTGCATTAAATACTAAGATAACATAGTTGGTGAATTTTGTATATCATATATGCTGACAGGTGAGTTTAATTTTATCTTGACAAAATCACGGAATTTCCACCTCGACCTACATAACCAACAACATCATTGTAGCTCCAGTTGTTATATGCCCCTGTAAATTTCTTTGGGTCATTTGCATTATCAGCAGTACAGGATAAATCAAAACCGCCATAATAAGAGTTTGTAGCAATCTCCGTAACTGCGATTTTCAAATGTCCGTCTTTTGTATAACTCCACGAAGAATTAACATAATCACTTTTCCCGTCTTTTGTTATAGTGCCATTTTCATTTAATACAATTGAATAAGTCTTATATTGTGGATTTTCATATCGTTTATCCCAAGCATAATACCATTCTTCTGTACAATTCCATGCACCGGATATATCTGGAGGTAATGTAGTGAAGCCACCACCATTCCATGATGGATAATCAACGCCTTTGTAAGTTACAAATCCAGTATATACATAATCTGTATTAGGTTTCAATCCAGTAGCCTTTACTGTTCTAGTGCCATCTGTCGTCCCATTTGATATTTTTATTATTTCTTCTGTCGTTGTATCTACCACCTTAATACCACAAATAGCTCCCTCTGGAACATTTGAATATGTACATTCCAAATCCACCGACTTGTCCTTTACATTTTTGGGATCTCCAATACTGCATCCAATGTTACCGATACTGAAATGTTCCACATTTCCATATTTGTGGACGCTCATAGCTACTTCTTTTCCGTAAATTGACATAAAGATATCGTCAGGGATATTACTCTTGTAATCTATTTCTAAATCAGGTTCATAACTATAATTTGTTCCTATATCTAAATTTGAAAAATTAAAAGTGTAAATGCCAGATTCGTTGGGATCAATACTCTGATTTTTTGTCAAAGTTCCCCCCAATATTTTATCGTCAACTAACCTCATCGTTAATTTATATGAAGTGTTGGGGGATCGGAATGTTTTCATGAAAGATGTTGTTATAGAAGATTTCGTAAACTTACATTGCAAGTTATAATTACACATACCAATTTTAATTGGAGGAAGAGTCTCTATTGACGCATTTCCAAAATGGTTATATTCATCTAATTCATCTAATAATTGTATTAGTCTTAGTAAATCTATACCATCAACCAAATCATTGGTGAAATCATCTATTCTATCCGTTCTATTACCTTTCATTTGTAGATGCAACAATCGTATAATTGAGTATCTCAATGGTTTATTAATAAAACTTTGAATTTGAGAGATAGCACTAAGTAATCTATAAATTGGATTTCTAGTCAAAAAGGATGCCCTTGTTTTTCCTACAACAAAATTGTCGTATGCCATATTACACAGACAATTATTATTATAAACAACAGCAATCGAGTCTTTTCCGTAATAGAAATGATAAATGCTGTCATTCATAACCATGCTTTTTATTAAGCCAAGTGAATCCATTATAACATAATCGCTTATGCTATCTATTTTATTTCCGAAAACCGCACAAATATCTTTGTTGCGTGAGTTTGTTTTGATAATAGAACAAAAATCTCCGCTTTGAGATATCATAGCATCTTTTCCGTCAATATCATTTTCCAATATACGATATTCGCTTTGAGCCTCTTGTATTTTAACGGATGTATTGGAAGGAACAACAAAATTGTCAATCGCCGTATTGCTACACCATGTTTTCTGAATATAGACATCACCTTCTTTTACAAAAGTTATACTGTCTATAAGCTCTGTTTCTATTTGTCTGCATGTGTTATCAGATTGTATTTCTATCGCATATTGTCTTTGAGCGTGCAAAGACAATGATATAAACAAGGTCAATATAAATGTTATAAATTTCATCGTTTTATAATTTTTGTGGAAACACCATTTACGTTCACTATATAAACACCTGCATTCAAGTTTGAGAGGGAAAATGCATACCCGACATTCTTACGAACAGTTTTCTTGAATACGAGCATGCCATTGAGAGAGTAAACACTAACTGTGCTATTGGCAGCCATACTAGGGAAAACCAATGCTTCATCTTCAAGAGTGAAAGGTTTGTCTGTTCTCAAATCAGTAATGCCTGTTTCATCTCCCCATTCATAAGTGAATTGTGATGTCTTATCTAAATCATAGCTAACCTCTATAGTGTTGGTTCTTATAAATAATTTGTCACTTGAAAATGTAATTTTAGGGTTTTCTGTCAAGGCATACGCAGTTTTAGAACCATCAACAGACCATACAACAAGTCTTGTTACAGGTTCCTTAGCCATTGTCAACGCTGCTGATACTGACAATAGCAATGAACACATCATTCTCTTCATTATCGTTTGATTTTTAATTTAAATCTTTACTTATGTATTTTGATATTCTCACACTTATTTCATACAGCATATATAATGGTATTGTTACCAATATTAGAGTCATCAAGTCAGGAGGGGTGATTATTGCTGCAACCACCATTATTGTTAAAAATGCATGCTTTCTGTATTTTGCCAACATGTTGTATGATACAAATCCCATTTTCGTCAAAACGGACATAATAACAGGTAGTTGGAACACTATGCCCATCACAAACGTAAGAGTTGTGAAAGTTTCAATATAAGAATCCAATGTAATGGTACTGCGAATATTTTCAGAAACACTATATGTACCCAAAAAACGGAATGAAATTGGAAACAATATATAGTAGCTCATGAGGACTCCTACTATAAACAATAAATATATTATTACAGCTACGCTTACCGAATACTTCTTTTCGCTTTCATAAAGTGCAGGAGATACGAATTTGAATAGTTCATAAAGGATATAAGGCGAAGCTCCTAATACCCCCAAATACACAGATGTTGTAATATGGGTCATGAATTGACTGGACAAGTCTGTTGCAATCAAATCAACATGGAATTTTTCAAAATAGAAATCATAACCACATAACGATACGATATTCTCTATAAACGTATATGTGGTGAAATTGTATTCACTTGGGGCTAATAATATCCCCCAAGTAGTCTCCTTACAAAAGAAAACGATTACAGAGAGCGTTCCAGCAACAGCAATAATGCGAAATAACATTCGACGGAGCACTTCTAAATGTCCGCCGAATGTCATTAAATTAGAATCATTTTCTTTCGTCATTTTTTAATTCATCTATTGATGGATTCTCTTCTGACTCCTTCTTTTCTACTTTTTCATTATTAGGATTTTCATCGGTCTCTTTGGTGTCATTGACTCCTTTTTTGAACTCTCGAACTCCTTGTCCTAAGCCTCGCATCATTTCAGGCAGTTTCTTGCCGCCAAACAAGAGTAAGGCTATGCCACCAATAAGCAGCAATTCTGTAGAACCAATAAATAGCAACTGTGTTGCAAATAGTAAATGTGTCATCTTTATTCTGTTACAAGATAAATATTACATGTTTCGAAGTCGATTTCCCAATTACCGCCTTCGGCGCTTTCCCAGTTATACTTTTCGCCCATACGATTCCACCAGTCTTGAAACTTAGCTCCCGTTTCGCCGAGATCCTTCACCAGTTTCTCGTATAAGTCCTCATTTTCTGTTGTTAGAATATGAGCTAATTCATTCAACCCATTTCGACGTTCAAACAATGTCTGAATTTCGTTTCTTTCTTCTGTGGTCACTTGACCAATCACTTTTTTTGTTTGCATATGTTATTCTTTAATTTTATTCTTCATTTAATCAATCTATATTCGTTTTTCTGCAAATTATGCATAAGTGATTCACTTATACTTGGAGGTTAATATTGATTTTGCTGGATTTGCCCATGACTTCGTTGAATCTCTGATGTAAGGATTGGCTGCGCATATCTTTTGGATTTTACAGGAAGAACATATTCTTTTTTTGTGTTGAAATCAACCTCCCCATTTTCTATGGTATAAAATGTGCGTCGCAATTCTACATCATCTTCAGGTGTTTCATTAAAAGCAAATCTACGAATATCGTACCAACGCATCACAAAAGGCATTTCACGACGACGCTCATTCAATATTTGAGTAAGAGCCTCTCTCTGATTGTTAGCAGTTATTGAATAATTGGAATTTGTAGAAAAACGATTTTTTCGCAAATCATTTACTATATCCATGGCCTCATTCCATGCCCCCGTACGTACCATTGCTTCTGCTTTAGTAAGATACATTTCAGCTACTGTAGGAGAGGCACCTACGAAAACATCCATTTGTTGCCCCCATTGATTACGGGAAGAAAACTGATGATAGATACATTCATCATTAAATCCATATACCCAATAGTCTATAAGACCATTCTTGACATAAAAATTAGTGTATCTCAAATCTATTTCTCTATCGTAAAGATTCACAAGTTCCTGAGAAGCAAGCATATTTACAGTAGATGTCACTGTATAAAATTGTGGATAATACAATTCTTGATAATTAACAAATTGATAAGTTGCATAATTGTATGTTTCACAATAGGTCAATGCATTACTGTTTTCATCAGACGTATCATTATTTATACTCTCGTCTGTTTCTTCATTATTAGAGCCACCTTTGTCAAGAGTATATGTAGTTAAGTTGTTATAGTCTAACAACGTCGCATTTTTACTTTTCAATGCTTCATCTGCAAATTTCTGGGCTTTTTCATAATCTCCAGTAAAAAGGTAAAATCGAGCTATCAAAGCTTTTGCTGCTGGTTGTGAGACCAGCCATCGTTCATCTTTATCAACATCCATTCTTGGGCTCTTAAGAGATTCTTTTAAATCAGATTCTATAAAAGCGTAGGTATCTTTTAAGGTTGCCCGAGTCATATTTTCATCCGAATGCGTTGTTTTCTTTAAAGGCAATCCTAAGGCTTGCAAATTCTCCTCTGCATACGGTAAACAGTACACATTAACAAGTTCCCAATATGCTAAAGCCCTTACAAAGTGAGCATGCGCCAAATATTCAGAACGTTCTTCATTTGTAATGTCTGAAATATTGTCAATCTCATTTATGACTGCATTTGCATGAAATATTTTATTATATTGTTTTGTCCATAGTTCATCGCTCATAAAGACATCCAAGCCTTCAGGTGCCCAACTAAGACCACTAAGTGAAGGTATATCCAGATAGCCTAAAGCATCAAAAATATTGGTCGTCATCCCATAATCGTCTGAAGAAGCGACTAGGAAATCAACAGGAGTATAATAATCATCGCTATTAGCAAATAGTTTTTTTATTTGCTCTCCCTTATTTAGAACCTCATTTTCACCTCGGTTGGGAACCTCGGCAAGAAAGTCATTACAAGCAGACATGACAAAAAGAATTGTCAGAATGCCAGATATTTTTACTATATTATAAATTTTCATCGTATAAAGCACTATAAATTTACATTAATACCAAACTGCCATGTTGTAGTAGGAGCACAAGATATACCAGGTAAATATTCAGGATGCCAATGATTAGAATTTGCGGACCATAATAGACCTACATTTTCAACCTTAATAAAGAGACCAGCATCTTTCAAATTTAATTTCGATGTGAGTAATTTTGGGAAATTATAGTTTAATACTATCTCTTTGCAATAAATATAAGAACCATCTTCTACAGAAGTGTTCATAAATGCAGCATATGTATTCCAAAACATGTAAGACCACCCATCAATATTCGATTCAGAGGATGTTACATCTGGTATTGGTATAGCTGAAGTACCGTTTAATGCCTCATTAACCTGTGCATTAACGAATATCTTACTATATCCTGTCGGGGTAACAAAGTCAAATGTTGGCATTTGTACCTTATTTCCGAAACGCCCACTAAAGAGAGTTGAAATTTCAAAATTAGAATAACTACATCTGAGTTGCACACCCAATGAATGTGGTGCGATTTTCGTTCCTTGATAAAACATTAACTTATTGGGGTCTCCATAAAATAAAGAACGATCATCTATACGGAGCGTATTTCCATCAATATCTTTAACTTGTGGTACGCCATCTTCAGACAATCCAGCATACTTAAATGTAAATATTGGGTACATTGCATATCCTTCAGCATAGGATGTGTTAAGGTATGAAGACAAATCGGACAGTTGCCAATTCAATTTTGAAATTTTATTCTTGTTATATGAATATGTTAAATCTGCGCCCAAATGAAACTTTGCAATTTTAGTTCGACCATGCAATGATACTTCAATACCAGAGTTTACAATATGTGCATTATTGAGGATTTGTTCAGACATTCCTGTTACGGTAGGCATATCAGTTCTTCCTAAAAGGTCATCACCATATTTTTTATAATAATCAAAAGACCCCCATATTTTGTGATTAAGTATGGAAAAATCCACTCCTATATTGGTAGTGGCTGTTTTTTCCCATCTTAGTGTATGATTGCCATAATCACTTATTTTATACGGATATAGATTTGTCGCTGCATCCATAGAGGAAGAACTGGAAACTGTCACACGAGCTGATGAATACGATGAGGTATTACCAGTTTTACCGTATGTTAAGCGTAACTTTAATAAATCCCAGAAATTATTGTCTTTTAAAAAGTTCTCTCCTGTTAGATTCCACATAACACCAATAGACCAAAATGGGGACCAACGATATTTTGGCTTACTAACAATCATATTAGATGCATCGCTTCTTGCACTTGTCGTAAACGTATATCTATTATCATATGTATATGAAGCGTTGCCATAGAATGATACAAATCGGTTATTCTCCCATGATTCTAAAAGGTACTGCTTGCCATTTTCTGGCAAACCAATAATTTGATCTTCATAGCCAGCTAATGAACCATAATAACCAGACTCTGGGGTAGTTCCTGCATATTTATATGGTAAATTCCATAGATGTCGTTGGTATTTGGAAATCTCATTTCCAAATATTGCATTAACATTATGCAAGTTATTAAATATATGATTATAATTAAAATCATTTCGGAAAACAAGACTCTCATACTTGCCTTCTTTCTTGTAACTTATTTCTCCTTTAGGCAATGCTGATGTTCCAATAATAGTACCATCCCAATCTGTAGGAGTTAGATAATCGACATTCCAACGAGTAAAAAATGATTCCTCGCCATAAGTCGTTTTTTCATCGAACCTGTTGCCTTCATATTGAAATTTTGAATTGAAAGCCAAAGATTCGTTGATATTCCATCGTAATCCTATTTGAAAACGATAATCAACATTAGCTTTCTTTATCGTTGAATTTCTAGCTTCTTGAAGAATATTGTAATTTAAATTTGTATATGTCAGTTTTGAAACATCGAAATAGTTGTTTATAACATCAGGATTAATGCTACCAATCTGAGAAACATAATTTCCGTTTTCATCAAGTAACATCTCATAAGGTGAGAGTTTCAATAAATCAGATTCGTTTATAACGGAACTTTTTGATTTCGCACTCTGGAGGTGTACCCCCATATTTATTACAACGTGTTTGTTAAAATTATATCTATTATTCCAATTTAGCGTAAATTGATTATTCTCTTTACCAATAAAATCTCCATAGTCGTATTGGTATTGTGTCGAGAAATTGGATTGAAATTTTCCATTATTATATCCAATAGACGCATTTGTCTGTGAAGTCATGGGATTCTGGAGCAAATATTTTTTTATTTGCTTGCGATTGTCTAAAGTTGACAAACGATTTAACGACTCATCTACTTCTCCTTTGCTCATCATCCCTAATTGACCTTTATATAAATAAAGTTCCGCCCATGACACAGGTTCTTTCAAATTGTACTGGCCTCCGTAATACGTCGATGTGTCCCATCCACGTTCAGACAGCAAACGTAAATATTTAATTGTGTTTTCCGATGATGCCATATTGGTAAGTTGGTCAACATTACGCTTGTTAGAGAATGACAATTGTGTACTCGCACGAACTTCCCATCTTTGTCCGTTGGAAGTACCTCCCTTAGTCTTTATGACGATGACTCCATTAGAAGCACGAGCGCCCCAAATAGAAGCAGCTGCGGCATCTTTTAGAATCGTAATACTTTCAATGTCATTAGGATTTATCTTTTCTAATGCAGTTAAAGCTGCACTACTTGTATATTGCCAATCAGGAATATCCATCAAAGGAAACCCATCCACAACAATTAATGGTAATTCGTCTGCATACATTGTTCCTGTACCTCGAATTGTAAATTTTGTTCCTCCTCGTCCATCCGACTGACCTTGCATACCTGCTACAATGCCATCAAGAATAGAAGAGGTTGAAAGTGTATGTCGCTTTTCTATTTCCTTACTATTCACAATATCATAACTTCCTGCTGCTCTTTCACGTGATATTGTCCGATAACCTGTAACCAAAACCTCATTCAATTCTGGGATACTGTCCACATTTTGAATGTTTTGGGCATCTATATGCAATGAAAAAAGCCCCAAGGCCATTAATACACATTCATATCTATTCATTTTATTAATAGTTCTCTTTATGATACTTAACTAATTCTTTTTGTAATAACTCACGATCCCAGTCTTCCCTTATTTCAAAAGGGTCTAAATAAGTGATTTCCTTTATTTCAGAAGGTTCTTTAACAAGTTTCTTTATGTTTAAGTTCTTTAGCATTTCTCGAGAAACATTTCTTTCTATATGACTTATTACACATTGCTCATGAGAGGGTGTATTCACTTCTAACGTCATTTTCTTGTTTAACCAAATGCATCTTTTACATTGAAAGGCATCGCAATGTCTACAAATAGGTGCATATTCCATTCGATACAATTGTGGATTTTTAATCATTAAACCAGAATGAACATCTCCTACAGATTTTTCTTTATTAAGATAAAATGCAGGACATACATAAAAGCATCCATCTGGTGCTAATGTTATGTTTTTCCAGCCAGCATCGCAATTATTCATGCCATGCAATGAAAGTCGATCTGTAAGCAAGTTAACTTGTGGTAGGACATCCGTTAATGAAAGCTCTTGAATATCAGTAGATAGAAAACTCAATGTTTTCTTTAAACGAATAAAGTCTTCATCCCTGAATTTCTCTACATCATTAAATACTATATTGATACGTTTGACTTTATCCAGCATCTGTTTGATACTTTTGTATCTGTCAAAGAAATCATCTTTCGATGTTCTTATTACATAAGTCTTTTCTTTACTAAATCTATAATAACTTAATCCAATCCAATCATTGAAAACTATCACATCAGCTTTTTCTGTAAGTTCTTTGTCCTCACATAAAGATGAGATTATATCATTATGATCTATTGTATTAATGAGTTCCTTGTAAGACATAGGTAGTTCCTTGTCTGGATAAACAAACTGAAGCATTAAATTCTCCTTCATAGCAAAGAAGATACCGGCTTTCAAGTCATCTAAGCTAATTAGATGTTGCTTCTTTGAAGGGTTCTCATAATTACAATACGATGTGCTTGTATCACAAAGTTGTACGATTAAATATTGTAGCATGATTAGCAATAATTTTTTATGTTAGTTCGTGTCATATTCTCAAACTCATCGGTACGTTCTTCCAACTCTAATTTACGATAAAGCTTATTCCAGTAATAATTATTGGCTCTGACACGTGCTTTATGCATTAAACAAGAAGCCATGGATCTTTGAAATATTGTACCTGTTAAACTTGCATCATAATTTTCGCCTGAACACCATCCACACCCTCCTGCAACTTCACATTCCAAGCATTCTTTGGGGCATTGGGTAAATCTATCCAATGTTAGGAAAGGACGTAACTTATTTTTATCTATGCCGTCATACATGTTGCCTATAATGATGGCTTTTTTGTCGCGTAATGAATATTGCGCAAAACGAGTACAAGGATAAAAGTTTCCTGCCGCATCAATAGAAAGCATTCTGCCAGCACCACAAAAATTATGATTCTCCAGAAGAGTATTTATAGGTTTTCCTATTTTCATAGAAAAGAAAGAACAGGTATATGTTTCATACAGATTATTATCGATAATAGCATCTGCAAGTTTTATCAACTGTTCTTCAAACTTCGTATCATCGCCATCTTTCCACACATCTTCATAAACGCAATTAATATTAACCTCTTTTATTCCTAATGAGTATAGATGAAGGACGCTATCACAAATGTATGGAATATCAGGACTACTTATTGTAACTTTAGTACTAGCATCCGGAAACTGTTCTAACCATAAAGGAATATTTTTCAACACATCATTATACGATCCCTTGCCGCTTTTATAAATTCTATTCAAGTCATGTTTCTCTTCTGTTCCATCAATAGTAATACCTACGCTTATATGATTGTAATTTTTCTTTATGAAAGATTGAACCTTTTCTGTGTGGTAGTTAATTCCGTTGGTTGAAAAACTAAAACGATAAGCATTAAACCAATGGTGGTTTCTTAAAAATAATTGCGTTTTGATATAATCACATACTCTATCAATAAGGTCAATCTCCAAAAATGGTTCCCCACCTATGAATTCGAATATTACAGCAGGTTCTTTACTATGCTCTGGTGAGTCAAGCAAATAATCGACCGCACGTTTGGCAGTTTCAAAAGTCATACGTTCATGTGTATTTTTACCGACAAGGTAACAATACTTACATATAAGTTGACAATCTTTTGTAACAATGAATGTTACATTTTTAGAATCTTCTTGCCTCCAACTTTTAGAGGAGTCTTTAATCTTATCCATAAGTGTCATTTGTCTTTGAAAAGGATTTGTATGTAAACACACACAAATCCTTTTTAGTTAGTTGATTAGCCTCTGTTACTTGCACCACTACACTTTCCACTACAGCTCTTGTAGCAAGTGTTGAAGCAACTGTTCATACAGCGATTGTTACAACCTGCACACGACATTACGTTTGCAGCCTCTGAAACAACTGGGCTTGAAAGAAGCACTGCGCCTGCTAAGATAGGTAATGCACCTTTAGCAGCTCTCTTGAAGAACTCTCTTCTTGACTGAAGTTCTTCGTTCTTTTCATTTTTTACCATAATGAATTGAATTTAAAATAAACAATATTGCCTTGCGGCGTTATTTGATAAACTTGATAAAGTCTGTTGGAATATAAGCTGTTGCCACCAAACATAGACCAGAGATTTCCACAACGACTCGTTGTTGTCCAGCAATGCGCGCAACTTTCCCTGTAACACCTTCAAATTCTCCGTCTATCACCTTAACAATATCACCACTTTTGTAATGACATTGCTCTGATGATACTATTCGTACATGTTCATTATTGGTACTTGTTGCTTTAATAAAGTTTATCATTGCTGTAAATGGAATGGTAAGAGGAGGATGTTTGCCATTTTCCTCCAATGGTTTTGTCTTATCAAGATAAAATTTTAATATCGATGTTTCATCCCCCTTTTTCTTGATAATGGAGTTTACAGTTTCCCTTGTAGTATATACAAAAAGAAGATTGGGAAGAAGAGGCTGTAAAATTCGCTTCTTCTTCCCAATCTCTTTCTTTATAACATAATGCATAGGCATATATGACTGAACGTCAGAGGTTGATATGATGCCATGTGCTTTCTGGGTTCTGTTGTATGTAACTCGCAACACGAACCATTCGTGATTTGCCTTTTGTACATAGTCCGAGGACACCCCTGTATGTGAGCGTTGTGCTTCGGGGAGGACATTGGAGGTAAGTCCAACGTAAGGAGATCTGCTTCGACCTCGGAGAGTATGCGCATTAATCAATGCGTTCATATCGTTTTTATGTCTTGCATTAAATTAGCAACTATTTGACACAAAAAAAGCGTGGAATCGTCCTGTTGTCCATTCCACGAGTCGAGGCTCTTGCATTGCCTATTGTTGTCGAACAGACAACGTTAGAGCCCACGCCGATATGAAAATCATTACCGTTAAGAGACCTATATAATACATTTGATTGCATCCGAAAGGGTACAATCCATGCTTACAAGGTCTCCACGGGATTGATATAATCACACCCGGGACATCTACCGTTGACCATATTCGAGACAACAATTATGAATTTGCAAGATTCGACTCGTCTCAAACACAGCGTCAGATAAACGCCTTCTATATGTCTTGACTCTCTTCCCACCCATTGCCCGCTTATTACCGAGAAAGTTGTTTGGACTTCTCAGATTTCAGCTCGGCGTTGGCTGTCTGTGTATCGACATTGAGTAAACCCAATTTGACGCACAGATTCGAGAGCCATTGCAAAAATAACAAATTTTCTTCAAAACGAGCAAGGTTTACTTGGATTTTCTGTCAATACTGTCCGATTTTAACATTTAAGAGACTATTATTGCTGTATATGGAAGTATAAACAATTACACAGTCGCAATGTTATGTAACAAAGGTTGCTACAGAAATAAAAAAAGGAGCAAGAACATTTATTGTCTTACTCCTATATATTACAAAAGTGTTAACGCTACTTTTTGTGTCCGGTTATACAAGATAATTTAGGGCGTTACATATTCCATAATGGTTCATTTTTCCACTCTTGTGGAAATCCCATGGAACGAGTATTAATGTTCTCATTTTTCTCCATAAGAACCAAAAGACGCTTGGAAAAGTTACCGTTTGCTGCTATAGATTGCTCCAAATATGCAAGACAGCATAATTGATGATATAACTTATTGGGACGAAAATTGCCTATTACAACCCATGAAGAAGGTAAATATTCAGGCATTATAGGCATTGTTGGGAAACGTCTGTTCCAAATACGAGCGTGATGAGCACAAGCATTTCTCAATACAGCTATACATTTTATCCAATTCTCCAAATACAAATATAGTGGAAGTTTGAATTCTTTTGCCACTTTCTTCTTTACAGAGTTATCCTTGAAATTACAAAACAACTTGGATAGTGTACCAAAAGAAACTACCTCCAATGTCTTCCATGCTGGTGGAAACGATGGAGCGGTATAGTTGCTATAGTATTCGGCTATAAAATCTTCTCTTGACCTATTTACCTCGGCTGCAATATTATCAAGACAGGAATTGAAAATCTTCTGATTTTTAAACTTGTTGGAATCCATAAACCAAAACGGCCCATGCTCCATAGAAAAATAATGAATGATTCGAGTGCGAAAAGCAATTTCTATATCTTGGATTGCGGTAAAAACCAAAGAGCGCAATTCTCGGTCAAAAACATATAGTTTTGTAGCAAAAGTAAAACTGCTATTTGGTAAAAACTGATGAGACTCTGTGCTTTGCTCCATAGGTTGTAGGTAGTTTGCAAAACGGAAATAACTAACCGAATGAAGAAATTTTAGAGCATCTTCTTCATTCTCAACTGTCAGTCCACGTTCTTTCAAAATATGAAGCTGACAATCAAAATCCATGGCTTGCTTTGTATACTGCATACTACCTTTATAAAACACGAAGTCCTGCCGTGGTACGCTTTCAAGAAGAGGCGTGGCAGGAACTGTTGCTGCAAAGGTACAATTTTTATTCCAAAATACCAATGTTTCGTTTGAGAATAAGCATCGTGAATGTCGATTTTAACTTTTTTATCGTTTTTATTTGCGTTAATAGAAGTTAATATTACCCATTTATAATTATTTTCACTCGTTGCACCGTACTCACGCCCTTTCCACTCAACTTTGCCACATCCCTAATGGAATACCCCTTGCGGAGCAAACTAATAACTTCCCTATATTCGGTTCTTATTTGTTCTTCCGTTTTTACTGAGCCTACTTTGCGTCCGAGTTTTCCACCGTTCTCTATATACCGCTTCCTTCCTGACTGCAATCGGAATGAGATATTATCACGTTCCAATTGCGC
>ENA-ORMX01000857-ORMX01000857.1-human-gut-metagenome-genome-assembly--contig:-NODE-857-length-22023-cov-5.369765_pt1 | contig 22023 bp, 16 predicted proteins | sample MGYA00242108_ERZ509007 | MGnify/ENA primary metagenome ERZ509007 (study PRJEB26280, sample SAMEA2338745) | human gut metagenome | biome: human gut; feature: human-associated habitat; material: faeces...
AGCCAATTGGCAGAATTATGAAATATTGCTCATTCTCAACCACTTGCAGTTCATTCCTCTCATATTCACTTTCCGTTGCTTTTGCTTAAATTGTGCATGTCTCGCGCCACAGCTTTGCAACACGCTGCATAGAAAGCAACTGCGACTACAAGACAGTAAGTGTATTGCTCGGTCATGCCAATATTACAACAACCCTTAATCTATATGTTCACCCGAATATGGAGCAGAAGAAAAAGTGCATCACCAAGATGTTCAAGTCTCTTGGAAAATAGGGAGGAAAAGTAGCATAGACTATAAAGGCAAAAGGATGAGGTGACTTCTAATCACCCCATCCTCCGCTTACTTATCTATGGATGATGCAACAAAATAGACAATTGAAATTTGACACGTGGTAACGGCAATCACCAGTAACCACCAAAAAAGGGCCCTAAAAACAACGTTGTGCTGGTGATAGCCATTGCACTGTTGTTTTTAGGGCCCTTTGGGTTGTTATGCTATGTTATGCCTTTTGTGTTAAAAGGCAGGGTGTGTTACCACACGTGAGCGCGTTTGTTCTTAGGAATGAAGAGCTTGTCGCCCTTCTTCACGTTGAAGGCTTTGTACCAAGCATCGATTTGTGGGAGGGCAGCGTTTACGCGAGCCTTGTTGGGCGAGTGAACGTCAACCTTCACCAGATAGTCGACAACCTGTGGTGTAGCGTTTGATGCCCAAACGCGAGCCCAGTTGAGGAAGAAGCGCTGTTCAGGTGTAAATCCGTCGATTACGCCCAGGTCTTTCTCCTTCATCTCGTTTTGCAGTGCCTGCAGCGCGATGTTCAGACCACCGTTGTCGCCGATGTTCTCGCCCAGTGTCTGCTTACCATTAATCTTAACGCCAGGCAGCACCTCAACTGTGCTGAAGTAGTCGGCCAGCGCCTTTGTGCGCTTGTCGAAGTTAGCCTTATCGGCTGCTGTCCACCAGTTGTTTTGGTTACCAGTCTTATCAAACTGGCAGCCCTGGTCGTCGAAGCCGTGGCTCATCTCGTGACCAATCACGCCACCAATGCCACCATAGTTGATAGCGTCGTCGGCGTTGGGGTCGAAGAAGGGAGGCTGCAGGATGGCAGCGGGGAAACATATCTCGTTAGTAACGGGGCTGTAGTAGGCGTTGATGGTTTGCGGAGTCATCATCCACTCAGTCTTATCAACAGGTTTGTTCACCTTGCGGCTGATATAGTCTTGCGTTTGGTATGCTGATACGCGACGCATGTTCTCGTAGAGCGAGAGCGAGTCGTCGATGACGAGGCCCGAGTAGTCGCGCCACTTGTCGGGATAGCCAATCTTAACGATAAAGTTTTCCAGCTTGTCTTTAGCCTGAGCCTTTGTTTTGGCGCTCATCCATGTGGCCGCGTCGATGCGCTGTGCCAGCGCCTTTTGCAGGTTGCGCACCAGCTGCAGCATGCGCTGCTTGCTGCTCTCGGGGAAGTATTTTTCGACATACAGTTTACCGATAGCCTCGCCCAGCACGCCACTTACGGCGCTCACGCTACGTTTCCAGCGCGGACGGTCTTGTGTAACGCCGCTGAGCACTGAGCTAAACTGGAATGCTGCTGTGCGGAAGTCGTCGCTCAGTGTGCTTGTTCCGCTGGTGATGACGCGCGACTCGGCATAGGCTTTCAGGTCATCGAGGGCCGTTTCGGCCAGCACCTTTTCAACCTCATGAATGGCTTCGGGCTGACCCACGTCAACGCTGTCGAAGGGAGGGAAGCCCTCGGCCAAGAACAGGTTTCCCCAATCGATGCCAGGGAAGTCGGATACGAGGTCGGCGTATGCCATCTTATGATAGTTGGCGTCAATGTCGCGCAGCTTCACGTTGTCGTAGCTGGCCTTTGCCAGGCGTGTTTCGATGGCAAACACAGCGTCGGTTTTCTTCTTGGCGGTGGCCTCGTCGTTGCCCACCATCATAAACAGTTTTACGAGATACTGCTTGTAAGCCTCGCGCACCTTAACGGTTTGCTCGTCGTCTTTCAGATAGTAGTCGCGGTCGCCCAGGCCCAGTCCGCCTTGCGAGATGCCCACAAGGTTTTGCGAGGCGTTGCGCTGGTCGGCGCCCACGCCCATATCAAACATGGTGGCGCCAATGCCAATGCGGTCGAGCTGTGCGCATACCAACTGATACTGTCGTACGTTTTTGATGGCTGCCACCTGCTCGAGGTAGGGTTTCAGTGGTGCATATCCTTCTTTGTTCAGGCGCACGCTGTCCATCATCATATTATAGATGCTGCCTATCTTCTGTCCCAGCGAGCCTTTGGTTTGTGGCTTAGAGGCATACTCGTTGATAAGCGCCTGTATGCGTTTTTGGTTCAGTTCGTCGAGGTCGACAAAGGCACCGTTCATAGGGTGCTCGGCATCCAGTGGGTGGCTGTCCATCCATCCACCTGCTGCATAGCGGTAGAAGTCGTTGCCAGGCTTCACGGTCAGGTCCATGTTGGCCTTGTCGTAGCCTGTCGCCTGTTTTTGTTGTGCAAACACGGGCGCTGTGGCCAGTGTGAGCGACAATACTAAAAGTTTTGCTTTCATTGTTACAATTATATTAATAATGTTTTGTTTTGTTTGCGATGTGTTATCCGTTAGACGCTGCAAAGATACAAATTACTACACAAAGTGCAAAATAATCTTGTTTTAGTTTCGCGTGCCTTGGGCAAGCTCACTCTGTCTCAGCCTCAGGTTCCTTATGAAAAATCTTGTAGCCAGTGGCTGCTACGACGACGCTCATCAAGGGGCTGATAAGGTTGAAGAAACAGTAGGGTAGATAGGTGAAGGTAGACACGCCCAAGACGGTGGCCTGTGTCATGCCGCACGTGTTCCAGGGCACCAGCACCGAGGTTACGGTAACAGCATCTTCAACCGTTCGGCTCAGCAGTCGGCGCTCATATCCTTCGCGGTCGAACACCTCTTTAAACATATTGCCTGTGAGCAAGATGCACAGATACTGGTCGGCAATGGCAATGTTGAGCATCAGGCCCGTAGCAGCCGTAGAGCCCACCAGCGACACGCGTCCGCGCACCAGGTGTACAAACAGGCGTGTGATGCCGCCTACGAAGCCGCCCGCCGTCATGGCTCCGCCAAAACACATGGCACAGATGATGAGCCAGATGGTGCCCATCATGCCCACCATGCCGCGTGTGGCCACCAGCGAGGTAAGCATCTCGTTGTGGGTGGGCAGGGCGGTGCTGCCATACACACTCATCATTGAGGCGCGAAACAGCGAGGGGTCGATCTCTTGCAGCACGTCGCGTTGCCATATCAGGCCAGCGCCCACGGCCAGCAGTACAGAGAGAAACAGCGTGATGAGGGGCGGTGTGCGTCGGGCTATGAGCACGCCCGTGAGCACGGGCACCGACAGCAGCCATGGTGTGACGTGAAAGCGCTGCGTGATGGCCGATGTAAACACCTCGATGTGCTGACTGCTATTTGTTTGGCATAAGAAGCCTGCAATGGTGAAGATGATGATGGTGAGGGCCATCGTGGGCACGGTGGTGACCAGCATATATTTAATGTGCTTGAACAGAGACACCCCCACGCAGCCCGATGCCATAACGGTGGTGTCAGACAGCGGCGATATCTTATCGCCAAAGTAGGCTCCGCTGATGATGGCGCCCGCTATCCATCCATCGCCAAAGCCTTGTGCCCTGCCAATGCCCATTAGCGCTATGCCTATGGTGGCGATGGTGGTCCAGGAGCTGCCCGTCATGAGGCTTACCAGCGCACTGATAATGCAGGTAGAGGCTAAAAACACGTCGGGGTGTATGGCCTGGGTGCCATAATAGATAAGGGTGGGCACCACGCCGCTCACCATCCATGCGCCGCTCAGGGCGCCTATCAGCAGCAAGATGATAAGTGCGCTCGACACGCTGGCCACATTCTTGGTGATGGCTTTCTCAAAACTGGCCCACGGCACGTTAAGGTATGCCATGCCCACCAGTATGCAGAAGGCAGCCGCTATGAGCAGCGTTATCTGGCTGGCTCCGCTAAGCGAGTCGCTGCCAAAGGCACGTATGGTGATGATGAGCAGAATGACCAGCACCACCAGCGGCATGATTGATAGCTTTACCGAAGGGCGTTTCTTCAGATGTTGTTCTTTGTTTTTATCCATTATTTTCTTTTCGTTCCTTTTTCTTTTCGTTTTTCTTGTGCAAGGCAGCCTTGGCTGGCGAGTTTCGGGTGCAAAGTTACACAAAATATTTTGTTATCACCTCTTTTCTATATAAGTAAGTATTGCGTAGGGCAAAGACGAATTATGGTTAATAGTAGTTAATCAGTTGTGGGAAACGATTTTTTTTTGTTATTTTGCAAGAAATTTGGTGTATTATACCCTGTTGTCAAATGGGAAAGAAACGTAAAAAGGCCCGCAACCGTCATGGCTTGCAGGCCGTCACTCTTTGTATCAGTACCGCCTTGGTGCTGGTGTTGTTGGGGCTTACCACCCTTTCGGTGCTCACAGCTCGCAACCTTTCGGCTTATGTAAAAGAAAATATTGTGGTGACCCTGTTGCTGCAAGACGATTTGAGCGATACCGAAGCGCGCCAGTTTTGTGCTGGTGTGCAGAAATGTCGCTATGTTAATAGTCTTGAGTATATAAGCAAGGAACAGGCCTTGAAGCAAGGCATCAAGCTGCTGGGCGAAGACCCCCGCGAGTTTATCGGTGCCAACCCTTGGCCGCCATCGGTAGAGATAACGCTGAAGGCCGACTATGCCAATAACGACTCGCTGAAGTTTATCTCGCGCGAGCTGCAGGCTTTTCCTAAGGTTACGAAGGTTACCTACCAGCGCGACTTGCTTGAAAACGTAAACCACACCATTGCTAAGACCAGCATAGTGCTGCTTACGCTGGCATTGCTGCTCACCATCGTGTCGTTCTCGTTGATAAACAACACGGTGCGCCTGGGCATCTATGCTCGTCGCTTCTCTATACACACCATGAAGCTGGTGGGTGCCTCGTGGGGCTTTATTCGTGCGCCGTTTGTGCGCCAGGCCGTGGGCATAGGCTTGCTGGCCTCGGTGCTGGCTTGCTGTGCGCTGGGTGGCATCTATTATGCCATCTATGTTTACGAGCCCGACATGATAGGCTTCTTTACATGGGAAGTGCTGGCGCTGACGGCTGCTATCGTCTTTGCTTTCGGCATCATTATCACGGCCCTGTGTGCCACCATCTCGGTGAACAAGTTTTTGCGCATGAAGGCTGGCGACTTGTATAAAATTTAAAAAACGCATTGAACATCAAAACAAATATGGATAAAAGAAATTATGCTTTTGGCAAGATGAACTTCATCTTGTTAGCCGTAGGTATGTGCGTCGTGATTATTGGCTTCTGCTTGATGAGTGGAGGCGGCTCTGACGAGAGCGTGTTCGACGCCGATATTTTCAATACCATGCGCATCAAGGTGGCTCCGGTGGTTTGCCTTGTAGGCTTCCTGTCGATGATAGGCGCCATTATGTATAAGAAAAAAGATGCCGACGACAGCCACAACGCTGAGAATAAGTAAACCCTGCTTTGCGCCCTGATGCCCATTGGCGTGCATGGGCGTAACGCTGAAAAAAAAGAATAACAGAAAAATTTTTTTAAAAACGATGGATTGGTTACAAGCATTGGTCCTGGGCATTGTGCAGGGCCTGACTGAATATTTGCCCGTAAGCAGTAGTGGCCACCTGGCCATAGGTTCACATATCTTCGGCATCGAAGGCGAAGAAAACCTGGCCTTCACGGTGCTGGTACACGTGGCAACGGTGTGCAGCACACTGGTAGTGCTGTGGAAAGAGATTGACTGGATACTGAAGGGTTTGTTCAAATTTGAGATGAACGCCGAGACGAAGTATTTCTTAAACATCGTGGTGTCGATGATCCCTATCGGCATTGTGGGCGTGTTCTTTAAAGATGCTGTAGAAGAGGTGTTTGGATCGGGCCTGCTGATTGTGGGCTGTATGTTGCTGCTTACCGCTACGCTGCTCATCTTCTCTTACTTTGCTAAGCCGCGCCAACGCGAACACATCAGCATGAAAGATGCCTTTATCATAGGCTTGGCACAGGCTTGTGCTGTGATGCCAGGCTTGTCGCGCTCGGGCTCGACCATTGCTACGGGCTTGATGCTGGGCAATAAGAAGGAAAGCTTGGCACAATTCTCGTTCCTCATGGTTATCCCGCCCATCTTGGGCGAAGCCTTGCTCGACGTGCTGAAGATGGCGAAGGGCGACGATGCCTTTGGCGATATTAGTGCTCTGCCCTTGGTGGTGGGCTTTGTGGCTGCCTTTGTTAGCGGCTGCGTGGCTTGTAAATGGATGATAAACATTGTGAAGAAAGGCAAGCTGGTGTGGTTTGGCGTTTATTGCGCCATCGCTGGTGCCGTAACCATTATTTGCTCATTGCTGTAAAGATGGACTTTTTAAAAGGCGAAATCATTGCGATAGATAAACCTTACGGCATGTCAAGCTTCGGGGCTTTGGCCTATGTGCGCAAGCGCATCAGTAAGCGCCTGAACGTGAAGCGCGTGAAAACAGGACATGCTGGCACCCTCGACCCCTTGGCCACGGGTGTGCTCATTCTTTGCACTGGAAAGAAAACAAAAGAGATAGAGCAGCTACAGGCTCACTCGAAAGAATATACCGCCACCCTGCAGCTGGGCGCCACCACCGTGAGCTATGATATGGAGCACGAGGTGAACGCTACATACCCCACCCAGCACATCACCCGCGAGATGATAGACGAGGTGTTGACGCGCTTTGTGGGCAACATTGAACAGGTGCCACCATCATACAGCGCCTGCAAGATAAACGGCGACCGCGCCTACGAACTGAAACGTAAGGGCGAAGAGGTAGAACTGAAGGCAAAAAACATTCGTATCGACTATATTGATGTGATGTCGTTCGATGCCGAGAATATGCGCTTACAGATAAGGGTGGGCTGCGGAAAAGGCACCTATATACGGGCCTTGGCACGCGATATAGGCCGAGCACTGAACAGTGGCGCCTATCTTACGCAGCTGTGCAGAACCCGTGTGGGCGACTTCTCGATTGACCGCTGCGTGGCCCTCGACCAAGTGGATGCTTGGCTCGATGGCCTGAATTTGACAAATAACGATACCGTAACAGTAGAAGACGAAAATAAAGTAAAAGAATAATGAAGTTATCACAGTTTAAGTTCAAACTGCCAGAAAACCAGATAGCGCTGTATCCGCACAGCCTCTATCGCGAGTTTGAGAATGAAAATGGCGAGAAAGAAACCTTCCGCATCACACGTCGTGACGAGTGCCGCCTTATGGTGCTGCACCGCAAGTCGCAGAAAATAGAGATGTATAAGAAGGATGCCAAGGGCGAACCTATTGAGGGCGAATATCTTGACTTCCGTAACGTGCTCGACTATTTTGACGAGGGCGACACCTTCATTTTCAACGATACCAAGGTTTTTCCTGCACGCCTTTATGGCACAAAGGAAAAGACCGATGCCAAGATTGAGGTGTTCTTGCTGCGCGAGCTGAATGAAGAAATGCGCCTGTGGGACGTGCTGGTAGAGCCCGCACGCAAGATACGTATTGGTAACAAATTGTTCTTCGACGAAAGTGGAACAATGGTGGCCGAGGTGATTGACAACACCACAAGCCGCGGACGCACACTGCGCTTCCTTTACGACTGTCCGCACGACGAGTTTAAACGCGAGCTCTTTGCCCTGGGCGAGGCTCCGCTGCCACGATACATCATCGACAAGCGTGAGAACCATCACGGCACCGAGACCGACTTTGACGACTTTCAGTGCATCTTTGCCAAGAACGAGGGCGCTGTAACGGCTCCTGCCACAGGCTTGCACTTCAGCCGCGAACTGCTGAAACGCATGGAGATACGTGGCCTTAACTTTGCTTATATCACCCTGCACTGCGGCTTGGGCAACTTCCACGACATTGAGGTTGAAGACCTTACCAAGCATAAGATGGACTCGGAGCAGATGAGCATCAACGCCGAGGCTTGCCGCATTGTAAACAGCACCAAGCAGGCAGGCCACCATGTATGTGCCGTGGGCACCAGCGTGGTGAAGGCTACCGAGACGGCTGTGGGCACCGATGGCATGCTGAAAGAGTATGATGGCTGGACCAATAAGTTTATCTTCCCGCCCTACGATTTCGGTCTGGCCGACTCGATGATTGCTAACTTCTATCACCCCCTGTCAACCCTGTTGATGGAGACCGCTGCCTTTGGTGGTTATGATCTGGTGATGGAGGCTTATAACCTGGCTGTAAAGCATGGCTACATGTTTGGCTGCTATGGTGATGCCTTGCTCATTGTGAACGACTAAGTCTCGTAGTAGCAACACATATTGTTGAAAACCAAAAGCCACATCTTGCCTTGTTCATGCTATGACACGCAAGATGTGGCTTTTCTTATTTTAAGCACACACATAGAAAGAATGAAACATCAAGTGTATCTTTCGTTGGGGTCGAACACAGGCAACCGGGCCGCCTTGATGCAACAGGCCATCAAACAGATAGGGCTGGCGGTGGGCCAGGTGGTGCGCACCTCGCGCTTTATCGAGACCGAACCGTGGGGCTTCGTGTCTGAACACCAATTTCTTAATGCCTGTATATGTGTTGAGACGCTGCTCTCGCCACGCCAAGTGCTGGAGGCCACGCAGCGCATAGAACGACAGTTGGGGCGCGAACGTAAATCGGAAAACGGCGTGTATCACGACCGCCCTATCGATATCGACATCTTGCTCTTCGACGATATGCACATTAACGAGCCCGACCTCGTTATACCGCACCCTCTTATGCTGGAGCGCGACTTTGTGATGATACCGCTTCGCGAAATTCTTCCTACACCTCGTCGTTAGGAAAGCGCACGTCCCATTGCTGGCGCAGCGTGTCCATTAGGCGCATCATGCGCAAGGTTTCGGCGTGGGGCATATACGAGGGCTCGATGCAATGATGGTCGAGCGCATTGAGACAGGCCTCTACCTCATACTCGAAGCCCGTAATCTGTATGGGCGCCTCACACGTCTTTATCACCTGATATAGGCTGTTTACCACGGTAAGGCGTGAGGGGTTGTTCACATTCTCAACAATGATATGGCCCTCGGGACCCGAGATAATGCCCATTCGGTCGCTGCGCACATAGATAGAACTTGACAGCTGGGCCATCTTGCCATCGTTATACCACAATGTGATGCTGTCTTGAGCATCCATGCCCGATGGGGTTTTCTCGCAGCAGCTATCTATCTTTTTTATATCGGTGCCAAAGAGCATGGCGGCAAAGTTGAGGGTATAGACACCAATGTCGAGCAGGGCACCGCCTCCTAAGTCGGGGCGCTGTATGCGCTCTTTGTGGCTAATGGGGTAGGATAGGTTGGCTGTCAGCGTGCGTGGCTGTCCTATGATACCACTATCGACGAGCTGTTTCACCGTCTGCATCAGTGGCATATAGCGTGTCCAGATGGCTTCGGCCAGTAGCAGTTTTCGTGCTTCGGCCTCGTGTATCAGGGCTTCGGCTTCTCGCGCATTGCACGTAAAGGCTTTCTCGCACAGCACGGCTTTGCCTGCCTGCAAGCATTGCAGCACATGGCTATAGTGCATGGCGTGAGGAGTGGCTACATATACAAGGTCGATGGCGGGGTCGGCCAGCATGTCGGTATAGCTGCCATAGGCTTTGCTAAAGCCCCATCGTTGGGCAAACTGTTGTGCCTTTTCAAGGCTTCGCGATGCCACGGCGTAGCTGTTTGTGCGTGGCAGATGTTGCAGGGTGTGTGCCATCTTCTCGGCAATATGCCCAGCACCCAGTATGGCAATGTTATAAGTGTTCATCATTGTTCATATTTTCTTTATTCTTATACTATCTTATACAAAGGTATGTTTTTTCTTACACAAAGTTTGCATCTACCGCTATTTTTATGTTATTTTGTAGGAGATATATGTAGTTTTTAATCTTTCTTACACACGTCGTCATGATAAAAATATTGCGCTCTCTTATGGTGGCTCTCGCCTCTCTTGGCTTTGCAACGGCTGTTTGTGCTCAACATAAAACATCGTCGGTGCAGGTGAATGTTGTGGCCACTACCGATACGTTGCGCGGTTTTCAGCTGTCGCTGCTGAACGCTGCCAACAAGACCTATGGCGTGCAACTGTCGCCACTGATCAACGTGGCCCACTACTTGCATGGCGTGCAGATAGGCACTATGGGCAATATGGCCACGGGCAGCATGAGAGGTGTGCAGCTGTCGGCGGTAAACAATATGGCGGGCGATGTGTGTGGCGGCTTGCAGCTGTCGGCATTGACCAATGTGTCGATGGGCTGTATGCGTGGCGTGCAGCTGGGTGCATACAATTATGCCGACTCGTTGCGCGGCGTGCAGCTGGGCCTTGTAAACATTGCGGTGAGCCATCCGCGAGGCGTACAGGTGGGATTGATCAACTATACGCGTGATGCCGATATGCGTAAGGTGGGACTGATCAATATCGACCCTAACACGCGTATCGATGTGTTGGCCTTCGGCGGAAACACGTCGAAACTGAACACGGCGGTGCGCTTTCGCCATCGCTCTACCTATAGCATGGTGGCGCTGGGCACCCATTATATGGGCTTAGACCGTAAGTTTTCGGGCGCCCTCTCGTATCGCTTAGGACAATATGTGGCGCTGTCGCCACGGTGGTCGGTGAGTGCCGACCTGGGCTTCAGCCATATCGAAACGTTTGAAGAACACTCTGACGACAATCCGCGTCGACTTTATTCGTTGCAGGGGCATCTGAATGTCGACTATCAGTTTAGTAAAACCCTTGGCGCCTTTGCCTCGGTGGGGTATGGCAACACTCGACACTATGGCAGCAACCGCCTGTTTGAGCAAAAGCTTATCTTACAGGCGGGCCTCTCGGTAAACTGGAAACGCAATATGGAGGGTGGTGCCCCACAGCGCCGAAAGGTCTTGACCGAGGGCGACCCTTATGTGGTATGTGATAGCATAGACAATAGGTTTGCTCTTGCTCCGCGCAAACGCCCTTGGCTGGCTGCTGCTGAGGTGGCTGGCGTTAATGCCTTGGTGTTTTCGTACGACCGCTGGGTGGCTAACGCCTCTTATTCGCGCATCAGCATGCACACCATTCGCCATAACTTTAAAACGGGCTTTGTGTGGGATAACGACCCCTTTGCCACCAACCTTTTTGCCCATCCTTATCATGGCAACCTTTATTTTAACAGCGCACGAAGTAATGGCTTAAACTTCTGGGCATCGGTACCGTATGCCTTGTGCGGTAGCCTGATGTGGGAGTTTTGTGGCGAGAACGAACCGCCCGCCATCAACGATGTGTTTGCTACGGCGCTGGGCGGAACCTGTATTGGCGAGATGACAAACAGGGTGTCGCACCTGGTGCTCGACGATAGTCGGCGTGGCTTTCCGCGTTTCGCTCGCGAGGCGTTGGCCTTCCTGGTTAACCCCATTCAGGGCTTCAACCGTTTGCTAAGGGGCGATGCCTGGACGGTGCGCACACAACACCATCTGTATCACGACTTTAACGCTATACCCGTACACCTGAATGTGAGCCTGGGACTGCGCTATCTCTCTGACGATGGCGCCCTGTTTCGTGGCGAATATAACCCTACACTGGCGCTCGCAATGGAGTATGGCGATGCCTATAACAGCCGTACCAACAGGCCGTACGACTATTTTACGGCGGCGGTAAACGTGGGCTTCTCGCCCAATCAGCCCACCATCTATGGGGCGCACCTGATGGGACGCCTGTGGGCAGCACCTGTTTATGAACATGGCAGCACCGAGGCGCGCTTCGGCATCTTCCAGCATTTCAACTATTACAACTCTGAGCCAGTGAAGGATGGGTCGGACATCGTACCTTATCGCATCTCTGAGGCGGTGGGCATAGGGCCCGCCATCATGGTGCGCTTTACTGATAGGGGGCATCTGGCATCGCTCAGCCAGCAGCTGTTTACCAGTGGCATTATCTTGGGCGGATCGAAAAGCGACTATTATAACGTGATTGACCGCGACTATAATATGGGCAGCGGATATAGCTTGAAAACACGCACGCGGCTCGACTTTCAACACGCGGGCACCTTCGCGCTTGATATCGACTACTTCCGTATCTTCACCTGGAAGGGCTACGAAACGAAGAACCTGGAAAATAGGGAACCGCTATACTATAACGTGCAAGGCGATAAAAGTAATGCCGAGCTGTGTGTAATAACCCCACGCTTTGTGCTGAATATCAAAGGCGGATGGGCGGCTCAGCTGTCGTGGTCCTACTTCTTACGCCACACCCGCTACGTATATCATAACGATGTGCGTTCAAACACCTTCGATGTGCGCCTGGCTTTAAGCTATCGAATATAAAACGTTCGCCCCTTTCATATATATTCCTGTATAAGATAGGCTGCACTCGGCAAAATAATGCATATAACATCAATTGCAACGTGCCCACACAACATATTACTGGTTAGGTAGTAAACGAATAATGTAAAACCTTTGTAACAGTGTAAACGAATGGCAAATAATATTGTTGACATAAAAACGATAGGTAGTATTCTTGATAATAAGAATTACTTTTATGTGCCTTGTTACCAGCGTGGTTACAGATGGAACCGGAAACAGGTGGAAGAATTGCTTAGTGACCTCTATTCGTTTCATAAGCAATACAACGCACACTCGTCAAAAGCTGCGGGCAACTTTTATTGTTTGCAGCCCATCATCGTTAGAGAGATAACTGATGATGATGTGCGTGCCTTTGTTTTGGGCAATAAGGCTGGCAATGTAGATTATAAGCTATGGGAACTGGTAGATGGCCAGCAGCGCCTAACCACTATTTATATTCTGTTATCGTATCTTATAAATATAAATAAAGCGCATCGGGGAAATAAAGACGAATGTGTAGAAGACGATTGCGATACTCGGCTGTATAATATTGTTTACGAGTCGCGCCCATCAACGTGTATGGCGCTTCGTGCATTGGCACGAGGTGAGATGTTTGAACCTTGCGACCTTGATGCTACCCATATCAGCAATGCCGTAAGATATATTGACGAATGGTTTAACGGAAAAGGCTTAGACATAAACAAACGTTATAATGGTGGAAATGGTGAAAGCAAAAAAGATGTGCAAAAATGTTTGCTTAACCAAATTGTAAACATTAGCGAGAAAGGGTCTACAAAGGTGATATGGTATCAGCTGAGCAACGATGCCGACATTGATTCTGTGCAAGAGTTTACACGAATAAACAACGGAAAAATTCCGCTCACCGATACCGAACTTATCAAAGCTTTGCTCTTACAAAAGAAAAACTTTGAAACTGGCGATAACGTGCTGGAACAAACAAAAATATCGTTGCAATGGGAACAGGTGGAGAACACCCTGCAGAGAGATGACTTTTGGTGCTTTATAAGTAATAAGGGCGTGGATGAAGAAGACCGTATGGGCGAATTGCTGAAACTGGGGTTCTTGAAAGATCATGACATGAACGAAAACGAGATAGAACCTGGCGATATATTTAGATATTATTATGAGAAGATTGACGGTTTGCCCACAAACAATCTTCAAAAAGTGGTGAACGAACTTTGGACCAATATCACCGATACGTACAACGTCTTGCACGACTGGTATGAGACTCCCGAAATATATAACTATGTGGGCTATCTTGTGCAAACAGGCATGAGCCTAACCGCCCTTTATAAACAGTACGAGGATAAGAAAAATGAAGATAATGAAAGCACCATCAACGACCTCATAGCATGGTTAGAAGAAGACATAAAAGCTGTGCTTCCTGCACATTGTGTTGAGAAACAGGAAAATGGAAAGTATCGCATCATAACCGAATATCCCGATAGGCCAAACCTTCGCAAGATATTGCTGCTGTTGAATGTAGATATGCTCTCGCGACAGTTGAGAGAGATACGCGACAACGATGCTGATTATCATGGCGATGCCAACGTGTTTAAGTTTCCGTTCGACCTCTACAAAATACAGAATTGGGATATAGAACATATCGACTCGGCCACCACCAATGCCCTTACCGACAAAGAGGCACAGCGAAACTGGGTTGAAGGCAACATCAACGACTATGGCATCGTTGTAACGGATGCCATCAGAAAGAAGATGATGGACGGCGAGTGGGCCGACTTGGTAGAGATTATTCAACGTCAAGAAGGCGAAGAGCAAGAGAACAAAAATGTTATTGGAAACCTTACCTTGCTCGACTCGTCAACAAACCGCGAATATGGCAACGCTTTGTTTCGTAAGAAACGAAAGTATATCATTGACAAAACAATGAACGGGCGCTATGTATTGCCCTGTACGCAATATGTATTTATGAAGTTTTTTGATGCTGACGATAGCTCGGCATCGAAAACGCGCTGGACGAAGGAAGATAAGGAACGGTATCATGATTTTATTTTCCAACAGCTGCAACGCTTCTTACCTATAAAACCCTAAATAATAAGATGAGCACTACAAGCAAACTATATACTTTTCATGAATTGATGACCGACGGGCTTATTGTTCAACACGACGGTAAGGAGGTGCGCTGTAAAATAGACCGCATACTTATACCTATGATACAGCGCCCTTATGCACAAGGAAGGAAAAACCAGAAAAGCATACGCGAAAAGTTTCTGCACGACATCTTTGCTACATTGGCAAACAACGATGTTGAGAAACTGGAGCTCAACTTTATTTATGGCACGTTTATTGAAGAGGGAGAAAAACGTATCTTTCAACTTCTTGATGGTCAGCAACGTCTTACAACATTGTTCCTTCTGCATTGGTATGTGGCAGCAAGAGATTCTATGTGCAACGATGCTACGACCTCCTTGCCCGAATATCTTAAAAACTTCGAGTATCAAACCCGCACTACCTCTACCGCCTTCTTAAAGAAACTCGTCTCAGCCAAACTTTGTCTTGGCGAGAAGCCAAGCAAGACGATAAGACAGGCGTTGTGGTATAGCAAAACCTTTGATAAAGATACCACCATCGTTTCAATGCTACGTATGCTCGATGCCATTAACGATAAATATGAAAGCAGCGAGCGTAAGCCTACTTATGAATCACTGCAAAAGCTTAAGTTTTATGTCTTAGAACTAAATGGCTTTGGGTTGAGTGAGGAACTATTCATTAAGATGAATGCTCGCGGACTGCAACTTACGCCGTTTGAAAACTTTAAGGCTGACCTTGTGGGGTATATGAAAAAACAATATACCTATCTTGTGCCCATGACGCTAAGCGTAGCGAAACGAGAAGTGCCTTATTGGCTCAATTTTTCTTCGTTGATTGATGGCCGTTGGGTAAACCTGTTTTGGACGAAACCCAACGATGATGATGATTCGGGCAGCAAGGCGTGCGACAAAAGGTTCTTTCGTTTCATACAGCGCTTCTTTGCCAATAAAAGCATATTGCTGGCTGAAAAGTCGAAAGAGACAAACTTGGTTGACGACCCGCTGTTCTCGTTCTTTACACAAAATACTGAGGTAGAACGCCATTTTGGCTTTGAACAGTATGAGGCGATTATTGTGAAAGGGAAAATGCAAGGCGTCGATTTACTACGCCAACTTGAGCATCTGCTCAATTTTCTTTGTGACGAGAACGTGGGAGCTGTGCTGCTCAATGCTCTTACAGCACCATGGGAACTTTCTCGCGATTGGCAACCGTGGAGCATCAGCAGCGAGAAGATGGGACGTAGGCAGATGATACTACTCTCTGTCTTGTTCGAATATGTCGACCATATCGCATCGATTGACCAATTTAACGAAGAGAAATTTCTAACCTGGATGCGCTTCGCCCATGTAATGGTTCAAAATACCGACATTAATCAGCTCATGCCACAGATAACGTTGACCCGACTGCTGAATGATGCGCTCTGCTTTCAACCCAAAGGCGATAGCCTCTTCTGTGCATGGCAGCATCCATATGAGGCTATCGTGGGTTTCAACGACAGCCGTCGCGACAACCGCTACCTGGAAAACGAGGCCAGCAAAGCGCGACAAATTATTAATGACGATGAATGGAAGAAGGCGTTTCGTCTGGCTGATACTGACCCCTTCATGCAAGGATTTGTCACCTTTTATTATGAAGAAGGTATGTCGGCTTCGGCGTATCGTAACCGAACAAACAATGTAAGATATGTGTTTAATAAAGGTGGTGTGGTTGACAATTTGGCCAAGAATTATCTTTTAATACGTGCCGTGCTATGTCGTAATGTTGACTGGATGGGCATAAAGAAGAATATGACCAATTTTAACATCACTAATAGGGGCGCTGATCGCCATTTGCGCAATCTTACCATCTGGAATACGCAACCCGAGGTGAAGCGGTTGTTTTGCCAATTGCTCGATTGCCAAACCGATACTCAGCGCCTGTCGCTTCTTGAGAGTGTTGCTAACGAGATGCATAACATAGTGTTACGCACGGATGGCTACTGGAGCGATGAGGCTAAAGAAAACCTACAGTGCCTGTATAACCGTCTGCATAGCATAGATGAGATGAAGGTGCTGACTTGGCTCTACGATACAGGCATCAATATGATGGGTGTGTGGATTAATGCCGATGGAACGGGATCGCTGTATAAAGGCCCTGTCAACTGCGTTATGGTAACAAGCAATAGGCATAAGGTTATCCCCTATGTCGTAGAAAGATACAAAGACATCTTCCATTTCAGCTATGCCGACGACAGACCGCTCAATGCCTTAACCCATTATAATGTTTTCTCGGGCAGCGAGGTGGTGCTTTATTCTGGCCCCGACGCATTGCCAGATAACGTACGGCTGAAACTTATCTTCCTTTCCTATGGCCAACTATGTATTCATGTAGTGGGGAGTGGCAAAAAGGCAAAGGCACTGTATGAGGCTTATAAAGCACAAAAAGGAAATGACAACCTTTATGACAGATACGGAAACAATATTGAAGACGTAGATGGAAACCTGAACTTCTATATGGACAATGCTACAGAGTGTTATAGAGTATGCTATCTTCCCGATGCTTGTACCATGCCCATCAATAACCTGTATGCTCTTCTTGATATGGCTCACCACATCTTGTTTAATGAAAAGGAGGAAAATGTATGATGAAACCTAAAGAGATAGTACGTTCATTTATAGAACAAAAACTGAATGGCGATATTGAACGATTAGAAATGTTTAAGTTAGGTCATTTGTTCTATGATAAAACCTATGGATGCCCTGGGCGAAAATTTGATTCTGACGATACCAATTTGATGCGAGCTATCTACTGCATCGTATTTGGTAAGACTTGGGAAAATCTTTCTATGGATAATTCAGGGGCAGAAAAGCTTCGTGGAGATACAATAAATACATTCAATAGCTTGTTTGCTCGTCCATGGGAAACGAAAGATCCTTTTGTTGAAAAGTGGAATCCTGATGAGGCCTTCCTGATGAAAAGAAAAACGTTTAACGATATTTGTTATACAATGGGAAATATGATGATACTTCCTGACCGTCGACTAAATGGTTGGAGTATAAATACCCATCGTGGTTGTCATGACGAGTGGCATGATTATGAAGACAGGTTTTTGGCTGCATTATATAAAGTATTAACCAATGCCGCAGATAAAGATGACGATTTACAGGAACTGGTAGAATTGAATAAAGCTGATTTCTTGCCCTTTTATGGTGAAAGGGGTTGGAAACATTTCATTGAGGGCAATATGCTGGAATATTATGTTGACGATACATTTAAACCTATAATATCGTCAAAAGGATATGTCTATTGGCGCGGTGGATATACTAATCATAATCGCTTCTTTGCAGAGTGTAATAGGTATATTGATTTCGTCACAGCCATTATTCATGATAGAGCATTGAGAATGATAAAGATATTAAAAAACGAGTGCTACAAGTAGGTGCTCAAAAAGAATCGTATATATGAATTTGATAAAAAGGAGAGATAACTATGGAGACTTCATATTTTGATTTAACGATACGCCTTGCGTTTGCCTTTGCTCTTGGTGGCGCAATAGGTATTGAACGCGAATATAGAGCTAAGGAGGCGGGCTTTCGCACACATTTTCTTGTAGCTTTGGGCAGTGCGTTGTTCTGCGTAGTGTCGCAGTTTGGCTTTGGCATTGACCTGAAAGACTCGTCGCGTGTGGCAGCACAGGTGGTGTCGGGCATCGGCTTCTTAGGTGCTGGTACCATTATCTTTCAGAAAAATGTGGTGCGAGGCCTCACCACGGCGGCCGGACTTTGGGTAACGGCGGCCATTGGGTTGGCTTGCGGCACGGGCATGTATGTGGCGGCTGCCATTGCTACGGTTATGGTGCTGCTGGGCTTAGAGGTGATAAACGCTCTCATACCACAGTTTGGCACCACCAGCGTAGAACTGTCGTTCTCGGCACCGTCGATAGAAAGCGTTCGGCACCTTATTGATTGTGTGCGACATGATGGCATGGAGGTGCTGTCGTATGAAATGAAGGAGCGCCGCACATCGAAGGGCGAATTCTTAGAGGTAAACATGCAACTGCGCATGAAACGTGGCAAAACCGACAAGCTCCGCGTCATCGACTATATGGATAAGTTTACTGATGTAACGATGTTGGCGGTGGAGGGGTGATGGGCTTCAAGTTTGGTCACAACAGCCATCAACTTTCCACTCTCCATTTTTGCATAAATATGCAATATTGAGAGTGTGTTGTAAAAGGCATCAAATTACAGTCTGAAAGCATGGGTTTTACGTTGTGAAACCCATGCTTTCACAACGTAAAACCCTTGGTTTCGCAGCCTGAAACCAAGGGTTTCTCATACGAGAGGTATTAACTTTGAAAACTGTAAGCACGCAGTCTATCTTTGCTTACAAATTGTAAGATTATTAAACTTTGTTATGTAAAATAATGTAAAAACTTATAAGTGCATATTTATACAAAACAATAGCGGTTTTGCATAAATATGCAAAATGGTGAATAAAGATACATTTTTGCAAGTTGAAACCAAGATGGCCTTAAGCTGTGAGCAAGTTGGGACTAAGTTGGGATGAAGTCGAGAAATTATTGAATAACAATGTATGATGTAGGATAATCCCTATACAAATGTCTTACAGGGTATATTGTTCTTGTGGGAAACGAGCGGAATTTGATGTGACAATAGTGATATATCTAATTTACTACGGAAATGCAAAAAAAGCATATACTAATAATGATATACAATAAAGTTTTGTATTTTTGCAAATGATAAAGCCTAATCTTTTTTGATTGTACCAATGGTAAACGTTACATTCAAAAAAATAAAATAGACAATGAAGATAAGAATATTCACATAGATAAATAAGATTATTAAATAATAATAGGTAAAGATACACTATCAATATCTATTCCGCATTAGCTATTGAAAAGATACTGATGGATAATAGAATATAAAAACGATATTAACTATTAAAACCATATTACTATGAGCGTTTGCGTAACTATAAGAACAACAAAAGAATTGGTTGCAAAAGATGTTATCCAAAAACTAGTTGATCAAGGAGAACAACTTGTTGTTACATCCATAGATTTTCCTTGTGTAAAGTTCGGTCGTCACTTAAAATCTATTCGTGGTGTTGAAATAAATAAGGAGAATAATGGCTATGAAGTAAGAGTATGCTCTTTTTCTTCCATAGACGATTATCAATTGTTTGTAAATACAATACAAGTTGTTATGCAAATAACAGGAGGAAAGGCCTATAGCGACGATGACGATAAATTTGAAATTGTCAATCCTCTTAATACATTTAATAATGATTGGATTACTTCAGAATATGAAGCCGGATTTAGTACAGTTCATATTTTATCTGGATATGGACATAAAGTAACCATGTTTGGACTTTTTTGTAAAATATGTGTTGGACCTAAACTTTATCAATCCTTCAATATACCTCTGAATGAAGCCTACGATAAAGATGACATGAACAAACTGATGGAGCACTTATGTTCTATTCAATGGAGTTGTATGAACTTAAAAGATACAAGCACTCATATGGTATTACCTCCACCATCTGGTGAACAAGATAATGCTTTATCACTGTCCTTGATAAGTATAAAGGATGGTAAAGTGAATGAGTTTGGTTATATCTCAGAAGCCGATTTATTGGCCATTATTGACATGGATGATAAATCTATACCTCCTGTACTTATTCCATTCAATGAAGTTTGGAAAATATTACCTCAAGAAGCCTTCATTCTATTAGATGAGTTGCAATACGAACGCGTGGCAGATGTAACAGTGGATATGGTACATGAGATGATGAATAATGCTTGTCATTTACAAACTGACGACTTACATTATAAGCCTACTTATCCAGGAGAAGGCTTTGATAATAAGCAAAACACATTTATCTTGACATGGAACCCTAACATATCAAGTGTCACGCTTGAAGATCATCGCTATGGATTAGAAAATATCTTTACAGAATATTTTAATTGGAGCATTTGGGATTATAAAAAAGTAAAAAACGGTGATCGTTTCTTTTTGATAGCAGTTGGAGAAGGTAAAACAGGGGTTGTAATGAGTGGCGTTTTTGACTCTCAACCCTATGAAGCAGAAGACTGGAGTGGTAAAGGGAGACAAGTATATTATATCGACATGCTTCCAAATGTAATTCTTGATCCTGAAAACGCCACTATTTTATCGACAAAAGAGTTATCTGTTGCTATTCCAACATTTAACTGGGAAGGTGGATATTCAGGGCGTATGCTTTCGCAGGAACAAGCTCAACAATTGGAGACGATGTGGGAATCCTTCTTAAATGAGAACAAAGAAAAAGTGGATGGTAAAACTTTTAACGTAATCAGATGCCATACATATGACAAAATATAATTTGTATAAAATATAAAAAGCACTCGATATGTCACAAACAAACATCAATGTTAATAAACAGAATGTTCTCCAGCTTCTTACAAGTGGTCAGGAGATTCCTTTTGTTATTCCAGAATACCAGCGTCCTTACTCATGGTCGGATGATGAGATAATTACTTTATTTGAGGATTTGTGGGATTTTTCTATTGAACGTACACACAACGATGGAGCAAAAAGTTATTTCCTTGGTTGCATTGTATCATATGAAGAAGATGGTAAACGACAAATTATTGATGGGCAGCAGAGAATAACATCCCTGTTCCTTTTGCTTCGTGCAGTATTCTCTATGCTGGAACAGGAAGAGAATAAAACAGAAGAAGTGGAAAACTTCATTCGGAAAATAAAGCCTGCTCTGTGGAAAGAGAATGAGATGACAGGAAAGGAAGATCGAAATCAGATATTACTTAAGTCAGAAGTGGTTACTGATTCTGGTAATATGATTTTGCGTAATATTCTTGAAACAGGAGAAGCTGATCCTAAAGCAAAGGACAACTATTCAAGAAACTTCAATAAGTTTAAAGAACTATATGTTAACAAGTCGCAAAGTAGTCCTAATCAAATATATCATTTTGTATTAGCGTTGCTTAATTATTCCATACTTTTGCCTATTACTGCAGATGATCAAGAAACAGCTCTTACGATATTCAATACATTGAATAACAGAGGACTTCCTCTCTCTGATGCAGATATATTCAAGTCATATATATACAAAAAACTTGATGATAAAGGAAAGAGTACTTTTATCACAAAATGGAAAAAACTGGAATCAGATTCTGAAAAGGCTAACGAAAGCATACAGTCATTGTTTTATTACAATATGTTCTATATGCGAGCAAGGGAAAAAGATGATAAATCGACGACACCTGGCGTAAGAAAATATTATCTTGATAAAAACCATAATCGCCTTACTACTGAAATAATAGATGAATTAGCAAGTAACCTTCATCTTTGGGAAGTAATAAACAATAGGGAAGTTGTAGATAGTGAACAGTGGAGTAAGAATATAGATATAAGGAAAATTTTAGACTGTTTGTCATCTTATACAAACGAGTTTTGGAAATATCCTGTGTCTATATTTTATATGGAACATAAAAATAATGAAGATTTTGAGAATTTGTTTCACTACTGTCCCGTTAAGATTTTAGATCTCGAAATAAATCGAGTTGACCATCAT
>ENA-ORMX01000859-ORMX01000859.1-human-gut-metagenome-genome-assembly--contig:-NODE-859-length-22019-cov-3.097887_pt1 | contig 22019 bp, 18 predicted proteins | sample MGYA00242108_ERZ509007 | MGnify/ENA primary metagenome ERZ509007 (study PRJEB26280, sample SAMEA2338745) | human gut metagenome | biome: human gut; feature: human-associated habitat; material: faeces...
CGCCGGGCGGACATGTATATTTTGAGATCGGATATGACCAGGGAGCCGCAGTGAAGGAACTGTTGGATGCCCATGGTTTTCAGGATACAAAAGTGATCAAGGATCTGCCGGGAAAGGACCGCGTCGTGTGCGGAACCTGGCAGGCTGCAGGTGTATGAGGAGGTATATCAATGTTTGACCGTTTGGATGATATGCTGCGGCATTATGAGGAACTGATGCTGGAGTTAAACAACCCGTCGGTGGCGGAGGACCAGAGAAGATTCCGCAAGCTGATGAAAGAACAGGCTGATCTGGCACCGATCGTTGATGCGTACAAGCAGTACAAGCAGGCGAAACAGGATGTCGAGGACAGCCTGGCACTTCTCGACGAGGAGAGCGACGAGGAGATGAAGGAACTTGCGAAGGAAGAGCTTGCCGACGCGAAGAAGAGGATCGAGGAGCTGGAACAGGAGTTAAAGATCCTGCTTCTCCCGAAGGACCCGAACGATGAGAAAAACGTTATTGTTGAGATCCGTGCCGGTGCAGGTGGAGACGAGGCAGCGTTATTCGCTTCCGAGTTATACCGCATGTATGTGCACTACGCGGAGAGCCAGCACTGGAAGACAGAGATGATCAACGTCAGCGAGAGCGGGATCGGCGGCATGAAGGAAGTCGAGTTCATGATCACCGGTCATGGCGCGTACTCCAAGTTAAAATACGAGAGCGGTGTTCACCGTGTACAGCGTGTCCCGGAGACAGAGTCCGGCGGACGTATCCATACTTCCACTATCACAGTTGCAGTGATGCCGGAGGCTGAGGAAGTGGATGTGCAGATCGATGACAAAGATATCCGTATCGATGTCTGCCGTGCATCCGGTGCCGGTGGCCAGTGTGTCAATACGACAGACTCTGCCGTGCGTCTGACACATATCCCGACCGGAATCGTGATCTACAGCCAGACGGAAAAATCACAGATCCAGAATAAGGCAAAAGCGTTCGCCCTGCTGCGTACCAAATTATACGACTTAGAGCAGCAGAAAGCCCACGATGCGGAAGCAGAGCTTCGTAAGAGTCAGGTCGGAACAGGAGACCGTTCTGAGAAGATCCGTACCTACAACTTCCCACAGGGACGTGTGACGGATCACAGAATCAATCTTACACTGTACAAACTCGATAAGATCATGAACGGAGATATCCAGGAGATCATTGACGCATGTATCGCAGCAGACCAGGCAGCGAAGCTGGCGAAGATGAATGAGAATTAAGGATAGATGTTGTAAATATAGTTGGTATTTTCCGCCAGTTAGAGAATTATCAGAGTAAATTATAATATGATTAGAGTGGAGCAGAGTCAGTCGGAAGGCTGGCTCTGATTTTTGCCCTTTTTTGCAGACTGGTGTGAATAACGGTGTAGTTTATGTAACTTTCTACGAAGATTTCATTGTTTCTGATGTTTAAATGGAAAATGTAAAAATGTTCTTGATATGAGAACTGGAGTATGATATTTTATAAATAGAACGTGCGTTCGTGTTCGAGAATAGGGGAAACATAATTGACGAGTGGGGGAAGATAATGAAAATTGAAAACATTATGAAAATGTTAGAAGTGTTTTGGCCAATTGCTATTGCAATTTATGGTTTTTTTATTTACAAATTTATTCCATATATGAAAACAAAAATTTTTATAAATGAATATCATAATTTTGAAGAATCATTTTTTTTGATGGAATACGAATTAGTAGGAACTATTATAGCACAGGTATTGGTTATATTTTTAATTGTAGCATTTGGAAAATCGACGTGGTCTAATATTATAATAAATGAATATTTTTTTGCTTTAAGTGTCATTGGATTAATATATAGTTTTGGTATAAGTTTAATTGTAAAATTAAAAACAAAAAAACAAAAAAAGAAATATGTCGTCAATATGTTTTTTGGAATAGTGGTTTACTTTGTAATTTCAATGCAAGGTTTAGCAATCTTAAAAAATTTATATAACAAACAGTATGATAGAGATATTTATTTTGTAGTTATTAGTTGCATTATTCTTCAAGTTTTGGCAAATATTAAGGCTGAAAAAGTACGGAATGTAAAGTATATAGTTATAACACAAAAAGAAACATATAAAACATTATTTGAACCAGTAAAAAGAGGAAAGTATTATTTTATAAGGATTACAGATAAAAATGAAGTTGAGAAGAAAAGAGTACAGATAGCAGAAGAAAGAATTGAGAAAATAGAGTATATTATTGAAAAAGTAGAAGAGCATGAATAATAGAATGGTAACAAAAACATAGTGAAATTGAATGATATAGACTATGTAGAGATATCAGATATATTAGGAGAAGTTATGATACTATTAGCTAAATGATTTAAGGAAAGTCAGTGTAATGGATTTTGTCTTGGAAAGGTGGTATGCGTATGACAGCAGACGAGTTGAAAAAGATAATTCAGTCCGGCGAAAAAATAGATGTGGAATTCAAACAGTCAGAAAATGATCTGACAAAGGATGTGTATCAATCGGTCTGTTCGTTTAATAACCGCAATGGAGGACATATTGTTCTTGGTGTAGTTGATAAGACAAAAGAGATTCTGGGTGTTAATTTCCAAAAAGTAGATAAGATACTCAAAGATTTTACGACATCTATTAATAATGCAAATAAGCTGAATCCACCGATGTATCTTACACCAGAGGTTTTTGAGATAGATGGAAAGATACTTGTCTATATCTGGGTGCCTGAGGGAACACAGCTTAGACGTTTGAATGGCAGAATCTGGGATAGAACAAATGAAGGTGATATTGATATAACAGACAATGCAGAATTAGTGTATAAGATGTATGCGAGAAAGCAGAGCACTTATTTTGTGAATAAAGTTTATCCAAGACTTGGACTGGAGTATCTTGATCTTGACGTGATCCGAAGAGCGAAGCAGATGGCACTTTCAAGAGTAGACAATCACCCATGGGCAAATATGGATGAGAAAGAAATACTTAGAAGCACAGGACTTATTCTGACTGACCCGGATACGGGAAAGGAAGGAATAACACTTGCTGCGATTCTATTATTTGGAAAAGATAATACGATTATGTCTGTGTTGCCACAATATAAGACAGACGCTATTTATCGTGTGAAAAATCTGGACCGCTATGATGACCGCGAAGTTATTATCACGAATTTAATAGATAGCTACCGCAGATTGATGGATTTTGGAAAAAAACATTTGAATGATACTTTTGTGTTGGATGGAGATCAGAGCGTGAGTGCTAGAGATAAGATTTTGCGTGAAATTATATCAAATATTCTGGCACATCGGGATTATTCCAATGCATATACGGCACAATTTGTGATTGAAAGTAACCGAATCTATACGAAAAACAGTAATCTTCCACATGGTCATGGAGAACTGAAATTGAATCAGTTTGAGCCATTTCCAAAGAACCCGCCGATTTCGAAAGTGTTCCGGGAAATTGGATATGCGGATGAATTGGGCTCTGGGATGAGAAATACGAATAAATATACGAAATTATACTCTGGTGGAACCCCCATTTTTTTGGAAGACAATATTTTTCAAATAGTGATACCGATGGAATCCGTTGCTGATTTGCAAGTTGGACCAGACAACGTTAAAAAGGTGACTGAAAAGGTGACTGAAAAGGTGACTGAAAAGGTGACTGAAAAAGAGCAGGAGGTTCTTGCATTGCTATTAGAGAATGCAAATTATACCATGCCTCAACTTGCAGAAAAATTAAAGATAAGCAGAAAAACAATAGCGGTGCGGTTGAAGTCATTGAAGGAAAAAAATGTGATAGAACGAGTGGGATCAGACAGAAAAGGTTATTGGAAAATAAATAAATGATACAGAAAAGTTTATATCAGGGGAACAAATCGAACGAAAAAATATTTTCTTACCCAAAACCGCTAATTCATGCTATATTATACTTGCACCCAGACGGTGTATCATGTATGATATAGCATGAGTTGCTTTATTTAAGAGGAGGACAGACATCATGGAAAACGAGAATGTCTCAAAGAATTTTATCGAACAGTTTATTGATCAGGATATAGAGGAAGGACATTGCAAAACCGTCCATACAAGATTTCCACCGGAGCCAAACGGATATCTTCATATCGGACATGCCAAGTCCATACTTTTAAATTCAGGTCTTGCGCAGAAATATAATGGAAAATTCAATTTAAGATTTGATGATACGAACCCGACAAAAGAGAAGACAGAGTTTGTTGAGGCAATCAAAGAGGATATCAAATGGCTTGGTGCTGACTGGGAGGACAGACTGTTCTTCGCGTCCGACTATTTTGATCAGATGTATGAAGCAGCAGTAAAGCTGATCAAAAAAGGAAAAGCATACGTTTCTGATCTGAGTGCAGATGAGATCCGTGAGTACCGCGGTACACTGACAGAACCGGGAAAAGAAGATCCTGCGGGCAGCAGAAGTGTGGAAGAGAATCTTGCTTTATTTGAAGATATGAAAAACGGTAAATTTGCCGACGGAGAGAAAGTGCTCCGCGCAAGAATCGATATGACATCTTCAAACATCAATATGAGGGATCCGGTTATTTACCGTGTGGCGCATATGACACACCACAGAACCGGAGACAAATGGTGCATTTATCCGATGTACGATTTTGCACATCCATTAGAGGATGCCATTGAGGGAATTACCCATTCGATCTGTACACTCGAGTTTGAGGATCACAGACCGCTGTACAACTGGGTGATCGATGAGGTTGGCAAAGATATGATTCCGGATAAGGATGAGATGCCGCCGAGACAGATCGAGTTTGCAAAATTATATTTAACAAACGTAGTGACAGGAAAAAGATATATCAAGCGTCTTGTGGAGGAAGGTATCGTAGACGGATGGGATGATCCACGCCTTGTATCGATTGCGGCACTCCGCAGAAGAGGATTTACACCGGAATCCTTAAAAATGTTTGTGGAACTCTGCGGTATTTCCAAGGCAAACAGCTCTGTGGATTATGCCATGTTAGAGTACTGTATCCGTGAAGATTTAAAGATGAAACGTCCACGTATGATGGCGATCTTAGATCCGGTTAAAGTTGTGATCGACAACTATCCGGAGGGAGAGACAGAGTATCTTGAGGTAGTCAATAACCTTGAAAATGAGGAACTTGGTGTGCGTAAAGTTCCATTTTCACGCGAACTTTATATTGACCGTGAAGACTTTATGGAAGAGCCGCCAAAGAAATATTTCCGTATGTTTCCGGGCAACGAAGTACGTCTGATGAACGCATACTTTGTGACCTGCAACAGTTTCGTAAAAGATGAAAATGGCGTGGTGACGGAGATCCACTGTACTTATGATCCGGCATCTAAAGGTGGAAACAGCCCGGACGGACGAAAAGTAAAAGGAACCATCCAGTGGGTATCTGCAGCACAGGCAGTTCCGGCTGAAATTCGTCTCTATGAAAACATTGTAGATGAGGAAAAAGGAGTGTATAATGAGGACGGAAGTCTGAATCTGAATCCAAATTCCCTCACTGTTTTAAAAAACTGTGTTGTTGAGGAAAATTTAAAAGATGCAAAAGCATATGACAGTTTCCAGTTCGTAAGACAGGGATTTTTCTGTGTGGATGCGAAAGATTCGACCGCAGATCATCTGGTATTTAACCGGATCGTTTCACTTAAGAGCTCATTTAAACTGCCTAATGCATAGCATTGTAATGATTTGCATTTTTGCCCTGAAACGGGCGTAACAGGAAAGGATATGAAATACAAATGAATTTATTTGCAGGATTGGAAAAATTTGGTATTAAAGCAGATAACACAACGGATCTGTTTGAGGATGAAAAAAAGCCGGCAGCATCCGCTGATGGTGGAAAAACAGAGGCTGCTCCGACAGAGGACAGTTTTCTGTTAGACAAGGCAATCCGTTGTACTGTCTGTGACAAGGTATTTAAGACAAAAATGATCAAGAACGGACGAATCAAACGTTTAGAGCCGGATCTGGATCTGCGTCCGCGTTTCGAATACATTGACACTTTAAAATATGATGTGGCATCCTGCCCGTATTGCGGATATACAGCGATGAACCGTTATTTCGAGCATGTGACATCAGGACAGATCAAACTGATCAAGGAACAGGTTTGTGCCAATTTCAAACCAACAGGTTCCGATGAACCTGCCGTCTTAGACTATGATCAGGCAATCGAGCGTTATAAGCTTGCACTTTTCAATACGATCGTCAAAAAAGGAAAGACCAGTGAGAAGGCCTATTCATGTTTAAAACTTTCCTGGCTGTATCGTGGGAAGGCAGAGGAGTTAAAAGGAACAGATCCGGAGACCTTAAAGAAGAAAAAAGAGGCAAAAGAGCAGGAAGAGGCATTTTACCAGCAGGCATATGAGGGATTTATGAAAGCAATGTCTACAGAGATGTTTCCAATGTGTGGAATGGATCAGTGTACCGTAGATTATCTTCTTGCGGCAATGGCATATCATTTCAAAAAATATGATGTGGCTTCTAAGTGTATTTCAAGAATCCAGGCTACACCTTCTGCATCGAAAAAGATGAAAGACCGTGCATATGATTTAAAAGAAAAGATCGTGGCAGAGATCAAAAACAGCAAATAGGCAAAATTATTATGATTGAAATAATGATTGATTTACAGGGGGGAGCGAAAGCTCCCCTCTATGAAAAAATATACGAATATATCAAACGGGATGTCATTGAGGGAAAAATTCCTGTTGGGGAAAAGCTTCCGTCGACAAGACTTTTGGCAAAGCATTTGTCGGTAAGCAGAAGTACCGTCGAAATGGCATATGAACAGCTCCTTGCAGAGGGATACATCAAAGCAGAACCTTGCAGGGGGTTTTTTGTGTGTGATATTACAGAGCTGTATGAGTTTGGGCATATAGAAAAAGATTTCAAACATACATTTACATTTGGAAAAAAAGAGCAGGAAGAGACAGCTTGCAGCCATGTTATTGATTTTTCCCCATATGCAATCGATACCATGCATTTCCCATATAATGTGTGGAGAAAATTAAATAAAAATGCACTGTTAGATGACAGGGAAGAATTGCTGTTATCCGGGGATGGACAGGGGGACTATGGGCTTCGAAAGGCGATTGCAGCATATCTGCATCAGGCGCGAGGTGTGAACTGTCAGCCAGATCAGCTGATCATCGGAGCAGGAAATGAATATCTTGAGATTTTACTGACACAGATTTTAGGAAGAAATAAGCGGGTTCTCATGGAAAATCCAACTTATTTGCAGGCATATCATACATTTTTAAATATGGGATATCAGATGACGCTTGTTTCGGTGGAAGAAGATGGAATAGATCCACAAAAGGTCAGAAATTATGATCCGGATGTTGTCTATATCATGCCTTCCCATCAGTTCCCTCTTGGAACGGTCATGCCGTTAAAACAAAGGCTGGAATTGTTGAAATGGGCATTGGAGAAAGAGGAACGCTATCTGATCGAGGACGATCACGACAGTGAGTACCGTTACCGTGGAAAGCCGATCCCGTCGCTGCAAAGCGTGGATCATTTTGAAAAAGTGATTTATATTGGAACTTTTTCTAAGAGCATTGCGCCGTCACTTCGAATCAGTTATATGGTGCTTCCACCGGAATTGTTAAAACGTTATCATGAAAAATGTGGATTTTATTCTACGACCGTTCCCAAAATTCAGCAGGAGATACTGCGTGCCTTTATTGAAGAGGGACATTTTGAACGTCATTTGAATAAGATGAGGGGGATCTACCGTGCAAAACATGATTTCCTGCTTGCAGAGTTAAAAAAGAGAAGCTGGGTAGAAAAAATTTACGGAGATCATGCAGGACTGCATGTTTTAGTACAGGTAAATACTGAAAAAAAAGAAACAGAGATATGTGATCTGGCGGAAAAACAAGGAATCCGTATCTATGGAATCAGTGAATATGTTGTACGGAAATCGGAGCAGAGCTGTAATGAAACTGTGAGAAATAAAAATGCTTCCATAGAAAGTGAAAAAAACAATTTTGCCGGAACTGTACCACATAAACCGATTCTTTTACTTGGCTATGGAAGACTGGGTGAAGATGAGATCCAGAAAGGTCTTTTGATATTAGATACTATTATATGATATATTCAATACTGTTTTCCGGTGTTTTTCGGGTGTTTGTATTGAACAGGATCACTGCTTCTCGTTCCTTATATGGTCCCATTTCATAAAAACCGACGCCGGTGCCGGAAAGCCGTGTGATGGAGATCAGGCGGTTGGCACGTTTTGGCTGATCTGTGATAAAGGTGATGCCTTCCTCAAAGAATTCTTTGTCGAGTTCCGGATCATCCGGTTCTTCATAATAAGGATCAAACACATAGATATCACTGCCCGAAATACCGGTCAGAAGAATATAATGAGGAACTTCCAGGTAAACACGCAGCAAAACGGCACCGCCCTGCTGTAAGGCACCGATAATGCGGCTGTTTTCAGAGAGTACAACCTCGTCCTTAGCGAGAAAATTGCAGGAGATCGGGAAGTTTTTTACCTGTCCGAACTGTGTGAGCCAGTTGCTCAAAAACATCATGGCAGATGCGGATGTACCGCGTTTTCCAACTTCGCCTGCTTCATTATAAGAATCAAGACAATAGAGCATAATATATTTGACGATATCCGGGTAAATTTCTTCGCGGTCAAAGAGATAGCGGATGGCATTTGTCAGTGTGGTCGGACCGCAGTCATATTCGGTGGATTGGTAAATTAGCAGATTCTTCATGTGTATTGCCTCTTTTCTTTATTCTAAGCAATACTATAATCAGCCATGAATTTTTTGTCAATCTTTCAACAAAAAAGGATTGACAATTTAAAACATAGAAAATATAATTTACCTAATTCCTAGTGGATTACTAGAAATAATATGCGAAAAGTACTATTTTATATGCTAAAAGCGGGCATACGGGAGTTTTTCGCAGAAAGTGAGGAAATTATGAGAAAAGAAAGAAGATGGAAAAAGGTCCTGTCAGCACTGGTGCTCGCAGCTGCGATGGGAGTTACGGCTGTTGGATGTGGAACTTCCGGCGGCAATACAGGCAGTCAGCCGCAGGGGGAAAATGCGGCGGCAACAGAGACAGCAGAGGTTTCGGATGATATTGTAAATATCGGTGTGACCAATACACTTGGAACGTTAAATCCGCTTTTGATGGATGGCGGAGAGACCAATAAATATGCGACCAGCCTGATGTTTCTTCCACTGGTAGAATTAAATTCGAATCTGGAATTTGAGGGAGAAATCGCGGATTCTGTTACGACGGAAGATAACAAAAATTTTATCGTGCATATCGATGAGAAAGCATCCTGGTCGGATGGCGAGAAGATCACGGCGGATGATGTCGTATACACGGCACTGCGCCTGACATCGCCAGTCATTGGCAATACTTCCATGATGTATTATGTATTTGAGGGTGTGGGCGATGACGGCTTTACCGAGGAGGGAGCAGAGAGCATTGATGGTATCAAAGCGATCGATGATGCGACCGTACAGTTCACCACAAAAGAGGAGATGTCTCTGACCACATTTGAGAATTCTTATGCGCGTTATCTGATGACACTTCCAAAACATGTGATCGAGCAGTACACGGAAGAAGAGTTAAAGACTGCAGAATGGTTCAATCACCCGGATGTCGTCAGCGGACCATATATGGTAACAGATTTCGATGTCGACCATTATATTTCTTATAAAGCAAATGAAAATTATTGGAAAGGTGCACCGAAGATCGCAAAACTCAATATCAAGATCGTGAGCGGCAGCCAGCTTTATGCAGGATTACAGTCCGGCGAGATTGATATTACACAGCCGACAATGAGTGTCATCCCGGAGGAAGATTATGATAGTGTTGAGGCACTTTCCAATGTAAATGTTGTATACGGAGAACCGGTGACCAACCAGTCCGTATTTATCCAGACAAAAAATGTTCCGGATGTGCGTGTGCGTCAGGCAATGTTATATGCAATCGACCGTAAGATGGTATTAGAACAGCTTTTAAAAGGAAAAGGGGAAGTTGCAGATGGATTTCTGTCTTCTGCAAGTCCTTTCTATGATGACAGTATCGTTCCGGTAGAGCAGGATGTAGAGAAAGCAAAAGAACTGTTAGCGGAAGCCGGATGGGACGGATCACAGACCTTACGCTTTTATGTGAACTCTGGCGACAGTGCATTTGTAAATGCTGCGAATGTATTTGTGGCACAGTGGGCTGCAGTCGGCATTAAAGTGGAAGTGCAGACTGTAGATTTTGCAACACTGATGTCCGTCGCAGGCACCAATGACTATGATATTTTAGCAGTACAGTACACCTATGCACCGGTTGATCCATATCCGGATGTGGCATGGCTGTTAGGCGGCGAGGACAGCTGGACCGGATACGGGGATGACAGCGTCAATGAAGCACATGCAAAGACACAGACAACAAGTGATATGGATGAGATCAAAGGACTTTACTCCGTTGTGGATCAGAAGGTACAGGAAGATGTTCCGATGTTCTCTGCTTATATTGTCAGCGCACAGGCTGCTGTCAACAAACGTCTTTCAAATGCCACACCAAGTGTGTACGGTTTCTTTAACAATGTGGAACAGTGGGAAATTACGAAATAAGGAACGGGAAAATCAATGTCAAAATTATTACAGGTAAATGATCTGACCACAGAGTTTACCGGGGATTTTGGGAAAAAAATCAGTGTGGATCATGTCAGTTTTGATGTCGCAGAAGGAGAGACGGTTTGTATCGTTGGTGAGTCCGGCTGTGGCAAGAGTGTGACATCACTGTCTATTATGGGATTATTAGGAAGGGGCGGAGCTGTCGTTGACGGCTCTGTCCTCTTTGCAAACAAAAATCTGCTGGATATGGATGAAAAACAGTTAGATACGATCCGCGGAAATCAGATGACGATGATTTTTCAGGATCCTTTAACATCGTTAAACCCGGTGTTTACGATCGGAAGCCAGATCACGGAGAGCATCCGGATTCATATGCATCTGTCAAAAAAAGAAGCAGGAGAGCGTGCGGTCACGATCTTAGAGAAAGTCGGTATGCCGGATGCGCGTGCTGCAATGAAAAAATATCCGCATATGCTTTCCGGCGGAATGCGTCAGCGAGTGATGATCGCGATGGCACTTTGCTGTAATCCAAAACTTTTGATCGCAGATGAGCCGACGACGGCACTTGACGTGACGATCCAGGCGCAGATCATGGAACTGATACGGGATCTGCAAAAAGAGATTGGGATGTCTGTGATCCTGATCACACACGATATCGGACTTGTGGCGCAGATGGCGGACCGTGTGTTTGTCATGTATGCGGGACAGATCATCGAGATGGCATCTGTGAAGGATCTTTTTTATCATCCGGCACATCCGTATACGAAAGCACTGCTTGATACGGTTCCGGGCATTTACGATGAGAGCGGAAGGACGCTTGCATCGATTCCGGGAATCGTACCGGAAAATTATGACCAGATTCCGGGATGCAGGTTTGCGGACCGCTGTGCATTTGCCGGGGAAGGCTGTGAAAAGAAGCAGGAGATGAGGGAGATAGAAAAGGATCATTTCGTGCGCTGCCATAAGGCTGACAGGAGTTAAAACAGGAATGGATAAAGAACTGATCAGAGTAGAGAATTTAAAAAAATATTATGATATCAAGGGCGGTATCATTACCCATACCGTCAGTCAGATACAGGCCGTGGACGGCATTGATTTTTCAATAAAAAAGGGCGAGACTCTTGGACTGGTTGGAGAATCAGGCTGTGGAAAGTCCACGATCGGCCAGCTTTTGGTGGGACTGCTCTCGCCGACTGACGGTGCGATTTATTATCATGGGGAAAAAATAGGTGGAAAATCTCTCACACGCGGTGAAAAAAAGGCACGAAAACAGGCGGGAACCAATCTTCAGATGATCTTTCAGGATTCCTATTCTTCACTCAATCCACGAAAACATATTTATGATATTTTAGCACAGCCGATGCTATATCATGGTGTATCCGATAAGAAAACGATCGATACAGACTTAAAACAGCTTCTGGATATGGTTGGTCTGCCTCAAAGTGCACTTCTAAAATACCCGCATGAATTTTCAGGTGGTCAGAGACAGCGTATCGGAATTGCAAAAGCGTTGTCCTTAAAGCCGGAGTTTATCGTGTGTGACGAACCGGTCAGTGCGCTTGATGTGTCGATCCAGGCACAGATATTAAACCTGATCCGCGAGCTGCAGAACGAACTGGGATTGACGAGTCTGTTCGTCGGTCATGGGCTTGGTGCAGTCCGTTATGTCAGTGACCGGATCGCAGTCATGTATCTGGGAAAGATCGTTGAGATTGCAGATGCCGGAGAGGTATTTATGCATCCGGTACATCCGTATACAAAAGCACTGACACAGGCAGCACCGGTTGCAGATCCGGGACGGCGGGAAGAAAAGTCAGCCGTTTTGACAGGTGAGGTTGCCTCTGCAGTACATCCGCCGAAGGGATGCAGGTTTCATCCGAGATGCCCGTATGCGAGAGAAGACTGCAGTGTGAGTGAGCCGATGCTTCTGCCGATGGCGGAAAAACCGGATCATCTGGTGGCGTGTCCTTATTACGAGGGGACAGAAACTGCGTAACATACATTTTTTCATCCAGGAATGAGGAATATTATGACGAAATATATTATCAAACGTATCCTGATCGCAATTCCGGTTTTGCTCGGCATTACCGTGATCGATTATGCGATTATGTGCATGGCGGGGAGTCCGCTTGAAATGCTGCAGGGACCACGCGTCTCGGAGGCTGCTGTACAGGCAAAAGCGATAGCATTAGGGCTCGACAAACCATTTTATGTACAGTATTTTGTATGGCTGGGGCAGCTTCTGCATGGAAATATGGGATATTCCATTAAAAATTACCAGCCGGTTGCTGCTATGATCACGAGTCATCTTGGACCGACCCTGCTTCTGATGGGGGTGTCACTGCTTGTCAGCATCCTGCTTGCGGTTCCGGCAGGGATCTACAGCGCAATCCATCAGTATTCGAAAGGCGATTATACGGTGGTAACATTATCGTTCCTTGGCAGCAGTATTCCGGGATTTTTCCTTGCCATGCTCCTTATTTATCTGTTTACGGTAAAATTGGGCTGGCTGCCTTCCGGAGGAATGACGACACTTGGAACATCCGGGGGAGCGGCGGACGTGGCGGTACACATGGTTATGCCGGTCATTGTGCTTGCAGTTTCCATGGCAGGAACCAATATCCGATATATCCGCAGCGCGGTGCTTGAAATTTTACAGCAGGATTATCTGCGCACAGCGCGGGCAAAGGGAATCGGTCATTTCCTGGTCATCAATAAACATGCGCTGCGCAACGCTTTAGTTCCGATCGTGACAGTCATTGGAATGGAGATACCGGTACTGTTTGGCGGATCGATCATCGTGGAGCAGGTCTTTTCCTGGCCGGGTCTTGGACTTATGACAATGAGTGCGATCACAAACCGTGATTATCCGGTCATCATGGGCGTCTGTCTGCTCTCGGCGATCGTGGTACTGCTCGGCAATCTTCTGACGGATATTTTATATGCGGTGGTAGATCCGACGATAAAACTTCAGTAAAGAGGTTGAACTTATATGAGAAAAAAGAAAAAAGTTAATGCAAATGAAACATACATGCAGACTGTGATGCGGCGTTTCCGTGCACATCATCTTGCAAAGATCAGCCTTGTGATACTGGTGGTTGTCGGTCTGGCTGCTCTGTTTGCGCCGGTTGTTGCGCCTTATGATCCGGATGCGATCGTCGGAACTTTCAGCGGTGCACCGTGTAAGGAATTTATCCTTGGAACGGATCAGATCGGCAGGGATGTGTTCAGCAGACTTTTATACGCAACCAGAATTTCTCTGCTTGTAGGAATCCTTGCAACAGTGATCTCCACGGTAATCGGAGTGGTACTCGGTCTGATCGCGGGATATTTTGGCGGTGTGGCGGATATGATCCTGATGCGTTTTACGGATATGGTGATGTCATTTCCTTATATCCTTCTTGTGCTCGTTGCGGCGGCAATCTTTAAACCGGGTTTGTGGAGCATTATCCTGATCCTTGGATTTGTAGACTGGCCGGGTGTGGCGAGACTGGTGCGTGGAAATGTTTTAAGTCTGCGTGAAACAAATTTTGTCAAGGGAAATGTGGTGGCAGGGATGCCGCTTCGTCATATCTTATTTTCAGAAATTTTACCAAACACAGTTGCACCGATCCTCGTATATGCAACATCTGTTATGGCGATCTCCATGCTGGATGAGGCGGCTTTAAGTTTCCTTGGCATGGGTGTACAGCCGCCGATGGCAAGCCTTGGAAATATGTTAAACGGGGCGCAGTCTATCACGGTATTGACTTCACAGCCGTGGCTGTGGCTTCCACCGGGAATTATGATCGTTGTGCTGGTAGTTTCCATCAACTTTGTTGGCGATGCATTGCGTGATGCATTTGATCCATCCGGTGGACGCAGGTAGGCGGCGGATGAAAGCGAATAAAAATTTAAACCACAGAAATGATGAGAGGGATAACAGATAGAACGTTTGCGGAGCATGCAGGCGATCGTTTGTTATAATAGACGGCGTTGCGGGCAGAACGTGAGAATGTGTAGAAATGGAGAAGAGTATGGAACGAAAGGCATTAGAACAGAAACTTACCGGTTTTTTTGAGGAACTTCATATGCATCCGGAGCTGTCTTATGAGGAATATGAGACGACAGAGCGGATCAAACGGGAACTTGCGGCGGCAGGCATTGAGATTTTGCAGATACCGCTAAAGACCGGTGTGACCGCCATCGTGCGCGGCGCAAAACCGGGAAAAACTTATGGACTGCGCTGTGACATTGATGCACTGCCGATCGCGGAGGAAACCGATCTTCCCTATAAATCAAAAACTCCGGGGAAAATGCATGCCTGCGGACATGATTTTCATACGGCGGCGGTGTTTGGAGCAGCATTGCTGTTACAGGAGAGGAAAGAGGAGTTACAGGGAAATGTAAAAATTCTGTTCCAGCCGGCAGAGGAATCTTCCCATGGTGCGGAGACAGTTCTTGAAACCGGTGTGTTTTCGGATGTAACAGCGATCTTTGGGCTGCATACGGCGGCATATCTTCCGGTTGGAACGCTGGGAATCCGCGCGGGCAGTGTCATGGCTGCAGTAGACCGGTTTGAGTTAAATATCACGGGAACAGGCTGCCATGGAGGACACCCGGATGAGGGCGTGGACACGATCCTAGTCGCTGCATCTGTGATACAGGCGTTCCAGAGTATTGTCGGCAGAAACTTAAATCCGTTCCATACAGGTGTTGTCAGTGTGACGAGGATTAATGGCGGCAATACCTGGAATGTGATCCCGGATAAGGTGGAACTGGAGGGTACCGTGCGTTCCATGGAAAAAGACGATCGTATCTTTATAGAAAGACGCATGCGTGAGATTGCGGAACACACAGCAGCGGCATATGGCGCAAATGCGGAATTGTTGTGGTATCCGGGGCCGCCTGCAACCGTCAATGAGAAAGCGTGGAGTGCGTTTGCACAAAAAGTGGCAGAAGAGAGGGCTTTGAGGTTGTTCCACAGCGTAATTCGACAGGTGGAGAGGATTTTGCTTTTTATCTCGAAAAGATTCCGGGCTGTTTTATCAACGTGGGAACGGGAGTCGGTTATCCGAACCATCATCCAAAGTTTTATGCGGATGAGGCGGCACTTACACCGGCAGCAGAGTATCTTGAAAAATTGTTGGTAGAAGCACTGAGACAGTGAGAATCATAGATGTCAGAGGCACAGTCACAATCAGGTTCTTTCATGGATGGCAGAACAAGGCAGTATAAAGTAAAAAAACAGGAGCACAAGCTCCTGTTTTTTTACTTCATAGGAAATTGTCCGCTATGAATTAATAGAACCATAATCACATCCTGTGATTAGTCCTCATATTTATTTTTCTCACCGATCTCCTGCATCTTCATAGCGCGAACTTTTAATGGAAGTCCGAACAGTGTGATGAATCCGGAAGCATCGTGATGATCGTAAAGATCACCGGTTGTAAAGCTTGCGAGTGACTCACTGTACAGAGAGTATTTAGAAGTTGTTCCGGCTTTGATGATGTTGCCTTTGTATAATTTGAATTTAACTTCACCGGTTACATATTCCTGCGTGGAGGTAACGAAAGCTCTGACTGCATCACATAAAGGTGTGAACCATTTTCCTTCGTAAACGATCTGGGCAAGTTTGTTACCCATATCTTTCTTCACTTCCATGGTTGCACGGTCTAAAACGAGCTCCTCTAACTGCTGGTGAGCTTCCATTAAGATCGTTCCGCCAGGAGTCTCATATACACCGCGGGATTTCATACCAACAACACGGTTCTCTACGATATCGATGATGCCAACACCATGTTTACCGCCAAGACGGTTTAACTCACGGATGATATCGGAAACTTTCATCTCTTTTCCGTTTACGGAAGTCGGAACACCTTTCTCAAATGTCATGGTTACATATTCGCCTTCTTCCGGAGCTTTTTCCGGGGAAACACCGAGAACTAACAGGTGATCATAGTTTGGCTCACATGCAGGATCCTCTAACTCAAGGCCTTCATGGCTGATGTGCCAGATGTTACGGTCACGGCTGTAGCTTGTGTCAGCGGAGAATGGAAGATGAATACCATGTGCTTTGCAGTATTCGATTTCTGACTCACGGGAATCCATGGTCCATTTTGAATCTCTCCATGCAGCGATGATCTTTAAGTCAGGGGCAAGTGCTTTGATGCCGAGCTCGAAACGGATCTGGTCGTTTCCTTTACCGGTAGCACCGTGGCAGATTGCAGTAGCGCCTTCTTTTCTTGCAATCTCAACTAACTTCTTAGCAATCAGAGGACGTGCCATAGAGGTTCCGAGTAAGTATTTGTTTTCATAAATGGCATTTGCCTGAACACATGGCATGATGTAATCGTCACAGAATTCATCGATGATATCTACGATGTATAATTTGGAAGCTCCACAGGAGATAGCTCTTTCTTCAAGACCGTCTAACTCTTCTTCCTGACCGCAGTCGATACAGCAGCAGATAACTTCATAATCATAATTTTCCTTTAACCATGGAATAATGGCGGTGGTATCAAGTCCACCGGAGTACGCTAAAATAACTTTTTCCTTCATGTGATACAGCCCTTTCTGTTATGTATATTTGACCCATTTGTATGCCGGATCATTAACTAAAGACAATATACAACAAAAAATGTAGAAACGCAAGTGAAAAATTATACATTAATTATTCATAAAAATACATAAAGATTATACAAAATGGAGAAAATAGTTAAGCATAATACATATTATAGGAAAAAGACAAAAAATAGTATTGCATAAAAGACAAAATGAATGTATAATTATGCAATATCGAACAGCGCACGAAAAAAGATACTTTACGACTGCGATGAGGTGTATTAATATAGGAAGAAAGATGCTTATGCAGGTATGCCTGTATACAATAATGGGCTGAAAAGTGCAGAAATCATGTGAGATAAGCATGAGCGGAAAGGATGAGAAAAATGATAAAAGCAGGAATCATCGGTGCAACCGGATATGCAGGAAATGAACTGGTCCGTATTTTAATGGGACATAAAGAAGTGGAGATTAAATGGTATGGATCCCGCAGCTACATAGATAAAAAATATGCAGAAGTTTACCAGAATATGTTTGAGATCGTGGATGACGTATGCTTAGATGATAATATGGATGAGCTTGCAAGCCAGGTGGACGTGATCTTTACAGCAACCCCGCAGGGATTTTTGGCAGGTGTGCTGACAGAGGATATATTAAATAAGGTAAAAATCATAGATTTAAGCGCTGATTTCAGAATCAAAGATGTTTCCGTCTATGAGAAATGGTACAAGATCGAGCACAAGAGTCCGCAGTTTATAGAGGAAGCTGTCTATGGTCTCTGCGAGATCAATCGTGATAAAGTAAAAGGAGCAAGACTTATCGCCAATCCGGGCTGCTATACGACCTGTTCCATTCTGACCGCTTATCCGCTGGTAAAAGAGGGGCTGATCGACCCGAATACGTTGATCATTGATGCAAAATCAGGAACTTCCGGTGCAGGGCGGGGTGCAAAGCTGCCGAACCTGTTCTGTGAGGTCAATGAAAATATGAAAGCGTACGGAGTGACAAATCACCGTCATACGCCAGAGATTGAGGAGCAGCTCGGTTATGCGGCAGGCAAAGAGATCGTTGTTAATTTTACCCCGCACCTTGTTCCGATGAACCGCGGTATCCTCGCAACCGAGTATGCAGCACTGGTAAAAAAAGCAGATGGCAGCCTTCCTTCTTATGAGGAAGTAAAGGCAGTCTATGATAAATATTATGGCAAAGAAAAATTTGTCCGTGTGCTGGAAAAAGATGTCTGTCCGGAGACAAAATGGGTAGAGGGCAGTAATTATGTAGATGTTAATTTTAAGATTGACGAGAGAACCGGACGTATCGTGATGATGGGCGCACTTGACAACCTGGTAAAAGGTGCAGCAGGACAGGCGGTACAGAACATGAACCTGTTATTCGGTTTTGATGAGGCAGAGGGCTTAAATATGGTTCCGATGTTCCCGTAAGCATCATAGATAGATGCATAGTAATAAAGATTACATAGTAATAAAGATTATATAGTAATAAAGATTACATAGTAATACACTGAATTATATTTTTAATAAGAGGTAAAAAGTAACTGGACGAAACAGTTATGCTGGAAAAGGAATCAAAGACATGGAAGAGAAAAAAGTAAACATCCGTGAGATGACAATGGAGGATTTTGAGGAGGTACATGCACTGTGGATGGGGATTCACGGGTTTGGAATCCGGAGTATTGATGATTCGAAAGAAGGTGTGGAACGCTTTATCAGACGAAATCCGACCACGAGTATGGTGGCGTGTGAAAACGACAGAATCATCGGTGCAATCCTGTGCGGTCATGACGGCAGACGCGGATGTTTATATCATGTCTGCGTTCATGAGGATTACAGAAAGCAGGGCATCGGACAGAAGATGGTGGAAGCGTGCCTTGCGGCTTTAAAGCGTGAACATGTCAACAAGGTCAATCTGATTGCATTTAAGAAAAATGACATCGGAAACCACTTCTGGCAGGGAATGGGATGGACGTTCCGCGAGGATGTCAATTATTATGAATATGTCACAAACGAAGAAAACCAGACCGTATTTAATCCGTAAAACACAGGAACAGACAGTGCGAAAAATACAATTTTTACATGAAGGATTTGAGTTACGCACAAACTTGAGATGCAAATGAAAATTTTGTTTACATTAGAAAGCAGTGCAGGAATGGAGGTTAAAATGAAACAGATCAAAGGCGGCGTGACCGCAGCAAAAGGATTTAAGGCAGCAAGTACAGCAGCAGGAATCAAATATAAAGACAGAACAGATATGGCAATGATCTACAGTGAAGTACCATGTGCAGTGGCAGGAACATTTACCACAAACATTGTAAAAGCTGCCCCGGTCAAATGGGACCAGCATGTAGTATATGACAGTAAAAAGGCACAGGCAGTCATTGTCAATGCAGGTATTGCAAATGCATGTACCGGAGAAGAGGGGATGGGTTACTGCAAAGCAACTGCAGAAAAAGTAAACAAACTGCTTCAGATCCCAACCGATGAGGTGCTTGTGGCATCGACCGGAGTTATCGGTATGCAGCTTCCGATCGATCGCATCTGTGCGGGAGTTGAAACGATGGTCCCACAATTAAATGGCGATATCGAGAGCGGACATAATGCAGCACTTGCGATTATGACGACCGATACACATGAAAAAGAAGTAGCTGTTGAGATTGAGCTTTCCGGCAAAACCGTCACAATCGGCGGCATGTGCAAAGGTTCCGGCATGATCCATCCGAATATGTGTACCATGTTAAGTTTTGTGACAACCGATGCTGCAATTTCACAGGAGCTGCTGTTAGAGGCATTAAAAGCGGACGTGGAAGATACCTATAACATGATCTCCGTGGACGGCGATACCTCCACAAATGATACCTGTCTCCTGTTGGCAAACGGAATGGCAGAGAACACAAAAATTACTGAGAAAAATGCGGATTATGAGACCTTTACAAAGGCGCTCCGCTTTGTCAATGAGACACTCGCAAAACAGATGGCAGGAGATGGAGAGGGAGCAACTGCGTTGTTTGAGGTAAAAGTAATCGGTGCCGAGACAAAAGAGCAGGCAAAGATCTTAAGCAAATCCGTCATCACATCAAGCCTCACCAAAGCAGCCATCTACGGACACGATGCAAACTGGGGCAGAATCCTCTGTGCCATGGGCTACTCCGGCGCACAGTTTGATCCGGAAAAAGTAGACTTATTCTTCGAGAGTGCTGCAGGAAAAATGCAGATCATCAAAGACGGAGTCGCCGTCGACTACAGCGAAGAAGAAGCAACCAAAATCTTATCCGAACCCGCAGTCACCGCCATCGCCGACATCAAAATGGGTGCTGCACAGGCTACCGCCTGGGGCTGCGACTTAACCTACGACTATGTAAAAATTAACGCCGATTACCGCTCATAGGCAGGCAGATATGAGGCCAACGCGAAACTCTTCAAAAAACTGGCGCTGCTGCGGCCACAGCAAACACAACCTGAATCAGAGTTTCGTACGGCAATATCAAGATTTTATAGAGGAGAACCAAACTAATGGAAGATAACAATATGAAGGAACTTTTGCAGAAAGCCGAAGTGCTCATCGAAGCACTTCCATACATACAGCGTTTCAACCGTAAGATCATTGTTGTAAAATATGGTGGAAGCGCCATGGTAGATGAAGAATTAAAAAAACACGTCATCCAGGATGTCACCCTGTTAAAACTGGTTGGATTCAAGCCGATCATCGTGCATGGCGGTGGCAAAGAAATCAGTAAATGGGTTGGCAAAGTCGGCATGGAGCCTGTATTTATCAATGGACTCCGCAAAACGGACGAGGCAACCATGGAGATCGCCGAGATGGTGTTAAATAAGGTCAATAAATCACTGGTGACACTGGTACAGGAGCTTGGCGTCAATGCAGTCGGCATCAGCGGAAAAGACGGTGGACTGTTAAAAGTAGAAAAGAAATACTCAAATGGTGAGGATATCGGTTTTGTCGGTGAGATCACAGAGGTAAATCCGCAGATTTTATATGATCTGCTGGAAAAAGATTTTCTCCCGATCATCTGTCCGGTAGGAATGGATGCAGAATACAACAGCTATAATATCAATGCCGATGATGCGGCATGTGCGATCGCAAAAGCGGTAAAAGCTGAAAAACTTGCATTTTTAACCGATATCGAGGGCGTTTACAAAGATCCGAAAGACAAAGATACACTGATCTCCGAGCTTCGTGTATCAGAGGCGAGAGAACTGATCGGGGACGGATTTATCGGCGGCGGCATGCTTCCGAAGTTAAACAACTGTATCGATGCGATCGAGAACGGTGTTTCAAGAGTACATATCTTAGACGGACGTATTCCACACTGCCTGCTTCTGGAGATCTTTACAGATAAAGGTATTGGTACTGCTATTTATAATTCAAAGGAAGATGTGAGGTATTATCATGGCTGATGAGAAAATGATCGATCGGGCAGAACATGTCCTGTATAAAACATATAACCGGTTTCCTGTAGTATTTGACCATGGAAAAGGCATAACCTTGTGGGATACAGAAGGAAATGAATACCTGGATTTTGGTGCAGGTATTGCAGTTATGGGACTGGGATACTGTGATGAAGAGTATACAAATGCAGTAAAGGCCCAGATGGATAAGCTGACCCATATCTCCAATCTGTTTTATAACCAGCCTTCTATCAGTGCGGGCGAAAAGCTGTTAAAGGTATCCGGAATGGATAAGGTATTCTTTACCAACAGCGGTACAGAGGCTATTGAAGGCGCATTAAAGATCGCAAAGAGATATCATTATAATAAACTTCATGAGACCATGGGAGACGGCTGCGATGGCTGTGAGGAAAAAGAAGTGGACATGACTGGTGAGATCATTGCCATGAACCAT
>ENA-ORMX01000861-ORMX01000861.1-human-gut-metagenome-genome-assembly--contig:-NODE-861-length-21999-cov-3.644550_pt1 | contig 21999 bp, 20 predicted proteins | sample MGYA00242108_ERZ509007 | MGnify/ENA primary metagenome ERZ509007 (study PRJEB26280, sample SAMEA2338745) | human gut metagenome | biome: human gut; feature: human-associated habitat; material: faeces...
GTGCTTACGCACAAACTTGAGATGCGCAAAAGACAGCGCAAGAATGGAGATTAATTTGAAAAAGTACATTGCGGCAATAGGGATATGTTTTATGGCACTGGGGGCAGCATGCATTATGAAAACGGATCCTGAGGAGGTGGGAGAAGAGCTGCCAGAACTTATCATCGGAAGTGATAATTATGAGCCATATAATTATCTGGATGACGATGGAAAGCCGGTAGGTATTGATGTGGAACTGGCGGAGGCGGTGTGTGAACAGTTAGGATACACACCGGTATTTCAATATATCGTATGGGATAAAAAGGATGAATATCTGGACAATGGGAAGGTGGACTGTCTGTGGGGAAGCTTTACCATGAATGGCAGGGAGGATGAGTATCAGTGGGCTGGCCCATACCTTTACAGCAGACAGGTGATTGCAGTGCGGACGGACAGCAAAATCAGAAACATATCCGATCTTGCAGGGAAAAGGGTTGCAGTACAGGCGACAACAAAACCGGAGGAGGTTCTGTTAGAGAGAAGTGATCCGAGAGTCCCGGAGGTGGATATGGTGTATAGTCTGTCCGGCATGGACGAGATCTATGCAAGCCTCAGGAAGGGGTATGTGGATGCGATCACAGGACATGAAAGTGCGCTTGAGAGATTTGTTGGGAATGCACCGGATATGTATGCCATACTGGATGAAAGTCTGTATATTTCAGAACTGGGAGTTGCTTTCAAAAATGACACTCATCAGGATCTGGCAAAAAAAATGACACAGATTTTAAAAGAGATGCAGGATGATGGAACACTCCGGGACATGGTAGAAAAATACGGATTGGATGCCGAAAAAGCACTGGGGGTCACAAATGCTGAATAATGAAAAGATAACAAAGATCATCGCCCGCAGATATATATGGCTGCCATTTTTGATGGGAGTGCTTTTAGGGATAGTATGTTTTGTGGTATTTACCGGGTATGACCGGATGAAAATTGAGAAAATTGCAGATGAAACACTCGATTTTATGCAGGACCGTGTCAAAAAATATGATGACTACAAAAATAATGATAAAGTAAAGAGTCTTTATCGTCTGGCAGATAAGACATTGGAGCTGGATCAGCGGTTGGAAGAGAAAGATGCAGATCAGGAAGAGCTGGTCGAACGCTATATGAAAGATCAGAGATTAGATGGTGTTCTGCTTATAGACGAAAATCTGAATTGTGTGTATCAGGCAGAAGATGTTGGAAAGATGGATACATTCTGGCAGGAACAGATGAGTGAACCGGCAGTAAAAAATATGTTGGAGCAGCCGCGGAAAACATATATCACACGGCTTGATAAAGAGGGGGAAAACTATGATTTTGCGGTGGTATCCAGGACAGACGGCAAAGGGCTTGTCGCCGCTTATATTGAAAAAGAAAAAAACATGGAAGACAACGGTGATATTTCCATCTACTCGCTGTTTACCGGATTTACATTTGATATGAATGGTATCGTTGCGGTGACAGACGACAAACAAGTGCTTAGTTCCAATTCGGAGGAACTGCTTTCTGTGAAGCCGGGGGAGTATCGTGATATTTTTACACCGGACATATATACAGGGGATGAGCACAGGATGATCCATCTGGAAAGTACGGGAGGCAGCTGGTATGGGGAGATCAAGCAGATGAAAGATTATACACTTTATGCATTTTTCCCCGAAACTGCGATATATGCACTGCGTACAAAGGTTGTGATCGGTACCATGGGTGTATACATATTGTGCTGGATGACATTTATGCTGGTACGGGGGTATGTGGCGGAATCGAATATGCGCCAAATGGAAAAACAGTATCATATCATCCAATCTGTCAGCAGTGTATTTTCTATCTGTATGCTGTTAGATCTCAAAAAGAATACATGGGAAATGATCAAAGCATCTGACCAGATTCGAAAAATGACCGGCAATGAGACAAACACTGCTAACATGATGAAATTTTTCTGTAAAAATACAGTTGCGCAGTCAGAACGGCAGAAATTTTGGGACTTTGTAAACCCTGATACACTTGCAGAGCGGCTGCAGGGAAAAGATTATATCAATTGCCAGACCGAAATCGGAAAGGGAGAATGGTTCAGCATCATGCTGGTGCCGCAGCATCATGACGCACATGGCAATGTTGAGGCGGCGCTTTTTCTGAGCAGAAATATTACCGACGAAAAAATGCGTGAGATGGACTATCAGAAAAAACTGGAAAAATCGGTGGAACAGGCAGAGCAGGCAAACATTGCGAAAACGGATTTCTTACGGCGGATGAGCCACGATATCCGCACACCGATCAATGGGATACGCGGAATGGTGGATATCTGTCGGTATTATATCGGAAATCCCAAAAAACAGGAGGAGTGTCTGGATAAGATTCTGCTTTCATCCACCTTTCTGATGGAGCTGGTCAATGATGTTCTGGATATGAATAAACTGGAATCCGGGCAGATTAAGCTGGAGGAAAAGCCATTTTCCATTTCTGAAATATTAAAAGAAGTGGAGACAGTAGTCGGGATGGCGGCAACTGAACAGGGAATCACGCTGACGGTAAAAAAAGGAGAGATCAACCATGAAAATTTGCTTGGAAGCTCTCTTCATGTCCGGCAGATCTTACAAAATATTACTTCAAATGCGGTAAAATACAATAAACCAAATGGAAAAGTGATTTTGGAGTGCCGGGAGCTGCCGCCGAAAAATGAAAAAGCCGTGTTTGAGTTTGTGTGTACCGATAATGGGATCGGGATGAGCCCGGAATTTCAGGAACATGCATTTGAACCGTTTGTGCAGGAAAACAGTTCAGCACGCACTTCCTATACCGGAACCGGACTTGGACTTGCAATCGTAAAGAAACTGGTAGAACAGATGGAAGGAACGATCCACTTCGTGAGTGAGCCTGGAAAAGGCACCCGGTTTACACTTGTGATCCCGTTTCTGCCGGATGACAGCATCGAAATGCAGACGGAGCAGACACAAAGTACCGATGCAGTAAAGGGAATTGAAAATGATAAAATACTGTTGGTGGAAGATTATGAGATAAATATGGAAATCGCCCGGTTTGTGCTGGAAAATGAGGGGGCACAGGTACAGGAGGCATGGAATGGCAAAGAAGCTGTTGATCTGTTTGCAGCATCAGAACCGGGTGGATATGATGTGATTCTGATGGATCTGATGATGCCTGTTATGGGCGGTCTGGAGGCAGCGCAGTGCATCCGGAAACTGGAGAGAGAAGATGCAAAAACCGTTCCGATCATCGCGATGACAGCAAATGCATTTGCAGATGATGAGGAGCGGAGTCTGGCAGCCGGCATGGATGCGCACATCTCCAAACCATTGGATGCAGAAAAACTCATTCAGGTAATTTCTGATATATGCAAAAAGCGGAAAGAGCATGCAAAAGGAGATGCAGATATCTGATCTCTGATGTCCGAAAAAAATGCAGTTCCGATTTGCACAAAGGTACTTTATTATCAGTAAGAGATGTAGTATACTTCTTCTGCGAAATATACAAAGAGTGAGGACAAAAGAAATGCAGAAGAATCTTGGAAAGATCAAACGTACCGTGGAAGAGTATGTGGTGCTGACTGTTGCAACACTGATTCTTGTTGTGGGAGTGTATGTATTTAAATTTCCAAATAATTTTTCGTTTGGCGGAGTAACCGGTCTGGCAGTCGTGCTGGGTGCCGTACTTCCGACATCTCCGGGAAATCTTACCTTTATCATCAATATGCTGTTGCTGGTACTTGGATTTATATTCCTTGGAAGAGGATTTGGAGTCAAAACTGTTTACGTCAGTGTACTGACATCGGTTGGGTTAAGCTTTGCGGAGCGGGTGTTTCCGATGGATGCGCCTCTGACCGGACAGCCGGTATTAGAGCTTATCTATGCGATCGTACTGCCGGCATTTTCCGCGGCAATTCTGTTTAATATCGGAGCGTCCGGCGGCGGAACGGATATCGTGGCAATGATCTTAAAGAAATATACGAAGCTGAACATTGGAGCAGCATTATTTTTAGTGGATCTTGGAATCGTCGTTGCATCCTGTCTTGTATTTGATGCGCAGACAGGTCTTTGTTCCATGTGCGGTCTTCTGGCAAAATCTCTGGTAGTCGATAATGTGATCGAGAGTATCAACCTGTGCAAGTATTTTACGATTATATGCAACGATCCGGAGCCAATCTGTGAATTTATCACAAAAGAATTAAACCGCAGTGCTACGGTTTATCAGGCAGAAGGTGCTTACCAGCACAATCAGAAGACGGTGATCTTAACGGTCATGAAGCGGAGTCAGGCGGTAGAACTTCGTAATTATATCCGTATGAACCAGCCATCCGCGTTTATTGCAATCACAAACAGCAGTGAGATTATCGGAAAGGGTTTCCGTGGTTTCAACTAAGGTTTGGTTGCGGGAATGAGAAGTCTATTATATAATATAGAGAGTGGGTTGCGTATGTGAAAAGTTATGCATATCTGAAGATGGTATGAGTACAAAACCGTGATGCAGCTATTTTATAAGATAAGAAATGGAGAAGCGAATGAAAATTTGGGAAGATGATAATCAGAAATACATCAAGGCGATGATGGAGAAAAATACCACAGAGCAGAATGAGAAACTGACAAAGCGATTAGAGGAGATTGATTTTTCAGTGTTAGAACACATTGAAAGAAAAGAAACTGTCAATGAGCGCGGTGTATTTGCTCCGTTAGATGCAGTGGAAGTTAGCGAGATCGAGGCAAGAGGGGCTGAATTCAAAGAACTCGGTTTAAAGGCGATCCGTGAGGGAAAAGTCGGTGCGGTGCTTTTAGCGGGCGGACAGGGAACCCGCCTTGGACTTGACCGGCCAAAGGGAACATTAAATATCGGAGTGACCAAAGAGTTATATTTATTTGAGCAGCTGCTTCGCAATCTGATGGACGTGACAGATGAGGCAGGAGTATATGTACCGCTTTATATTATGACAAGCAATATCAACAACGCAGATACGACAGCTTTTTTTGAGGAACATGATTACTTTGGTTATCCGAAAGATTATGTGAAATTTTTCGTACAGGAAATGGTGCCGGCATGCGATTATGAGGGACGGATCTATATGGAATCCCAGACTGAGGTGGCAATGTCTCCAAACGGCAACGGCGGCTGGTTTTCATCTATGGTAAATGCAGGACTTCTTTCTGATATCAAAGAAAGAGGTATTGAATGGATCAACGTATTTGCCGTAGATAACTGCTTACAGCGCATCGCAGACCCGATGTTTGTCGGCGCAACCATCGCTTACGGATGCGAGAGTGGTGCAAAAGTAGTACGAAAAGCTGCACCGGACGAACGTGTCGGTGTACTCTGTACGGAAGATGGCAAACCTTCGATCGCAGAATACTACGAGATGACAGAGGAGATGGCAACGGCGCGCAAAGAAAACGGTGATTTAAAATACGGTTTTGGCGTAATCTTAAACTATCTGTTCTCAGAAAAGAAATTAGAGCAGATCGCAGACGCAAGAATGCCGATCCATGTGGTAGAGAAAAAGATCCCATACATGGATGTGGACGGCACATTTGTGAAACCGGAGCAGCCAAATGGATACAAATTCGAGACACTGGTGCTTGATATGGTGCACATGATGGATGACTGTATCCCATATGAGGTAGTGCGTGAGAGAGAATTTGCGCCGATCAAAAACCTTCACGGCGTAGATTCCTTAGATTCTGCAAGAGAGCTGATGAAAGGCTGCGGCATCGAATTATAGAAAATAGAACCCTGTTTTTAAATTGTTTATAAATATTTCATACAGACTTTATGCCGTTTCTGGCGGTATCTGTTATACTAATATTTATAGTGAGAGACAGTTACGCTCAACAGATGCTATGCGAAAAGACGGCGTGACAATGAAGAAGAAAACAATTTAGAAACGGGGTTTTTGTTATGATACAGAGACAGACACTTGTACAGGAAGAGAAACAGCAGGAGCAGTATGAGGCTTCTGTGGAGGTGGAAGATGCAGAAGAAACAGCGGATGCAGCGCAGGAAAACAGTCTGATGTTGGTGCGCGGCATGGTCGATGATGACATGGAGCATATCGCGGATATGAAGGAGCAGTTTTCCCAGACGATTGATCCGATCCTGCGCATGTACAATGCGGCGATGTGCGCGACGACCGCGCGGCTTGAGATCATAGAGGACGAGTTCAAATACCGCAAACTGCGCTGCCCGATCCATCACATCGATACGCGGCTGAAATCGGCGAAAAGCATTCTGGGAAAGCTTCAGAAAAAGGACCTTGATCTGACACTCAGCGCAGCGTGCAACAATATTTACGATATCGCCGGAGTGCGCGTAGTCTGTTCCTATATCAAGGATGTATATCTGATCCGTGACCGCCTGATGGCGCAGGATGACATACATATCATGGAGATCAAAGATTATATCGAGCAGCCGAAAGGCAACGGTTACCGCAGCCTGCACATCATTATCCGTGTGCCGGTCTATTTTATGAACAAAAAACAGATGGTGCCGGTTGAACTGCAGATCCGCACCCTTGCGATGGATCTCTGGGCGAGCTTGGAGCACGACATCAAGTACAAGTCGCTCTATCAGGACGTCACGATGGATTTTTCGGATGAGTTAAAAGAATGCAGCCGCCTGATCTATGAGGCGGAGGAGAAGATGGAGATCATGAATGCGGCGTTAGAGGAGTGAGACGGAAATTATTTTATGGACAGAATTTTCAGGATAAAAAATAATGGAGCTGTGGATGATAAATATTTTGTATTGGAATGCGGGAATACGGACAGAGGAAGACAGGCACAGTATACGGGGAGAAAATGTCAGACAAAAAATAATAGAACTGATATTAGAAAATAACATAGACATTGTGATTTTGGCTGAATATACTTTTGATATGAAGCTTATGTGCGATATGCTTTCAGTGAATGGAAAGGATTTTAAAACTGCACCTGTTCCAGAAGACAGCAGGGCAAAAATGCTCGTAAGTATGAAGTTTAATGTAGAGTTGATCAGGGATTCAAAATATTATTTTATATGTTCCATAAACAATGTATTAACAGACTTTTTAATTGCGGGGTTACATTTTCCAAGTAAGCGATATGCTGAAAACAGAGACAGGGAAATTGTGGCAGAACAGTTTATGGATGCATTGTGTGAGGCACAAAGTGAAGCGGAACATAAAAAGGTTATCATAGCAGGGGACTTTAATGCTGATCCGTTTGAAGAGGTAATGTTAAAAGCGAATTATTTTCATGCTTTGCCATATGCTGACATTGTCGAAAATAAGCGTGAGAGAGACGTATATGGGAAAACTATCAGATGTTTTATAACCCCATGTGGAATTTTTTTGGTGATTTGAATACACCTCACAGCACATGCTATTATGATTCGGGAGGTGCATTCAATTTTTACAAACATATTTTTGACCAGGTTATTGTCAGTGCTGATATGGTAAAATATTTTGATAAAGATAATCTGAAGATTGTGGCAGAAACAAGCAGTGGTGTTTTAGCAGATGGTAAAGGGATACCGAACCGGAAAGAATATAGCGATCACCTGCCGATCGTATTTGGTATTAAGGAGGATGCATGATGCAGAATTTATGGAGAGTACAAACAGAAAAGAAGATACACACACCGCACGATATCATAAGTGAACAATGCAAATATTTGTCTGAAATGACAGATGGAAAAGTGATTGCGAGGATCGCACCTTATAAGGGGGATTATAAAAGCTATTCTAAATCAAATGAACTGGAACTGGCAGGGAGACTTTTTGTGCAGGATAATAGCTTTGATGTGCAAAATGTTTTGGGAGACCAACAGAGCAAATTTATTTATGAATTTTATATAACAGCAAAAGCGGCACCAAAATATAAATACAGGATTATGTTTGTTGCTTTTGGCATATCGGTATATCCTGTGGAAGTATCATTGGAAAAGTCCATAGCTGACGAAATTGGAATGGATAAAAGTGAGTTTACGCTTTCCTCAGAGGAAGAAGTTATAAATTTAGTGGGGAAGGTTCTCGGTTCAGAGCGAATCAGTGCGGTTGTATCAAATTTGATCAATATAGAATGACACTAAATCATACACTCTTAAAATAATGATGTTGGGGGCAAATAGTGCATTCACAACATAACGACTGGCAAATTGCACAAAGCCGAGACTGCTTTTGTGACTTTGGGAGAAAATTAGTAAATCTTAGACTGCCTGGTAATACACAGTGATGTTCTGCCACGGATGGCAGAACAAGGCAGCATCGAGTCATGGAGGACTCGTTGTTGCCGTTCACGTCACTCTGAGAAAAACTGACTCAGGCAGGCTTAGATTTTCTTATTTTCGTACAACGGAACAAAACAGACACGGCTTTGTGCAATTTGTCAATCAAGAAGTTTAAATGCACTATCTGCCCCCAACATCAAAATAATAGAAAAATTAAAAAAAAGTTATTGACAAATAACCAAAGTTAGTGTAATCTAACTATCAGAAAAGGAAATGAGTTCTAGCAACTCTTTCTTTTTTAAACAGGAGTTAGGATAAACTAACTATATATGTTAAAACAATGGATCGAGAGATCTGTTGTTCTATGGGAGATGACCATGAGCAGGGAAGTGTTAGAGATTCTGGAGAAGATGGATAAAAAAGAATTAAAGACTCAACTGGCACTGCAATGTGCCCCGCTTCTTACGGGAATCAAACTGTCAAATCTTCTTACGGTGACAAAGAGCAACGAAGAAGATGTGAAAGATTTGTTCCGTAATACAGAAATTACTGTACATACACTCTACCAGACAAAACATCGTACAATATTCCTGCTTTTTCGTGAAAAACAACTACTCGCTTATCTGAACGAAGAAGATGTGAAGGAAACGATGAGATTGTTTGGGTATCAGACATTACGCCTTATCGACATTTTTGAAAAACTGTGTGCCCGCTATCAAAAATATATGAAGGATCATCTGTCTTTTCCACATGAGCTTGGACTGCTCTTGGGTTATCCTGTAGAAGATGTGTTAGGTTTTATCCGAAACGAGGGACGCAATTACCTATATTGCGGTTACTGGAAAGTATATGGAGATGTGGATGCGGCAAGAATAACATTTGACCGCTACAATCAGGCAAAGGAAGACGCGATCCGCCTGATATCGTCCGGCATGGAAATCCATGAACTTCTGCTTTACGGCAAGATGTTAGAGTCTGCCTAGATGGACTCATGATAACAGAATGTTTACAAAAGCATATTCTATCATTTGATGTATGACTGGATTTTCAGATGAAAGTAAATAAGATAAAAACGGAAAACACCCGGCTTGATGCGGCAAAGGCGTCGTGCGAGACCAGGAATCCGTTTGTATAAAATGAATGTGCAAAAATAAGCACAGGAATGGAGGAAATATGAGCAAGATTATCGTGGCATACTGGTCCCAGACGGGAAATACGGAAGCAATGGCAAATGCAGTTGGAGAGGGAATCAAGGCAGCAGGCGGAGAGGCAGACGTTGTTCCGGTATCTGCAGTATCCGTAGATGAGTTAAAAGCTGCATCCTCATTTGCATTAGGCTGCCCGGCAATGGGAGCTGAAGTATTAGAGGAGAGCGAGATGGAGCCTTTCGTAGAAGAGGTAGAAGGCTTTGCAGCAGGCAAAAAGATCGCTTTATTCGGTTCTTACGGATGGGGTGACGGACAGTGGATGCGCGACTGGGAAGAACGCATGAATGCAGCAGGAGCAACTGTTGTAAATGGTGAAGGTGTGATCGCACATGAAGCACCGGACGCTGAAGCATTAGAAGCGTGCAGAAGTCTTGGAAAAGCGCTTATATAAAAGAACATAAAAAGTAAGGTTCAGAGAAATCAGAATAATAAGTCAGGCAGGTCGGATACGACCTGCCTGTTTGTGTTAGGTTGAATTTATCCTAAAAAATGTGTATACTATTGTAAAAAGATTATGGAGGTGTTCAAATGACTATAGATACAAATACAATGGTTTCAATTTCCGAAGCAAACCAGAATTTTTCTAAGGTTGCACGACTGGTAGATGAATGCGGTTCAGCAGTAATTTTGAAAAACAATGTACCAAGATACCTTGTTATAGACTTTAGTAAAGCGGATAAAGATATGATAGCATCTGATGATGATGTATTGAGTATTTCGAAGCAGCTTATGGAACAGAATAGGGAAGCATATGAGGTGCTGGCTAAATGAAAAAATTGAGCAAAGAGCAGATCCTTATGCTTCATACTCAATTAATTCAGCAGACTGGTGGAAGCGATGGAGTCAGAGATTATAATTTATTGGACTCGGCTTTGGAAACGCCTTTTCAATCCTTTGAAGGGGACGAATTATATCCGACAATACAGGCGAAAGCTGCAAGATTAGGATATGGACTGATAAAGAATCATTGTATGATAGATGGTAATAAAAGAATTGGAACACATGCAATGCTTGTATTTCTTGCGTTGAACGGGATAGAACTTAAATATACGCAAAAAGAATTATATGAAACAATTCTTAATGTTGCATCGGGAAGCGTAGATTATAATGGTTTATTGCAATGGGTTCTTAATCATCAAAATTAAATAGTAAAACGGGTATAAGACCGAATATAGAAAATATTGAAATTTTGTGTTCGGTCTATTATTCATGACAATAGCATTGTCCAAGAAGTGCACAATCTATGATTGAAGTTGATAAAATGGGGATTACTATGTTAAAAAAATTTGTAAAGTATGTCTCGCAGAACATGCTTGGCATGGTAGGTATGTCTGTCTATATTCTGGCAGATACCTACTTTATTTCTGTTGCGGTGGGGACGGATGGTATCACCGCACTCAATCTGGTACTGCCGGTCTACAACATGATCTTTGCCATCGGGGCAATGATGGGTGTCGGTTCAGCGATCCGTCTGGTGATCGAGCGGAATCAGGAACATCCGAATGCAGACGGATACTTTTTCCATGCACTGTCATGGGCATTGATTGTTGGTCTGCTTTTTATGTTTGTAGGAATATTTTTCCCGGATAAACTGATTGCCCTGCTTGGCGGGGATGCAGAGATCGTTGCGGTCGGGAAAAATTATACGCGTATTTTTATGGGTTTTGCGCCGTTTTTTATGTGGAATTATATCTGCAATGCTTTTGTGCGCAACGATGGGAATCCATCGATCGCAATGGCTGCGACATTATTCAGCAGTCTGTTCAATATTGTATTTGACTATGTACTGATGTTTCCACTGGGGCTTTCCATGGAAGGGGCTGCACTTGCAACGGCGCTTTCCCCGTTGGTCGGCATCCTGATCTGCTGTATCCATTTCCGCTCGGAAAAATGTACGGTAAAATTTAAGCCGATGCTGCCATCTTTGCGAAAAATACTTTTCTGCTGTCAGTTTGGTGTGTCCTCTTTTGTGGGAGAGATTTCATCCGGTGTGATCACGGTCGTCTTTAATATGATCATCCTTGGACTTGCCGGAAATACCGGAGTGGCGGCTTACGGCGTGGTTGCAAACACATCACTTGTTGCAGTTGCCCTGTTTAACGGAATTGCACAGGGCTCCCAGCCGTTAGTCAGCGAGGCATATGGCAGGGATATTCATAAAGATGTGAAAACTTATTTAAAAATGGCGGTTACGACTGCAGTAGGCGTCTCTGTACTTCTGGTTATTTTTATTTACCTGTTTGCACCTGTGGTGACTGCAGTGTTTAATGGCGAACATAACAGGACGCTTGCTGACTACGCAGAAACCGGACTGCGGATCTATTTTATCGGATTTTTATTTGCCGGGATCAATATCGTAGGGACTGCCATATTAAGTGCTGTCGAATCTACAAAATATGCATTTGCAGCGTCGATTTCCCGAGGTTTTGTGGCGATCATTTTCTTTGCATTTATACTGTCCGCAATATTTGGATTAAACGGGGTATGGATGGCCTTCCCGGCGGCGGAATTTGTGACAATGCTGATCACACTGTGTGGATTGCGGAGAATAAAGTTTGTTGATAAAAATTCTTAACATTTGAAAATCTCTTGACAAAATACAGATCGTGATGTAAATTCAAGATACCCAATAGGGGTATATGGTATACAATAAAGATGTAAAACCGTGATAAAAAATCAGGAACAGAACAGACTATACAGACCGGAGGCAGACAGATGGCATGTGAAAAATGCAGCGCAAACGGAGATAATGTGAAGCATAAACAGCGTGAGAGTGCAGAAAAAAAGGCACTGCTTACGAGACTTTCCCGGATAGAGGGACAGGTGCGGGGAGTGCGTGCCATGGTGGAAGATGACAGATATTGCGTGGATATCGTCACACAGGTATCTGCGATCCAGGCTGCATTAAACGGATTTAACAAGGAGCTGTTAGCACGCCATATTAAAACCTGCGTTTCCGAAGACATCAAAGAAGGCAATGAGCAGGCTGTCGACGAACTCTGTGAACTGTTAAAAAAATTGATGAAATAACGGTTTGTATTTAGAAATGGAGATTGACATGAAGGAAAAGTTTGACGTAACAGGCATGAGCTGTTCGGCATGTTCCTCCCATGTGGAAAAGAGTGTTTCCAAACTGGAGGGCATAAAGACAGTCAGTGTCAACCTGCTGACAAACAGCATGCAGGTCGAGTATGATGAGACAAAGCTTGATACCGGAAAGATTATTGAGGCGGTGGAACATGCCGGATACGGTGCCTCGGTAAAAGAAGACGGAAAAGCAGCAGTAAAGGCGGGGGAGACGGAGGATGCCGTTTCCATCCAGCAGAAGAATATCAAAAACATGAAGACAAGACTGATCATATCCGTGATATTTCTGATGCCGCTCATGTATGTGTCGATGGGACATATGATCTACAACGCGCTTGGCGTTCCGATGCCGCCGCTTACCATGAAGTTTTTCCATGGAAGTGAAAATGCAGTCATTTACGCATTTACGCAATTCCTGCTTTTACTTCCGATCTTGTTTGTTAATCAGAAATATTTCCGCAACGGCTTTACAACATTAGCGCGCAGGAGTCCAAACATGGACAGTCTGATCGCAATGGGAGCAACTGCGGCGACGGTATACGGTATCTTCGCGATTTACCGGATCGGCTGGGGATTCCGTATCGGAGACATGGAACTGGTACATCAGTACAGCCATGATATTTATTTTGAATCCGCCGGAACAATTCTTACGCTGATCACGGTCGGAAAATATCTTGAGACGAAGTCAAAAGGAAAGACGAGTGAGGCAATCACAAAGCTGATGAACTTAGCACCAAAGACAGTGACAGTCGTGCGCGACGGCAAAGAACAGGTCATTGATGCGGCAGATGTGGTGCAGGGGGATATTTTCGTGATCAAGCCGGGAGAGTCGGTTGCGGTGGACGGTGTGATCTTAGAAGGAAAATCCTCTTTTGATGAATCCGCGATCACCGGAGAGAGCATCCCGGTGTTAAAACAGGAAGGCGATAAAGTAATCTCTGCATCCATCAATAAAGCCGGACTGATCCGTGCGCGTGCAACGCGTGTCGGCAAAGATACGACGATCGCACAGATCATCAGTCTTGTGGAGGAAGCATCTTCGAGTAAGGCTCCAATCGCACGTCTGGCCGATAAAATTGCGGGAATCTTTGTCCCGACAGTTATTGGAATCGCGATCGTAACATTTATCTTATGGCTGGCAAGCGGGGCAGATTTTGAGTTTGCAATGTCCTGCGGAATTGCAGTTCTTGTGATCTCCTGTCCGTGTGCACTTGGACTTGCAACACCGGTGGCAATCATGGTTGGAACCGGAAAGGGTGCGGAAAACGGTATCCTGATCAAATCAGGAGAGGCATTAGAGACAGCACATATTGTGGATACCGTTGTAATGGACAAGACCGGAACCATTACTTATGGAAAACCGGTTGTGACGGATATCAGAACCTATGCAGGAATTTCAGAGAACGATCTGCTTAAGATTGCGGGCAGTCTTGAGAAGGGAAGTGAGCATCCGTTAGCGGAAGCGATTGTCTCCGATTGCGGGAAAAAGAACATCGTTCCGGAAAAAGTAAATGACTTTGAAGCGCTGTTTGGAAAAGGAATTAAAGGACGTTTATCTTCCGGCAGACTTTACTATGCAGGAAATGAAAAGCTGATGGAAGAGGCACACGTTGCCCTGTCCGGTGAGATAAAAAAAGAGATGGAACAATTTGCAAAACAGGGCAAAACACCGCTTCTGTTTGCAGATGAAACACAGATCATAGGCGTGATCGCCGTTGCGGATGTCGTAAAACCGACCAGCCGTGAAGCGGTCAGACAGTTCAAAGAATACGGAATCCATGTCATCATGTTAACCGGTGACAATGAAGTGACGGCACAGGCGATCAAAGATCAGGTAGGAATTGATGAAGTCATTGCCGGAGTGCTTCCGACACAGAAGGAAGAAAAGATATCCGCCTTAAAGAACAGCGGACATAAAGTTGCAATGATCGGAGACGGTATCAACGATGCGCCGGCGCTTGCTTCCGCAGACGTGGGAATCGCGATCGGGGCAGGTACGGATGTAGCCATTGAGAGCGCGGACATCGTCCTGATGAAAAATGACCTGATCGATGCGGTCGGGGCGATCCGTTTGAGCAAAGCGGTTATCCGAAATATCAAGGAAAATCTGTTCTGGGCATTTTTCTATAACAGCATCGGCATTCCGCTTGCGGCAGGACTTTTATATCCGATCTGGGGATTAAAATTAAACCCGATGTTTGGTGCGGCTGCCATGAGCTTAAGCAGCGTCTGTGTAGTAAGTAATGCACTGCGCCTTAGATGGGTAAAGCTTGGAAAAAAATCTTCATCCGGAAATGAGACAGGTAACATGGAACAGGAGAGTGCGGTCTGTGAAAACAGAGCGGTCACTTCTGAAATAAAAACAAAAAGTGATGTATCAGAAAGCGAGGAACAAACAATGAAAACAACATTAAGTATTGAAGGAATGATGTGCGGACACTGCCAGGCAACCGTTGAGAAGGCTTTAAAAGGAGTACCGGGTGTGTCTGAGGTAGTGGTGAGCTTAGAGGACAAAAATGCAGTTGTTACCGCAGAGAAATCAGTCAGTGCGGATGCATTAAAAGCAGCCGTTGTAGATGCAGGATATGAGGTAACTAACATTCAGTAAGGAATTGTTACGGGCACAGAAATTGTATTTTGCAGATCAAAAAAGATAAGCATAAAAGAGAAGGGGAGGCCGTGGTTACTCGGCTTCCCCTTCTTCTACGATCTGCTCTAACACGCGGATCAGATCCTGCATGTTATTAAGCTCTACATTTCGCTCGAGGATCAGATTTTTCAGATCCGTTGAAAGTGTCTCGAATTTGTCTTTGATTCCAGGTGCTACATAAGATGCCATATGGTCCTCCTTTTATTTCCGGCAGCAGATTTGCCTGCGGGACGTGTAATCTATTGTTTTTGTGTGGTTACCTGTTTATCATGTACAAAAATTTCAAAAAATATGCCGTAAAAAACACTTCTTGTAAAAATCGCCGTTATCCTTTAATATTAAAGAAGGCATATAGCCGTATTGGAACATTATAAATGAAAGAATGGAAACACCATGGATTATTACAGCAGTCAGATCAGTAAATTAATACAGGAATTATCGTCTCTTCCGGGAATCGGTGCAAAATCTGCACAGCGTCTGGCATTTCATATTTTGAATATGCCGGTGGAACAGGTCGAAGAACTTTCGTCTTCGATCGTGGATGCAAGGAAAAATGTCCGTTACTGTAAGGAATGTTTTACCCTGACAGATGATGAACTGTGTCCGATCTGTAAGGATGCCGGACGTAACCACAAGACGATTATGGTTGTGGAAGATACCAGAGATCTTGCAGCATATGAAAAAACCGGCAAATACGACGGGGTTTATCATGTCCTGCATGGGGCAATTTCTCCGATGCTTGGAATCGGACCTGCAGATATCAAGTTAAAAGAGCTGATGCAGCGCCTGCAAAAGGATGTTGACGAGGTGATCATTGCGACAAACTCAAGCCTTGAGGGAGAAACGACGGCGATGTATATCAGCAAACTGATCAAACCTACCGGGATCAAAGTGACAAGGATCGCAAGTGGTGTTCCGGTCGGCGGAGATTTAGAGTATATTGATGAGGTAACACTGCTCCGTGCCTTAGAAGGCAGAACGGAGATTTAATAAAAGGAATAGAAAGGAACATGACTAGACTATGACAAATATGGAACTCGAAAAAACAGCGAACGAAGTCCGCAAAAGTATTGTAACTGCAGTACACAGCGCAAAAGCCGGACATCCGGGCGGATCACTCTCCGCAGCAGATATCTTTACTTATCTGTATTTTGAGGAGTTAAACATTGATCCGAAGAATCCTAAGATGGCAGACCGCGACCGTTTTGTGCTTTCAAAAGGCCACACGGCGCCGGGACTTTATGCAGTTCTGGCAGAACGTGGATTTTTCCCGAAGGAGGATCTTGTCACACTGCGTCATACAGGCTCTTACCTGCAGGGACATCCGGATATGAAACACATTCCGGGGATTGATATGTCATCCGGTTCTTTGGGACAGGGACTCTCCGCAGCAGCCGGAATGGCAGCAGCCGGAAAGTTTGACAAAAAAGATTACCGTGTCTATGCACTCTGCGGAGACGGCGAGATCCAGGAAGGCCAGATCTGGGAAGCTGCCATGTGGGCAGGATTCCGCAAACTGGACAATCTGGTTGTGATCGTTGACAATAATAACCTTCAGATCGATGGAACTGTTGATGAAGTATGTTCTCCTTACCCGATCGACAAAAAATTTGAGGCATTTAATTTCCATACGATCAATATCAATGGAAATGACTTTGATGAGATTCGTGCTGCATTTAAAGAGGCGCGTGAGACAAAGGGAATGCCGACTGCGATCATTGCAAAGACCGTAAAAGGAAAAGGTGTATCTTTTATGGAAAATGCCGTAGACTGGCATGGAAAAGCTCCAAATGATGCGGAGTATGAAATCGCAATGAAAGACCTTGAGAAAGTGGGGGAAGCATTATGTCAGAAATAAAGAAAATTGCAACAAGAGAAAGCTATGGAAATGCTCTGGTAGAAGTGGGAAAAGAGCATGAAGACCTGATCGTATTAGATGCGGACCTTGCAGGCGCAACAAAGACCGGAATTTTCAAAAAAGCGTTCCCGGAGCGCCACTGGGATGTCGGTATCGCAGAGGCAAATATGACCGGCATCGCAGCAGGACTTGCAACCTGTGGAAAAGTGCCGTTTATCAGCTCTTTTGCCATGTTTGCGGCAGGAAGAAACTTTGAGCAGGTGCGCAACTCGATTGGATATCCACATCTGAATGTCAAGATCGGTGCAACTCACGCAGGTATCTCCGTTGGTGAGGATGGCGCAACCCATCAGTGCCTGGAGGATATCGCCCTGATGCGCACGATCCCTGGCATGGTAGTCATCAACCCGGCGGATGATGTAGAGGCAAGAGCTGCCGTACACGCTGCATATGATCATGCAGGACCTGTATATCTTCGTTTTGGCCGTTTACCGGTTCCTGTATTCAATGATGAGGTAACCTACAAATTTGAGATCGGCAAAGGAATTGTCTTAAAAGAAGGAAAAGATGTGACAATTTTTGCAACCGGACTCTGTGTGAATGAGACGGTAGAGGCAGAAAAAATGCTTGCAAAAGACGGTATTGATGCAGAGATCATCAATATCCACACCATCAAACCGATCGACCGTGAACTGGTTGTAAAATCCGCGTTAAAGACCGGAAAAGTCGTTACGGTTGAGGAACACTCTGTGATCGGCGGACTTGGAAGTGCAGTATGTGACGTACTCTGTGAGGAGGCTCCGACGAAAGTCTTAAAGATCGGTGTCAACGACGTATTTGGTGAGTCAGGTCCGGCATTAGAGCTGCTTCATAAATATGAGCTTGATGCAGAGGGCATCTACAAAAAAGTAAAAGCATTTGTAAAATAATAAAAGAAATCCAAAAGAGAGACTGCTGTCATTACGGAAACGTATGCAGCAGTCTTTTTCTGTCGAAAAGTTTTTGAAAAACTGCCCATAAAACCACAAAAAAATCGGACATGCTGTGATACGATTTCAAAATAAAAAAGCTTTTAAATTTTAATATGGAGGATTGGAATGATTGAGATTATCCGGGAAGAAAATTGGGATGATGCGAAAGAAAAAAAGCTGCCAAAAGATATCAGACAGATTGGGAGACCGGATGTTGGGGAGAGAATATACATAGAGGATGAAGTATACAGGTATCTGCATCCATATGAGAGCAGCTGTGAAAAACTTGTATATGTTTTGCTTGGAAGATTCGAAAATTACAGTGGAAGACAGTGCACATTTGTGGAGGCAGCAATACAGCTGGAACATTTGGAATTTGATGCAGAGATTCCAAGATGGAGCGACCATGAATGGGCGTATATATATAAACGGTTAAAAGATGAGTATGACAGCATGGTCATTGTTGGATGGGCATTAGATCACAGAGGATGTCTGCCGAATATGACAAAACAGATCGAACAGTTTCATCAGACGCATTTTGGCGGCGTTCATCAGACATTGTTTTTAATGGATACACTGGAAAAGGAGGAAACATTTTTCAGCATCCGGAACGGACATCTGTACCGGAGAGAAGGATTTTACATATATTATGACAGGCACGCCGCGGTAAAATTAAAAAAGATGGAACACAGGGAAGAAAAAACAGAAGAAGTAAATCTGCCGGAGACAGACGAGGTTACATTCATGCAGCCGGACGAGCCTGTTTACGACATAAAAGAAAAGGAAGATACGAATGATATCGATATCCTGGAAGAAGAACTCTATATGGAAGAGAGTATGCAGCCGGACGAGCCCGGACTGCAGCCACATCCGGAACGAAAAAGACAGGGGCGTTATCGGAAACAACTGGAAGAAGCGGAAAAAACGGAAGAGGCAAAGATCCCTGCATATTCCTCCCTCGTATTGGCTGTGGTGGTACTGACTCTTGGTTTTACCGCTTATCAGAACCATAAGAAGATGAATGAGATGGAAAATACTCTGGCACAGATGAATCAGGTACATATCGTGACAGAAATGCCGGAAACAGAAAAAACGGCAGATTCTGGGATCGTGGTGGAAAATATTGCAGGGAATATAGAAAAACAGACGGAGACAAAACAGGCGGATGAACATAGTACGCAGACAGAGGCGGAACAGCTTCAAACAAATGGAACGCAGGCGGCGGAGGCATCCGCACCGGATGAAACGGCAGGGATACAGGCAGGAACGGAATTGTCAGGAATGACAGATACAGAAGAAACTGCAGAAACGTCTGGAACAGCAGATGCCCAGAAAACGATGGAGTCCCAGGAAACAGAGAGTATGCAGAATCGGGAGGGAGAACAGAAGGCGGAAGCGGACACAGATGAAACAAACAGCAATAAGGAAAACGTAAAAGAGACGGCGGCACAGCCGGATGAGGCACAGACATATTTAAAACAGGGGTACTATGTGGTGCGGCAGGGGGATAATCTGGCTGCGATCTGCCGGAAAATATATCAGACAACAGCCATGATGGACAAAGTATGCGAGGCAAACGGGATTGATGATCCGGATGCGATCTATGCAGGCCAGTATCTGACGCTTCCGAATTAACAAAGCAGCCGCTTCTAAAAATAAGATGAAACATCCAGGGAATAATGCTATAATATCGAAAGATCAGTGTGAAAAAAAGATTTTTCACACACAGGATTTGTGTTTACGCACAAACTTGAGATGCCCGAAATGGGCAAGAACGAGGTTTAAGATGAAAGAGAGATTGGTATGGCGGAAAAAAACAAGAGAGGATTTCATACGGTAGAAGAACCGGATATGGAAGAGTATGAACGCAAGCTGCGTGAACATCGGGTAAAAGTAGTCAGAAGAACCGTTATTCTGATCGTTACCGTATTGGCAGTTTCTGCGGGACTCTGGGTGTTTATGGCACTGCGCCATTATGAGAATTTTGACGTGGGATCGTCTGTTGACAGGGCTGATACGGAGGCTACAAAGTTTGCAGATTTTGGGGAGAATATTTTAAAATACAGCAACGACGGTGCTTTTTATACGGATACGGCAAACGAACTGATCTGGAATCAGACCTATGAGATGACCGATCCGCAGATTGATATTTGCGAAGATTACCTGACAATCTATGATAAAAAGGGAACTATGATCTATATCATGACAAAGGAGGGAATCTTAGGCGGAATAGAAACGACAATGCCGATCCAGCAGGTGCGTGTGGCATCGCAGGGAACGGTGGCGGTTCTGATGAAAAAAGATGCTTCCGGTTATCTTGCAATGTATGATAAAACAGGTGCAAAATTAACGGAAGGAGAGATTCACGGTGCAAAAAAAGGGTATCCGGTCGCGATTGCATTGTCATCGGATGCTGTAAGACTTGCAGTTGCCATGTTGGACATCAATGATGGAAGCATAAAAAGTACGATTGCTTTTTACAATTTTGGAACAGCAGGAGAAAGTGAAATTGATCATGTAGTCGGAGCGCAGACGTTTCCAGATACCGTGATCCCGGAAATTGTTTACCTGGCGGATGACAGGCTTGCGGCATTCTCGGATACCGGAGTGATCCTGTTTGAGGGATCTCAGAAACCAAAACAATCCGGAACGATCCCTTTTGAAAAAGAAGTGAAGAGTATTTTCTATAATGATAATTATATTGGCTGCGTGATAAGCAATGAGGATGAGGCAGTGACACATCACATAAGTGTCTATGATCTGGATGGAAAAAGCGTTCTGGAAAAAGATTTTACAATGGAGTATACAGGTGTGGAATTTCTTGCGAACAATGAGATTTGTATTACAAATGAAAACGCATGTGATATATACACCATACATGGGATATATAAATTCCATCATGAGTTTGAACAGACATTGTATAAGATCATTTCCGAGAGTGGCGCGCTGAATTATACATTGATACTGGAAGATACAACAGAAAAAATAAGACTGAAATAAGGAGCATACATATGAACTGGGTTTTGCTGCTGGTATTGCTGATACTGGGATACAATATTATAAGAGGATATAGAAAAGGATTTTTGCGAATTGTGTATTCCCTGGTATCGTGGGTCATAGTACTTACATTTGTTACCGTTGCAACACCATACATTAATACGTATCTGATGGAACACACGACACTATATGAAAAGATTGAGCAGCAGTGCAGTGAACAGATAAAAGGATCCGTAGAGGAAAAACAGAGATCCATTCAAAATGAAAGCAGTCCGGATAATCAGAAATTGTCACAGTTTGGGATTATGCTGCCGGATTCAGTGGTAAATGATATTTTTGAGAAGACCGGAAATATGGCGGGAGAGATTATAGAACAAAGTGGCCTGTATGATGAGATAGCAAAACAGATTGCAGAATTTGTGGTAGAGGGAATTGCATTTCTGATCGCATTGGTCGCAGCGTGGACCATCGTGCATGTGATAGCGCGGGCGTTAAGAATTGTTTCACGGATTCCGGTACTGAGCGGGGTAAATCGTACACTCGGTGTATTTGCCGGTGGGATATACGGACTGATACTGGTATGGATCGGGTTTTACATGATAGCTGTGACAAGTACGAGCGAAATGGGAAGTGCCCTGGTTGCCTGCATATATCAGAGCAGATTGTTAAAATACCTGTATGAAAACAACGTAATTCTGACACTCATTATGAATTTTTTATAGACAGAAAAAAAGTGTTGACATATCCGGACAATGATGGTAGTATAAAAGTCCACTGCGAAAGACAAGCACTTTTGCTGGGGCGGGAAAAAGATACTTGATTGTTTATCTTTTGGAAAATAAAAAAGTTATTGACAAACAGAACAACACATGATAAGATATCAAAGTTGTCGCGTTTAAGATAACAGATCGGACAAAACCGATTGAAAGAAAACTTCTCAAAAAAATGAAAAAAGTTCTTGACAAAACAGACTTGATAAGATATAATAAACAAGCTGTCGCCG
>ENA-ORMX01000869-ORMX01000869.1-human-gut-metagenome-genome-assembly--contig:-NODE-869-length-21860-cov-3.104426_pt1 | contig 21860 bp, 32 predicted proteins | sample MGYA00242108_ERZ509007 | MGnify/ENA primary metagenome ERZ509007 (study PRJEB26280, sample SAMEA2338745) | human gut metagenome | biome: human gut; feature: human-associated habitat; material: faeces...
TCTGATTTAACAGTTTGTCGCTTCTCTCGAAGCAGCTTATTTATTATATCACTTTGTTTTCGATTTGTCAAGAGGTTTTTCAAATATTTTTAAAAATTTTTTGAATTAACCTTCTCATTATATCGTTTCTATTATTCCATTTGCGCACTTGGTATCTGTTTCTATTTTGAAGGTGTATCCCCTCTTGACATTATCAATTATATCACAAAATATTTATTTTGTCAAGTATTTTTATGAAAGTTTTTTAATAATTTTCTGTTATTATTAATCTTGCATAAACTATTTTCACTTCTGTGGTGGGCTGAAATTCAAATGTCGTTCCATCAGCTTAATTTTCCTCTCATCATAGATATTTTATGCTCGGCCTCATTATTCTTGGCACTCATCTATTGACATTATTAGTATAGCATAAACAAAAGGATTTGTCAATAATTTTATAGAAAATTATGAAATTAATTTTCCTGTTTCAGCATTATACAACTGGCAGGTAAAATTTGTATCTCCATAAAGTGTAAATCTAAACATAGATCCCACCAACTTAACTGCAAGAGATGTAAAGGATGCAGCTAATTCATCATCTTCATTAATAAACAATTTTATAGAAGAAATGTCTTTGGCAATTTCATATCTTATTATTATAGCATATTCGTCATCTTTACACAGTTCTTCCAAAGATTCTTTGATGGCAATCATTGTTTCATTATAATATTTATCCCAAGTTTCAGGTGTAACAGAGCATATCCATTTATCTCCCCCATCTTCAACAGATATTATCTCATGTTCTTCATCATTTTTAATTACTTCATCCTTTGTGGGGCATATATCTTTTGAGATATAAATATTTTTATATGTTTCCTTTTTCCCACACGCTGCAAAAAGGCATAGCAAAATGCAGCAAACAATAATACAAGCAACAACTTTTTTCATTTATAATTTCTCCTCAATAAATTAATTTTCAGTCAAAAATTTTTTCAAATTTTCTTCAGCAGTTTTTCTTTTGCGTATCATATAAAGTGAGTGATCATATATTTTATTTTTTTGATTTTCCAGTGCCGTTATCTGTTGATTTATTTCATCAATTCTATTAGCATTATATTTTATTTCGTGCATTGCAATCTTCCTGGCTAATTTACAAAAAGCAATTTCACAACCTGTACCAAAATCATAAGTATCATTTTTATCACAAGTTGTTGTTGCACTATATTCTTTTCCGTGCCATTTTACAAATGCTCTGACTTTTATAGTTCCATCTTCACATACAATTTCTTCTGCATCAAATTTAACATCTTCGAGCTTTTTATAAGGACCGATTTTGAATTTTCCCATAAATTATTTCCTTTCTTCTTAATAATACAGTTTTCCCATTGTTTTTGCCATTGCCACAGTTATATTTTCCAATGAAGAATTAAATAAACCATTTACTTCCTGTGAGGGTTTATCCAGTAGATATTCTTTCAATGTTTTTAATACTGTTGATGGTGCTACACAATCTTCACAATTGTCTATAAAATCATTGAAATGAGTTGTAACAAATGTATAAGTATCAACACTTGTTATTTCATCTATTGTAAGATTAGAAAATTCTGCAACAAAAGATTCAATATCAATAAACATTATGTTTCTATTGTGTTTTTCTTGGAACTCTGATACAAAATCACAAAGTTTATTTGTTCCTGGTAGGAAATGATTCATAAAATAATTTTTCATATTTTTTCTCCTGTGTGCTGAGGATTAAATATGTTTTCTTTTATTGCTTCCTTGGCTATTGGTCCACCAAAGGTGAAAATGAATAACAACCAATTTAGAAATTTTTTCATCCCTCTTCTCCCCAACTTGATGTAGCATCTGAATATACTATTTCAATCCAATCTATCATATCATCCCAGCTATATGATGAGGAGCAATCACATCCAAGGAATATTTCAAGAAGTGCTTGAAGAGGTTCATCAAAAGAACAGAGCCATGCAACAATTGATTCATCAACATGCTCATAGAAATAATCTTCTGTAAGCATTAGGTGCCATTCCTGAAGAAAATTTATATCAGATGCACTTGCTACCAAATTTTCAGGTGTTTTTGTCATCCAATTTTTATAAAGATTTTTATATTCAGTTGACACATTACGTATAAGTTCTTCTTTTGCTTCCATTTTAGTTAATCCTCTCAAATTCTTCTTCTGTGTAAATTTTATAATCACCCTTAGCCCAGTAGCTATTGGGATCCCAAAAAGAAACATACATAAGTTCACCATCGTGTGTTCTTATTTCTTTTTGTTCAAAACCCTCTCCGAGACCATCACTATTTTGTCCCTCGATGAAATCTTTGATTTCTTCTATTTCATCTTTTGAGAGATTTTGATTGTCGTCAATCAGAACAACAACCTTACCAACAAGTTCTTCCTTTATGACAATGATGTTCCAAAATATTCCGTGAATTTTCTCTTTAAGTTCACCGTCATCAAAATATTCTGTCATATCTTCATAACAATAAAATTTATCAAATGCTTTTAATATTTCTTTTTGATAATGTTTTGCTGCAAACATATTTCCGACATAATCTCCATCATAAACAATGGACAGCGGAAAATAAAAATTAATTTCTTTCATAATAAATTTTCCTTTCTTTTACTTGGTGATTTTATTATATCATATTTTATTCGAATTGTCAATAGTGAGAATGAAAAATTTATGTGATAATCTTATATTTTTTCTTTATGTATTTCTTCTATTATTCCATATATTTATTTCTCAACTGCTTCTTTGCAATAGGTTTTTATATATCTTCTATATGTTGCCATTGCCTTTTTCTTTTCGATTATCGGATATATTGCTTTTCTAATTGGGTATCCAACAAGTGAATCATCAATAATCGGGCAAACACTAACAACATAGATATTATTTGTATAACCTTCTGTTATTTCAATTTCGCAATAATTTCCGTTTCCCTTATAACTTTCAATACAAACCGTCATTTTTAATTTTCCTCCATTCTTTCGCTAAATCATGTGTAATATTTGCCATCATATAGATTATTTGAAAATAAGCGCAAGAAATACTCCGCTCATTATAAAAGCAACACTGGCGATACAAGCGATTACATTAGATATTGTTTCACTGTGTTCTTGCTGTTGAAGTTCATAACAACCACATACAATAAATACACAAACGATTGCAAGAATAGTAAATAAAATTTTCATTCTGTTCTCCTTATTATAATTAGTCTTTATTTACCCCTTGTAACCTTTACAAACTCCCACCCGCCAGCTTGATATATCATTTTTGAATAGCAATCTTTGAATGTTGCATTGTCATCTATGACCATAGATGTTGAATTATTCCACTTGGTATACGGAGAACTTATGACCGTGGCATTGCCGTGGATGTTATCGACCGTTGCATTGTCGCAGACGTTCTCGACCGTTGCATTGTCGTAAATGTAATTGACCGTTGCATTGCCGTAGACGTTCTCGACCGTTGCATTGTCGTAGATGCTCTTGACCGTTGCTTTGCCGTAGATGTTCTCGACCGTGGCATTGCCGTAAATGTACTTGACCGTTGTGTTGCCGCAGATGTACTTGACCGTTGTGTTGCCACAGATGTTCTCGACAGTTGCATTGTCGCAGATGCTCTCGACCGTGGCATCGCCGTAGATGTTCTCGACCGTGGCATCACCACAGATGTACTTGACCGTGGCATTGTCGTAGATATCAACGTTCTTACAATCCTTTATGAAAATATTTTCGCCATGCGATATTTTCAGTTCATTCAGTCCGACAAAAATGTGCGTTTTTGCCCATTCTTTTACAGTTTTTCTCATCCTCTCAGCACAGTCTTTTTCGTCAAACCATTCAGGCGTTATGTCTTGGCCAACTTCAAGTTTCCAATCGTTGATGTCCGAAAAAACATTTCCGTTTTCAGGCACAAGCTCCGCCCTAACGAACACATTAGAAGCGTTGAAATAGTCATCCGTTATTTTGAGTTCTTCAAGCATTTTTGAATGACTGTCATAGTCCGGCATAAAAATTCTGTCTTTTAAGATTATTGCAGATTTGAGTTTACACATTGTTTATTCTTCTCCTTTGAATGTTTTGTTATTTTCTGATTTTATTATATCATACGTTTTCTGAAATGTCAATAGTATTTTTGAAAATGTTTATTTTATTTTTCTGCCTGCAAATTATGAAAATGAATTATACCATAATTTTGTTGATTTTTCAATAATAAAAAGTAAAAATCTAAAAATTCTTCCCTTATTTTTATCATTACCACAATGTTGTCTGTTCCGGAGGATTTGCTCTCCGCCAAGCCTCATAATTCTCTTTTTCCCAACCAGCATCTCTGCCATTAGAATAATTTCCTTGAGCATATTTCAGGTCATCAATATATTCTTCTTTATAGTTATCATTATATGTTTTAGAAAATTCTGTCAGACAATATTTTTGTAGAGCATTTCCTCTATGAATATTTTGTTCCCAATGAGTATATCTTGGAAGTCCTTTATCTTCTGTTACCTGTATCAATCTTCTTCTGCACAGCCTTACCATTTTTGCATCATAATCATTTCCATAAAGATTTTTTGGTGATGCTCCGGCAATTAAACAAGCTACAAGAAGATTTCCACTGCCACAGGTAGGATCTAAAATAATTTTATCAGATAAATCTTCACAATCCATTTTTTCTATCATTTCTATTGTTAATTCAGGTGGAGTGAAAAATTGATCTAATTCTTTTCTTTCCTCTAATGATTTTCCTGCGTAGAGTTTATTCTTAAAAGAATTATATTCATCATATATTTCTTTTTTTATTTTTTCAGAGAGTTTCATTCCAAGATCTCCTTTATTTCTTCTTCTGTGTAGTCATATTCTTTCAGGATTTCTTCATCTGTCCAGGGGTGTGACCAATCTACTCGGGGGATTGCAGTATCAATTGTACCGCAAGATTTGTTTAACCCTTTAATGAGTTTATGCATCAATCCCATTCTACCGCCTCGATACCAAAAATCAGTAAAATTATCCTTTTCTGTAGATGTGTTAAAGAAAATGAATTGCCCACATACAACCTCTTTATTTTTACATTCATGTTTTCGTATTATATATGGCATAAGTTCTTGTTCGGATTTAAGTCTATTATTCCAATCATATGTTCCACCGCACATATCTACTCCGTTGGCAGATGCTCGAAGATAGACAAAAAAATCTGTATTTTGAGAATAATGCTCTCTTGTGGGTTTTGACAAAATTGGTCCCACAACAAAAGAAGCTTTTATAGAATTATTTTTCTCGTAAAACTTCTTAAATCTTTCATCAAACTTACACATTTCAAGTTCCCCAAAAGACTTAAACGTATCAGCAATTTTTGACATTGTTGCAACAGTCAATGATTCCCCAATCTCAGCATCATCAAAATGATCTTCAACCTTTTCAATACCTTCAACATATTTATAAAGTTCCTTGCCCTTATATTTCGAAGCGGGCATAAGATTTATATATTTACCAAACTCAACATTTTCAACAACCGTTTTGGTAATGTCGTTGCCCATCGCGTAAGGGGGATTAGCAATAATATAATCAAATTTTTTACACATTTTCAATACCTCATCTAAATCGTAAAAATAATATAAATTGTTTTTAACAACATCTATATATTTACCCTTATCATCTTCACTATCATACAATATATAAATTGTATTATTACGAGCTATATAAGAAACAAATTGTTCATGAAATTGTCCAATAAGGAAAAATGTTTTTCCCTCTTCTATATTCCCAAGATACTTAGAAAATATATTTATATAATATTCATCAACATAATGTTTTTGGACTTTCTTCTCATTATTTTTGCGGTATCTAAGGGGTTTTTCTATATTTGCAGTAAAATTCTTTTCATCTTTACCTAAGTCAGCTATAATATCTTTTAGATATTTAGCTATTTCTTCATCAGACATTACAACATCATCTTTCAGTCTGAAAAATTCATCCTTACCATCATCTGCCCCAGTGATTTCCTTTAATACACTTGAATCTTGTTTAACAAAGAGCCCGTCGCTAATTATTCGTTTGTGTATCGTTTTATCATTCAGTCTTTTCTTATTGTTGAATGGCAGAGGAATATCCGAAACAATAACTTTTGTTTTCACATTTTTCTTATCCTCTTCATATTTCCTTGATAGATTTTCTACTCTGTCGGTGTCTCCACATTCACCAATTTTAACTCCGCGAAATGAATCAGACGTTGTAATTTTAATAGCATAGCAATAATATTGTGTTTTCATTTAGTTTTACCTTTCCTCTTTCGATTGTATTATCATTATATCATAAGTATTTTGTTTTGTCAATAGGTAAATTGAAATATTTTTATTTTTTGTTCTTTTGCCACGAAATTCAAAAACTGCATTATACCACAAAACAATATTTTTGTCAATAGAAAAAGGAAGAATTTTTTAGATTCTTCCTTGTAATTTTTCTTTACTTTTTCTTGCCACCAAATAGATTAATAATGAAATTAATTAATTTAACAATCCATCTAGGCCAATTAGCGTAAGGCTTTTCAATCTCTATAAGCTGATTATTAAGAATATTAATTGTTTTTTCTTGTTCCTTTATTGTTTCATTCAAAGAATTAAGCTTTGTTAATGCTTCATTATATTCCTGTGTCAGTAAAAGATTTTGTTCGGAAATTTCAGTTAATTTCTTTAATGCTTCTTCATAAGTATTTTGATAGATAGATAATTCATTATTTAATTTTTCTATATTTTTATCTAATGTAGCAACTTCTTGCTGCATAGCATTAATGGTTTTATTTTTGTCGGTAATTTGATTGTTAATACTAGTTAATTTATCTTGATAACCTTTTATTGTATTTTCTAAATCAACTATTTGCTGTTCTAATTCTTCCTTATTAAGTACGATACCATCTTCTAATGCAGATTTTATTTGCTCTATTTTATCTTGACAATCTTTTATATTTGCATCAGTTTCTCTGGCATCTTGATTAAGTTCTTTAATAAGTGCTTGTGCATCTTCTATTATATGTTCATTTGTTGCTTTAAGACTTTCCTCGGCAGCAATGCTACATTGTAATTCAGCAATCTTTTTCTGCTTTTTAGCAATTTCATTATTTTGATTTTCAATTAAATCACGATAATTATTAAGAGAGAAATTTAATTTATTTATTTCATCTTCTTTGATTGCAAGTTCAGCAGAAATTTCATTGAATTTCTTTTGTAATTCATTTATCTTATCATCTTTAGCTCGATTGCAAATTTTATCAATTACACCATAACAATTTTGTAGCGGAGCACCATAAGGATAGACTGCTCTACCACCATCACCAAAAAATGTGCCCCAGCTGTTTTGAAATTTCCAACCATATTTATTCCAACCATAAATAACCATACAATGAAAACCATCTTTAGTTTGTGTGTTGAATTTCAAAAGGTTTGTTCCTGCCTCAACATAATAACATTTATACCATTGAATACTGAAAACAATAGGACCATTTTGCATTAAATTTAATTTCATATCATCTATGGTATTTAGAGCAAAAAATTCAGTAAAACGATTAGGATAAGCTTCCTCAGCGATATCTAATGCTTTCTTTTCAAAAACTTCTATTGCTTCGGGAACTTCAATATTACTGTTGAATAATTTGTTGGGAACATCACCATATTTTACAACCGTATTTAGTGCATCTGATACATACATTCCCTTACCTTTAAATCCATCACTCTTACGGCGGTTGCCATAGATGTAACCTGTGCTCATTTTAACATAACTGCCCTCTTGGAGTTCATTAAAATATTCTATGACTGTGGAAAGAGAGTGGGCTACACACGAACCGATTTCACCTTGATTCTTCACAGCCGGCATTTTCAATTCAAATTCTTCGGGAAATTCAACAGGTTCCGCACTTGCACCACAAGGAGAAAACGAGGCAGAATATTCTCTAATATCTACTTTTGATAACGCACCCTTACCAAATTCTTCTTCTAATATAACATTATCTTTTTTCTTCATAAAAGATCCTCCAAAAAACATATAAAAATAGGATAGAAAAAACTCTTCTACCCCATTATACAATATTTTTTATTCAGATTTTTCCCTGTCGCAAAGTTTTTTATACAATGTAAGATAACCTAAACCTTTATCTACATCCCACTTTTGATCTTTCTTATCACAACGCCAGAAAAATTTATAAGCATTAAGTAAACAAAAATCTTTCGTTTTTTCTATTCCAAAAACTTCTATCATAGAATCAATACATTCTACGCCCTCATCATTAAGATAATAAGAAAAAATATCTTTAGAAAAATGTTCACAAGTTTTCTTGCACTGCTCTAAAAACAGATCCATATCCATACTATATTCAAATACTGAATCTGTTGTTGACAAAAGTTTTTCTTTTTCTTTTAGAAATTTAACACATTCCTTACAAGTAATATCTCTATTATTTTCTTGTATAACATCTGTTATTATTTTCTTTTGCTCGGTTATGTATTTTGTTGGAAATGCTTCAATAGAATATTTTTTATTCATTTCATTAAAGCATTCTTCTAGATTATCCAAATATCTTAAAAGTGTTTCACAGTTTTTATATTTTTTTAGTTTTATCAATAAATCTTTTAATAGTTCTTGTTGTGTCATATTATTATTCCTCATCCCCCGTTGAAATATCATCAAATATAATAGGTAGTTTTGTTTTAAGTTCTTTAAGCAAAGGAATTGCAATTTCCCTTATCTGTGGATGTGCTGCTTTATCACATCTCAACTCAAAGAAATGTCTCCATTCTCTATAGTTGCCTGTGAGTGTAATTGTTGCTTTTGTGCTGTTGGGCAAAACACTTCTTGCAATCTGCGGGGTTGCACCAAGCTCAATCATCTTCATATAATGAGCTTCAGCATCCTCCATTGCCCTAAGCCACTCACAATAAATTCCACCTAAAACATCTGCATCTTCATTTCTAAGTTTAGTATCGAAATCCATTCCGGGAATAATATCAATTGCAGAAATTTCCTTTCCAAACTTGTCCTTACTGTAATTTACATATCTTGTGGATTCCATTGCAAAAGAAAATAATCTATGTCTGATCATTTCCATTGCTACCCCTCTATCAGTGGTAAATTTAACCGACAGAGATGGTCCGTGTTCTATCATTGCAAAATGCTGTGATTTCACAAGATTTGAAATAAGCTTTTTAGCAGATTCTCCATCCTCTGTAATTTTGTCATTTGATTTATAACATTCTCTTGCAATGCTTTCGATTAATTTTAATTCTTCTATTCCCCCTTCAGAAATAGGTGTAAGAATTTCATAACTTTGTTTTAAAATCTTCATACTTGATTTCTCCTATTATTTTTGCTTTATATGTTGAATAAATTGATTTGCTGACCCTTAAGATTGATGCTTTGTCTGGTTCTACTATATATACAATAGGTTCTCCACCAACTTGTTGTGCTTTGTTTATAGCAAATCTTTCTGCCATTTCTAAATCAGTTGTTACAGAAACTTTTGCTTTCTTTTTTCTACTTAATATTTGTATTGCTTCGGCAGGACTTGCTTTACTTGTAGGTGTCAACCATTCCTCTATATTATAAATCGTTGACGTTCCATTATAGAAATTTGTGTCAGCCATTTAATATTTTCTTCCTTCCTTTACCGACAAATGCCACATTATTATTGTCCCCACATATAGTTGTGGCTTCAATAGAAGGCTCAAGTTTAACGATAGTTATCGGAATAGGATTGTCAGTAGGATAAACATTAAATCGTCCCACAGCACTGCATTTTTCATTATATAGTGTACAAAGTCCACAAGGTAAATAATAAGGGCAATGTCTTTTTATTTCTTCCATTTGTATTACTCCAAATAATATATTTTTATATCTATGTCCAAATCTTCAAAAACAATTTTAATTAGCTTAGAAACTTTTTCCCAATCTAATCCATCTATTCCACAACCTATTTTCGGCATAGCTAATTTTGTTATTTCTTCTCTTTCACAAATTCGGTACATTTTCATTAACGCACCCAAAAGAGAATCATAGGTGGGTTTTTGGTATACAAATTTTTTTGTTATTAGATTAAATACTCTACCAATTTTTATACAATCACTATCACCAAATGATTTTATATATTCTGGATATTTTCTCATTAAATCGTATTTTGTCCCGAAATGTTTTGTAAACTGCGGTGCAATTCCTGCTCCCATTACAAAGTCAGCAGAAATACAATGAGCCAAATAATAATCTTCGGAAACAGAAAATAGATCACCTTTAATTTCTGTGTAAGTCAATCTTTCTTCCCCAACTTTTCTAAACAAAGTAAAATAAGTCTGTCAATTCTATCAGTCATATAATCATACATATAATTTTCATACATATAATCTTTTGTAATGTAAGTCGCTGCCACATGATTATCATTGTCAAAAAATTTAATCATAATTCCATCTTCATCTTCTTTTGCAGCAAAATCAACATTTTCATTTTCTGTATAAAATTTGCATTTTTCAATAATATCATGAACCGTTATAAGCATTGTTATTACCTCATTCAACTATTTTACTTTTCTTTTTACTGTATTATATCACATTTTTTACAAAATGTCAAGTAAAAACACACTGTTTTTTAGGCAGTGTGTTAATTTATTATTATTTTTGTTCTGTTGATGAGCGAAGTTTCGGCATAGATGAAAAAGGGTATTTTTCAAGTCCCTCAATTCCGTGAACAGTCGCATATCTTCCATTAGCTACCATTAGGCTCATTATTTTAGGATTGTCCATTTCTACAACTATTACTTTTTTATTCGTTCCGAAAGCGTAGCCCGCTTCCCAATTTGTGCCTGCAGTAGAATTTCTACCATAGGAAAGCATTATGACAATATCACAACTATCAATTGCTTTGATATCATTCATAAACACCATAAGTCCCCACTCACTGTTAGGATATTCCCAAGCCTGTGGAACTTTATATTCCCAGGGGCAGAAAACTGAATTATTTTTATCCCTTGACAATATTTCTTTAACCTTTATGGCGTTTGTTCTTTTTTCTTCCGTATCAAAAGGTGCCGCAATATAAAAATTCATATGGTTTCAGCCCCTATATTCCAACTGTAATTCTGTAATGAGATTTACTTGAGTATTATTTGTTACAAATATCGGTATTCCGTAATTAGTCAAACAAACTGCATTTGTCACATCTTTGTCTGTACCTGTTTTTATGAATATCTGATTATTATAGTAGAAATAATTTCCCCTAAACAACAATTTAAAAGAAACAGCCATGTTCTGGGTTTTGAAGTGAGGAATTTTTGTTCCTTTTTCATATGTTTTTAATGCTCCGGCATCTATCTGTATACTTTCACAATTTATGGGGTCTGTGCTGGCAACCTTGCAAAATGCTTTCCACTCTTCAGTTGACCAATCCTTTGGTTCAAGAATTATTTTTTCATGATTTGTTAATATCATTTTTACTCCTCCTTTGGCTTGACAAAAAGAATTCTATCTTCTCCATACAATTTCACTAAAACTGTTTCCTGTGAAAATTCTTTGCAAAGTTCTTCTGCAAAAGAAATTGTTGAATGTGTTTCAATATTATGTTTATCTTTATTTATGGCTTTCATCTCACTGCCCCATATAAAAATATATAGGAAATTTTTCTACGATTTCTTTTGCCATCTCATGACAATATTCATTTCTACCATCATACTGATAGTCATCTTTTGCAGTTTCTTTTATAATATTTATAGCAAGTTCGAAAATGGAAGCCTGCAATGCTCTATGATCTCTTCTATAACAATTCATAAATTCTGTTTGATCAAAACCAAAATTGTTTATTGCATCGCTCAATTTTTCATAACTTTCTTTTGCTGTTGTCATTTTTATTTACCTCTCAATTTTCTTTTTGTGATTTCATTATATCATATAAAAGTTGATTTGTCAATAGTAAAATTAAATTATTTTTACTGATTCTTTTGTTGGGCCATCAGAAAGATAAATTTTATCTGCAATGATTTTTGAATAATCTATTTGATATTCATTTGTATGAGTTATACCGACAGCAATTTTTGCATTAAATTCATTTTTCAATTTTTCTGCATCTTCGTTAATTCTTTGATTTAATCCATTTATATTCAATTCACCATAACGTAATTTACCCTGAAAAGGATTTGTTATATTATTTTTATCTTCCATTATGGGATTTAATATCATTTTATCACATTCTGTTTCAAATCTTCCTGCTCCGTGCCTTGTCATATAAGTACGAGAAATATATGCTAATTCAATATCAGCATCTTTTATATTAAGTGATTTAATAATATTATAAGCATTAAATGAACCTGTATAACTAGGGGTTGTATTATTTCCATAGACATTCATTCTATTTTGATCTAATAATAACCCCTGTCCATTTTCAAATATAATTGTTGCATAGTTTTTTATAAAATCAGCATCTGTCATTCCACAGTGGTCAGAGAAAAATTTAACATCGGAAATAAAATTATCGATTAAATTATCATTAAACCAAATATCCTTCCATTCTTCTGGTATTGTATTTATTCCGTTTTCCTCAAGTCTGCGGACAAAATAACCATCCCTAACAGTTCTTAAATATTCTTGCTGAAATTCTTTATTGTATGAAACAAATTGTGATATTTTAGGAAAATATATTTTTGAATATCTGACAATGGTTTCCCAAATACCCATTCCACAAGATCCGTGTCGAAATTCTCCTCTGTGTTCTTCAATTATTTGATTTACAATTGCATCCCAAGGCAATGACCATAGACAGTCGCCACAAAACATAGAAATAGGATAAATTTTATAATTTTCTACTAAATCTAAATACTCTTTATGAAATTCCATCGGATTTAATATAAATTGTGATGGAAAATAAGTATGTGCTCCTTCAAATGTACCTGAACCAAAATGCTTAAATATATGAGCTTTCCCATTCAATAAATCCACTGTATGCCCTCTTTGAGCACCACCATTTGACATAACAACAATACAGGATTTATTATTTTGAATTGAATCACTTGCAAATTTGTTTACAAAAAGTCCTTTGCCTTCGTCACCAAAATTGCTTCCTATAACAACTTTAATATTTGTCATAAATTTATCTATCCTTTTATACTTTGTTGCATTGATTATACCATAAAAAATTAATTTTGTCAATAGTAAAAAGCTACTAATTTTCACTAGTAGCTTTATTTTTATTTACCAAGAAATTCCTTCGGAATTATTAAGTGTATTGTTTTCTACAGCAGAAATGATTATATCAGTAATTATATCTGCAATGTTATTAAGATTTGCCTTTCTATAATTATTTCCAAGAATTTTCCAAGAATTATCTATTCCATCATCCCATCTACTGCCGTGCTCTACATCAATATGATAAATATCAAATTTCTTTGAAGCTTCTTTATACAAATCTTTTGTTTCGATTTTTGCTTGCAAATTATCACCGGTTATCTTTTCAAGAGATGAATCTCTACGAGTATTTATCAAAGACAATACAGGATTTAATCTTTCATCTCCCATAGTGATAATTATACCCTTTTTGTTACGTTTCCAACAATCAAGTTTTGTATGCCTTGATCCCATATACCAAGCGGCTGTATAAGATTCATAGGAATTTCCACCACCACCAAATTCAAAATAAATTTTATCAAGTTGTTCAGCAATTCTTATATCTGATTCGAATTGACTTATTTGAATAGGTGCTAAATCACATTCTACATCACCAATACCCATAATCATAAATTCCACATCAGTTATTTTATCATACAATGCTGTCATAATTCTATTCAAATGTTTTGATACTTCTACTGCCGCCTGTCCCATCGATCCTGTTATGTCTAGGGCTAATATCACAGGTATGGTGTTGGGATGTTCCTCTGTATCTAAACACTCTCTCATCACATTATAAGGATTAAGTGCTTTATCCAGTTCTGTTGATTTATAAAATGACTGACAAGATGAGCTTGCCAAACCATCCAAAGTTGAGGCATTAAGTACCGTATTTGTTATAGTATCATATGTTTTACCAGACAGAGAACAGTAGGTGCTATATGCCTTAGTCGTCCAAGAACCTCCACCCATTTTTATTATTCCTCCGTCACATCTTCTGTTTCATCTTCTTCTGTGGTATCATCGGAAAGAAATCCGTCAAACATTCCGTTGAAAAGTTCTCCAAAACCATTTCCACCGCTCATAAGCATAAGAGGCATAAGATTACCAAAACTATTTGAAGAAGTTCCACCATTTCCTTTCATCATTTCAGAAAGCATCATATATTTCATTATCTGATTTACATTTTTCTTTCCCTTGCCTACAAAACTATCTCCGAACATAGAAACAATTTTGCCATAAAAATATGTATTACCCATAAATACATGTCTTTCAGGGATTACTGTTTCAACTGTACTATCTTCATAGTTAATTACTGTAAGTGTCCCCTTATCCACCTTTGTTACACACTTAGGCTTGCCATTGATAAGAAGAATATCTCCAATTTCTGCTTTATTTGTAGGAATACAGAAAAAGAAATCCTGACCAATGTCAAATACAAAATTTGCACAATTTGTAAGTCTTCCGGTTTTGATGTTGTAAGTTTTGTAGCCTGAATTTGTTTTTACTGCAATCCCACCACTCATTGATAGTCTGCACATTCCAGGTGCAATTTTTCCAAACATTCCATTAAACACATTTTCAAACATTTTTAATTTATCTCCTTAATTTAATTTATTTAATTCATTTAATGCGTCAGCAATAGAAAGATTTTTATCAAAATATATTATTCTATATCGATGTTTTATTTGAAAGTATGAAGGTTGAGGTTCTAGTATTTCTATGATATATTTAAGTTTAATATCAAAATTTTCCCATTGTCTTTCTCTCAAAGAAAACTGTCTAAAAATGAAGAAATTTTTGATATCCTCGACCGTTGATATTTTATATGAATAGCTTATTATGTGTGCATTATTATCATCTATATAAATTTCATTGCACCCAAAATTATCTTTATATATAATACTCTTTTGGTTTACACTTTTACCTATCTCAACCGCTTTTCTTTTTGATATATTTCTTACCAATACACACCACTCATTGATAGATATTGGATTCCTTCCGGGCACTTGATACTCCCAGCAAATCACAAAAGGAGCATATCCTAAACCAAGTTTTCTAATATCACATCTTAATTTACAATAATTTTTTCTGACATCATCCTTGATATATTCTTCTGGTACATAAGATGATATTATTGCATATTTATCATCATTCCAATATTTATATACTAAAGAATGTTTTATATCACAAAATTTTTCCATATGATTTATACTTATATTATAACACTATCATTTCAATTTGTCAAGTATTTTTCATACAATTCTTTTTCATCAGCAACCTTTATTCCTAATTCATTTGCTTTGGTTAATTTGCTTCCTGAATTTTCCCCAACAAAAAGAACATCAAGTTTTTTACTTACAGATGAAACAAATACTGCCCCTCTGGCTTCAAGCTTTTCCTTAATTATATCTCTGGATTCGGAAAACGAACCTGTAATACAAAATCTCAAATCTTTCAAAGAGTTGTCTGTTGATTTTTCTTCTTTTATAAATTCAAATTCTTCTGCAAGCCCCTCACAAAGTGTATCAGATTTTTTCCAACAATAAATTGCATCATTCATTGTATCACCGAAGCCATCAAGAGAAGTAAAATCAAAATTATTATTTAATGCTTTTTCAAATTCAATATAATCGCCATTAAATTTATTTGAAATAATTTTTGCATTAGCAATTCCTATATTTGTAATTCCGATAGCAGTAATATAATTTTCAAGTTTTATTTTCCTTGACTTTTCAATTGCTTCCAAAAGTTTTGAGACAGATTTCTTTCCAAATCCTTCTTTTGCAACAATTTCATCAGCAAATCTATCAAGATGATAAATATCTTTGAATTTATGAATATAGCCGTGAGCAATAAAATCTGCTAATGTTGCCTCACTTAATCCAACTATATTTGTTGCCTTTCTGCCGACAAAGTTTATAAATTTTGCAAGTTTTTTACCATCACAGTTATCATTTGTACAAACAAGAACTTCTGAATCATTTTCTCTTTTTATTTCTGTTCTGCCACCACAAATAGGACAAATTTTAGGTATTTCTATATCACTGTCTCCATCTAAATCACAAGAATCAACCTGAGGAATAATTTGATTACATTTCTTAATATAAACACTGCAATGATTTCTTAATCCAAGTGTTTTAATAATAGATATATTATGCAAAGAAGCTCTCTCAACTGTTGTTCCATCTATATTAACAGGATTAAATACTGCTGTGGGAGTAAGTGTCCCTGTTTTCCCAATTGTCCAATCTATGTATTTTAATTTTGACGGGTAGGTTTCATCATAAAACTTAAATGCTAATTTATTCTTAAAGTGGTGTGCTGTCTGCCCAAGAGAATTGCCATAGGCAATATCATCAAACCCTATAACACAACCATCAATAGGATAATCCCATTTCTTTGCCATTGATTGAATTGTATTTATGGCTGTCTGTAAAATTTCTGCTGTGGGAATACTGACATCAACAATGGGAGCAAATCTAAATCCTTCGTGAATTGCAAATTTCCATTTTTCCATAAATGAGTTTGTATCACAGCCCTCAATAACATCCCAAGCAATAAAATCAAGTAATCTCTTTTCAGACACAGAGCTATCAAGTAATCTAATACTACCTGAAGCATAATTTCTGATATGCTTATATTGCATATCTTCCGACAGAGAAGAATTTACAGAATTAAAATTTCTATAAGTACAAACAACTTCCCCATCAATTATAACATCTCTGTCTTTAATTGAAATAGTTTTAGGGACATTTTTAATTACTTCTATATTATGAAGAACATCTTCTCCTGTAAAACCATCTCCTCTGGTTTCGGCACTGAACAATTTACCCTTAACATATCTAAGTGAACAGGTAAGTCCATCCATTTTTGCCATAACAACTGCTTTGTGTCCACCAAGAAATTTAACAACATCATTTATATCTTTTGTTTTATCAAGAGAAAGCATAGGATGATTATGTTTAACTTTTATAAGTTCAGATTTAACAATATAACCAACAGATTGTGTTGGAGAATTTGCCAATCTATACCCTGTTTCATCTTCAAGCTTTTTCAATTCATCATAAAGATTATCATACTCATAATCAGAAATTTCACTTTTGGCGTAATTATAATACTGATCTCTATAATAATTCAAAAGCATTGTGAGTTCATTTATTCTATCATATTTTTCTACTGTAGCTATATCAATCATTTTATTTTACCTCATTTAATTTCTATTAAATATTTTATTGTCGTTTGTTCTGTTTTATAATACACTATTTCATCATTTCGGAGCATACCATTTCCTGCGTGAGCGTGTAAACAATTACAGCCGGCAGGGAGTTTATCAAAACTCATAGAATAGTATTTACTGTCAAAATTATATACATTATATGGTTTTCCATAAGCAGTATCAAATAATGCCATATAAGCAGTTTTGTCATTTCCATTCGCCCAGTATGAGCCACCAAGGGAAGTATATCCAATTGATTTCTGACATTTGGGGGCGAAATATAGCCCATCAGAAAACATTGAGCCAGTCCAAACTGCATTTGCAGGACGAATTTTCAAACCAGTTTTAAGAATTGAAAACCAATTTTCTGTGCGAGAACCGTGAAACAAAAGTTTTGTATTTTTTATATTATATGCTTTAATAAATTCTTCATATTTCTTTCTTGTAGAAATGTTATCAACTCTCCAAGCCTTGGAAAAATGATAAGAAGATTCTTTCATACAATCTTTTATCTCATTTATTTCTTCAGGAGTACATTCTCTCATTGTTATTCCCATTTCATCAAGAATTGTTATCTCTGAATTATCAATTTCTTTATCTTTATTTTCTGTTGCAGTGGATTTTGTTACAATCTGCCCACGCATTATATCAAGAAGGTCCTGTTCACGAGAAATAACTTTATCAATTTCATCAATTGATTTTATAAGATAACTTCTGACATTATCCATTTTACGGGGAATAATTTCAAATAATTTTAGAAGTTCATCATTAAATTTATTTACTGATTTAATTGAAATAAGATTGTTTATTACTAACTGTGCTTCATAAACCATTTCTTCTGTTACTGAGGAAGAGCTTACAGAATAATTTTTCTTAACAGTATCTCTTGCAAGACTACGAAGCTTTTCAATAATTCTACGAACAGATTCATTTTCTATATCTTTATATTTTGTCCCATCTGTTTTAATTTCTTCAACCAAAGCAGTTTTTAGATCTGTTACATCTTTATAGCCCTTTTTAATTTTGCTTGAAATTTGAGATTCCCATTTTGACATAGGATAACTTGTTGTTGTTTTCGTGCTATTTACTCTGCCATATTCAACACGAAAATTATCACCCTCAGGAAAACAATTATAATATTTATTGTTATTTTCTGCTGTAACCATAATTAGGTAAGTTGGACGAATTGCAAACATTGTTAAACCCTCTTAATTCTTTATTTTTTGTACCTTTATTATATCACAGAAAAAACAATTTGTCAATAGTAAAAAGGGAGAAATTTTATTTTCTCCCTTAATTTATTATACTTAATTTTATTTTCTTGCGTCCCCAAGATATTTACAATATGTTCCGTCTTTAGCGACACTTACAATTTTGTATGAACCGACATCTGTTTCACCCAAAATATAAATGTAAATCTCTGTTCCAATAGATTCTTTGACAGGGTCAAAAATGCTACTATCTATAAACAACATAAAATCATCTTCTTCATCAAAAAGGACATCATCCTTTTCCAATATAAGTGCATTATGGGATACTGCCCAACGTTCAGCATTTTCAATTGCTTCTTCCTGTGAAATAAGATAAGGGGAAGTATTATCAATCTCATCATCAGTTTCTTCAATTCTTTCATCAGGAATATCTTCCTCGGAAAGAACATAAACAACAAAATCAACATCCATATTTTCAAATACTTCTTTGATAATGTCTACAACTATGTCCCAAGAAAGTCCATCTCTGCCACATCCTATTTTCGGCATAGCAATATTATAATGTGCACCAAGTATCATATCTGCCATATGATAAAGACAATTTGTCAAATCTTCATAAGATACTTTTGAATATCTGTTCTGCTTTGTAAGAAGATTGAATACATTATCAATCTTCACACAAGAACCAACAATATCTGTTGAAAAATGTTGTGCTTCAAATTTTTCTTTGAGATTACATCTTTCATTAAGTTCCTTTGCAATGCCTGCACCGCAAGAAAAGTCAGCAGTCACACAATGTACGATATTCCATCCAAGAGGAATATCAAAAATGTTTCCAATCTTATAAGTAAGTGTCATAGTTAATTTATCTCCTATTCTTTTTTAATTTATTTTTATATTAACCACAATATGAACCGATAACGGATGCAATATGCTGTGAAAAATCAAAACCCTCAGGAAAATAATCTTTCAATTTATCTGTTATTTCTTCAATATATTCTCTATCATTTTTATATGCTTTTGTTGTTAATCCAGGAAATCTACGCAGAGGAGTATATACAAAATAATTTTCCAGATATTCTATGCAGTTCTCTGAACGTAGAAGATAATTTACGTCATAGCTTCCATCAGGTGCAAAAACAACCAAATCATCCCCAATAAAAGAAATAATATCGTCTGCTGAAATATCTTCATACTTTTCTATTCCAAATTCATCTTTAAGAGCATCTCTATTGAAACAATAAAATACTATAAGAACCTGTTTATTGAAAACAAAACCGTAATCAAAAAATCCATAATTTCTCATCATAATTAGTTATCCTCCTCACAATACTGTTCAATAATAAATTTGTTTGTATAATCTTCATCATCTTTATTTGCATAAACAAGAACTTCAAATTTGCCCTCATTTACCACGGTAGGTAAGTCGGAATTAGGACTATCTTCATAATGATATTTTTCTCTCACTATTGCCAGATCCTGCACCCAAACACCATTCTTTTCGATACCAACATAAATTTCATTGTATTTATCGTCAATACCTTTTTCTGCAACAAGTTTTGCAAAACCTAAATCAATAACAATTCTGTTGTTTTCCATATGTTTTTATTTCCTTTCCTCTTTTTTGTGATTTCATTATATCACATTTTAATTATTTTGTCAATAATGATTTTGCAATTTCTAAAAGGTTTTCAAAAAATTCTGCCAGTGACATTTTAGAAAAATCAATATCACAGGGAATTGTATTTATAGCCATTCCATTTATAGAATAAATAAATTCAAATCCATTTCTCTGTCTGATATAAATATCTCCATTTGAATTTCCTTTATTCTCTGCTATCAATTTCTTTGCTTGCTCGGGAAGGGTATTATAATAAAAATAAATTGTTCCTTTATAAACTGTTTCAACATTTCCCTTGACAATTAGAGAAATATCAATTGTATTATTTTCATTTTTATATTTCAATCTTGCAATTTTTGTACCGTCTGCAAATCTTAAACTATTAGAATATTTAGAAAGATTTCCATCACAGTTAAAACTAATTTGTTCTTTGCTCATTTTCTAATTTTTCTCCTTTTTATTTTAAGCGGTTTTATTTTAATCTTTGCTGATAGAATGATATAATCCATACACAATTTCCTTTCGATTTCTGTAATTATTATATCACCTTTTTTCTCAAATGTCAATAATGAAAATATATATTTTTCAAAATTTTCATAGCGGAGAATTTGGCATTATACCACTTTTTCTTTGATTTGTCAATAGTAAAAATGAAAAAAGTCAAAAAAAAATCACCCCACACGATAAGGTATGAGGTGAAAAATAAATATATTGATTAACTTATTTGTTTTGCATATTGATTTTCGCTTGCAAGGTAAATTCCTAAAGTATCATCAAAATGAGATTTTTGATGAGGTATAAATCTGCCAAATTTAATTATAATATTAGGATATTGATTTAATATTTCTATTTTATCTTTGAGTTCGAATTCTGTATAGCCAGAATAAATAATGATTTCATCATCACAAATTTTTCGAAATTTTTTTATAAAATCAATAGTTTAATTATATTTTTGGTCTTTTCGGCGGATCACTGTTTATTCCTTCATATCCGCAATTCTGCAGGTCATGACTCCTGTCCAGTTAACGTATCTTTTTGCCCTCCCGGTCGGCAAACCAGTTCCCCTGGCAACCTCTCATATGACATTTCCGCGGTTGTTCATATGTTCACTTTTAATATACTATTGATACAGCAGCACAATCTTTTAGCTCCCTCTGCTGTGTGTAGAGCTCTCTTTTCACTATCCCTTAAAGCCTGCTAGTTGCGGTTGAGATCACCTTTGCAGCCTACTACATCATCATTTATATTCCAACCTGTAGCCGCTGGTCTCATACGCTCTTGCTTTTGTATTCTCAATAGTAATGCACTACTCATTAAGACAAAGCCGCTGTGATGAATTTAGGATATAACCATTTCTGCCAGTTCCCATCTCTGGCTCCCCCAAAGTGGACTTATTGCCGTAGTTTTTGATAATGGAGAACCTCTGTTTAAGCATTACCCTGTTCACTCAGTGGGTTTCACAAACTCCATTTATATATATAATTTAGTTCAGTTAATTTTGATATAACTTCTTTTAGCCATTTGCTAACTGTTTTTCACACTATAAACTATGAACTTTTTATTACATATATATTATAATATATTTTTTGTAAATAATCAAATAATTTCTTTTATGTAACAATTACTATTTATTTTATTACTTTTTTATTTACATATATATTATATAATATTTTTTATTATTTTT
>ENA-ORMX01000874-ORMX01000874.1-human-gut-metagenome-genome-assembly--contig:-NODE-874-length-21739-cov-6.575217_pt1 | contig 21739 bp, 16 predicted proteins | sample MGYA00242108_ERZ509007 | MGnify/ENA primary metagenome ERZ509007 (study PRJEB26280, sample SAMEA2338745) | human gut metagenome | biome: human gut; feature: human-associated habitat; material: faeces...
GATGGACGCTATGTGATCTATGACTTCGCCGATGCGGCCGCCGCGCACGAGGCAGCCCAAGCGGCGGAGGCAAAGCAATAAGATTATGTTGCATCCGCCCGCGGTGCGTCGAGGACGCCGCCCTCTGTAATCGAATCCGATACTTTATATAAATAAGGAGTATTCTTATGCGTTACTGCAAAAAATGTACGATGCCCGACACCCGCCCCGGTATTACCTTTGATGCCGAGGGCGTCTGCAGCGCCTGCCGCCACTACGAGAACCGCAAAAACATCGACTGGGACGCCCGCTTTAAGGAGTTCGAGGCCTACTGCGACAAGTACCGCGGCATGAACGGCCCCGGCGGCTATGACTGCGCGGTTGCCGTCTCCGGCGGCAAGGACAGCCACTTTCAGGTCTGGATGCTGAAAGAGGTCATGCACATGAACCCGATTCTGTTCAGCGTCGAGGACAACTTCCCCATGACGCAGGCGGGTATCCACAACCTCAAGAACATCAGCGAGGAATTCGGCTGCACCATCATCTCCTGCAAGCCCAACATCAAGGTGCAGAAAATCCTGATGCGCAAATTCTTTGAGAAGTACGGCAAGCCGACCTGGTATGTGGACCGCCTGATCTACACCTTCCCGCTGCACATGGCCGCCAAGTTCAACACCCCGATGCTCTGCTACGGCGAGAATGTCAGCTTTGAGTACGGCGGCAACGCCGATAAGGAGACCTACTCCGCCATGGGCCAGATCGAGAACGGCGTTGCTGTGGGTATGCCGATGGAGGAACTGCTGGGTGACGGCGTGACCGAGAAAGACCTGTCCCTGACGCTGGCACCCTCCGCCGAGGAGCGCGCCAAGCTCGACCCGTTCTACATGAGTTACTTTGTGCCCTGGAACAGCTACAAGAATTACCAGATCGCCAAGGCCCACGGTTTCCACGACCTGACCCACGAGTGGGACCGCACCCACCATGCCGAGAATTTCGACCAGATCGACTCCCGCGCCTATCTGGTACACAGCTGGCTGAAGTACCCGAAGTTCGGTCACGCTGCTGCAACCGACTACACGGCCCGCTATATCCGTTACGGCATGATGACCCGCGAGGAGGCCATCCCCATCATCAAGGAGCGCGACGGCAAGCTCGACCCGCTCTGCGTGCGTGATTTCTGCGACTTCTGCGGTTATACCGAAAGCGAGTTCTGGGCCATCATGGACAAGTTCTACAACCGCGACCTGTTCGAGAAGAATGACTGCGGCGAGTGGCAGCTCAAGCACCCCATCTGGGAGGAGAATAAATAAATGGTACGGCATGTCATTCTTTGGAAGCTGAAGGAAATGCCCGAGACCGAGAAGGCCGCCGTCAAGGCCGGCATCAAGGAGGGACTGGAAGGTCTTGCCGGAAAGGTTCCGGGACTGACGGAGGTACATGTGCAGACACAGGGACTTGCATCATCAAATGCAGATGTAATGCTTGATACTACACTTGTAGATGAGACTGCGTTAAAGGGCTATGCAGTGCATCCGGAGCATGTGAAGGTTGCCGACAGCAAGGTTCGCCCGTACACGAAGACAAGAGTCTGCATGGATTTTGAGGTATAAGGAACAGAGTAGAATTTGAAATATTGCTTGCAGTTCTTCGATGCAGAGCGTTTGCGGAATGGAGATTAATATGACACTTCAACAACTTCGATATGTGATCATGGTGGCGGAGACCGGAACGATCACAGAGGCAGCGGGGAAGCTTTATATTTCCCAGCCGAGTCTGACCAACGCGATTCATGAACTGGAAAAGGAAATGAATCTTGTGATATTTAATCGGACGAACCGCGGGATTTCTCTGTCCAAGGAGGGCGAGGAGTTTCTCGGTTATGCAAGGCAGGTACTGGAGCAGGCATCGATCCTGGAGGATAAATACAAGGGAAAGGGCGGCGGCAAGAAGCAGTTTTGCGTGTCCACACAGCACTATTCCTTTGCAGTCAATGCATTTGTGGATCTGATCAAGGAATACGGACAGGACGAATATGATTTCAGCATCAGAGAGACGCAGACCTATGAGATCATTGAGGATGTGGCGCATATGAGAAGCGAGATTGGAATTTTGTTTCTGAATGATTTCAATGAGGTTGTCCTGCACAAGATCCTGAAATCAAATGACCTGAAATTCCACAAACTGTTTGTTGCAAAGCCGCATGTATTTATCAGTAGAAGACATCCGCTGGCGGATCACAAGGTGATCACCAATGAGGAGCTGGAGGCATATCCGTATCTTTCGTTTGAGCAGGGAGAACATAATTCCTTTTATTTTTCGGAGGAGATATTTTCTGCCTCAGAGCGAAAGAAAAACATTCGTGTCCGTGACAGAGCGACATTATTTAACCTGCTGATCGGTCTGAACGGGTATACGGTCTGCAGCGGTGTCATCGACAAGAAGCTCAATGGAAAGGATATCATTGCGGTGCCACTGGCAGATGAAAGCGACATGCGCATCGGATACATAACGCATAACAAAGCGGTGCTTAGCAGGATTGGCATGACATATCTGGAGGCACTGGAAAAGTACCTCGGTTAGCCGGAGAGCTCACAGGAGGCAGGCGTCTGCATGATGGAAACAGAGAAGCTTAGATGAGTTGTTTATAGTTTTAAACTATGGACAACTCAATTTTTTTGTATTATACAAATGACAGAGGGGAACGTATAATGATGTCAACATAAAACAACGCGCCTGACGACAGAATGTCTTTGGAGAAGGATGAAAAGACAGAGCTGTGGTAGAAATGGAGGATGAACATGAAGACATCAGTAATTGGATTTCCAAGAATCGGAACTTTGCGTGAGCTTAAATTTGCATCGGAGAAATATTTCCGGAAAGAGATTGATGGAAATGAGCTGACCCAGACAGCGGAGGAGCTGAGAAAAACGCACTGGAAGTTGCAGAAGAAATCAGGAATTAATTTTATTTCCGGCAATGATTTCTCCTTTTACGATATGGTTTTAGATACCGCAGTGTTGCTTGGAATTGTTCCGAAAAGATATCAGGAGCTTGGTCTTTCTGCGATTGATACATATTTTGCAATGGCGCGTGGTTATCAGGGAGAATCCGGTGATGTGAAAGCGCTTGCCATGAAGAAATGGTTTAATACGAATTATCATTATATTGTGCCTGAGATCGAGGATGACACGAAGATCACATTGAACGCAGATAAACTGTTTCATGAATATTTTGAGGCAAAGAGACTTGGAATCGAGACAAAGCCGGTTGTCATTGGCGCATTTACGATGTTAAAGCTCATTCGCTATACCGGTAAGAAAACGGCAGGTGATTTTGCAGAAGCAATTATCCGGGCTTATCAGGAACTTCTTGCAAAGTGCAATGAGGAGCAGGTGGAGTGGCTGCAGTTTGATGAGCCGTCACTTGTTAAGGACTTGGGTGCAGAGGACATCGAGCTGTTCCATCGGATCTATGATAATATTCTGTCTGATGCAGGTAAGTGCCGGGTGCTTTTACAGACTTATTTTGGCGATGTGAGAGATATTTATGCAGATCTGATCCGGATGCCGTTTGCAGCGATCGGACTGGATTTTATTGAGGGCAGACAGACCTGCGAGCTGATCGAAAAGTTTGGATTTCCACAGGATAAGATATTGTTTGCGGGACTTGTAAACGGCAAAAATATCTGGAGAAATCATTACGAAAAAACGCTGGGAATGGTTGCTGACTTGAAGAAAAAAGGTATTTCCGTTGTATTGTCCACTTCCTGCTCCCTGCTTCATGTTCCGTATACGCTCAAGCATGAAACCAAGCTTTCGCAGGAATTTACCTCTTACTTTGCTTTTGCGGAGGAAAAGCTTGCAGAGCTTAAGGAATTAGGACAGCTTGCCGATCAGGATAATTATCAGGAGAGCGAAGTATATCAAAAGAATAAGGCTTTGTTTGCCGGAGAACGTGACTGCCATAACGAGGAGGTTACAAAACGTCTTTCCGGTGTGATCGAGAAGGATTACATTCGTCTGCCGAAGAGAAGCGAGCGTCAGGCACTGCAGAAAAAGGAGCTTAAGCTTCCGGAATTTCCGACGACAACGATCGGTTCTTTCCCTCAGACAAAGGATGTCAAGGCGAACCGTTCTGCATTCCGCCGCGGAGAGATTTCCAAAGAGGAGTATGTTGCATTTAATAAAAAGAAGATTGCAGATTGTGTCAAATGGCAGGAAGAGATCGGACTGGACGTACTGGTACACGGAGAATATGAGCGAAATGACATGGTGGAATATTTCGGTGAGGCGCTGGGAGGCTTTTTGTTTACGGAAAAAGCGTGGGTACAGTCCTACGGTACAAGATGCGTGAAGCCGCCGATCATCTGGGGGGATGTATACCGTGATAAGCCGATTACTGTGGAGTGGTCTGTCTATGCACAGTCCCAGACCGATAAGATCATGAAAGGAATGCTGACAGGACCGGTTACAATCTTAAACTGGTCGTTCCCAAGAGAGGATATTTCCATTAAAGAATCTATTTCCCAGATCGCACTGGCAATCCGTGATGAAGTGCTTGACCTTGAGGCAAACGGAATCCGCATGATCCAGATTGACGAGGCGGCTCTGCGTGAAAAGCTGCCACTGCGCAGATCGGACTGGTACAGCGAATATCTTGATTTTGCAATTCCGGCATTCCGCCTGACACACAGTGGTGTGAAAGCGGATACGCAGATTCACACACATATGTGCTACAGTGAGTTTACCGATATTATTCCGGCAATTGACGATATGGATGCAGATGTCATTACCTTTGAGGCATCCCGTTCAGATCTGCAGATCCTTGATGCACTGCGGGAGAATCATTTTGAGACAGAGGTTGGACCCGGCGTTTATGACATCCATTCGCCACGCGTTCCTTCTGTAGAAGAGATGGTGCAGGCACTTCGTCTGATGCTGACCAAGATTGAGCCGGAGAAGCTCTGGGTCAATCCGGACTGCGGACTGAAGACAAGAGGTGTGCCGGAGACGGATGCGAGCCTTCGAAACATGGTAGAGGCAGCAAAGCAGATCAGACAACAGTAATAAGGTTACCGGAAAAGGGGCAGATAAAAGAAACATCTGCGCGAGAGTGATGTCACTTCCCGGCAGAGAATGTATTAGAAACGAGGTTTACTATGAAAATCGCAGATATTTGTAAGAAGAAAAAGAGCTTGTCGTTTGAAATTTTTCCACCAAAAAGAACAGAGGATCTGGAAAATATTGACGAGACACTTTCGGTATTGTGTGAGTGTGATCCTGATTTTATCAGTGTTACCTTTGGCGCAGGGGGAAGCTCCAATTGTAACCGGACGATCGAGCTTGCCAAAAAGATCAAGAATGAATATCACGTAGAACCCGTGGTGCATCTGACCTGCCTTCATTATAATAAAAGCGAAATTGATGAATTTGCAAGGATTTTGACACAGGAGGGGATTCAAAATGTTCTGGCGCTGCGAGGCGACCGGAATCCGGATATTCCGGAGAAGGATGACTTTAAGCATGCCTCCGATCTGATCCGTTATTTAAAACCGAAAAGTGATTTTTGTTTTCTGGGAGCCTGCTACCCGGAATGTCATCCGGAATCAGATGGGAAGATTTCAGAAATGAAGCATTTGAAGGCAAAGGTAGATGCCGGCGCGGAGGTGTTGCTTTCCCAGCTGTTTTTTGACAATGAGCAGTTCTTCCGGTTTGTGGAGGACTGCAGGATCGCCGGAATTGGGGTGCCGGTCATTCCGGGCATTATGCCGGTGATCAATGCTCGCCAGATCAAACGGATGGTAACCATGTGCGGAGCTTCCTTTCCGGAGCGTTTTCAGAGGATCATTCATAAGTACGAGGATAACAAGGAGGCACTTTTTGATGCCGGAATGTCCTATGCACTGAGCCAGATCATTGATCTGCTGGTCAGCGATATCGACGGGATCCATCTTTATACGATGAACAATCCGCTGGTGGCAAGGAAGATCTGTGATGGGATAAGGCACATTATTTAAGTTTTGCTAAGTTTCACCAAAAAATCTTTTGAAATAATTAGCACTCACCTATTGACGTGGCTAACAAAAGGTGCTATATTGTAATCAGTCTGAGGGAGATACCTTAGAAGGATAGGATCTTCAGGATCCGGGAACTCTGAGAATAAGGGCTTTCAGACAGAGAGAAGAGTAAATAGAGAAGAGAGTAAACCTGCGGCGCAATCCGCAGGTTTTTGAGAAAGGCGAGGTGATTGCAATGAACATCAGTAAATTCACGACAAAGTCACAGGAAGTAGTGCAGGATTGTGAAAAGGTTGCTATGGACTATGGTCATCAGGAGATGGGGGAGGATCACCTTCTGGCAGCAATGCTGCGTGTGGAGGGAAGTCTGATCCCGAAGCTGATCGAGAAGATGGGCATCGATGTGGACGTCTTTCAGGCACAGGTTGACGGTGTTCTGGCAAAACGTCCAAAGGTGTCAGGCGGAGATTTGCGGGTAGACCGTTATCTGAATGAGACACTGATATATGCAGAGGATGAGGCAAAGCGCATGGGAGACGAGTATGTTTCCGTGGAGCATTTGTTCCTGAGTATGCTGGAGCATCCGAGCAGAGAGATGAAGGCGCTGTTTAAGCAGAGTCAGATCACAAGAGAGCGCTTCCTGCAGGCGTTATCACAGGTTCGCGGTAATCAGCGTGTGACGAGCGATAATCCGGAGGCAACCTACGATGCCCTCGAGAAGTATGGTTATGACCTGGTAGAAAGAGCAAGGGAAGGAAAGCTTGATCCGGTGATCGGCAGAGACAATGAGATCCGCCATATTATCCGTATTCTTTCCCGTAAATCCAAGAACAATCCGGTACTCATCGGTGAGCCCGGTGTTGGTAAAACGGCAGCCGTAGAGGGATTGGCACAGCGTATTGTCAGAGGAGATGTGCCGGATGGACTTAAGGACAAGAAAATCTTTGCACTTGATATGGGATCGCTTGTTGCCGGTGCGAAATACCGTGGTGAGTTTGAGGAGCGTCTGAAAGCACTTCTGGAAGAAGTTAAGAAGAGTGAAGGACAGATCATTCTGTTTATCGATGAGCTGCATACCATTGTAGGAGCCGGGAAAACCGAGGGCTCTATGGATGCCGGCAATATGTTAAAGCCAATGCTTGCCAGAGGTGAGCTGCATTGTATCGGTGCCACGACACTCGACGAGTATCGTAAATATATTGAAAAGGATGCTGCACTGGAGCGTCGTTTCCAGCCGGTTATGGTTTCGGAGCCGACGGTGGAGGATACGATTTCCATTCTGCGTGGTATCAAGGAGCGTTATGAGGTATTTCATGGAGTAAAGATTACCGATGGTTCCCTGGTGGCGGCAGCAACGCTTTCCAATCGTTATATTTCAGACCGTTTCCTGCCGGATAAGGCGATCGATCTGGTGGATGAGGCGTGCGCAATGATCAAGACAGAGCTTGACAGCATGCCGGCAGAACTGGATGAACTCAACCGTCAGATCATGCAGCTTCGTATTGAGGAGCAGGCACTTAAAAAGGAAACAGATCATCTGTCTCAGGAGCGTCTGGAGGCTCTTCAGAAGGAGCTTGCTGAGCTGCAGGAGAAGTTCGAGCATCAGAAGGCACAGTGGGAGAGTGAGAAGGCAGAGGTTGATAAGGTAAGTAAGATTAAGGAGGAGCGCGACCAGCTGCGCAATGAGATGGAGCAGGCGCAGGCGACCGGTGATTATACAAAGGCAGCCGAGATCCAGTACGGCAGACTTCCGGAGCTGGAGCGTCAGCTTGAGGAAGCCGAGGAGAAAGCAAAGCAGCGAGGAGATTCCATGGTACAGGAGGCTGTTACCGAGGAGGAGATCGCCAAGATCATTTCCCGCTGGACCGGTATTCCGATTGCAAAGCTGACAGAGGGTGAGCGTGAGAAGACACTTCATCTTGCTGATGAGCTTCATAAGAGAGTGGTTGGACAGGACGAAGGTGTTGAACTGGTATCCGAAGCAATCCTTCGTTCCAAGGCCGGTATTAAGGATCCGACAAAGCCGATTGGTTCCTTCCTGTTCCTCGGACCAACCGGTGTCGGTAAGACGGAGCTTGCCAAGACGTTAGCACAGGCATTGTTTGATGATGAGAATGCGATGGTTCGTATCGATATGAGTGAGTATATGGAGAAGTATTCTGTGGCTCGTCTGATCGGAGCGCCTCCGGGATATGTTGGGTATGAGGAAGGTGGACAGCTGACTGAGGCAGTCCGCAGGAAACCATATTCCGTTGTGCTCTTCGATGAGATTGAGAAGGCACATCCGGATGTGTTCAATGTGCTTCTTCAGGTGCTTGATGACGGACGTATCACAGATTCACAGGGGCGTACCGTTGACTTTAAGAACACGATCCTGATCCTGACTTCGAATATCGGTTCCACCTATCTGCTCGATGGCATTAAGGAGGACGGTACGATCAGTGAGGAGGCAAGGAGCCAGACAATGAACGATCTGCGGGCTTCCTTCAGACCGGAGTTTTTGAACCGTCTTGATGAGATCATTCTCTTTAAGCCTTTGACGAAGGATAACATCCACGGCATTATCAATATCCTGATGGATGAGCTGAATGGCAGACTTCGTGAGAAGGAGCTGACGGTAGAGCTGACGCCGGCAGCCATGGATCAGATTGTGGAGGATGCCTATGATCCGGCATTCGGTGCACGTCCGTTGAAGCGTTATCTGCAGAAGCATGTGGAGACGCTGCTTGCCAGACGGATCCTGGAGGATACCGTGCATGCGGGTGATACTATCACGATCGACAGTGAGAATGGAACGCTTGTGACACGTTAAAACAAAGAAACTGCAGGAGTTTAGTGCAGGAATCAAGGGGGAACGCTGATTTTCCCCCTTGTCTATGTTGAACACTTTCTTATACATTATAAAGAAAACCGTGAAGTTCGGAGATTTTCAGGTGTGTCCCATATTTAGGACACATATTATCCGAAGTTCACGGTTTTTATTTTTGTTATATTGGGAAGTATCTGCTTCCGATAAAGTTGATTGTTATAATTGGTTTTATTAAATTTGCGATTTCTGCTATGTATTATTTCATATTTGCGGCATCAAACTCTTTGATCACTGCTTCGTCCGGAGCCTTTGTAAGAAGGCTTACGATCACGATGACTACACAGGATACCAGGAATGCAGGAAGCAGCTCGTAAATATCAAATGCACCGCCAAGAGGACGAACAAAGTATTTCCATACGAATACGACAACGCCACCGGCAACCATTCCGGAAAGAGCACCTGCCAGATTGCAGCGCTTCCAGAATAATGAGAAGAGCATAACAGCACCAAACGCACCGCCAAAGCCTGCCCATGCAAAGGATACGATACCGAATACGCTGGAATTTGGATCTCTTGCCATTAAAACTCCGACAACGGCAATGATAATGATTGTGATACGTGCAAGGAAAAGCTCTCTTTTCTCGGAGATCTTAATTCCAAGGAAATCCTTAACAACGTTCTGGGAGATACCGGAAGCTGCTGCCAGAAGCTGGCTGTCGGAGGTAGACATCGTAGCGGCAAGAACACCGGCAAGAATCACACCTGCAAGGAGTGCCGGAAGAATACCATGCTTGCTTAACAGATTGGTGATTGCCATGATGACTGTCTCAGGATCATCCAGAGCACCGATAGAACCGTATTTAACCATACCAAGTCCAACGACACCGATGAATACGGCAACTGTCATTGCGATCACAACCCAGATCGTTGCGATACGACGGGAAAGAACAAGCTTTTTTTCATCCTCAATGGACATGAAACGTACCAGAATATGAGGCATACCAAAATAACCGATTCCCCATGCAAGTGTTGAGATGATCGGAATGATTCCGCCGTATGAGGAAGCATTACCGGTTGTGGCATCGTAAAGCTTTGTCAGGGAGAAATATCCCGGCAGAGAACGTGCATTATCCATGACTGCCGTGAATCCGCCTGCATTGCTGATACCAAAGACCATAACAGTGATCAGTGCGATACTCATAACGATACTCTGTACCAGATCAGTGGTACAAACGGCGCTGAAACCGCCCATCAGTGTGTAGCATACGATGACAAGAGCAGAAAGCACCATAGCTGTCATGTAGTCTGCACCAAACAGGCTGTGAAAAAGCTTTCCGCAGGCAGCAAAGCCGGATGCGGTATATGGAATAAAAAAGATCACGATGACAAGAGCAGCGACTGCGGTAATGATATTTCTCTTATCATGAAAACGTTTTGCAAGGAAATCAGGAACGGTGATCGCCTTGATATTGCTTGAGTAGCGGCGCAGACGGCGGGCTACAAAGAACCAGTTTAACCATGTGCCGATGGCAAGACCGGCTGCGGTCCAGAAAGCACTGCATACCCCGGAAAGATAAGCGACTCCGGGAAGCCCCATTAACAGCCAGCTTGACATGTCACTGGCTTCGGCACTCATTGCGACAACGAGAGGTCCCATTTTACGTCCTCCCAGATAGAAGTCCTCTGAGTTTTTGTTCTGGTTACTGAACCGGATACCGATAAAGATCATACCTATCAGATATACGGCGATTGCGATGATAATACAAACGTCAGTCATTCTGAATTTCCTCCTTTGGTGTTTTGATGACAAAAAAATGATGTCCCATGATATATCCATAGGACATCCCAGTATTTAAAACTATACAACATAGAAGGAAGTGTGTCAAATTTTGGGAGTATCTGACTGTCGTTTCCGATACTCTGTAAACCGCTCTAAAGATAGGTGTGAAGGCATTTGCGCAGCTCTTCTTCAATAGCGATGAGACGCTGGCAGAGTTTTTTGGCATCTTCGGATGCGTCCTTGTACTGATTCATATATTTATACAGGGATTTGATTCCCATATCGCATCCGGAGGTCATCAGATCAGCCGCTGTTTCATCACTCTCATCAATTCCCATCTGCATATTTGTCTTCATCCATGCCATTCCTTTGGCAAAAGGGTTCGGATCCTTTTCGCCGCTGTGGCATTCAAGCAGTGCAGCGTGAATATCATTGCCAAGTGCGGCATGATGGTCTTTTGTTTCATTCAGAAGATCTTTAAAATCCGGACAATGCACCTTTTCCATGATCTCGTCGATCGCGGAGACAGCCATTTTGCTTCCGGCATCGCATTCCTTTAACAAACAGATCGTATCGTTTTCCTGCATATTCATAATCCCGCCTTTCTCATCATATCCTGTGAAATAGTATGGAACGATGCGGATAAAATATTCATTTTTGTAAAAAAGATTGATTAAATTCATAGAAAATGCTAATTTTATATTTGAAAATGGTATTATAATGGCAACATGCTTTCGAAAGTGCAACTGTTGATGGAATTATGAAAGGAGGTAATTACAATGTTTAATCTATTTCGAGTCAAGGGGAGAATTTTCGCACAGAGGTGCTGCAGAGTTTAACATGGATCCGGGGGGGGGATACCGGTATTTTGCTGCCGGGATATATTTTTAGATAAGATGATTGATCAGAATAATGATCTTTCTTTTCGTTCGCATTTATTCTAGGACTGTATTACATGTAAGACTCTGTATGAGAGAATAGGATTTTCAGGCATTTTAAGAGTTTTACAGGGGTAATAGAGTTTCTTTTTATTTTTAGAGACATATACAGAAGTCGAATCCAATATTTTGTACACCTAAACAGAACAAACGTTCGCATAAAATGCTAAGAAAATACATTCTCTTTGTGGTAGTATCAATCGTATAAAACGATTTACATAAGGCAGCTGCCTGTATGGGGACTGCCGGAACAGGAGAGATTAATGAGTGAAAAAGAGTGTAGGACCGGAGGGGAGACGGCTCACAGGATGGGAGTAGGCAGCAGCATGCGATACACCATACGCACGATCTGGAATGCGGATAAGGGGTGTATTCTTCTGTCCTTTTATAAGAACTGCACGGAAGAGGTATATATGTCCTTTTTCTTTATTTTGATGTTGCAGATGATTTATTCCTACATTGAAAATGGGAAGCCGTTCATGGGGCTGCTTCGTTTTGTGGCTCTGTTTTGTATGGGACATATCTGTATTCATCTGGCATCGGCATGGCATGCGTACTATATCCGCAAGAAGACACCGAGAGTATATGCGTACATATTCAATAAGGTGATTGACAAAGCTGTGCGCATTGAACTGACGAAGTATGAACAGCCGGATTTTTACGACAGGTTTGCGCGTGCACTCGACGAGTGTCTGACAAAGGCAATGGATGGTCTGAATGCACTGGCCTGGGCAACAGGCTGTGCTTTGTCTGCTGTGGCGGCAATGTTTCTGATCGCAAGGGTTGATCCGGTGATCCTGGTGTTTTCGCTGCCGTCGATCATTGCATCCTTTATGTTCAGCTCGAGGATCAATACGCTTCAGTATGAGCTTCGAACACAGGAGACAAGGGACAAGCGCACCGCCGAGTATGTAAAGCGAGTGTTTTATGAGAAGAAATATGCAGGAGAGATAAGACTGTATGATATCCGAAAGGTATTGATGCGGGAGCATAAGGAAAGCTATGACAGCAGATATGAGCTTTATGTGACGATGTACCGCAGGATCCATATGCTCAGGCAGCTGCAGGAGCTGGTGATCTTTGTTTTGCCGATCCTTCTGGCATATATCTATGTCAGCGTCGTATTAAAGACGACAGGAGCGGCGAAGATCGGTCTGTATGTGGCAACACTGGGAAGTATTGATTATTTTGCATGGCGTGTCAAAACAGCGATCAGGAATTATATGGAGGCAGGCAGGAACTGCATGTATATGAATAATCTTCAGCAGTTTCTTGAGATGGATGAGGAAACTGTGGAGAGCGGAAAGCGCAAGGTGGATCAGCCGCTCGGTGACATTGTTTTTGATCATGTCAGTTTCCGGTATGACGGCAGCGACCATGAGACGATTCGCGATCTGAGTTTTCACATCCGCAAGGGAGAGAGGATTGCTCTTGTCGGAGAGAATGGTGCCGGCAAGACAACACTTGTAAAGCTTTTGATGGGACTTTATCCGATCAGCGGGGGAAAGCTCATGGTGGATGGCGTGGATATACGGGAATATGACAAGAGAGATTACCAGAGGCACTTTGGTGCCGTATTTCAGGATCTGCAGATATTTTCACTGCCACTTTCCCATAATGTGCTGATGAAGGAACCGGAGAATGAGGAGGAGAGAGCGCTTGTCGTGGAAACTCTTGAGAAAGCACAATTTGCAGACGTGCTTGAAAAGCTTCCGGACGGTATCGACAGTATGGTGACAAAGGAGTTTGATGATAAGGGCTTTATCTGCTCCGGGGGACAGGCGCAGAAGATTGCGATCGCCCGTGTATTTGCCAAGAAGCCGGATATTGTGATCCTGGATGAACCGTCGAGTGCACTGGATCCGATCGCCGAGTTTAATATGTATAACAACATGCTGGAGGCTTCCGAGGGAAGGACGGTATTCTTTATTTCGCATCGTCTTTCCTCTGCGAGGATCGCAGACAGGATTTATTTTCTGGAGCACGGAAGGATTGTGGAGCAGGGCAGCCATGATGAACTGATGCAGCTTGACGGGAAATATGCAGAGATGTTCCGGCTGCAGGCAAGGAATTATAAGGATAGAGGGGAGGTATATGCATATGGATCATGAAACCAATGCGAAGAACGATAAGATATCTTTACGTCGATTGATCTCCAATGTCGCATATATTATGAAGTTTGCCGTAGAGATTGACCGACGGGCAGTGATCACAGTGTTTATCGCATTTTTTGTCTGCTCTGTGACATATGCCGTATACAGTACGTTGTTTTTAAAGTATTTTATTCAGATCATGCAGCGTCGGGATGTGGATCTGGTGCGTTCCATTCTGTTTGTACTTTGCGGCGTTGCAATTCTTTTTATCAGCGCTGCCGTCGAGATTGGTGTTCAGAACTGGACGGATGTGCGCTTTCTGCGTGTCTCCGGTGATGTTCAGCGGAAGTTTATCCGGAAGGCAGCAGATATTGATCTGATCTGCTATGACAATAAGAAATATTTTGATGATTTTGTGATCGCAGCATCCCAGTCGGAAGAGATGTTGACGCTGGGAGTGATCTCGACCGGATATATCATTGGAAATGCGGCAGGAATATTGACGCTGGGAGCGCTTGTTCTTTCCGTCAATCCGGTGATCGCTGTGTTTCCGCTGGTGGGCTTTGTGGTGAATATCATTACGCGCTTCAAGATCACAGAGTATGAATATAACTATGAGATGGAATACAAGCGCATCATGCGAAAAGCGGATTATTCCAAACGAGTATTTTATCAGCCGGAATATGCCAAGGAGATCAAGCTGTCGGATATCCGAACCCCGCTGAAGCTTCAGTTTAATGAGGCAGTGGAGGAGGTGACCGGGAAGGCACATGAGATTGGTGTGAAGATTGCCCTGTTATCGCTGGTGAACTGGATCGCGACATTTACGGTTATGTCCGACTTTGCGATACCGGTTTATCTGGGATATCTTGCGCTTGTCCGCAAAAGCATTGCGCTGGGCGACGTTGCGGCGATGAACAATGCGGAGGAAGGAATCCGTAATAATCTGGATGGCATGAATTATGCACTCGTCCGCTTTCAGAAGGTGGGACAGTTTGCGGAACGTTTTCGGCGGTTTGTGGATTATGAGATACAGATTGAGAATAAACAGGGAATCTTTCCGATGCCGCAGGAACACCAGACGTTGGAAGTGAAGCATATGTCGTTTCGGTATGATGGTGCGGACAGAGACACGCTGCATGACATTTCACTGACGATCAAACCGGGCGAGAAGGTGGCATTTGTTGGTGAGAATGGTGCCGGCAAGACAACCCTCGTCAAGCTGCTGATGCATCTGTATGATGTGACGGATGGAAGCATTTGTTACGGCGGACACGATATACGTGAGTACGGCACCGGAGAATACAGAGAACGCATTGGTGCGGTTTTTCAGGATTACCAGATCTACGGTGCGACGCTGGCAGAGAATGTATTGATGGACGAAGTGGAGGTTGGTGACAGGGAGCGCATTCTTGAAGCTTTGAAGCAGGCAGATTTTGAAAAGAGGCTTTCCCGTCTTCCGGATGGACCGGATACCAATATGACAAGAGAGTTCAGAGAGGACGGCACAATGCTTTCCGGTGGTGAAGCACAGAAGGTGGCGATCGCCAGGATGTTTGTACGGACGGGGAAGCAGTTTCTTGCGATTCTTGATGAGCCGTCCAGTGCGTTGGATCCACTGGCGGAATATCAATTAAATACCAATATGATGAAGAATGCCGGAGATGCTGCGGTGATCTTTATTTCTCACCGTTTATCCACAACAAGGGATGCGGATCGGATTTATATGTTTGAGAATGGAAGGATCATCGAACAGGGAAGTCATCAGGAATTGATGAGGCTTGGCGGGAAATATGCGGCGATGTTTGAAAAGCAGGCATATTATTATCAGGATGAGATTGCTGCATGCTGATGTCTGTTCTGATGCTATCATTATTTTGATACAGTACTTTTCCTGAATGAGACCGCTGCAGGCTGCTGCCCGTGCGCTCAGGGAAATATATATGACAGATCTATGACAGCCGACATGGAGGTGAGGAAGTATATGAGTAAGGAAGATGAAATATTTAAAAGTGTTTTTTCCTATATAGGAGACAATCTGACAGAGAAGCTGACCGTTGAGGAGATTGCAAAGCATGTCTACTTGTCTCCGACCTATCTGCAGTCTGTATTTAAGGAGAATTATGGCGTTCCTCTGGCGGAGTATGTCAGACGACAGAAGCTCCAAAAAGCCAGAGAACTGTTGTACAATACGCAGAAAAGGATCAGCGATATCGCATATGACTGTGGCTTTGAGCATGAATCGTCTTTTATCCGTTCCTTTAAACGGGAGTTTGGGATGACGCCGGGGGAGGCGAGAAGAAGGGCGCTGCAGGAACAGTGCAGTCTGAGAACGGACCGGAACGGTTTCTGTGACCGGACAACGCACGATACATAGTGGAATCCTCAGAAGGATATAAAAGGACAAAACCGTTTTGTCTCTGCTTTACACTACATTACGAGAATTTTTAGATACCATAAAACAGACAGGGCAGCTTGATGTGTAAGCTGCCCTGTCTGTCATTATATGAAATGAATAAGGTTTTACTTGTTGGATTTGCTGTCATTATAGATGGTAAAGCCGGAAGCGATGGTCTTGCTCCACTTACCGAAAGAGGAGGTGCCATTGGAACGCTTGCTGACGATTGCGTTATCGATCAGCAGTCCCTTGGAGGTTGCGTGAATACGCCATTTTGTTCCACATCCGTTGTAATTGCGGATGATTGGTTTTCCCTTCTTATTTGTGTAGCTGTCGCGGTGTTTCTTAAGCTCGCCCTTTTTATAAACGCCGAGCTCCACCAGACGGTTTGCAACCTGTGTCATGTTGGAGAACTCTCCGAAATAAAGAGCGACATGACCGCCGCCGCGACCGTAGGTCAGGACATCGCCGAGTTCAAGCTTCTTAAGGCTTGTCCCCTTGTTGTGACGTTTGATGGTTGTCGTTGTCTTGGAGGTTTTCCAGTCGTAGGTGTTCGTCTCCTCATTCAACGTACCGGAGGTGTAAGAAATCTTTACACGGTATGCGGACCAGTCGTAAGAGGTTGGAACACTTTTCTTTCCTTTATGAACACGGATGTTTTTACTGATGGTTTTGATGCCGGCAATAGAGCTTTCCTTGGAGGAAACCGTTTCTAAGGATTCCAGAGCCTTTTCTACATATGTATTACAAACGTACCGGTTTCTTCCGATACCATAGGATTTGCCGAGAAATCCCTTTGAAATTGACCGTTGATAACGATCTAAAGAAATTTGCTGTTTAAATGTGGTATTTGCGGCGTCTACAGAAGTAGAACAAAGCTGAGAAGCAAAAATACCAACGGATAAAGCTAATGTTACAAAAGTTCTTGCTAATTTATGTTTCATGATTAACCCCAAATATTACAAAAGTTTTACGCTTAATGTTAACTACAGTTCATGATTATACAACAAATTGTGCAAAAACACAAGAAAAAATTACAGAAATGTTAAGAAAATGTCAAAGTGCATAAATGTAAAAAATACTTGCATTTCAAAAGATACTGTGCTAGTATACTTAGTGTACTAGTTGAGTTAATACAGATAGAACGCAATGGTGAACAGGGGGTGAAATTGTGATACAACTGAACTACCGTGATGCAAGACCGATTTATGAGCAGGTGAAGGACGGGTTCCGGCATCTTATCATACAGGGAGTTATGGAAAAGGATGAGAAGCTTCCTTCGGTGCGTGAGCTTGCAACATCCCTGACGATCAATCCGAATACAATTCAGAGGGCATACAGAGAACTGGAGCAGGAAGGGTATGTGTATACCATTCCGGGAAGGGGGAGCTTCGTGGCAGGTGTGCCGGAGATGGATGGCAGGCGAAAGAACGAATTATTGGATTCCTTTGATAAAACAGTGAAGGAACTATTGTTTCTGGGAATGAGCCCGGAGGAACTCGCAGAACGGATTCGTACAGCTTCAAAATGAAAGAATGGAGGGGATTAAAGTGATTCAGGGAAAGGATATATGTAAAAAGTTCGGGGACTTTCAGGCGCTCGATCGTGCAAGCTTTCATGTGCCGAAAGGAGCAGTTTACGGTCTGGTGGGGCCAAACGGAGCCGGAAAGTCTACGATACTGCGCCATGTGACGGGAATATTCCGGCAGGACAGCGGAGAGCTTCTTATTGATGGGGAGCCGGTTTTCGAGAATCCGGAAGCGAAGCGCAAGCTTACGTTTATACCGGATGATGTATTTTATTTCCGGCAGGCGAATCTGAAGGAAATGAAGAAGTATTATGAGGGGATTTATCCGACGTTTGATGCAGCGCTCTTTGACAAGCTCATGGACTGCTTTCCGGCAGTGGACCGGAAGCGCAACATACGCAGGATGTCAAAGGGAATGCAGAAGCAGGCGGCATTTTTGCTGGCGATCAGTTGTAAACCGGAGCTTATGGTGTTGGATGAGCCGGTGGACGGTCTTGATCCGGTAATGCGCCGTCAGATCTGGAACATACTGTTAAATGCAGTCAGTGAGGAGAATATGACCGTGCTTGTTTCTTCGCACAATCTGCGTGAGTTGGAGGATGTCTGTGACCATGTCGGTATCATGCATCATGGAAAGGTGATCTTAGAGCGTTCGTTAAGTGATCTGCAGGAAAGTGTGACTAAGCTGCAGCTGGCATTTGAGGGGGATGAGGTGCCGGATATCACGGGACGTTTTGAAGTGATGAATGATACACAGCTTGGTAAGGTACACACCATGATCGTGAAAGGAGATCAGAGAGAATTGGCGGATTATCTTGCAACCTTCCATCCGCTGGTTATGGATATGCTGCCGCTTTCGCTGGAGGAAATCTTTATTTATGAACTGGGAGGAGAGAATTATGAAGTCAAAGACATCATTATTTAATAAGACGATATTCCGGAAGGATATCACAAGATTCTGGCCGTTATGGGCACTTCAGCTTGTAGCAGGTCTTCTGGTACTCATTGCACCGATGATGTCTGAGCTTTCCTATATGAGCTCGATTCATGCCGGAACGGATGAGAAAATGTCTTTTATGGTGACACTGATTAAAAACAGCTGTCTTTCTCCGTATACGATGAGCGCCGGTATTGTTGTTGCTGTCTGCGTATTTTTGTATCTGACGAGAGAGCGGGATGCATATACGATCCATTCATTTCCGTTTACAAGAACGACTCTGTTTGTGAGTCATTATCTTGCAGGTCTGGCAATCCTGCTCGTACCGCCGGTTATCATTGAGCTTCTGCTTGCGCTGATCGCACAGTTTCATGGGTTGAATGTGATTTTTGTTGTAATGATCTATCTGCTCGAGTGGCTGATCCAGACCTTCTTTTTCTACAGTCTGGCATGTGCTGTTGTCATGCTGACAGGCAATCCGTTTATGAGCCTTGTGATCTATGCTGTGTTGAATTTTCTGGCGGCAGGAGTGCATATGCTGTATTCGAGCCTGGCAGAGCTGTTTGTCTACGGCAATCAGGTCGGCAGTTACGGATATATGAACGGAGAAACCGTGAAGGTTCTGACACCGGTCTATAATTTTCTGAGGAATATATGCAATAATAATCCTGCAGTATACCGCATTCTGCAAGATGACACCAGGGTGATCAATTACAAAGAAATGCTTCAATTGGTTGGTTCCACGGCATATTACATTCTTCCGGCAATTCTGTTTGTTGTGGCTGCACTGATGCTTTACCGTGCGCGTAAGCTGGAATCGGCGGGGGATATGGTTGCATTTAACTGGGGAAGACCGGTCTTTCGTGTGGTATTTGTGTTCTGCACCAGCCTTTTGTTTGCGCTTGCGGTCTATGAGCTGTGCTTTGGCACTACAATCAGCAGTTATGCATATGGCAGGATCTTTCGAATCATCCTGGTGCTTGTGGGGGTTGGAACCGTATTGTTCTATCTGCTCAGCAATATGATCCTCGATAAGACCTTCTTTATATGGAGGAAAACGTCTTACTGGCGGATGGCATTATTTGCTGTTCTGATGATGCTTGGTCTGGTTGGAGTCAGAGACGGACAGATAGGAACAAAAATTCCTGCAAGAAACAACATTACCGAAGTGGATGTCCGGATCCAGTTTGGAGACGAGGATTATTTTTATCAGAAAGCGTTTCTTTCATTGAAAGATGCTAAAGGGATTGATGAAATTTATAAGCAGAACAAGGCAATCCTGAAATATGGACGTAATCTGGATAACAACAGCGATGACGAGACGAGGGATACGATAGAGATTACATATCATTTCAAAGGGGGAAAACGAAAATGTATCTATCCGGTAGAGTCGGGAGAAGCCGTTGTAAATAAACTGGAAAAATATCTGGAAAACAGAGATGATATGTGTGAGATGATTTATGGAGAAAAGTATAAAGAGCATATTCAGAGAAAAATGTATGTGGAAGAGAGATATACGGATCCGATTGAAATTGATGAGGAAGGAAATGAGGAGGAACCTTGGGGATCAGGTGTACTTCATTGCTGGTCGTGGGATAAATCGAATAAAAAACAGCAGGAGATCCGTGATGCATTGTATGAGGCTGTATGTAAAGATATTGAAGCCGGACGATGCGATACGCTTCATATGAAATCGGTCAACTGTTTTTATGTTGGTGTTGTCAATCAGGACAATGATACAGAGCAGGTGGTACAGATTACGGAAAAATGCAGCGAGACGCTGAAGGTGTTGGAAAAGCTTGGTCACGTCAACTATTATGAAGGACAATGGGAAATGTCCTCCGGTGTCGTCGGGGGAGAAGGAATCGACAAATAGCCGGTTAAGGGGAAATAAATTCAAGTGAAGACGTAGTCAGAAACAGGGAACTGTGTTACAATAGGACACAGTTCCCTGTCTGCGGTTTTGCCCTTGGGAGAAAAGAAAAATGCCAAAACATAGTTAAAAACCAATGAGAATTGCGAAGCAATTCTTGGAGGGCAAAACGCTGGTTTTGCCCTTGGGAGAGGGAGGAAAGGTGAGGTGATTTGATGGCTACATTTCAGGTAGAATTAAAACGGGTTGTGGATGACAGCTATCCGATCGAGATCGGATTTGATCTGATGGATCAGCTTGTCGAGGATATGAAGAATGGCTTGTTAGGCGGCAGAAAGAAGCTCGCAGTGATCACGGACAGTGAAGTGGAGAAGCTTTATGCAGAGCCGATCGCGCGCAAGCTTGAAGATAATGGATTTATTGTGAATGTATTTACCTTCCCGGCAGGGGAGAAGAGTAAGACGCGTCAGACAAAGGAGATCATAGAGGATGCGATGCTTGCGAAGGAGTATCGCAGAGACTGCGGGATCATCGCTGTGGGCGGAGGTGTTGTAACGGATCTTGCGGGCTTTATTGCAGGCACCTATGGAAGAGGTGTGCCGTTTGTCAATTATGCGACGACGCTGCTTGCGGCAGCAGATGCTTCTGTCGGCGGCAAGACAGCGGTTGATACGCCGCTTGCTACGAATCTGATCGGTCTGTTTAATCAGCCGCAGAAGGTATATCTGGATATTGCTACCTGGAAGACGCTGCCGGCAAGACAGCTTTCCAGCGGAATGGCAGAGACGATCAAGCATGCATGTCTGGCTGAGAAAGGCGTGTTCTTTGATTTCCTGGAGGAGAACATGGAGGGGCTTCTTGCTCTGGATCCGGCACTCTGCGAACATATGGCAGAACAGAACTGCAGCATCAAATATCATGTTGTTATGAAGGATGAACGCGAGAGCGGTCTGAGAGAAGTCCTGAATCTGGGACACACAGTCGGGCGTGCGATCGAGACGGTCAGTGATTACAGACTACTTCACGGAGAGGCTGTTTCCATCGGACTGGTAGCACAGCTTCATCTGGCATGCCGCCTCGGATATGTGACAAAGGAGCAGGCGGATCGTGTGACTGCACTGCTTGAGAGAGCGGAACTGCCGGTTCAGATCCCGGATTATATTGACAGAGAGGCTCTCGTTCGCAAACTGTACACCGACAAGAAGGTCAAGAACGGACAACTTCGTTTCGTGGTTCAGAAGGGGATCGGAGATATTGTGGAATTCGAGGGGGGCAGCTTTGCAACGCCGGTGACGGAGGAGACTGCCCGCGAGATCATTATGGATTTATAATATAATAACTCAAACTTCGCACACCGATTAGTTGATTGCGCCCATACTATTTCTTAT